>Ga0105106_10000322_pt1 | contig 34009 bp, 34 predicted proteins | sample PPLLaktember2015_5_FD_79109 | JGI IMG/M metagenome (GOLD analysis project Ga0105106, IMG submission 79109) | Freshwater sediment microbial communities from Prairie Pothole Lake near Jamestown, North Dakota, USA - PPLs Lake P8 Core (1) Depth... | ecosystem: Environmental > Aquatic > Freshwater >... | reverse complement strand
CCATGAGCGGTTTACCGGACTTCGGATCCTCGAGGTGCGGGAACTCCGTAAGGACTTCCGTCATCTCATTACCGCGTTCACCGCAACCGATGTACACCACGATCTCGGCATCCGACCACTTGGCCAGCTGCTGCTGGGTGACGGTTTTACCGCTCCCGAAAGGGCCGGGAATTGCAGCTGTGCCACCTTTTGCGATCGGGAAGAGACCGTCGAGGATACGTTGACCGGTGATCAGCGGGATAGTCGGGTTCTTCTTTTCTCTCACGGGACGGGGAACACGGACCGGCCAGCGCTGGATCATCGGGTACTCGCGGCCGTCGTCGAGGATGCAGATCGTCTCGTCAACGGTGAAGTTCCCGTTCTTGATCGTTTTGACAATACCTGTCTTCACATTGGGAGGGAGCATGACCTTATGGACGATGTTGGTCTCCTGGACTTCACCAAGAATTGCTCCTGGTTCGACGGTATCCCCTGATTTTACGAGGGGCTTGAATGTCCATTTCTTCTCATGTGAAAGCCCGGGTGCCGAAACACCGCGCTCGATGAAGTTGCCCATCTTATCCACTAGGACCGCAAGAGGTCGCTGGATCCCGTCGTAGATACTGGTCAGGAGGCCCGGACCCAGTTCAACAGCGAGCGACAGGCCGGTGTTTTCCACCGGTTCGCCTGGCCGGATACCGGAGGTATCTTCGTACACCTGGATGATAATGCTGTCACCCTGGATCTTGATGACTTCTCCCATCAGCGCTTCTTTGCCGACTTTCACCACATCGTACATGTGGGCGTCAAGATTGACTGCCGTAACGACAGGGCCGGCGATTCTTTTAAGAACCCCTTGTTTCTGCTCTTTTATTTTTTTGGTTTTTACTTCCACAAATCAACACCCACCGATCTCTTGATTCTATCTCTCATAGACAATCCCCCTTCCTCGCCACCGATCGCGATCACGGTGGGTTTCACGGAGTTTTCAAGGGTAGTCCGAAGTCTTCGGGAAACGCGGTCCATATCGCTGCTGTTGAGGACAAGAATCCCGATATTGCCATCATGAAGGACATTGTTGATGTATTCGTTGAGTTTCTCGTCATTTTCTGCAGCGTATGTCTTTTTTATACCTGCAAGGCGGAATCCAAGAATGAACTCGCTGTTACCAATGACTGCAATCTCCATTTACACCACCAGATATTCAGCTATCTTCTCGGACGGAAGTTTCGATTCCTTTCCTCTGGCAAGCGCCCGGAGATTGAATACTTCATACTTTTTCTTTTCCAGGTAAACAAGGATGGGATGAATCGAGAACGGGTTACGCTTAGACAAGTGTTCCATCTGTTCCAGTTGAACACGGGTCAGCCTGCTCTCAACATCATGTATCATTTTTTCACTTTTCAGCTCATCAAGGAGTGATATTAAAAGATTGTTACGGATCTTTGCTTTGAGCTGATCGATAAACTCGGCCTGGTCGCGAAGGGTATTTAGATTTGCAAAATCCGCCGAGGAAAGAACGCCACCGGCAATATACATCTCACGTGCATCTTTCTCAAAAGTATCCATACGCAACCGGAAGAGTGTCTTGATATTCCGTATGTCAATATCAAACCTGATGAAATCGAGGAACTGGTTTCCTCCTTTGATTCCGCTTTCTGCCTCCGCAATAATCTCTGAGAAGAACTGTTTGTAGAGCTCATTTTCCATCCGGGAGAACGAGCTACTCTCTTTGGCAGCCGGGTACTCACGAGACAGCACTGGATATATCCGGTTCCCTTTGAGGGCTTCGACAATCCTTTCGGGACTATCTTCTGTTAAAAGACGGTCAAGGATGTTCCGATCCAGACTACCTGCCGGGACTAAGATCTCCTTGATCTTCCCCACCTTCTCTGCCTGCATCTTGCCTCGCAGGATGGTGAGAACGTTCTGGATATCCCAGCGGCGGAGATATGAGCGGGTAAACTGTTTTAAATTCCCTGGAGTGATCTCGAGGATCTTCTGGTATTCTTTGGCAAGGTTCCAGCTCAGGGCGACTTCAATGAGGTCGATTCCCTTAAAAACAGTACTAAGCTCATCAATCTCCTGTTTGTATTGAGTTTCCTGGATAACACGGGTGATTTCCGGAAGGCTCATATTGAGCATCCGCATGTACTCCTCACGGGGAATGAGTTTTGATTTTCTCACCCGCATCCTTGTACAAACGTAAATGTATGGTGCAAAGACACTTTTCACTGCAACCATCGAAGTACCTCCTTAACCAAACAGGATGTCAGATGCATCTTTCAACCCGGATTCCCACACCTTTGCAAGGAATGTGCGGTAACTGTAATCAATCTGCAATTCGCCTCCTTCACCTTCCACAAGAACTCCGCCATCGATATCGACAGATGTCCCGACTTTGAACTTGGCAAATTCGGGATTCTCGGAGATAACAGCCTTGACGGCTGCCATATCCCGTTTATTGCAATAAATTTTACCCTGTGAAATCTCCTTTCTTGCTTCAGTGAGGAGTTTTTTGATGGCTTCGCGATGGAAGCTTTCAGGGAGAGCGGCAATCTCCATAAGGACATTTTCGTAGACTTTGTCCAGGAGAGCCTTCTGCGTGTTTAAGAGTTCCCGTTTGACAAGCAGGTTTGCTGCAGACACTTCCTGATCGATGATATGAGCTGTCTGCTTTGCTGATTCTGCCTCTGCTGCGAGTTTGATCTCTCCGGAACGCTTTCCGGCAGCTGCGAGGATGTTGTCAGTTTCCTGCTTTGACTCTGCACGTATCTTTTCTGCCTCTTTTTTGCCTTTTTCCCTGATTTCCTCAACAACGGCTTCCAGTCCCATTGTCTGCCCCGTGCTCAGAATATGAGCAGCAACGCCACAACAAGCCCGAAAATGACAATGGTTTCCGGAATGACCGTAAGCAACAGGACAAGTCCGAATACATCCTTGTTCTCCGCCGTTGCACCGACTGCTGCAGAGCCAATCGCCATTTCGGCTACAGCTGCGGCGATACCTGTTAATCCAACCGCAAGAGCTGCGGCGATTGCCTTCATTCCAATCTGCGATGCCTTCATCAATTCAACATCTGTTATTACTGCTGCTACAACTTCTGCTGCCATTATAAATCCTCCGTAAATCTTCTTGTCAGTCCAAGCGGACTGTACTTCTTGCCTCCACCCTTGTAGAACTTGGTGAAGAATTCGACATAGTGCAACCTGACGGAATGCAGACTTCCTCCGAGAATCCCCAGCACCATATTCATCAGATGACCGCCAATAAAGACGACAACTCCTAATAAAATGAATATCACTCCGGTGATAGTGATGTTCTCGAGCTGGGGCTCAATAAGCATCCCGATTGCAATGTAATTCACCACCATCGCGATGGCCACTGAAGAAAGACCAACCGCTACCAGACGTGAATACGAGAGTGTATGGCTGATAATCGTTGGAAGTTCGACAAGCTCAAGCCCTGAATCCCGTGCAATGAATAGTGCACCAACAACCAGCATTAAGGCACCAACAACTGCTGCCGCATTCAGGTTCATGACAACCGGGGGTAGTGTGGTAAGATCGGGCATATAGGGCATCTGGACCATCGACCAGATCAGCACGAGGATGCCCCACATGACTAAGATCCAGCCGGCGTTTGCCAATACTGCCTTGATCCGGTGATCACCATGATCCTGACGTGCATGATTGACCATCCCAAGTACCCTGCCTAGCGTGATGTGAATGATACCAATCCAGATTGCGACCATCATCAGGCCGGGGATATTGGGACCATGCCCTCCTTCACCCCCTATGTTGAGATGCCGTGAGGGTAGAATATACACCCACGGGCAGGGGAACCCCAAAAATTCAGAATACAGAACACCAAAAAAGATGCTTGATAAACTTGCATTTCTCAGCACCACCAGAAGCTGCCGGCCCTCCTCGCCTTTTACGAATTTCTGTAAACCGAGGCACAGGACCAGCAACAGAATACCATATCCCACATCTCCAAGGATAAGACCAAAGAAGATGGGAAACACAACGGAGATCATGATTGTTGGGTCAAGTTCGGTGTACTTTGGACGTGAGTATGTATCCATAAGTAGCTGAGAGGGCTTGGCAAATGACGGGTTGTTGTACTCCACAGGTACTATATCATGTTCGCTTATAGCAAGCTCCGTGACGAAAATTTTTCCCCCCGTAGCTTTGACAAGCCCCTGGCGAATTGTTTCAACACTTCCTGAAGGTACCCAGCCTTCGGCAACGAAGGTCTCATTTGTCGTGGCAAACCTCAAAGGTGCCTCGGTTTTTTCAACCTGGACTTTTAAAATTTCCTCGCATGCAACCAGGAACCCGGCATGTTTCTCTTTTATCGCATCCAGTTTATGGGTGATCTCCTCTATCTCTTTTTTGATACGCGTAACTTGTTCATTGTAAAAGATAATACGATCCTGAGGAATCCCGGACTCGTCAGGAATTGTGACTGCCTGATATCCCGCTTCCTGTAAAACTCCTTCAACCTCATTCCGTCGCTCGGATGGAGCGATCACAACCAGGAAATTTTTGCCCTTTCCTTTCGTAAAGGACATTTCATGGGGTACTGAAATTGATACTTCCTTTGTGACATACCCTGCAAAAATGACAAAATTTGAATACCCGCGATAGAGATCAAGATCTCCGGGAATGCCAATAAAGGGAGAGATCTCAGCAATCTTTTGTTCGTACTCTTTTACCTGTGCATCAAGTTTCGAACGTTTTCCTGTGAGCTCTTCAACCTCATGCTCGATTGCAGGGAGTTCGCGTTCAATCTTTACCTGTAGTGCTGACTGATTGTGTCGCTGCTTTGCCTCAAAATCTTCGCTGTTGATTGAAAATGCATTCTGAATCGCACGAATCTTTACAAGATCACTGGATGCTTCACTAGCTCCCGACAGGGGCGTGCCGATCTTAAAGCCTTCATAGTCTTTTGCACCAGCTTCAACAAAATCCTCAATATGAAACAGGTGATGACGATACAATTCCGAAATAACCGGAGCCATCTGATCCTTTGAAGCGACAATGAGCAGCCTGCTCATCTGCTCAGGCTTTAACATGCAGCTGCTCCTTAAACCGCATAACCAACAGCTGCACTGCTTTTGGAAGGTTCTTTGACCCTTTTTCCCTGATTGCCGCTGCTCGCTGATTGCCGCTTTTTATAATTTCGGCATGCCTTAGTGCTGCCTGGTGCCGTGCTTCTTCCAGTTTCAGCTTTTTATATTGTTCAGCATTACTCTGCGCTTTTGTAATCAGATTATCAGACTCCAGCTCAACCTGAGAATGCCTGTGTTTTTTCTCTTCCTGGGCCGCACTGATTATTTTTTGATACTCCTCTTCAGTTTTTTTAATGTCTCGTAGGACCTCAGTCTTCATCCAACCCTCCTCTCACGGCAATACAATAATTGGTGAAAAAAACAATATATGTATTGTTATTTACGCTCAAAAGAGTGTAACCGGAAGATAAAATTTTTTAAAAAAATTGACGATTCAGGATAATTGGGTTTTTATTTCGTATTTTATATTTCTAGGAATTATGTCTTCAGGGAGCAGGGATATATTGACACCGTGTTCGCTTCTCTTCAGGGTGATACCTGCAAGCTCATCACTTGAACAGATCACGTGCTGTTGCGGGTGTGTTCCCCTCTGAATCGAGCAGCTGGTAAAAATTTCAGGCCCCACGGACACTACATAGGAAATCCTTCGTGATCCGGGATGATCTCTGGGCAATACCAACAACGGCACATGGTAGGTCCTCACAAGATCCATGAGCATCAGTGCTGGTTCAATTGCCCCGTCTTCCGGAGCGGAAACAACAACAAGGTCACCGGCATCAACACCCTGGCAATATTCATCACGAGAGGTTTCAATGCAGAGGCAGAATCTGTTCTTAACTAATGCAATGAGTAAAAAGGATTGCTTCCCCCTGATGAGCAGCAGCTCATCATAGAGGGCGTAATTCATGCCCGAGCCACATCTTCTGACTGGCAGCTGGGACACATGGGTTTTTTACCGACACCTTTGAACCGCTCACCACACTCATTGCAGCGGTAATCTTTCCCCTGTACCCGATCCGGGGGAAGATCGATGTCAACGGGTCCACCAACAGTACACATATTCAGGTCACCTCACAACAAAATCTGTTCGACATTATTTAATTGTATCTCATATGATGTTTCCTTTTTTTTCAATCCCTTTTTTTCCTGCTCTCGAAACAGGCAGAAAAAAACATCTCCACATGTAGGGATAGAAAAACCCAAGAACAAACAAAGGGGTGTATATCGGAGAGACCATCCGAAACATATCAATTTTTACAACGTTATTCCCAAAATATTAAGCAAAACGAGGATACAGACACCAGGCAGCCCGCCCACTGCGCAGATAATAAGAGTTGCAAGACCATAGCCGAGATCGGGTCTGCCAATCCATTGCATGATATGGAAATAATTAATGAGAACCAATGCTGTTAATCCCAAAATGGCGTTAATGACAAGAAACATCAGATTTTTCACAAGATAATAGACAATTACAATAGTTGCCACGACAAGAATCACAGTAATCAGCATGTCACTCATGATTTTACCTCTTTAGTCTATTTGCCAATGATATGCTGTTTATTTATTTTTACCGAGGGCAGAATCATTGATCCAATCGCCCGGGATTCTTTGCTCAATCCGGAGATAGTATGATGCAGATCGAACACATTTCCTGAAAGCATTGCGCTCCGGATTGGTACATCAAACTCTCCTTCTTCCATCCAGAATGCGTTGGAAAGTTCAACGGAAAATTCACCGCTCATCGGGTTTGCCGTATGAGCACCCACCACATTGTGCACATAAACAACACGTTCATCAGCAACCTCATTTCGTTTCCCGTCAACCACAAAATTATGATGTCCTATTGATGGTAACCCACCAAACCCACCCCGTTTTGCACTCGCGGTGCTCTTTTTACCGAACCGGTACGCGGTCTTTAAATCATATGCAAAGGTTTCAAGAATTCCCTCTCTGATAAAATCAACCCGTCGTGTCGGCGTACCCTCTGCATCCCACCGAACACTCCCGTTTGCCTTCTCCAAAAGCGGGTCATCATACATAGTGATCTGCGGGTCAGTAACGTTTTTACCGAGGGATTGTGCAAGCCTGGATCGCCCTGCATGCACATTTCGTCCACTCAGCGCAGGCACAAATACATTCCCCAGAAGTTCCCCATAGGCAAGAGGTGAGAGGAGGATATCATACTCACCTGTTGCGATATCTTTCCCGTTATCCGATTCCGTGGCAAAGAATGTCGCCCGCTCTCCGACAAGGACCGGATCCACCTTGTCAAAGAAAGAGGAATGATCAAACTCGTAGCCGGTAGAATGCCCATGAACCGCTTCCAAAGAAAGAGAGACTCCGGTGTGCTGACTGGTATACCGGACACCCTTGCTGTTTGCAAGGGTCACCGTGGAAGAAGAAAGTGACGCCGAACCGGCAGCCACCTCTGCCGGGTGCTCCGCGGCTCCTTCAAGCATCTTTTCGATCAGATCAATAACAACCGGGGGTTCAATCCTGATCGAGTCATCAAACGAAAGCGGGGCCGGGGAAAGAGATACCGTTTCAGGTAGTCCTTCCCAATCCTGCGGGGTCGCAAGATTTCCGCTGGCAATTGCAGCGTTCAGGCATTCCCGCCACTGGCTGACGTTGTTTGTGCTCGAGGACCCTATTCTTCCTTTATGAATGGTGCGGATACCAAAACCGCAATCCTCTGATGTTGTGGCGAGATTGATCTTCTTTTGTTTCAGGTCAGCAGAGACTGAAGTCCCCTTAACAAAAAAGACCTCAACTTCATCGACGTTTTTTTGTGCTTCATATATCAGTTGATCAATCCACGCCACTGCCACCCACCACCGCATCGTTCAGGAGAACATGGGGTGCCCCATCGCTCACCGGAACACTCTGACCTCCTTTTCCGCAATATCCCGGACTCATTGAACGATTATTACCGCAGAGAGTAATCCCATGGAGGGTTACAAGGATTTCACCGGAAAGAGAGACATCCCGCACCATGGTTGTACACTCCCCTTTTTCAATCAGGTAACCATACTCTGCATTGAACTGGAATATTCCCCGTCCGGGATCTACCTGTCCACCACGGGATCCCTTGAGAAAGATACCGTTTTGGCATTCTTCAAAGATCTCGTGCTCTGTCGCATCTCCGGCTTCAATGAACGTGTTGCTCATCCTCACCAACGGGGATTCACCTGGCATAGCCCGGGCATGACCGGCAACACCATTCCCCACAGATGCCAGTGTTTCCCGATTGTGAAGGAATGCATTGATGACACCCTTTTTGATTATTTCTGTCCTGCTTACAGCTACACCTTCAGCATCCACCGGATCGAAACCGAATTCATAAATCCCGGGATCATCGATAATAGTCAGGTTTTCATTCCCGATCTTCTGACCGGTTTTTCCTTTCAGAACGGAGTTTCCTTCTTTTACCAGATCCCCTTCGCTTGCATGGCCAATAGCTTCATGGGCAAATACACCCGCTAATTCCGGGTCAAGTACCGCACGCATTTTCCCGGATTTTGCTGCCCCTGCATCAAGAAGGGCTACGGCAATATCCGCAGCCTTTTTTCCCTGAGACTGCTGGTGCCGGAGGTTGAACCCGTGTATTGAATGTTCACGCTCGTATCCCATCTGGACATTACCGTTCCGTGAAGCAACTGCCAGGACATTAAACCCGGAACGACACATCTGATAACCGTATTCATTTTCTGAACTGTCCGTGAAGCGGACATGTTCAATTTTTTCTATGAAATTTGCCCTTGTGTTGACGACCAAAGGGTGCCGGGCAGCCGTTTCTATTCCGGAAAGCAGCGATGATTTCTCTTCGATACTTACATCACGGGGATCTTCTTTCATAGGTGGCACAGCGAGCATACCATGGGGCGCCTCAGCAAGGATGACATTTTCCTGGGTGATCCGGGCAAGCCCGCACGCAGACTCAAGCATAGCATCAAATTTTTTTCCGGTACAGGGTACATAATTATCAATCTGGAGAATTCCCCAGCCGGTTCCGCTGAGTACCCTTATCACGGCTTTATTGAAAAATGAGGTTCCGGCTGATTCCACCACACCGTTATCAATATCGATGTGGGTGACCTGCCCGGTTACATGCCGCAGATCATAGTATTGTATTCCGGGCATCGCGTTCAGGCCGTCGTCTGATTTATTGCAGGAAGTTCCGGAATTATTGCTGTTGACCTCATCGCCATCTTTTTGAGCTTGGTGAGGAATCCATCCGCGTTTTCCGGGACCAGTGCATACTTGAGGACATCATCGATAGTGTCCATGGGCAGGATCGTAACAACGGATTTATACCGTTCTTCAATCAATACATCCCCAATATTCATCCGTGGAATAAGTACCGTTTTGATACCCGCTTTGGCGGCAGCTTCAATTTTATAGGTCACTCCACCCACGGGTAGTACATCTCCCCGGACAGACAATGAACCGGTCATGGCAATATCCTGCCGTATTGGAATTCCCTCAATCGCACTGATTACGGCAGTGGCAATACTGATCGAGGCAGAATCTCCTTCTGCACCATAAGTACCAATAAACTGGATGTGCACATCCATGTTCTTGATATCTTTTCCCGTGAACTTTTTTATTAGTGCACTGACATTTTTGATCGATTGCTGCGCGATCGATTCTTCATCCTTCAGCCAGGGTTCCTGCCGTTTCCCGGAAACACCGGTCGCGATGATCTGACCACTCTCGCCCTGAGCCGGGGTTACCTCAGCCATAATGGGGAGGACTGATCCTGCATCATTCCCTGTCACCGCAAGCCCGTTCACGCGTCCCGTGCGGGTACCTTCAACAATAGTCATCTCATATTCCCTGAGATGCTGGGTAATTTCATCGGAAACCTGATCCTCAATCGATCGTGCGGTACTCTTTGCCGTTATTACATGGGCAGCTGTCGTCAGGATTGCATCTTCCTGCCGGGCAATGTCACCTGCAACACGGATCAGCCCCCCCATATCACGCAGTTTTAACGTCAGGTGACCCTTCCGGTTTGACCGTCGTTTTGCTTCACGGAGGATTTCATCAATTGCACTTTGATCAAAGTGGGGAATCTTCGCGTCATTTTTCACTTCCTGAGCGATAAAACGAATATATTTACTGCGATTGTCCTCGTTGTCCTCCATACTCTCCGCCATATACACTTCGTACCCATATCCCCGGATACGAGAGCGGAGTGCAGGGTGCATCCCCTTGATAGCATCAAGATTTCCTGCAGCAACCATCACAAATTTACAGGGCACTGGTTCGGTGCGGACCATCGCGCCACTCGAGCGTTCACTCTGTCCGGTGATAGGGAACTCCCCTTCCTGGAGAGCCGTAAGCAGGTTCTGCTGGGAATGCGGATCCAGCGTGTTGATTTCATCAATGAAAAGCACACCGCCATGCGCCCGGTGAATGGCCCCTACTTCAACCCGGTCGTGCGCCGGTGTTTCAAGTCCTCCACTCTGGAAGGGATCGTGCCGTACGTCACCAAGAAGAGCCCCGGCGTGAGTGCCGGTGCCGTCGATAAAAGGTGCAGTACTTTTGGTATCATTGGAAACGAGGAGCTTTGGTACCATCGCTTCTTCCCGTGGTGTGGTGTACCTCAATGCCATGAAAACAAATGCAGCGGCAATAATCCCCATCAGCCACTGGTAGGTAAGGAAGGCATAACCGATAATACCAATAAGCAGGAGCATAAGCAGGGTGTTCCGGAACTGGATTTTTTTCTTTGCTTCTGCTTTATGAGCTGCAACTATCTGCTTGCCCCGCCCCCCGCTTACCGTCCTGATTACCGGGTTGTTGGGATCATCGGAATTCGGGTAAGCAAGAATATCCTGAAGCTCTTCTTTAGGCAACATCTCAGCCATTGCCTTGCCCAGCATGGATTTCCCCGTTCCCGGGCTTCCGATCATCATGACATGCCGGCGCTGGATTGCTGCCTTTTTAATGACCTCAACCGCGTGTTCCTGACCGATTACCTGATCAATCAGCTTCTCGGGGACTACGACCTGGGAGGAGGTTGCTATCACGCTTTCAGTATGCACAGCCTCTGAAGTTATTACCGGGGTTTGTGCTGTCTCGTTCTGCGGTGGTGAGTGTTCAGAAATTTCCATTGCGGAATATACCTCTTCTATGACTAAGAGTTTTCATATCAATTGTTGCATGATAGTTTAAGTACTTTCACCTGATTACATCGGACATGTTCCCTGAAAGGGAGTAGATGAACTATAAAAAATTCCATGAAAAAAGCATAGAAACCAATGCGCATAAACTACAAGACCTACTATTGTACAATAAATCCAGAAAGAAAATCCACCACCAGGGATTTAGGAAGGACAATATGAAAGTAATCTGTACTGAAAAATCACAAATACTTGCTACCAAGCTTGCCAGGGCACTGAAGACCTCAGTTGTTGAAGTAAAATATTCCCGTTTTCCCGATGGGGAACAGTACCTGATTACCGGTGAGCTGGATGACGAGATGGTTATTGTCGGAAGCGTGGTGGATAATGACGCACTTGTCCAGCTAATCCTGTTGATTGATGCCTGTGAAAACTCTGATAATCAGCTTATTTTACCGTATATGGGATATGCCCGGCAGGACAAGCGGTTCCACATGGGAGAACCTGTCAGTGCACGAGCTATTGCCCAGGTACTCAGCAGGGGGATTTCAGAAATTATTACCGTCAATATCCATGAAAAAGAAGTACTGAAGTATTTTGGAATGCCGGCACGAAATATCTCACTTGCCGGGGACATCGGTACCTATATTAAATCTTTAAATCTCAACAACCCACTTATCCTCGCTCCCGATGAAGGGGCGCTCTCATTTGCCGAACACGTTGCATCTGCGGGTGGATGGGATGTGGATCATCTTGAAAAGACCCGTCTCAGCGGTGTTGAAGTGAAGATGACTCCTAAGCAATTATGTGCCACATCAAGATCTGTCGTTATCGTCGATGACATTATATCAACCGGTGGGACAATTGCTACTGCTTCAGGTATGCTCTACCAGCAGGGTGCACAAGATGTGTTTGCTGCTTGTGTACATGGGGTGCTTACCGGAGGTGCATACGTCCACCTTATAGCTGCAGGAATTCGCGATGTTATCTGCAGCGATACCATCGAACGCGGGTGCAGTAAAATATCAGCTGCAGAAAAGATTGCCCAAACGATAAAAAAAACTGATTCCAAAAACCGTAAAAAATGATCGGGTTATTTGTTACTTCTCACAGGTTTCCCCCATGAAAGCCATTCTTGACTCCAGTGTTTTTTTCTCAGACCGGCCAATCAAGGGGGAATTTTACACAACTCCTTCTGTCTGTGATGAGCTGATTGACATTCGTTCAAAAGGGAAATTCGAGAAATTTTCCGCTGAAGGTTTACGCATAATTTCTCCAAGTGCCCTGAGTAAAGAGAACGTGATTATTGCAGCCAAAAAAACCAGAGACACATATGTAATCTCAGATACGGATTGCGACCTTCTTGCGCTTGCTCTCGATCTCGATGCTGTTCTCTACACCGATGACTTCGCTATCCAGAACGTTGCAGGTGTCCTTGGGGTGCAAACCATTCCTATCAACCAGCGAAAGGCAAAACGCATTCATTGGAAATTCCGGTGCAGTGGCTGTGGCAGATATTTCGATCATAACGGTGAGTGTCTCATCTGTGGCTCGATAATTAAAAGAAAACTTAAATAGCTACCGGAGAATCTTTTTCCCATGTCTTCCCTTGACGATCTGATTGGCAGGGCAAAACTGCTCCTCGCAGAGGGACATAGTCCAGGTCAGATTGCTGATGAACTCTCCCTTTCCATGGAAACCGTGACCTGGTTGCTCACGCAGGGGAAAGGGACAGCAGCCCCTAAAGATGTCCACATAGACTGGACTGCCGTCAGCAGTCAGGCACCTTTACTCGAAGAAACTGCGCTGATGCTTCTTCAAAGATTCTACGGAAACCAGTCTGATGAGGAGGTTTCATCACCAGCTGCTGAAGTTATCGTGGGCATTGCCCTTTCGGGCATCCCGCTTGCAACGATTATTGCTGTTCAGGAGGCAGCAAAACTTGCGATATATCACCCGGCAAAACAGAACCAGAGTGAGCGCCCGATGGGATCGATCAGTGGGAATTTTGCCGCAATCGGTGGGGAGCGGTGCATCATCGTTGACGATACAATAACTTCGGGAAATACCATGCGGGAAGTGGTGAAATATTTAAAGAAACACAATGCGATCCCGGTTGCCATCTGGGTGATTTTCGATAAGCGCGGTATCAAGGATATTGATGGTGTGCCAATCTATTCACTCTTTAAAATATCCCGCATAGACTGATCTTTTCTTTTTTATTGGAGCTAAACGCAGATTATATATAGAAGTTCAATTCCACCTTTTACATCATCGGAGGATACATTATGCAATCAGGACAGCCAATTATCATTTTAAAAGAGAATGTAGAGCGTAATTACGGGAAAGAAGCCCAGCGCTCGAATATAGCGGCAGCAAAGGCAATTGCCGGTGCTGTCAAGTCGACACTTGGTCCTCGGGGAATGGACAAGATGCTTGTCGGATCAACCGGGGACATTGTGATCACCAACGATGGTGCAACCATCCTTGAGGAAATTGCCGTGCAGCACCCGGGAGCAAAAATGGTGATTGAAGTCGCACGGACCCAAGATGAAGAAGTCGGCGACGGGACAACTACCGCAGTCGTTATTGTTGGCGCGCTCATGGAGCAGGCCGAGGGAATGCTCGAACAGGGTATTCATCCCACCGTGATTGCACAGGGATACCGCATGGGCATGGAAAAAGCGCTCGAGATCGTGAACAGTCTCTCGCTCAAAGTTGAGCCGACGGACCGCACAACTCTTTTTAAAATTGTAGACACTGCCATAACCGGCAAGTCGATTGAGTCCGTGAAAACCAAGCTCGATGGTATTATTGTTGATGCAGTAATAGCAGTTGCTGAAAAAGCCAATGGTAAGATCATTGTCGATGAAGAAGATGTGATGATCAAGAAACAGAAAGGAAAGGCAATGGATGATGCCGAGCTGATCCGCGGTATTGTCATTGACAAGAAGCGCATCAGCGAGGGGATGCCCAAAAAGATTACAAAAGCCAAAGTCGCTTTGGTTGCAACCCCGCTCGAGATCACAAAAACCCAGGTCAAAGCGAAGATCAAGATCACGAATGCTGAGCAGATTAATGCCTTCTCAGAGCAGGAACGCGATACACTCAAAAAACTTGCTGATGCAATCATCGGAAGTGGTGCGAATGTTCTTTTATGCCAGAAAGGCATCGCAGATCCGGTCCAGTTCTATCTGGCCAAGAGCGGTATTTTAGCCATTGAGGATGTGCCGGAAAGTGATATGAAATATGCCGCGCGATCACTGCATGCAACTATTGTGAATAAACCAGATGCACTCACGGCAAAGGATCTCGGAACCGCAGACCTTGTAGAAGAGGATACTGATGCCAACATCACCCGGATATCCGGGTGCAAGAACCCCAAGGCAATTACCATCCTGCTCCGCGGCTCAACCGATTATCTCCTTGACGAGCTCGAACGTGCAGTGGTTGACGGAACCCGCGTGGTCATGGATGCCATGGAAGACGGCACCTATGTCGTTGGCGGTGGCGCTGTAGAGACCGAACTCCTCATGAAAATCCGGGACTACGCTTCATCTGTCGGTGGACGCGTCCAGCTTGCCATTGAAGCCTATGCAACAGCATTTGAATCCATTCCCCGCGCCCTTGCAGAGAACTCAGGGTATAATCCCATTGACAAACTGGTAGAACTCAAGAATGCCCATTCAAAAGGGAAGAAGAATGCTGGTCTGAACGTTTATAATGGCACAATAGTGGACATGCTCGCAGAAGGGGTACTCGAACCCCTGAGATCAAAACGCCAGTCAATCCAGAGCGCGTCAGAGACTGCAGTCATGCTCATCCGCGTTGATGACATGATGGTCACCCAGTCAAAAGCACCAGGCTCTGGCGGTGCTCCTGCAGCATTTTGATAAAATTCATTTATGCAATAAAGAGGGAAAGGATCAATCCCTCCCTCATCCGGTTTTTTATGCATTCACCCAACAGAATGCAGGTTTTTTTGAAGAGAGACCTCTGCTGATTGATTCTTCTCTCACCAGAAATAAAAATCCATCACGCTGAAATCAGATAGAATAAATAGGGGTATCATAGAGGAATCAGATAACTATTAGAGCAATTGATAGAAAAATTATCAGAACCGGTTGCCGAGGTAGTCTAGCCCGGGAAGGCGGTAGCCTCGAAAGCTACTGGCGCTTCGCGCCTCGGGAGTTCAAATCTCCCCCTCGGCGTATGTATTTATCTGAGATTTTCTTTCACCTATTGTTTTTTTCTGACTAATGTTTTCACCATAAAAACCGGCTCTTGTGAAATGAAAAAACGTGAACCTTCAGAGGGCAAAAGAGGACATCTTAGGAAAGCACAGCATTGCTTCGTGATTACAAAATAAGGGAAAATAATACGCTTATTTCTTAAAAAAACCGAAATCTGTAGATAATTTTCCTTTTATAGTGAAAAAATAAATTATATATAATACCTATCCATAGTATATCATTGAAAGAACAATCCATTCATGCTTGTCATGTAGTAAAGACACAAGAATCGGTAGGGAAAATTCTTATCAGAGAGGGGAAACGCCATGATCCGGATCAAGAAAAATAAACCGCAGATTTCGCCGGATACACGATCCTTTCGTCAGGTACGAAGGCTTAGTCTGAACCGAACCTACATTCCGTTAAAAATCGGAATCATTGTCGGATATATTCTTCTCGGGATGCTATCCGCATCCACATCCATGTTCGGGATTCTGCTCGGCGCAATGCTCCGGATTGCCGGATTATAATTTTTTTTGGCAGCCTCTTTTTCTTTAATATACAGCTCCACAATTTTTATTCAGTATCAGGAAACCCTTTTGATGGCATTTGAGGAGACAGTGCTACTGGGTAGTAGATTATGATTTTTGAATACCATAAGAACCAACGGCAATGAAATTGTCCCCAAGCAAGGATAGACAATTTCCAAAAAAAAGGGTGAGGGAAATTTCCTTAACTATCTATAATTCCACGATTACAGTTCCCTGCATGGTCGGGTGGATAGTGCAGCTATAATCATAGGTGCCGACCTGGTCAAATTTCCTGCTCCAGGATTGCATAGGTGCAAGAATGGTTGAATCCGCCCCATCAGTAAACAATATCCTGTGCGGGACGGAATCCTTGTTCTCCCAGCGTACGGTTGATCCCACCTTCACGGTGATACTTGCGGGATCAAATACGAAATTTTTTATCAGGATTGTATTTGCGGATACAAAAGGAGTTGTCTGCGGTACTGGAATTGTTGTCACTGTCGGTAGTTGTGTCGTTTGCGGGGGCGTTGTTACGGTTGCCGGAGGCAGAACAGGAGGTGATGTCTGGGTGCATCCACAGATACCAACAAGTATGATGGTAATTGCAAGAAGAATGAAACCGCTTTTCATAGATTAATCTCCACAGTTTCCCCTATAATAACCTGATGCATCTAAAAATAGTGGATACAGGAGTCTCTTAATGCTCGTGAGGGTGTGTGTCCGGGATCTGAGTATCCAGGAAAAAAACCGGGATATTCCTCATAATTTCTATGAACTCCTCTACATGATAGTGATCAGACAGGGACAGATCAAAAAGGAGGGCGGGCGGCAGAGCACGGGCAAATTTCCAGCATTCAGCCTGGGGCGAAGGAAGGACTGTACCTATTTTGTCCTTTCCCATTTTCTGGATTTCCTGTAATGCATGCATCACTCGTTGCCCGGAACCTTCTTTTCCTGCACGGGTGACTTTGACAACAAAATCATTGTGTCTCACCTGAACCTTGCCACCAAGCCGATCCTGAAGCAGAAGCGTAAGTAACCGGTTAAACCTGCTACCAAAAAAAGAGAGAACGAGAACCTCGACCCCTTTTGTCCTGGTTTGTTCGACAACAAGCAACCCATCATCCCCGAGACCTTCTGGAATTCCTGCAAGCAGAGTTTGCATCAATTCCTTCTCCTGATCACGAAGCGGGAGTAGTGATCCTCCCCGTACTCGTATCTTCCTTACCCTCCGGCACACAAGGGATGAAAAACCACCTTCCCCGGTACCAGTCCAGAAGGTTCGGGAGGTGTCGGATCCACCAGGGACCACGACTACAATATTATGTCCTTCATCACACTTCACCATCGACCAGCTGCGTCCACCCAGAGAGATATCATCTGAGTTCTTACTGTTAACGAACCGTGCATCAAGCTTCCCCACCACCTCACCATCGGGAGTTACGGCGCGATACTCCCCGCCACCGCTGATCACTGAATAGAGATCCTTCCAGTTTGAACGACCGAAAACCCGCTCAGCCTCGGTACCCAGCATCAGCATCTCTCCATCAGTAGTCAGATACCCCCCATGAACGAGATGGGTAACAATCTGATCCAGGATCTCTGGCTCTATTTCTCTGAATACTGGCGGGGAAAGTACCGATGCTGCCAGCTGTTTACGGCTGACCCTTGAGTGGGTATATAAATACAGGAAAACCTGCTGGAGCAGGACGTTGTAAGGTTTTTTGGGGGGGACAAGGTCTTCAACATCCTTCCGTATTGCACATTCTATGATCGCAAGACTACACAGCAGTTCACACGGGTTCTGGAGCACCCAGGCCACAAACGCAGATTTTCCGCGCCGGCCACTCCGTCCCATACGCTGGAGAAAGGAAGAGACCGAATTTGGTGGGCCAACCTGTACGACTACATCAAGATCGCCGATATCAATACCGAGTTCCAGTGTACTTGTACATATGATGCAGGCACCATCCTGTGAAGAGAATGCTTCCTCCGACGTTTTTCGTGTTGCCGGTGAGAGCGATGAGTGATGGATGTGAAGGTTCCGTATCCTGCCGGCACTCGCCCTCATAATTTTCTCTGCACTACTCCGGCTGTTCACAAAGACGAGGGCTTTCTTCCCATCCACGATCCGGACCAGTGCGTTAATCCGGTCTTTTTCTTCTTCCTCAACAATAAACAGGAACTGTTTCTCCCTGGGTGATGAGGGAACCGTAACAAGTTCAGCTGTGTGCCGGCCTTCAGAGAGCCAGGCAAGCACTTCCGTTGGATTTCCTGCTGTTGCAGAGAGTCCAATCCGCTGGATCGGTCTTTTTGTTATACGGTCCATCCGGTCGAGCAGTACTTTAAGGTGAACCCCCCGCTCGGACTCAACAAACGCATGGAGTTCATCAATGATGATGGTCCGAACCCGCTTGAGATCCAAGGATAGTTTTTTTTCCTGGAGGAGGACCTCAAGTGATTCAGGAGTAATCATCAGAAAGTGAGGGGGTTCACCATCCTTCCAGGAGCGATCCCCTTTCGGCACGTCGCCATGCCATTTCATTACAGAAAGTGATGTCGGTGTGCAGAAATCCCTGAAACGATCCTCCTGGTCATTGATCAGCGCTTTTAAGGGAGAGATGTAAAGACAGCTCACTCCCATTCTCCCATTTTTAAGGATATCATCCATTATGGGAATCAGCGCTGCCTCAGACTTACCCCCGGCAGTTGGTGCTATTACGAGGACATCACTTCCTGCCGCCACCGCAGAATATGTCTGTTCCTGCACTTCACGGAGCTCGGTCCACTCCAGTCGCTGGGCAAGCACCTGCTGGAGGGATTCGTGAAGTGTTGAAAATACTGAGGACACGTTTTCTGTAGAGCGTAGACCCTGACGCATTATGTTCTTTCCGGGTCATTTTTGTCCTTACCGATGAACATGTTTTCAGAAGATTCATAATCTGCGTGAAATGCCCCGCAGGTGGAAAATTGACCATCTGCCCAAGAGAACCTTTTTTTGTTCAGAGATATGACAAAATAACCATGGAACTCGCACAGCAAAAATGCACTACCTATCGGGTGGGCTCTCCTCCATTAACCAGAAAGGAGACGTTTGAGCTCCTTGGTGAAGTGCCTGGATGGTCGCTTACCAACGGTCACCTCAACCGGATATTTGATCTCGATGACAGCGACAGGTGCGTTGAATTTTTTATTGAAGTTATGGCTCTTTCATCACAGGAGGGACATATTCCGGATATCTGCATGAAAAAGTCACGGTTCGTTGAGGTTTCATATTATACGTATCTTGCTGGCGGGTTGACATTAAACGATTTTATTATGGCAGCAAAACTAAACATACTCAAAAAAGAGCAGTAATGTCATCGGAGAAGTTTTCATATAATATCATAAAATTTATTTCAGGTTAAATTTATTTACAATTTTTTCCCGTATTGCTTCTTTTGGATATGCTCCGATAATCCGGTCCACCAGCTGGCCATGAGAAAAGAGCATGATGGAGGGTATTGCGGTGATATTGAACTGCATTGCAAGGAGCCGGTTTTCATCGGTGTTGCACTTACCAAACGTTACGTTGCCGGAAAATTCCTTTGACAGTTCTTCAATTACCAGTCCAACCCTGCGGCAAGGAGCGCACCATTCTGCCCAGAAATCCAGGACTACAAACTGATGTGTCTTAATGAATTCCTGAAAATGCGTTTCATCCACATGCGTAACAGCCACCTTTGCCGTGTGTTTCATTTTTTCTTTCAGCTCCTGTATCCGCTTCTCGCGGATCCGGTTGATCTCATCATCCATAATTCTCTGTAGGTAAAAGAGTAATTAAATGTCCCTGACATGAAACGGGTATACGGTGATACTGAGTAAAGTATATCAGCGCATGCCAACTATATTATTACCCTGATTATTGGAGCGAGGTAGGGTAGTCAGGATATCCCGACGGGCTCATAACCCGTAGATCGATGGTTCAAATCCATCCCTCGCTACTGGTTCTTTTATAATTTCTGTTTTGGATGCTCAATGCTGAAAGGTGAATACGCTTTCATGGTTCGGAGAGGTATCATGAAATTATCAGAATCCAGGATCTGACAAAAACCTCCTGACAGTTCACTTTTGCCCAAGACGTCCTGGCTTGTTTTTTATCACTGATGGTTATTATTTATCATCGTATATGGTGCAGAGGTGTGCATGGTATCCTTTTCGTCCAACGGTAACGATAAATGTCCGATTACGGTAACTACATCCACATCGGAAAAGCCGCACTCCTGAAGCCACTGGAGCTGTACCGATAGCCGGTCGTTCCGATCAAGGCTATCACGACGCCTGAGAATCTCTGCACGCTCCACATCATTCATCGGACCGTTGTTAAGAAATGCGTTCCAGTACTCAAGGTACTTTATCCTGAAATAAGGGGTTTCACCATCTGCCTGATCCGCATTGACAACCAACCCACCCTGCTTTAGTTTAGAAAATATTTCCGCGAACAGATATCTTTTATCTTCCATCATGAGATGATGGATGGAAAGTGCCGAACAGACCAGATCGTACGGACCGACCGGTATCCCTTTGCTGTAGTCCCCAACATGGTACCTAATATTTTTCCTGCCCGAGAACCGTTGCCGTGCAATTTCCAGCATGTTTTCAGAAATATCCAGCAGGGTCATCTGTGCATTGGGGTATTTCTGCTGTACAAGCGCACTCAATAAACCCGTTCCTGCCCCAACATCCAGGATTACCGGCTGTGGTACTGAAGATTCGGCTGCCCGGACAGCGGTGGTATAAAACTGCTGCAGGTCCGGAATGACATACTCCCTCTGGGAATCGTATTCTGTTGCAATAGCATCGAATGTCTTTTTTATATGTTCCATCAATTACCTCCCGAAGTACCTGAATGCAAAAATCCTGATAGAGATTTTATTAGGTAGAAGAGACACAAAAATTATGTCGACCGCGATCGGGATTGATTCTCTTTGTTTTAAAAATGACCTGCCCTTCCCAATCCTGTTCATGTGCTTTCGGCATCAAATAATACAAGCTTGGACTGGTACGTCCCGTCAATAAAATCAACCTGCCGCATCTTTGCCTTCTCCCCTTCAATCTGCAGAGGATAACATCCAGTAAGACAACCGGTGCAAAGATTTTCCCGGTCAAATCCAATTGCTTCAATCAGTGCAGAGAGCGAGATATGATGCAGCGTTGTAGCTGTGATGCTGTGCCTGACCTCTTCTTCGATCCTGTTGCTTGCGATCAGTTCTTCCCGGGTAGGCATATCAACACCCAGATAACAGGGAGCTTTGATTGCCGGTGAACCTATGCGCATATGGATCTCCCGGGCACCCGCTTCACGCATCATGGTGATAATTCTTCGCGAAGTGGTTCCCCGTACAATACTGTCATCGACAAGCACCACGGACTTCCCCTTCAGGTGAGCAGGAATAGGGTTGAGTTTTATCCTTACCGCTTTTTCCCGCTCCTTCTGGGTTGGCATGATAAACGTCCGTCCCATGTACCGGTTCTTCATCATCGACTCAACAAACGGGATCTTCGAACGTTCCGCGTATCCGATGGCATATGCTGTCCCTGAATCAGGAACAGAACAAACAGAATCCGCCATCACCGGATTCTCTTCATAGAGTTTTTGCCCGATTATTCGTCGCACATCATAAACCAGCACACCATCAATGATTGCGTCAGCACGTGCAAAATAGATGTATTCAAAGATGCAGTGCGCTCGCTTGCCTGCAATCGCTACCTGGTTGCACTTTATTCCTTCAGTGTCTATTCTGACCAGTTCCCCGGGACGTACATCCCTTATGAATTTCGCCTTGAGGGCATCAACAGCCACGCTTTCCGATGCAACCATGTACCCGTGATCGGTCTTCCCAATACAAAATGGCTTGATTCCGAGTGGGTCACGGAATGCATAGATAATACCGTCAATCATCATTACAACGGAATAGGATCCCCTGAGTTTCCGCATGCAGCGGTTGACCGCGTCCTCTACGCATCCTGTATTACTTATCTCGTCAATAAGGATCTTGGCAATTATCTCTGTATCTGTTGTGGTGGTGAATATCTGGCCGGCTTGTTCATATTCAGCTCTGAGTTCTGCAGTATTTACCAGGTTGCCATTATGGGCAATCGAGATGAAATGATCCTTAAACTGGAAGTTGAGAGGCTGAATATTCTCTGGAAGATTTGACCCGGTTGTCGGGTAGCGGACATGACCGATACCGGCATTTCCTTTCAGGTCGTTTAAAACAGTGGTTGAAAAAACATCGGCGACGAGACCAGGACCCTTAAATTTCTGGAGGTTCGTGCCGTCATAGGTGGAAATTCCGGCGCTTTCCTGCCCCCGGTGCTGGAGCGCGTACAGGGAGTAGTAGAGTTGGATCGATACACCGCCAGCATCGACGATGCCAACGATACCACACATGATGCAACTCTAATGCGTTGGAATTTTTGGTCTCTTTGTGGTCCACTTATAGCTGCGCATTTTTGTGCTTCTGCCAAACCCGCAGGCAGAGCATTGTTTTTTCTGGGCGTGAAACGAGATTTTCCCACAGCGCCGACAGGCTACATGGGTAAATTTGTTCATCTTTCCCATTGATGGAGTGCCTTTTGACATGTTACTTCACCTTATTGTTCCAGCGAGGGGGATATATAGATAACATTATCCCCACGTACGATGAGCGTACCTACCTTCTGAACCTGTCCCTTCTCCTCTTCCTCAGCTTTGTCAAGCACGAGGTTCATATGAACATCATATCCCTGGAGAATGCCCCGAATTTCTCTCCCGCCTTTAAGAGATACAATAACGGGTTGTCGGTTCAGCACCTGATCCAAAATATCCAACGGCCTTTTGGTCATAATAATACCCTGTCACCATCGCTCTGGAGTAATATATGTGTGTGAGCTGCTTACTTAAACATACCGTAGATCCGCATCGACCAATAATGTTCCGGGGCGAAAAGCTGAGAGAAGGTCCTCCAAAGAACCATCATAATTTTACAATGCAAATTTTTTTCAAGCGAGAGAGATGAATGTAGGAACTGTAAACGATGAGAAAGATAGTTGTAAAAAAACGCCATTCTATCCGGAAAAGCCAGGCACAGGATCTCTTATCCAGGCTTTCTAACCAGATTGGAAATTCAGCAAAGTTTTTTCACACGGATATGATTGAGGTTCTGGAGACCACTTCCGATGTTTCGTTGTTTCTTATCAACAAAAAACCGCTCCTGATGGATACCGGCGACTGGGTATTCCCTACGTTGAAAGGTGCGATCCAGTTTCCCTTTCCAGAACGCAGGATAGTTGTGGATTCCGGGGCAATCCCCTTTGTAGTCAATGGCGCAGATGTCATGCGGCCGGGTATCGTTTCCGTTTCTGATGATGTAAAGGCGCAGGCACCAGTTCAGATCGTTGAGGAGCGGCACGGCAAACCGCTTGCGATCGGAATAGCACTCCTTGACGCGCCCGATATGCGTGCCAGAATTTCAGGAAAGATGTGTAAAAATTTTCATCACGTCAGCGATGAGATATGGAACATTGAAATCTGATACAACCCGGTCGAGATCGAACGTGCGGAAAATCGGTCATTTTCTCTATTTTATGGTAAAAAAAACCTGATAGGTGCTTTCAAAATAGATACTATTAAATAAGTTTCATCATACAGTTTTTTTATGGTTAAAATCATTGACACCCTTCTTGGAAAGAGTTCCACACACTCGGACGACGACTACATGGAGCTTGATCTTGCATCATATGAAGAGCATGGTGGTGCTGCCCCGGCACTACTCGTAAAGATCGCTACAATTACTGATCTCAAGGATACTCCCCGGGTGAAAGACGAAGTTTATAGCGGCAACATTGTAATTGTTGATATTTCACGGCTCAAAATGGACAAGATATCCTATGAACGGGTTTTAAAAGACCTCAAAGAAGTAGCAAAGGATGTCAATGGTGACATTATCGGTCTCGGAGATCAGAGGTATGTCGTACTCACACCCATGTCAGTAAAAATTTCCCGAGACAAGATTGGTGGAGTTTAGCGTTGCGAACGGTCGTTCCAGGACCTTGTCCCCATTGCAATACTGAAATCGAATATATTTACCAGACAGAAAATATCCCTTATTTTTCTGATATTCTGATCATTTCTGCCATCTGCAGCTCATGCGGATACAAATATGTTGATACCCAGCTCCTCAGGGAAAACGAACCGGTCCGTTACGAAGTAACTGTTGACACCGAAAAAGACCTTGGGATCCGCGTAGTGCGGAGTATGAGCGCAAGCCTGGAAATTCCCGAGCTGGGTGTGCGAATAGATCCCGGACCGGCCTGCCAGGGCTTTGTTTCAAACATTGAAGGTGTCCTTGATCGTGTCGAACAAATCGTGAAGGGAGCCTTACTCTGGGGAGAGGACATGGAACAGGAAAATGCACGGACACTTCTGGAGAGAATTCAGGGAGTTAAATGTGGGGCAATCCCCATAACACTCATACTTGAAGATCGGTGTGGCAACAGCGCGATCATTTCAGATAAAGCACGAAAAATTTTGTATACACCGGAAGTTGATCAATAAATCAAAAAAAATTCAGGTAATTTCAATATCTCCCAGCCACACCCCGGACTCTTCGGTAATTTCTCCAACGATTTTTACACCTTTGACAACTTTCTGCACACCGGCAACACTGTCTGTTGGCACAATGTAGGCATATCCCATGCCCATGTTGAATGTACGGTACATTTCGACCGTTGAAATATCCCCGGTTTTCTGGATCCATGAGAAGATTTCCGGGGGAGTAATGGGTGTATCGATCAGGAAACCACACGGGCTGAGACGCTTGAAATTGAGCAATCCTCCACCGGTGATGTGGCACATGCCGTGCACAGGACAGGTTAAGGCAACCTGCAGGCTCTCATGATAGATTCGCGTGGGGGTGAGAAGTTCCTCGCCAAGTGTCCTGCCATTCTTCAGTCGTTCATCGTAACTTGCGTATTTTTCCACAACCGCCCTTGCAAGCGAAAGCCCGTTACTGTGGATCCCGGTTGAGGGAGCTCCGATGATTTTGTCACCAGGCCGTATCGTGCTGCCGGTGATGATTTTATCTTTTTTCTGCATCCCCAGACAGGTGCCTGCAAGGTCAAGACCATTAACAAGACCCCGCAGAGACGCAGTCTCACCGCCGACAATATCGATATTTGCCTGGCGGGCGCCTTCGTTTAACCCGCTTCCTATCTGCGCCATCTTCTCAACCGAAAGCATGTCAGTGGCGATGTAGTCGACAAACGCGACAGGTTCTATATTCATTACATAGAGGTCATTGACATTCATTGCAATACAGTCTATTCCTACGGTGCTCCAATCCTGCATATGATCGGCAACCAGCATTTTTGTACCGACACCATCCGTCGTCAATGCAAGTGCCATCTCACCGAAATCAATGAGTCCGGCAAAATGACCTACCGTGCCAACCATCGTACACCTGCCTTTCCGTTTGTAGGTCAGGTTTTTAATCAGGGCTTTGATAGCTGTTGCCTCGAGATCAATGTCAACTCCGGCCTCCCGGTACGAATTGTTACTCATCAGATTCCTCCGATAACCTGAACTCATCGTGAAGAACGCGTACCGCCCGGGGACCATCCTGCTGATTCACCACAAATGAGATGTTCGCTTCAGATGATCCCTGTGAGATCATCATGACATTAACCCCGGTTTTCCCCAGAGCAGTGAAGATTCTTCCACCTGTACCTGGTGCACCAGCCATACCAGCACCGACAACGGCAACTGCACATACATCATGATTGTGGGTAACTTCACGCACGATCCCCTGCTTCACCAGATCAGCGAGCGCATGCACTGCAGCATTGAGATGAGCTTCATCAACGATAAGCGATATGTTTGCTTCAGAGGATCCCTGCGAGATCATCATCACATTCACCTCATGATCTGCAAGGATGGTAAAAATTGCTTTTGCTACTCCCGGCCTCCCAATCATCTGGGCACCGTTGATATTTATCGCAGCAACTTTATCGATATAGGTCAAGGCTTTAACAACGCGATTGTCCCGCTGCCCGTTCCGTATAATCACGGTACCGGGATGAGCGGTATTGAAGGTATTTTTTACCCGGACAAGGATATTCTTCCGCATTGCGGGTTCGATGGAACGCGGGTGCATAACTTTTGCACCGAAGTAGGAGAGCTCCATCACCTCGATATAGGACAGTGAGGGCATGACCCGTGCATCATTAATTATCCTCGGGTCGCAGGTCATAATACCATCAACGTCCGTCCAGATCCAGATCTCATCAGCGTCTATTCCTGCACCGATTATTGATGCAGAATAATCGGAGCCGCTCCTGCCAAGGGTGGTCACTATCCCGTTTCTGGTGCAGCCCATGAACCCCATGATTACGGGAATTTCTTTTTCCAGTAATGGACCAACCCTTTTTTTAATCCGTTCATCACTTTCCAGAAGTGCTGTGGATTCACCATGTTGAAGTGTCGTGAGGATACCGGCTTCGCAACCATCCAGTACGGTGGTGGGAATACCACGCTGGCGGAGAGCTGCGCTAATAACAGGAGCGAGCAACCGCTCTCCAAAGGAAATGATATAGTCCTTTGAGCGGGGAGTGAGCTCCTGCAGATTATAAACCGCAAAGAGAATGTTCTGGAGACTGATGAGCCGTTCTTCAATGACGGAGCCGGTTTCAGCAACATAATCGGGTGCAGCCCCTTCGAGAGTGGATATGTGCCTTTTTCCCAGTGCCTGAATGAGTGGTGCTATGGCAGTATCATCCTTCGCTGTCGGAAGTTTGCTGGTAATCTCGATCAGCTGGTCGGTCACACCGCGCTGTGCAGATACAACAACTGCCAGTTCGTCTCCGGATTTGTGATGTTTTTCTAAAATATCCACGACTCGTCTGATACATTGTGCATCGGCAACTGAAGTCCCCCCGAATTTCATTAATAATCTCATTTCGCTCTCACTTTTGGCCGTGCCATTTATTTATGTAACTATACGATCCACAAAATAATAAGATGCTTGCAGGGGAGGTTATAGATTGCCATGTACTGGTGATCGGGAGCGGGGGCGCAGGTGTAAGAGCAGCCATTGAGGCTTCACAGTATGGCGACACGGTGCTCATTTCAAAGACCATCGTCGGTAAAGGGGGTTGTACCACGATGGCGGAAGGAGGTTATAATGCAGTTCTCCGGGAACAGGATTCGTGCGGGATTCATTTTGAGGATACCCTCAAAGGAGGCGCGTATCTCAACGATCCCGAGCTGGTAAATATTCTTGTTAAGGAAGCTCCGTTGCGGATGGGGGATCTCATACGATGGGGTGCAGTGTTTGATTTCACCGATACTGATGAACTCGCCCAGCGTCCCTTCGGCGGCCAGCGGTTCCCACGAACCTGCTACGCGGGTGACCGTACCGGCCATGAGATGATGACTACCTTAGTCGAGCGGCTCGATTCATCGGATGTTACTACTCTGCCGGAATTTACTGTTACCGACCTGCTTAAAACTGGTGAGTCGGTCATCGGTGCAATGGCACTGGACGAGAAAGGCAATCTCGTCTTACTAAAGGCAAACAGCACAATCCTTGCAACCGGTGGCGGGACAAAAGTGTATGATATCTCTACAAATTCATCGAGCGGTACCGGGGATGGTTTTGCCATTGGCTACCGTGCCGGTGCTGAACTGATCGATATGGAGATGATACAGTTTCACCCGACCGGGGCGGTGTTTCCCTACGATGCACGGGGGAGACTCGTGACCGAAGCAGTGCGTGGTGAGGGAGGACTCCTGCTCAATAACCTCGGTGAGCGGTTCATGAAACAGTACGATCCTGAACGGATGGAGCTTTCCACTCGGGATGTGGTTGCACGTGCGATCGCAACGGAAATAAATGCCGGGCGGGGGACAAAAAATGGGGGTGTATATCTCGATGTTACACATCTTCCCCGTGAGCAGATAGAGACCCGGCTCCCGGTCATGCTCGAACAGTTCCTCAAGTTCGGCGTTGACATCAGGGAAAAACCTATGGAGGTCGCTCCCACAGCTCACCATATCATGGGCGGCCTTCGGATAACACCGGAATGCCGGACAACACTTCCCGGATTATTTGCCTGCGGTGAAGTAGCCGGGGGGGTTCATGGGGCAAACCGTCTCGGGGGGAATGCCCTTGCTGATACCCAGGTCTTCGGGAAGCGTGCAGGGGAGTTTGCAGGTAAAACAGAAAAACGGATCAAAAAAGTGAATGATGAGCAGGTAAAACACCAGCAGAGTTTCCTTAATGCATTCCTTACCGGAAACGAGAATCCGGCGAAGGTTCGAACAAACCTCCAACGGGAAATGTGGCTGGGGGCGGGGATTTTCCGGAACGCAACAGATCTCAATTCGACCCTTACGTCAATCAATAACCTGTCCCATGCAAATATCCGTGCTGAATCTGCCAGAAACCTTACCGAATGTTGTATCGTGCGGAACATGTGCCTGACCGCTTTACTTATCTGCCGGAGTGCTTTGATGAGGAAGGAGTCGCGGGGGGCGCATGTCCGGACAGATGTAAAACAGATACATGATGCACAACACTCCCCCTTCGGCCATACATACATTTCGCTCTGCGACGAAGGTATCGAACAGAACACGGGGGCCACATGAAGACCCTTACCGTCAGAATACTCCGTTTCGACCCGGATACAGACAATGAGTCTCACTACGAAACCTACACGGTGAATGTCAACGATGGAGCACGTGTCCTCCATGTTCTCCATGCCATTCACGATGAGCTGGATCCCACACTCTCCTATCGTTACTCCTGTGCTTCAGGTCAGTGCGGCAGTTGTGCTGTCAGGGTCAATGGGGAACCAGTACTCGCCTGTATGGAGGAAGCCCGGGATCGCATCACTATTGAACCCCTCAACTTACCGGTGAAAAAGGATCTCGTCGTCGATCTTCTTCCCGGACTTGCTGCCATAACACCTTTGAAACCTGCTGGAAAACCAGTTTGGGTTACAAAATCTGCAATTGATGCGATCAAGCCGTTAAAAGACTGCATCGAATGCCTTGCCTGCGTATCGGTCTGTCCGGCGATGGATGTCACAAAGTTCCTCGGGCCTACGGCAATGCGTCAGGAAATGCGATTGGCACTTGACCCGCGGAACATCGATGACCGGATCACTGCTGCCGTACAGGAAGGCCTCTTTACATGCACCAGCTGCCAGGCCTGCTGGAAGGTCTGCCCAAAGGAGATTGAAATCCCGGGCAAGGCAATAGAGAAGCTCCGGTCCTTTGCCAACCAAAAAGGGCTCACGCTCCCACGGCATCAGGAAGTGGCAGCTTTGGTGAAAGAAACCGGGCGCAGCGTAACCCGGGAGAAGCCCACATTTCTTGAGCAGGTCGGTGAGGTTATTGAGCCATATGGCCCGGTGAAGGCAACGGTTGGGTTTTTTGTCGGGTGCATGTACAACATGCGCCTCCCGCAGACGGCGCTTGATGCCATGGAGGTGCTCCGGCGCAACGGTATCCGTGTAATCATCCCCCACGATCAGATCTGCTGCGGTTCACCACTAATCAGGACGGGCCAGATCGGGTTCCTCGATGATATCAAGAAGAAGAACATAGAGGTGTTTCATTCCCGGGGCATCAATAATGTTCTGACCATGTGCGCCGGCTGCGGTACTACACTGAAGAATGATTATAGTACCCCGTTCAGGGTCATCGACATCAACGAGCTGCTCACGCAATACGGGATCGACCCTCCGGCCAGATTACCGGTCAGGGCAACCTATCATGACCCCTGCCACCTGTTAAGAGGGCAGGGTATCCGCGAACAACCCCGTCAGCTGATCCGGCAGGTAGTGGATCTTGTCGAAATGCCCTCTATCTGTTGTGGTTCTGGAGGAGGGGTGAAATCCGGTATGCCCGATGAGGCGGCAGCGCTGGGTAAACGAAGGGGTGAGGAGATCAAAAAGAGCGGGGCTGAAGTTGTAATATCATCCTGCCCGTTCTGTGAATTCCATATTGCCGGGCATACGGATAAACCCGTCAAGAACATCACCACTGTGCTGCTCGAAGGGTATAAGGAAAAAGACCGGAAAAAGGGGATTATAAAAGTGCCAGAAAAAGATTGAGAGGGTATTTTTAAATGCCTCATTTTTACTTTTTTATAATGAAAAACATCAAATAATGAAGATTTTGCTCATTGGGATGCTGTCTTCAGCACATATTCATGTGCTTCAAGCGCGGCCTTTGCCCCTTCTCCGGAAGCAATAATGATCTGCTTGCCTTTTACTGAAGTGACATCCCCGGCTGCAAATACACCAGCCATGCTCGTATGGCAGTTTATGTCTACGATAATTTCCTTCTTCTCGTTCAGCGCAAGGAAACCATCAAGAATATCCGTATTGGGTAGCCAGCCGATCTCAATAAAAACGCCATCGATATCGATTTTCTGCTCTTCCCCGGATTCATTCCTGATAATCATTGCAGTGAGGAACTTATCCCCCTGAAGGGCAACTACCTGTGTGTTTAAATGAACGGCAATGTTCTTTTTTGATTCGAGCATCCTGACATAAACCGGATCAGCCCTGATACTGCTTCGTACGATGAGACTCGTCGACTGTGCAATTTCGCTCATCTCAACAACAGTCTGCAGTGCGGAATTGCCGCCACCTACTACAGCCACGCGTTTTCCCTTATATAAAGGTCCATCGCACGTCGAACAGATTGAAAGACCCCGTCCTAGATACTGTTCCTCGTTTGCCACGCCAAGTTTTTTCGGACGGTTGCCCTGGGCCAAGATCAGGGTCTTTGACCTGAACGTATTTTCTGAAATTGTCCGGACAGTAAAAATGTCATTATCTTTCGAGATGTGAACGATCCGGTCAAGTTCAAGCCGCATATTCAGTGTGCGGACCTGTTCTTCGAATTTTTTCATCAGATCTTCGCCTGTTATCATTCGGTAACCCATATAATTTTCGATTGCCCATGATTCCAGTGCCTGACCACCAATGTTTTCACTGATAATAATCGTATTCAACATTTTTCTGGCGCAGTATACAGCTGCTGTTAATCCGGCCGGGCCAGCACCAACGATCAGAACATCATAAACTTCACCGGATACAGCTTCCCCAAAGAGCTCATTCAGTTTCTGCGAATCAAATCCGATAATCACTTCCTGGTCAACGAGAATAACCGGAACACCACGTTGTCCGGAGAGATCTATCATTTTTTTTGCAGCATCGGTATTTTCGCCGACATCAATACTGTCGTAAGGAACACCATGCTTGTCGAGGAACGCCTTCGCCATCCGGCAATAAGGACAATTTTTTGTTGAATAGACAGTGACTTTTCTCATCATTTCGAAAATGGTGCAGTGTCTAATAAATTTATTGATATGGGAAAAAGGAAATTTTTACCTAATTGCATAGCAACTTTCTTTTTGGACGAGCCCCAATACACCTTTGATAGGGGACCATGAGCGTAATGCCTGAAAAGGGAGGACTCAGTAAGTATACGCTTTTTTGTCTTATACTCCTGTGCATAATAGGCGGGGCATGTGCCTACTCAGACAACACTTACTCTGTTCCCGATCCGGTGTTATATTTCAACTTCAACGAGGGCAGCGGTAATTATACCCTTGATGCATCCGGTAACAGCAATGCCGGAACCATGCATGGGGTAACAAGGCTTGAAAACGGTGGTTGCGGGCGGGCTGTTTTTTTTAACGGGATTAATAATTATGGGGAAATACCCTTCAGCTCCCAGAATCACCCGGCAGAGGAAATATCTGTTTCATTGTTGTTTTACACAGACTCGTTCGAACCACAGGTTTTACTCTCATCGTACGAGGACGGGGGATACAGGTTGGGATTTGATGATGGCAACGATCTCTTGTGGACTATTAATCTGGAAAGACGAGGGGAGGTGTCAATACCAGTTCAGCATGAAAGTATCGCGCTTCACCAGTGGCATCAAGTTACGGGAACATATAATGGGCAGACATTGAAGGTATATCTCGATGGTGTGCTCAGAAACCAGGTGAATGCAACGGGTACGATCCACTATGAATACAACAATTATATCTTGCTCGGGGCTGATGCAGGTGTTTACAACATGCCGGATCAGAACTGCCCGGAGTATTTCCGGGGAGGGCTTGATGAAGTCAGGATTTACCCTGTTGCATTGACCTATGGACAGGTAATGGATGAAAGATACAGTTGTTCACAGGAGCTTATTGCTCCCTCCAAGGATTTTGTAGAACAGACTCAGCCTTTGTCTTCCTGTGCTGTTACCTCAGGTTCAGTATTAATCGGTCCCAACGAATCGGCTTCACGGATCCTTTCCTTCTCAAACAATACCGAAAACGCCCTGTTGAATGTTACGCTGCCACCGGGTTCGACACTCGTTGTCAAGGCCAGAGACTCCTATTCAATATCCTACCCGGATGCCTGGTATATTGAGATGTCTGATGAGAACGGGAGAATAACACGATCCATTGCATTCCCCAACACCAACAACGCCCCGATAGTGGGTGTTGTCCCATCAGGGAATGCGTCAGTGCGCGTCAAATATTTCGACGGCATTGAACGGTTTCCTGCCAAAGTTACCATCCAGTTTGAGAGTATTGCCCCACCACCACCCCCGGCTGCACCGCAGACAATACTGAATTATCCTATAATTGTAATTTACTCTGCATCCTGGGTGACCCTGATCGCAATTATCCTTGTCATGGTATGGTTGCACCGGCGGAAAAATAAAACAAAATAATGAGTTATGATACAGAATTATCTGAAAATAAAAATTTTTAAAAAAGTTAGAGGGTAATTTCCCGGAACTGTTTTCCAAAAACGCCGCAAATGGGGCATTTTTCCGGAGGCTTGGCAATTTCAATGTTACCACAGACAGGACAAAGAAAAATTTTTTCCCGCCCCATATCTTTTCCGGATTTTACTGCTGCAAGTGCTTTCTTGTAGAGGTTTGCATGAACCTGCTCGGCCTTCATTGCATAGGTGAATGCCAGTACAGCATCACTTTTTCCCTCAGCTTCAGCAAGCTTGACGAAATCGGGATACATTTCGGTAAATTCATGGGTTTCCCCGGCAATGCTCGCTTCAAGATTCTTTTCGGTAGATTCGACTGCTGCCAGAACCTTGAGTAATTTTTTTGCATGAATTGCTTCTGCTTCAGAGGCTGCCTTGTAAAGAGTTGCAACACTGTTAAACCCTTCGGCGGCAGCTTTTTCAGAAAACGCCAGGTATTTTCGGTTTGCCTGGGATTCGCCGGCAAACGCTTCCTTTGTATTCTCTATGGTTGCCATGTAGGAAAGGTATTGCATAATTTTTACTTAAAGATTCTTCATGGGGCATAAATATTGTATTCGATAGGTAAAATACCAGGAATGCGAATTTTGTCGTGTAAAAATTCAAATTTTTTGCATTCAAGGGAGAAATTAAAGTTTTTTTAATTAGAAAAGTTTATATATTTTAATTAATAATATTTTTATCCGGTATCTGGATATGAGAGTAAAACCTTGCATTTTAATTTTCATCAGTTTTCTGCTGTTAGTGGGAACCGTTGCTGCAGTCGGGATTCCTGATACGGTGGAATTGGTCAGCAACGAAAGCTGGGTTGTTGCCAATGGCGTTGATCAAAAAATCATCACCGTACGGGTGTTGAACACTACCCCGGGTTATGCAGGGGTTGTATCGGGAGTATTGGTACAGTTTGGTGTTAATAATCCTATATACGGAAACATGACTCCCGCCAGTAACTTAACGGTTACGAATGGGGAAGTTGAAAGTACCTTCAAAGTAAACAAAACGAGTGGTGTTGCAATTATCACCGTAACGACATCCGCCGGGGTTAACCTGACACTCTTTCAGAATATCGATCATAACAGCGCCTATTTCGCTGATTTTACCTATCCAATGAACGGAACAGTCGCATCCGAAGTTCCTTTTACTGTATCCCTTACTGACCAGTACCGGAATCCTATCGATAATCGCAGAGGGAACCATATCATAAATCTCCACGTTTCCGGTCCTGCCCCGGAT
>Ga0105106_10000320_pt1 | contig 34026 bp, 30 predicted proteins | sample PPLLaktember2015_5_FD_79109 | JGI IMG/M metagenome (GOLD analysis project Ga0105106, IMG submission 79109) | Freshwater sediment microbial communities from Prairie Pothole Lake near Jamestown, North Dakota, USA - PPLs Lake P8 Core (1) Depth... | ecosystem: Environmental > Aquatic > Freshwater >... | reverse complement strand
GGTCTTGGGGTCCAGCCTGCCCGCCGTAGCTCGGAAGCGCGAAGGTGGGAGGTCGTGAGGGCAGGGCTTCACGGCCCGCAGAGAGCGAAGATATGAGCACAGCGATCGAGCAGAACGTCGGCAAGGTAATCCAGGTGATCGGCCCGGTGGTGGACGTGGAGTTCCCAGAGGGACACCTGCCCTTCATCTACAGCGCGGTGCGCGTCACGGGCGAGAACATCGACGTCATCGTCGAGGTGCAGCAGCACCTGGGCGAGAACCGGGTGCGCGCCGTCGCGATGAAACCGACCGACGGCATGCAGCGCGGCATGCAGGCGACCGACACGGGGGCGCCGATCTCGGTGCCGGTGGGCCCCGCGACGCTCGGCCGCGTGCTGAACGTGCTGGGCGAGCCGGTGGACTTCCCGGACCGCCCGGTCGAGTCGAAGGAGCGCTGGCCCATCCACCGTCCCGCGCCGACCCTCGAGCAGCAGTCCACCGAGCTGAAGATGTTCGAGACGGGCATCAAGGTCATCGATCTGCTCGAGCCCTACCTGCAGGGCGGCAAGATCGGCCTGTTCGGCGGCGCGGGCGTGGGCAAGACCGTGATCATCATGGAGCTCATCAACAACATCGCCATGAAGCACGGTGGCGTGTCGGTGTTCGGCGGCGTGGGCGAACGCACGCGCGAGGGCAACGACCTGTGGCTCGAGTTCCAGGAGTCGGGCGTCATCGACATGAAGGACCTGTCGAAGTCGCGCGCGGCGCTGGTCTACGGACAGATGACAGAGCCGCCAGGCGCGCGCCAGCGCGTGGGCCTCTCGGCGCTCACCGTGGCCGAGTACTTCCGCGACGCCGAAGGCAAGGACGTGCTGCTGTTCATCGACAACATCTTCCGGTTCACCCAGGCCGGCTCCGAAGTGTCGGCGCTGCTCGGCCGCATGCCATCGGCCGTCGGCTACCAGCCGACCCTCCTGACGGAGATGGGCGAGCTGCAGGAGCGCATCACCTCGACGAAGAACGGCTCCATCACGTCGGTGCAGGCCATCTACGTGCCCGCCGACGACTACACCGACCCGGCGCCGGCCACCACCTTCGCGCATCTCGATGCGACGACGAACCTGTCGCGCCAGATCGCCGAGCTGGGCATCTACCCCGCCGTGGATCCGCTCGCGTCCAGCTCGCGCATCCTCGACCCGCGCATCATCGGCGCCGAGCACTACAACGTGGCGCGCCAGGTGAAGCAGATCCTGCAGCGCTACAAGGACCTGCAGGACATCATCGCCATCCTCGGCATCGACGAGCTGTCGGAAGAAGATCGGCTCGCGGTGTCGCGCGCGCGCAAGATCCAGCGCTTCCTCTCGCAGCCGTTCTTCGTCGCCGCGCAGTTCACCGGCCGCGAAGGCAAGTACGTGTCCATCGCCGACACGATCCGCGGGTTCAAGGAGATCGCCGAGGGCAAGCACGACGGCGTGCCTGAGCAGGCGTTCTACCTCCAGGGCACCATCGAGGACGTGCTCGAGAACGCGAAGCAGATGAAGCAGTAGCCATGGCCCTTCCAACCAAGCTCACGCTCAGAGTCGTCACGCCCGACCACTCGTACACGCACGAGGTGGACGAGGTGTCGCTGCCCGGCAGTGAGGGCGACTTCGGGGTGTTGCCCGGCCACACGCCGTTCTTCGCGGCGCTGCGGACGGGGCTCATGACGTATCGCCAGGGGACGGAGAGCCATGTGCTGGCCGTCTCGATCGGGTTCGCGGAGGTGCTGCCGGACCAGGTGAGCGTGATTGCCCAGGTGGCCGAGACCGCCGAGGCGTTCGACGAGGCGCGCGCGCAGGCCGGCATGGCGCGGGCGGAAGAGATGATGGCCGCCTTGCCCAGCGAGATGCTCGACTTCGAGCGCGCGCGGGTGGCCCTGCTCCGCACGATGCAGCAACTGCAGGCCGAGTCGCGTCGCCATCCCGGCCACTGACAGGCGCCGGGATCGTGGCGCCGGCCCCTGAAGCGCTGGCGCCCCACTACCCATGCTGCAGAACCTCGCCAAGCTGTTCCGCTATCGCGGCCTCATCCGGATCCTGGTCGCCCGGGATCTGAAGGCACGGTACCGCGGGTCGGTGCTCGGCTTCTTCTGGTCGTTCATCAACCCCCTCCTCCTGCTGCTGGTCTACTCGTTCGTCTTCACCGTGATCATGCCGGGCATGCACCCGGAGGAGATCCGGCCTTACGGCCTGTTCTTCTTCTGCGGGATCCTGCCGTGGACATGGTTCTCCTCGTCCCTCTCCGAGTCGGCCAACGTCCTCATCGCGGGCGGCAACCTGATCAAGAAGGTGCTGTTTCCCGCCGAGGTGCTCCCCATCGTGGCCGTGCTGTCGAACCTGGTCCACTTCTTCCTGGGCCTGCCGATCCTGGCGGCGTTCCTGATCTACTACCGCCGGCCCCTCGACCCGGTGGAGCTGCTCTGGTTCCCGGTGATCGTGCTGGTGCAGCTGCTCTTCACCACCGGCCTGGCGTTTCTCATCTCGGCGCTCACGGTGCACTTCCGCGACATCAAGGACCTGCTGGGCAACCTGCTGACGTTGTGGTTCTTCTCGACGCCCATCATCTACTCCATGCAGATGGCGCCCGAGAACTACCGCTGGGTGCTGAACCTGAATCCAATGACCCACCTGGCGATCTCCTACCAGGAGGTGCTGTTTCACGTCGGCCCGCACGGCCACTGGAAGTGGCTGATGGCGCTCGGCGTGCTGTCGGTGTTCGTGTTCCTGGCGGGGTACTTCGTGTTCGATCGCCTCCGGGACAGCTTCGCGGAAGAAGTATGAGCATTCCCGCGATTGACGTCGTCAACGTCTCGAAGGTCTACCGGCGCTTCGCGCGGCAGAAGCAGTTCGCCACGCTGAAGTCGGCGCTGCTCAAGGGGAGCCTCATCCGCGACCTGCAGCCGGACGAAACCTTCCCCGCCCTCCGGGGGGTGTCGTTCCAGGTGCCAAAGGGCTGCACCTACGGCGTGATCGGGCGGAACGGCTCCGGCAAGTCCACGCTGCTCAAGTGCGTGGCCGGCATCTCGCGGCCCAACAGCGGCACCATCACCGTGGACGGCCGCATCTCGGCCCTCATCGAGCTCGGCGCGGGCTTCCACCCCGAGATTTCGGGGCGCGAGAACATCTTCATCAACGGGATCATGCTCGGGCTGACGAAGAAGGAGGTCCAGAAGCGGTTCGACGAGATCGTCGAGTTCGCCGAGCTGCAGGACTTCATCGACGCCCCCGTCAAGACCTACTCGTCCGGCATGTACATGCGGCTCGGGTTCGCCGTCGCCATCCACGTCGATCCCGAGGTGCTGCTCATCGACGAGGTGCTGGCCGTCGGCGACCAGGGCTTCACGCTGAAGTGCCTCGACAAGTTCGCGGAGTTCCGTCGCCGCAACAAGACCATCCAGCTCGTCACCCACTCGCTGGACCTGGTAGAAAAGTTCTGCGACCAGGCCCTGTGGCTCGACAAGGGCCAGACGAAGGCCGAGGGCGAGCCGAAGCGCGTCGTCGCTTCGTACATCATCGATGTCGAGAGGACCGAGGAGCAGGAGCTCTCGAAGGCCGAATCGGCGCGGCTGGCCGCGTCGGCGAAGGGCGGCACCGGTGACGGCGCGGGCGGCAAGCTGCCTGACAACCCCGTCGAGTCGGGCGAGGCGCCGGCCGACATGTTCAAGGCCACCGAAGGCCGCTGGGGGACACGGGAACTCGAGATCACCGGCGTGACGCTGCTCGGCGAGGACGGCCAGCCGGGCCACGTCTTCCAGTACGGCGAGGCCGTGCGCGTGAAGATGAACGTGCGCGCGCATCACCCGCTGAAGGACTTCGTGTTCGGCTTCGGCATCTTCAACGCGGACGGCGTGTGCTGCTACGGCACGAACACGAACCTGGAGGAGCTGCGGCCGGACGAGATTTCGGGCGAAGGTGAGGTCACCTTCGCGATCGACAGCCTCAAGCTCGTCGAGGGCACGTACCGCCTGGACCTGGCCGCGCACAAGCTGGACGGGTACCCGTACGATTACCACCGTCTGCTCTACTCGTTTCGCGTGAAGTCGCGGACGAAGGACGTCGGGATCTACCGGCCCGACCACCGCTGGCACTTCTCGCCCTCCATCCGCTTCAAGAGCGGATCGGGCCCTGGCGAGGGTTAAGCGCGCCGTGGAAGCGAGGCCATCGTGAGCCGCATCCTCGCCCTGGACGACGCCGTCGCGCTGGTGGATCGGCTGCGCAGGCAGGGCCGGATCATCGTGTTCACCAACGGGGTCTTCGACATCCTTCACCCCGGCCACCTGCGCTATCTTTCCGAGGCACGCCGGCAGGGAGACGCGCTCATCGTCGGGTTGAACTCGGACGACTCGGTGCGCCGGTTGGCGAAAGGGCCGGGTCGGCCGGTCAACCCCGAAGCGGAACGCGCAGAGGTGCTCGCCGCGCTCCAGGCCGTGGACGCGGTCGTGATCTTCGACGAGGACACGCCGTTCGAGATCGTGACGGCCCTGCAGCCCGACGTGCTGGTGAAAGGCGCAGATTGGGCGGCGGGCGCCATCGTGGGTCGCGACGTGGTGGAGGCTCGCGGCGGGAAGGTGGTTCGCGTGCCGATGGCCGACGGCTATTCGACCTCATCCATTCTCGAACGCCTGCAGCGACGCTGACCCCGCCCACTCCGCGCGGTACGGGGAGCATGGGACAATGGAAGTGACGCCGCGACACCCCGGCCCGTCTCGAACGGGCGCGGGGATACGTGTCTGTACTGAATGAGCACGACCACCACGACTCCCTCCCTGGCCCTGCAGTCCCTGCTGCTCGACGCCACCAGCAAGAGCGGGCTCTCGCGTCCGACCGGCCGGTTCACCGGCCTCGGGGGCAGTGCGCGCGCGCTTGCCGTAGCCGCGATGACTCACCGCGTCCGGCCGGCGCCGGTCCTGTTCGTCCTGTCCACCGATGCCGCGCTCGACGACGCGGTGGACGACGTGCGCTTCATGTTGCGCGCGCTCGAAGGGCTGGCCGACACCGCCGTGGAACGGCTCGTGCTGCCCTTCCCGTCGCTCCAGGTGGATCCCTATCGCGGACTGGCGCCGCACTTCCGGGCGACGTCGGCCCGCGCGCAGGCCCTTCACGCGCTGGCCTCGGGACAGGTGCGCGTGCTGGTGGCGTCGGCTCCGGCGCTCCTGCCACGGCTCGCGCCGCCGGACACCATTCGATCGCTCTCCGCGACCCTGCGAACCGGCCACGACAGTTCACCCGACGCCCTGGTGGCGATGCTGGCCGAGGGCGGGTACGAGCGGCAGGACCCCGTGGACGAGCACGGTGAGTTCTGCCTGCGCGGCGGCATCCTGGACGTCTTCCCGGCGGGCGAGACGATGCCGGTCCGCATCGAGTTCGTCGGCGACACGGTCGAATCCCTCCGGCGGTTCGATCCCTCGACGCAGCGATCCACGGACACCATCGATCAGTTCGCGGTGGTGCCGGTTCGCGATTTCGCGCTGTCGGCCTCATCGTCCGTGAGCGAGCCGGCCGCGTCGATCGTCGATTACCTCGGCTCGGCTCATGTCGTGATTGCGGAACCGGAGGATGTGCGCGCGCAGGTGGAGCAGGCGTGGTCTGGCGTGCGCGCGTCGTACGAGGAGCGCGTGCCCGGGGACCGCGCGGCCTCGACCCTGGCGCCCGGGCAGTTGATGCTCGGGTGGGATGAGGTCGAGCCGCTGGTCGCGCGCGGGACCGCTCTCGAGGAGCTGAGCCTCGAGCAGGATGAGCGCTCGGTGCACGTGTCGTATCAGCCACCCCAGGAGTTCAAGGGCCGCATCCCCGACTGGGTGGGCGACATCCGCCAGGCCCTGGAGCGCCAGGAGACCGTGCTCTTCGTTGCCGGATCCCGCGGCCGCGCGGAGCGCACCGTGGAACTGCTCCGCGACTACGACGTCCGCGCGTCCTGGGCCGGGCACGCGGACGAGCAGCGTGCCGCCGGCGCGGTGATTGTCGTTGACGGACAGCTGTCGCGGGGCTTCCGACTGCCCGAAGCCGGCCTGCTGGTGCACGCGGCAGGTGACGTCTTCGAGGAAGAGCGTCGCCGGGCCCAGCAACGCGCAGCGAAGCGATCCGCGGCCGCGACCTTCCTCTCGGATTTGCGCGATCTGAAGGTCGGCGACCTCATCGTTCACGTGGACCACGGCATCGGCCAGTTCGTCGGCCTGAAGCAGATCACCGTGGGCCACGACGTCAAGGAGTTCCTCGAGCTCCGGTACCACGGCGAAGACAAACTGTTCGTGCCCGTCGAACGGCTCGATCTGATCCAGAAGTACAGCGGCGGCACCCGGCCGCCGCTCGACCGCCTGGGCGGCACCACCTGGGAGCGTGCCAAGACCAGGGTGAAGAAGGCCATGCGCGACATGGCCGAGGAGCTGCTGAAGCTCTACGCCGCCCGCCGGGCCGTGGCAGGCCACGCCTTCAGCGCTGACACGCACTGGCAGGAGGAATTCGAGGGCGCGTTCCCGTACGAGCTCACCCCGGACCAGGCCGCGGCCGTGACGGACATCAAGCGCGACATGGAGTCGTCCACGCCGATGGACCGCCTGCTGTGCGGCGATGTGGGCTACGGCAAGACCGAGGTGGCCATGCGGGCGGCCTTCAAGGCGGTGATGGACGGCAAGCAGGTGGCCGTGCTGGCGCCGACCACCGTGCTGGCGTTCCAGCACCTGAAGACGCTGACTGAGCGGTTCGCGGCATTCCCGGCGCGCATCGACATGGTGAGCCGCTTCCGGACGAAGCAGGAAATTGCCGAAACGCTGGAGGCCCTGGCCGCAGGCCGACTCGACATCATCGTCGGCACGCATCGCCTGCTGTCGAAGGACGTGCAGTTCAGGGACCTCGGCCTGCTCGTGGTGGACGAAGAGCAGCGCTTCGGCGTCACGCACAAGGAGCGCATCAAGCAGATGCGCAAGAAGGTGGACGTCCTGACGATGACGGCGACGCCCATCCCGAGGACGCTCAACATGTCGCTGGTGGGGATCCGGGACATGTCGATCATCGAGACGCCGCCGCGCGACCGGCTGGCCATCCAGACCAACGTCCTGAAGTTCGACCAGGACGTGATTACCCGCGCGATCCGCGCCGAGATGGCGCGCGGCGGGCAGGTGTTCTTCGTCCACAACCGCGTGGAGTCCATCTTCTCGATGGGCAACCTCATCCAGCGGCTGGTGCCGGAGGCGCGCGTGGTCATCGGCCACGGGCAGATGAACGAGGAGGTGCTCGAGCGGGCCATGCTCGACTTCATGGCGCACAAGTTCGACGTGCTGCTCGCCACCACCATCGTCGAGAACGGGCTCGATATCCCGAACGCGAACACGATCGTCATCAACCGCGCGGATCGGTACGGGCTCTCACAGCTGTACCAGCTGCGCGGGCGAGTGGGACGCAGCGATCGCGCGGCCTATGCCTACCTGCTGATTCCACCCGAGCAGTCGCTCTCGCCCGTCGCGCGCAAGCGCCTGGCTGCGATCAAGGAGTTCAGCGACCTGGGCAGCGGTTTCCGCGTGGCCGCCCTCGACCTGGAGATTCGCGGGGCGGGCAACCTGCTGGGCGGGCAGCAGAGCGGCCACATCGATGCCGTGGGCTTCGAGATGTACATGAAGCTGCTCGAGGACACCATCCGCGAGCTGAAGGGCGAGGACCTCGAGGACGACGTGCGGGCCGTGGTGAACCTGAAAGTGGACTTCAGGCTCCCCGAAGCCTACGTGCCGGACATGAACCAGCGCCTCACCATCTACCGGCGCGTGGCCGGGGCGAGATCCGAGGAGGAGATCGCCGCAATCGTGGACGAGGTGCACGACCGCTACGGGGCTCCCCCGACGGCCCTGCTGAACCTGGCCGATTACGCCCGCATCCGGGTGCTGGCCGACGGGCTGGGGCTTGAAACCCTCGACCGGGAAGGCTCGGCCGTCGTCTTGAAGTTCAGGGAGAGGAAGACGACGGTCGACCCGGTCCGCATCATCAACCTGGTCCGCGAGCGTGAGGACCTGCGGATCTTCCCGCCGGCGACGCTGAAACTGGACTTGTCCGTGGCCGGCCGGGAGTCGCCCCGCGACCATGCTCGGGGCGACCGTGAGCCAGTCGAACGGTCGGGAGTCGGGAGTCGGGAGTCGGGCAGAGCTTCGCAGCCGGGAGCCGGGGGTCGGAACGCAGGGCCGCTGGCCGACGCCTGGGCCAAGGCTGGAACGGGTCGTGCCGCCCGTCGGCCGGTGCGGAAGCCGGCCTGGTGGGCCGAGCGCGCCACGGCTGGGGCGGTCACGCCGGGCTTCTCGAAGGCCGAGATCCTCAAGGCGGCTCCGGAGGATCCGAGGGCGCCCGATGGGGTGCTGGACCGGGTGACCGGCCTGTTACTGGCCCTGTCGGACGCGGTAAACTAAAGAATTGCGGGGATTTACCCAAATGACAAGACGAACGGTGACGGTTTCGGCGGCGTTGATCGTCGCATTCCTGGCGGCGCCCCGGGCCGACATCCTCGAGCAGGTCCTGGTGAAGGTGAACGGCGACATCATCACCAAGACCGACCTCGAGCAGCGGCAGATCGCGACGCTCCGGCAGAAGGACCCCACCCTGCGCCCGGACGACGATGCCGCGCTCCAGAAGGCGCTGGCCGAGATCACGCCCGCGGTCATCGTGGACGCGGTGGACGAACTGCTCATCCTCCAGCGTGGCCGCGAGCTGGGCTACGCGATGTCCAATGAGCAGTTCGACAGCATTGTCGACAACATCAAGAAAGAGAACAAGCTCGAAGACGAGGACCAGTTCCAGGCCGCGCTCAAGCAGGAAGGCATGACGATCGCCGACCTGCGGAAGCAGCTCGAGCGCACGATGATCGTGCAGCGCGTGCAGCAGACCGAGGTGATGAGCAAGCTGCAGGTCACCGACGCCGAGCTGAAGATGTACTACGACAGCCACAGGGAAACCTTCACGACGAAGCCGCAGATGACGCTGCGGGAGATCCTCGTTTCCGTACCGACCAGCGAGCGCGGCGTGAACGTGGGACTGGAGGAAGAGGCAAAGGCGAAGGCCGAGGACATCCGCAAGCGGCTGGTGGCCGGAGAGCCGTTCGCGCGGCTGGCGGCCGACCTCTCCGACTCGCCCTCGAAGGCCAACGGCGGCCTGGTGGGGCCGATCACGATGGACGTGCTCGCGCCCGAGTTCCAGCAGGCGCTCAAGGATCTGAAGGTGGGCGACCTGACCCCGGTCATGCGGACCGGCCGCGGCTTCCAGGTCGTCAAGCTCGAGACGATGGAGACGGCGACGGTGAAGCCGTTCGACGAATCGAAGGACGAGATTGCCGACCGCATCGCGAACGAGAAGCGGCGCGGCGAGTTCACGAAGTTCCTCGAGAAGCTCCGCGGCCAGGCCATCATCGACTGGAAGAACGACGAGATCAAGAAGGCCTGGGAGGTCGGCCTGAAGCAGGCGGCCGAGGCCGTGCCGAGCGCGCGATGAGCCCCGAGCCCGAGCCGCAGGAGCCCCAGTGGTACGCCATCTGGACGCGCTCCCGTCATGAAAAGGTGGTCCGCGATCAGCTCGAGCGCAAGGCGATCGAGGTGTTCCTGCCGACCATCGGCAAGTGGAGCCGCTGGAAGGACCGAAAGAAGAAGGTGGACTGGCCCCTCTTTCCGGGCTACTGCTTCGCGCGCTTCGACGTGATGAATCGCCTGCCCGTGCTTACCTGTGACGGCGTCGTGCAGATTATCGGCACCGACGGTGTGCCGTCTCCCATTCCCGCCATCGAGGTGGAAGGCATCCGGCAGCTGGTCGAGAGCGAGCTCTCATACGACCCCTGCCCCCTCATAAAAGAGGGCGAAATGGTGAAAGTGGTTTCCGGCCCGTTGAAGGGCGTGGTGGGCCGCCTGCAGCGCAAGGGCGCTCACGCGCGGCTGGTGTTGTCGGTGGATCTCATCGGCCAGGCGGTGAGCGTCGAGGTCGACGCCGCGGACGTCCGCCCGTACTGAATCACCCAATCAGAAATCCCCCAATCCCCCAATCCCCCAATCACCTAATCCCCCAATCACCTAATCCCCCAATCATCAATCACTCAATCACTCGTCCCAATCGCGCGATCATCAATCGTCAATAAATCGTCAATCTGCAATCACCAATCGTCAATGAAGATCGGCCCCGTCCCCCTCCCCTCCCCGTTCGTCGTCTCGCCCATGGCGGGGATGACGGACACGGCCTTCCGCCGCCTGGTGAAACGCCAGGGCGGCTGCGGGCTGGTGGTGTCCGAGATGGTGAGCAGCGAGGGGCTGGTGCGCGGCATCGATCGCACGCTCGAGTACGCCGAGTACACGGAGGAAGAACGTCCCGTGTCCATCCAGATCTTCGGCGGCGCCCCCGAGCGCATGGCCGAGGCGGCACGCGTGGTCGAAGGCATGGGCGCCGACATCGTGGACGTGAACATGGGCTGCCCTGTCCCGAAGATCGCGAAGCACAACGCCGGCTGCAGCCTCATGCGCGAGCCCGAGCACGCAGCCAGCATCATCGGCGCGATGACGAAGGCGGTGCGCATCCCCGTCACCGTGAAGATGCGGAAGGGCTGGGACGAGAGCGACTTGAGCGCGCCCGACGTGGCCCGCCGCGTCGAGGACGCCGGCGCTGCCGCCATCGCCATCCACGGCCGCACCGCGAAGCAGTCGTATACCGGCCACGCTGACTGGGACTTCGTGGCCGAGGTCGCGAAGGCGGTGCGCATCCCGGTGTTCGGCTCGGGCGACTGCGTCGAGCCCGAGCAGGTGGTCGAGCGCCTGCGGGCCGGCGTGAGCGGCGTCTTCGTCGGACGCGGCGTGCTGCGCAACCCGTGGATCCTGGCCCAGGCGCGCGACCTGATGGAAGGGCGCGCGCCGCGAACGGTTTCGAGGGAGGAACGCGCCCGCTTCCTGCTCGACTACATGCAGTTGCTGCTCGACGAGCGCGTGCACGAACCGGAGGGGTTCCGGCACGTCGCCCCGAGCCAGGGCCCGGCGTCGTCGACGCCGGCGCGCGGTCGGGAGCGCTGGGTCATCAACAAGCTGCGAGCGCTCTGCACCTGGTACACCAAGGGAATGGAAGGCGGGTCGCAGCTGAGGACCTCGGTGAACGCGGCCGAGTCGCTGGGTCAGTTACGAGAGCAGATCGAGATGTTCTTCCTGGCCGGCGCCCTGTCCAGCCATTCACCCGACCTGGTGCCGCGGTGAGCCTGCGCGTGGCCTTCGACATGGACGGCACCGTGGCCGACATGTACGCGGTGTTGCGTAGGGAGACGGAGCAGCTCTTCGGCCCAGTGGCCACGAGCCCTGCGGCCGCAGGCGACGCGGACACATCGGGCGAGGGCTCGCCCCTGCCGGGCCCGGCGGTGGACGAGCTTCAACTGACGGCCGCACAGCAGCGGCAGCTGTGGGACCGGGTCAAGGGCATCGAGAACTTCTGGACGTCGCTCCCGGAGGCCGAGCCGGGCATCATCGCGCGCATCGCGGAGACGGCCCGGAAGCGCCGCTGGGAGGTGCTGTTCATCACCACGCGACCGCCGAGTGCCGGCGACACCACCCAGGCGCAGACCCAGCGATGGCTCGACGCCAACGGGTTCCACCTGCCCTCTGTCTTCGTGGTACCGCGATCGCGAGGCAAGCTGGCCGACGCCTTGCAGCTGGACGCCGTCGTGGACGACCGGCCCGAGAACTGCCTCGACGTCGCGATGGACAGCAAGGCAACACCCGTGCTGATCTGGCCCCCCACCGCTGGCGATGCGCCATCGGCGGCGCGCCACCTCGGCGTGCGGACTGTAGGCTCCATCTCGGAAGCGCTCGCGCTGCTCGAGCGCCTGGACGACGAGCAGCGGCAGCCGGCCGTGGTACGGCGGATCCGCCGCCTGCTCAAGCGCCAGTCGCGGGACTAGCGGCCTCGCGTTTCATTCTCTCGTTCTACTTTTCTCCCTCGACCTTCTCATCAGGCTGCTCCGCAACCTGATCGACCAGCGCTCGCAATCCCTCCGGCTGGACCATCTCGAAATCGTGGGCAATGGCCACGGCGGCTGAGGAGGTGAAGCGCTGCCCGAGCTCCGCGTGCGCCGGGTGCAGGAGGTAGGCGCGGAGGTCGGCCTCCGTGTCGAACTCGAGGATGGCCGCGTACTCGAAATGCACAGCTGAGATGGTGTCGTAGCCGAAGCCCAGGATCCGCCGGCGCCCGATGCGCACGCGGCGAATCTGGGGAATGTCGACGCAAGCGCGCTCGAGAGCGCCGACGAGGGCCTGCCGGGTCGCCGCATCGAGGTCGGCCCTGGGCGTGAACAGCACGACGTGCGCGATCACTCGTCCCCGCCGGTCTTGCGCCGCTTGCGTGCAACGCCCTCCCGGACGCGCTCCTTGTAACGCGTCCACTTGGCTTTCTTCGCGTCGATGTACTTCTGGCGCGGATCGCGATGCGTGCCGCCCGGACGCCACTTGCGATCCCGGGGCGGGCTCTCGGCCGCCCGCTTCTTGCGCTCCTCGGCGCGCCGCGCCGCCGTGGCGGCATCCTGCGCCTCGAGGCGCGAGCCCCAGAGCTTTCCGCCCTGGAACCACATCATCACCGCCGAGGGGTGCTTCTCCTTCAGGCGGTTGAAGGTCGGCAGCAGCTCTTCGTGATCCGCGGCGCGGAACGCCGTGGGCTGGCCGTCGACGATGATCGTCCAGTACGCAAAACGCGGCGGCACGAAAGGTATCCTATCCCGAGATGCAGCTGGTCGTCGCCACTCTCGAGGGTCTCCGGGCCGAACTGTCATCCGCGTTCGAACAGATGGTGGACGCCGGTCCGCTCTCGTGCGGCCTGTCGGGCGGCGCGACGGCGCTCATCTATCTCGGCGCGCTCCGCGGCGCCAGGGTGGACTGGAGCCGCGTGTCGCTCTTCTGGGTGGACGAGTGCGCGGTCCCGTTCACTGATCCGGAGTCGAGCGCCGGCCTGGCGCGCCAGATGCTGATCGACCCGATGAAGCACGAGCGCCCGCGCACGTTCCCCATGCACGCGGCCGGGCCGGACCTGGAAGAGGCCGCCCTCGACTACGACCACGTCCTCGACCGCGAGCTCTCGGGTGAGCCGCTCGACCTGGCCATCGTGGGCGTGGGCGAGGATGGCCACGTGGGCGCGCTCTTCGCCGGCTCCCCCGCGCTGCAGGCACAGACGAGGGTCGTGGCCATTCACGATGCGCCGCGCGGCCCCCGCCGCCGGTTGACCCTCTCGCTGCCCTTCCTGATGAGCAGCCGCCGCATCTGGGTGGTGGCCGTGGGCGCCCGCAAGCGCGCCATCGTCCAGGCGGTGGTGGGCCGAACGGGCGGCGAGACGCCCTTCGACTTGCTGGTGCGCTATGGGGAGGACGTCACCATCCTCACTGACCAGGCCGTCAGCCGGGGACCGGGCGGGCGCTGACACCCCCCGAAGTGAACAGCGAAAAGTGGGCGGCGGGTTCAGATCCGCTTCAGCTTCTCAACCAGCGTGGTGCGCTTCAGCCCGAGCAGGCGCGCGGCCGCGCCTCGGTTGCCCTCGGTACGAACCAGCGCCTGGTCGATGAGGCGGCGCTCGAGGTCCGCGATGAGCCGCGGCAGATCCACGCCGGTCTCCGCCAGATGCGTGGCCGTCAGCGTGGGCGTCGCCTCTCCGCGCAGCTCGGGCGGCAGGTCGTCCACCTCGATGCGTCGTCGTCCGCCGCCCAGCGCCAGCGCGCGCTCGATGACGTTCTCGAGCTGGCGAACGTTGCCCGGCCATTCGTGCGCCATCAACCGCCGCATCGCGTCCTGCGAGACGACGAGGGGATCCTTGCCGTCGCCCGCGGGCTGAAGCTTGCCGATGAAGCGCGCCACGAGCAGAGGGATGTCCTCGGGCCGCTCGCGGAGCGGAGGCAGCTGCACCGGGACGACGTTGAGGCGGTAGAAGAGGTCCTCGCGGAACGATCCCTCCTTCACCATGCGAGGCAGGTCGGCGTTGGTAGCGGCAATGACACGCACGTCCACCTTGATGGTGCGCGGATCGCCGATGCGCTCGAACTCGCGCTCCTGGAGCACCCGAAGCAGCTTCATCTGCAGCGAGGTCGGCATGGTGCCGACCTCGTCGAGAAACAGCGTCCCCTTGTCGGCCTGCTCGATGCGCCCCTGGCGCGACCCGACCGCGCCGGTGAAGGCGCCACGCACGTGACCGAAGAGCTCGGCCTCGAGCAGCGGCTCGGGAATGGCGCTGCAGTTGATGGCGACATAGCGTTGCTGGCGGCGCAGGCTGCACTGGTGAATGGCGCGCGCCACCATCTCCTTACCGGTGCCGGTCTCGCCGGTGATGAGCACCGTCGCGGCTGACGGGGCGACCGTCTCGATGAGCTGGTAAAGCGTCCGCATGGCCGCGCTCTTCCCCACCATGGCGCCGAGACCGAAGCGCTCGTCGAGCTGCTGGCGCAGGTACGCGTTCTCGTCCTTCAGCCGCCGCTGTTCGAGGGCCGTGTTGATGACGTGCAGCAGCTCGTCGAACTGGAATGGCTTGGCGACGAAATCGGCCGCCCCGCGCTTGATGGTGTCGACGGCGTCCTTTACCGTGGCGTAACCGGTGACGACGATGGCGATGATGCCGGGGTAGCGCTCGAGGGCGGCGTCGATGACGCCGCGGCCGTCGATGCCCGGCAGGCGCAGGTCAGACACGACGACGTCGAAGGCAAAGCCCTGCAGTTGTTCGAGGGCTTCCTCGCCCGAGGCGGCCTGCGCGACCTCGAACCCCTCGTCCACCAGCCGTTCCGCCACGACCCCCCTCAGCGCATCCTCGTCGTCGACCAGGAGGATATTTGTTTTGGAATCAGGCATTTGCCGAGATTGTCAAAGATTTGACAGCCGTTGTCAAGGCTGCACGCCTAATCCCACAGTGGCAGGAACCGATAGTTGAACTTGAGCGCGCACCGGCCCGACAGGACAGGTGACGCGCGAGACATCAACGCCGGCGGCTACGGCCAGGAGGCAGGACACGTGGAACGTCAAACTGTGAGCATCATGAAAGCGTGCGTGCTCGTGGGCGTCAGCCGACGCACGATCTACAACTGGATCGCGGCCGGCAAGGTCGAGTACGTGCGGACGGCTGGCGGCAGCATCAGGATCTTCGTCGACACGCTGTGGCGGCAGCCCGACGGCTCGGCTCCGACGGCTCCGAACGCGGCGGTCTAAGCACGTGCTGACTGGACCGCAGGCGCCCATCGGGACAAGCATGGAAGGCTCCGTGTCGGGATTCGACGCCGACAACCTGCGGTCGCTCATCCACCGCCTGAACAACCAGCTCGGTGTCATCCTCGCGCACGCCGAGCTGCTCGAGGCCAAGGCGCCAGACGAAGGCCAGCGCGCGCGCGCCACCCAGGTGGTCTCGGCCGCGTTGCAGGCGATGAGCCTGGCGCGCGAGATCCGCACGACGATGGCCCGGTCCGACTAGGGCGTTTTCGTTCGTGCCTGGGGTCGGCGCCCTGCCGACCACTCTACAATTTCGCAATTTGCTTACGGATTTGTGATCGGGCCACGCTCGTGGCTCGATCGGGGTCCCTTTCTGCGCATTCCTGCATGAAAAAGCCCGCCGAAACACGTCAAATGGTTGACGAAATCCTCGTCAAAATCGTCAAAGCCGTGACGGCAGAGCCGGATCGCGGCCGATCGACGCGCTCGAAAACGAATCTGCTAAGCGCTTTTATTTCAGTAGCTTACAGTCTTGGTCCGGGTTGGTGCCCGTCGCTCCACGCTCCTGCACAATCTTGGCATCGAGGTTGCCTCTATGGGGGTCGGGACCTAACCCTGGGTCCGGAGGATGAGCGAACGAATGACTGTCGAAGCCAGCGCCGCAACCAACCGCGTCGAAGCCGGATTGCCCTTCGTCGAAGCCCTCGCACGTCGGATGGCGGCCACCATGCCGCACTCGATTGACCTCGGTGACCTCGTCCAGGACGGGGTGATCGGGCTCATCGACGCGGCCCAGCGGTTCGATGGGAGCCGCGGGATCAAGTTCGAGACGTTTGCCGAGCGTCGCATCCGCGGGGCGATGATCGATGCGCTGCGCAAGGATGCCTGGCCCCGCGGCGTGCGCCGCGTGCGTCGCGAGCTCGAGGCGGCTCGCGAGAAGCTGCGCGCCCAGCTCGGGCACGAGCCGTCGCTGGCCGACCTTGCCGCCGCCGTCGGTTCCGACGAGAAGCGGCTGGGAAAGACCATCGTCCGCATCAACACCATCGAGTCCACGTCGCCTTACTCGACCGCCGAGCAGGTGGACGAGCAGCAGCTGCCGGCCGTGCTGATGCCGGCCGAGCCCGAGCGGCCCGATGCGCTCTACGAACAGGGCGAGGTGCGCGAACGCGTCCGCCGCGCGCTGGCCACGCTGCCGGCCCGGGAGCAGCGGGTGGTCTCGCTCTACTACTACGGCGAAGTGACGATGAAGGAGATCGGCAGCGAGCTAGGGGTGAACGAGTCGCGCGTGTCGCAGCTGCACGCGCGGGCGCTGAGGCGCCTGCGCGAGGCGCTCGGCGCGGATGCGACCCCGGCGGTTGCCGCGAAGTCGCTGCGCGCGGCCATTCTGGCCTTCCAGGTGAAGCCGGTGATGGCCAAGGCCTCGCTGCCCATGTCCGACACGCGCGTGGCCGCGCACGCCGAGCGGCGTGCCACCTCCGCGGTGGTGGTGCCCTACGACAGGGTGTCGCGTGCCGCCCGCAGCAAGTCGCCGAGTCTGAACGGCTTGGACAGCCAGCGGCAGCCGGTTTCTTCGAGAAACCGCTCGGCGTCGGTGCCCGCCACGTCGCCCGTGACGAAGATCACTCGGCGCGCCAGGGCCGGTGTCGCCGCGGCCATCGCGCGGTAGAACTGCATGCCATCGATCCGCGGCATCTTCAGGTCGCAGACGATCAGCTCGTAGGACTGTTCGGCGAGGCGGGTCAGGCCCTCCTCGCCGTCACCCGCCCGATCCACGACGAAGCCGGCGTCGCCGAGCGCCTCGGACACGGCCACGGCCAGCGCCGGCTCGTCTTCCACCACCAGCACGCGCGCGCCCTTGAACTGGTCCAGCGAGACCGATCCGGTCTGCGGCGCGGCGGCGCCTGCCGGCGCCGGGCGCATGGCAACGGGAAGCTCCACGCAGAACGAGGCCCCGGTCTTCCCTTCCGACCTGACCCAGATGCGCCCGCCGTGCTCCTGCACCAGCGCATAGGCCACGCTCAGCCCGAGACCGGTGCCCTTCCCCACTTCCTTCGTGGTGAAGAACGGGTCGAAGATCCGCGACTGCACCTCGGGCGGTACCCCCGGCCCGTCGTCGTTGATCTCGAGCAGCACGCTGCCCTTCTCGGGGTCGTGCCACGTGCGGACGACGAGCGTGCCACGGCCGTGCGTGGTGAGCATGGCCTGCTCGGCGTTGATGACGAGGTTGAGCAGCACCTGCTTGATCTGGTGCGCGTCGGCAAAAACCTGCGGCAGCCCCGACGCGAGCGCCTCGATGAGGGTGATGTTCGAGACGCGCTGCTCGTAGGTGCGCAGCGCCAGCGTCTCCTTCACCACCTGGTTCACGTCCACCATCGCCCGTGTGCTCTGGCGCTTGCGCGCGAAGGTGAGCAGGTTGCGGACGATGCGCGCGGCGCGCTCGGCCTCGCCGAGGATGACGGCCAGCCCGCGCCGCGTCTTCTCGTCGGGGGGTTGGTCCGACAGCCGCTCGGCCCACGAGAGAATCGTCGCGAGCGGGTTGTTCAGCTCGTGGGCGACGCCGGAGATGGTGTGTCCGAGGGCGGCCATCTTCTCGGCCTGCAGGAGCTGGGCCTGGATGTCGCGCGACTGGTCGTCGAGCTTGCGCCGCTCGCCGACGTCGCGGAGCACGGCCTCGACACGAAGGCCTTCCCCGGGAGCCCCCGGCTCCGCCGTGGCGGTCACCTCGACCCACGCGATCGAGTTGTCGAGCCGGCGGAGCCGCACCAGGTGATCGGAGACGGCACCGGCCTTGCGAAGGCGGTCGAGGAGAGAGGCGCGCGCTTCGGGGTCCACGAAGCGAGGCGAATCGAACGGGCGCACCTGATCCCCGGCGTGCTCCGGGGGATAGCCGAGGATGAGCTTGAGGTGCGCGTTGACCGCGAGGGTGGTGGACGCGGCCGCGTCCAGGGTGCCGATGTAGAAGCCTTCGTGGGCCCCCTCGAAGAAGCGCGCGAAGCGCGCGACGTCCGTCACTACCCATCAATTTAGCGCATCTCCGGGTTTGACACGCTCCGGGTGTGCAGCTAGGCTCAGCTAGCGCATGAAGATATTCGGCCGCCAGGACCTTCTGCCGCTCGTCGGACTCGCGGCAGCCATCGTGGTCCTGTTCTCGGCACCCATTTCACGCCTCTTTTCCTTTGCCCGCCAGGTCGAGGAACAAAGCGGGTTGGCGCTCGTGCCGGCACTCGTCATGCTGGCGGTGGTCCTCATCGTCCACGAGGTACGCAAGCGTTACCAGGCCCAGACCGACGCCGCAGTGGCCGCCACCATGCGGCGCGAGGCGGACATCCGCACCGAGGAGACGGAGCGGCTCGTCTCGTTCGGCCAGGCGCTTGGCCGCTCGAGTGACTTCGACGCCATCCGCGTCAGCATCGCGCGCTACCTGCCGGCGATTGCGGGCACCGAGCGGATATGGGTGCTCGTGCGGGAGGGCACGCAGTGGGAGGCGCTGGCCGGCGACACCCGCGGGAGCGAGGAGACGCTCAGATGGGGTGATCTCGCGGAGCAGCTGCTGGCCGGCCAGGCCGGCGATGGCGACGACGCGCACGCGGTTGGCTTTCCGCTGATGGCGGGTTCGTCCGCGATCGGCGTACTCGGCGTCCGCATGACGGACGGCCCCTTGTTGCCGGAGCGCCGCCGGGCCGTGGAGGCCGCGGCACCGCTGCTGGCCCTCTCTATCAGGCATGCGCAGCTCGCGCGCGAGGTGCGCGAGAACAGCGTGCGCGATGCGCTGACCGGCTGCTTCACGCGCGGACACGCCATGGAGGTGATCGACGCCGAGCTTCGGCGCGCGCGACGCAGCCAGGAGCCCGTGTCGCTGATTGTGTTCGACGTTGATCGTCTGAAGGACGTCAACGACCGCCACGGCCATCTCTGTGGCGACGCGGTGCTCGCCGTCATCGGCAAGCGCATGCGCGAGGTGCTGCGAGGCTCGGACCTGAAGTGCCGGTATTCGGGCGAGCAGTTCCTCGTGCTGCTGCCCGAGACGCCGGTGCCGGGCGCTCGGCGCGTGGCCGAGACGCTGAGGCGCGAGGTGGCCGACCGGCCGGTGCCATGGGCGGGCGAGGACCTGCGCATCACCGCGAGTTTCGGCCTGGCCCACGCGCTCCCCGGCGAGGTGAACGTCCAGGCGCTCATCGCCCGCGCTGACCATGCGCAGTACCGGGCCAAGGAAGAAGGCGGCAACTGCGTCCGCATTGCCGCCGACACGACACCGGTGGCCGCCGACGGCGACTCCCGTCACCACGCCCAGTGACCTCCCCGGACTCCGGGGACCATCCATCCCGATGACGCGGGAACAGAAGCTGGCCTGGCTGGCCTGGGTGACCATCTGCGTCGTCTGGGGCACCACCTACCTGGCCATCCGCGTGGCCCTCGAGACGGTCCCCGTGTTCCTGGTGGCCGGTCTCCGGTGGATGGCAGCCGGCGTGGTGCTCGCGCTCATCGCGCTGGCCATGGGCCGGCGGCTGCCATCTTCGCGCACGTGGGCGAGCCTCGCGCTGCTCGGCTTCCTGATGAATGTCGTGGGCAACGGCTTCGTCGTCTGGGCCGAGCAGTACGTCGCCAGCGGCCTGACAGCCGTGGTCGTGGCGTCGGTGCCGTTCTGGTCGGTGGGCATCGAAGCGCTGCTGCCGGAAGGCGAGCGACTCCGGTGGCCGACGGTGGTGGGACTCATGCTGGGGTTCGCGGGCATCGTCGTCCTGGTCTTCCCGCAGATCTCGATGGGAAGCAGCGAAGGGCGTGCCGTGCTCGGGGGCGTGATGGCCCTGCAGGTGGCCTGCCTGGGATGGGCGCTCGGCACGTCGTACACGAAGCGCCACGCTTCGTCCGGCGACGCGATGACCGCTTCCGCGGTGCAGATGCTCTTCAGCGGCGTGATGCTGCTGGGCCTGGCCACCGCGTCTGGTGAGTGGGCCTCACTCCACTTCACCCCCCGAAGCCTGGGCGCGATGATCTACCTCGCGCTCGCCGGATCGGCGCTCGCCTACACCGCGTACGTCTACGCCGTGGCACACCTTCCCATCTCCACGGTGTCGCTCTACGCGTATGTGAACCCGCTGATCGCAGTCGTGCTGGGATCGCTGCTGCTCGACGAGCCATTCTCGATGCGCATCGTCGTGGCGGCAACGCTGGTGATGGCCGGCATCGCGGTGGTGCGAGGAGTACAATCGTCCGGTGCCTCGCCTGCCTCGCCTCGCCGCGCTCGCCCCTGACTCGGCCGGCTGGGGCTTCTTCCTCTGCACGTCGAAGGAAGTGCGGACGGGTCGCAGCGGCTCCGACTTCCTGATCCTGACGCTGCAGGACGTGTCGGCGCAGATCACCGCGAAGATCTTCGACGACGTTCCGCGGTTCGGCGCCGAGTTCGACGCGGGCGAGTTCGTGCGCGTCGAAGGCAAGGCCAGCGTCTTCAACGGGCAGCTGCAGCTGATCGTGTCGTCGATCCGGCGGGTGCACGTCGAGCAGGACCGGCGCGAGGGGTTCCGCGAGGACGAATGCGTGCTGAGCGCGCCGCGCCCCATCGACGAGATGTGGGCCGAGCTCACCGCGCGGGTCGGCGCGATGCAGGAAGGCCACCTGCGGGTGCTGGTCAGGCGCATCCTGGCCGATCACGAGGCCGAGCTGCGCGAGTGGCCGGCGGCGCAGGCCATCCACCACGCCTACCGCGGGGGGTTTCTCGAGCACATCGTGAAGATGGCGGAGGTGAGTGAGGGCGTGTCACGGGCCTACGGCGCGGACGCGGACCTGGTGCTGGCGGGCGTGGTGCTGCACGACATTGGCAAGCTGCAGGAGCTGGCCTACGAAGCTGGCAGTGCCAGCTACACGCGCGACGGCAATCTGATCGGCCACATCGCGCTCGGGCTCATCCTGGTGCGCGAGGCCGCGGCCGGGATCTCGGGGTTCCCGATCGAGTTGCGCTCGAAGCTCGAGCACCTCGTGCTCTCGCATCACGGCTCTCGCGAGCACGGCTCGCCGGTGGAACCGAAGACCATCGAGGCGTTCATCCTGGCGACGGTGGACGAGCTGGACGCGAAGATCAACCAGGTGAGACGGGCCGTGCGCGAGGACGTGGGAGAGCGGGAGTTCACCGGCTGGCACAAGCGGCTGGGCCGCGTGCTCTACAAAGGCGGAATATGAAGGGTCAGCCGGTCGCCTGATCGCCCGGTTCGCCGTCGCGGGTGCCGAGGGCGAAGGTCATGGTGCCGTTGGCGACGATGCGGTCGCCGACCTTGGCGCGGCCTTCGAGGACGCCCATGCGATTGCGGAGGCGCTTGACGCGCGCCTCCACCACCAGCACATCGCCCGCGCACACCGGGCCTCGGTAGCGCACGCGCTCGATGCCGCGGAAGAAGATGAGCAGATCGCGGTACTCGGGCTTCGCCAGGATCAGGATGGCCCCGACCTGCGCCACGACCTCGGTGAGGATGGTTGGCGGAAGCGCCGGTCGCCCGTCCGGCGATGAGGTCGAGAGATAGCGCTCGTTGAGCGACACGTTCTTGATGCCGACGATGCGCTTGTCGGGTTCGAACTCGGTGATCCGATCGACCAGCAGGAACGGGTAGCGGTGGGGAAGAATGCGCTCGATGGCCGAGTAGTCGAACGGCAACGTCAGGGCGAGGTCTTTCTCCATTCGTGATTCCCTCAGTATACTGCTCGTGAACCCCATGACCGACCCGACCGGCAGGGCCGTGCACGCCGGGACGAACGAATCCCCCGCGGACCTGCCTTCCATCCGAAACGCCGCCGAACTGGCCGTCCTCACCGAGCTGGGCCGCGAGGTCACCTCGGTGCTCGACTTGAACGAGCTGCTCGAGAAGATCCCGCAGCTCATCTCGCGCCTCACCTCGTTCACGGTGTTCTCGGTCTACCTGCTGGACGAGCGCCGCCACGACCTGCACATCGCCTACGCGGTGGGCTACCCGGAAGACGTGGTCCGCAACTTCCGCCTGAAGGTCGGCGAAGGCACGGTGGGCGCCGCGGTGGCCGAGAAGCGGCCCATCCTGCTCGACGACGTGGACAGCGACCCGCGCTATCACGCGGTGGTCCCGGGCGTGAAGTCGCAGCTGGCCGTGCCGATGCGGCACAAGGGCCAGGTGATTGGGGCGCTGAACCTGCTCAGCGACAAGGCCGCCGCGTTCACGGAGCGCGACGAGGTGATCCTGCGCCAGTTCGCGGTCCATGTCGCGCAGGCCATCGTCAACGCACGGCTGTTCGAGTCGGAGCGCGAGTACGCCGACACGCTCGAGACGCTGGCCGAGATTGGCCGGGAGATGAGCGCGATTCTCGACCTCGACGAGTTGCTCACGCGGCTCGCCCACCTCGTGAAGCGCATCATCAACTACCGCATCTTCGGCATCGCGCTCCTGGACGAGCCCTCCCAGATGCTCGAGATGAAGCTCGCCATCCAGTACGGCGACAACCCGCGCGCGCTCGAGCCCGTCAAGCTGGGCGAAGGGCTGGTCGGGTACGCGGCGCTGCACCGCGAGCCCGTGCTCGTGGACGACGTGACGATGGACTCGCGCTACATCGCCGCCGTCGAGCACGTGCGGTCCGAGATGGTGGTTCCGCTGATGCTGAAGGATCGCTGCATCGGCGTCTTCGACCTCGAGAGCCCCGAGCTGGCGGCCTTCAGCAAGAAGCATGTGGAGCTGCTCACGCTGCTGGCCTCGCAGGCGGCGGTGGCCATCGAGAACGCCCGCCTCTACGAGTCGATTCGTGAGAACGAGCTCAGGATGGAGAAGGAGCTGCGCTTCGCGCAGCGCGTGCAGATGGCGCTCCTGCCGCAGGAGCTGCCGAAGCGCCTGCGTGGCGTGGAGGTGGCCTGGCACTTCGACGCGGCGCGCGAGCTGGGCGGCGACATCTACGATTTCCTCTCGCCCGAGCCGCAGACGCTGGTGGTGTCGGTGGGCGACGTTTCAGGCAAGGGCGTGCCCGCTGCGCTGTACAGCGCGTTCGTGGGCGAGCTGGTGCGCGGCCGCACCTTCCGCCGCCGCCTCGAGACCAGGCGCAGCAGCCCGGCAGTGGTGCTGAACGCCATGAACCGCATCCTCAACGAGCGGCAGCTGGAGGAGTACTACTGCACGCTGTGCTATGCCATGTTCGACCTGCGGCGCCGCCAGGTGACGTTCGCCAACTCCGGCCTGCCGTTCCCGGTGCGCTACCACGCCGGCAAGGCGCGGCAGATTCCCATGCCCGGCGTACCCCTGGGCTCGTTTGCGGGCTCCACTTACGACGAGATCACGCTCGACCTCGAAACGGGCGACGTGTTCGTGTTCTGCTCGGACGGCATCTTCGAAGCCTTCAACGAGGGGGGCGCAGAGTTCGGCGCGGGCCGCGTCATCGAGGTGGTGGAGCGCACCCATGCCCAGCCCGCTGAGGACATCGTCCGCGCGATCTTCGACGCCATGCAGGCGTTTCGGGGAGATGCGGAGCAGACCGACGACCAGACGGTCGTGGTGGTGAAGATTACCGCGTAGCGAAGAAGCAGAAGTGGGTCCCCACCGGCGCTCCCGCGCCGGCCCTACCAGGGGGCCCCACCGGCCTACCCGAAGGGCCTTCGTCTAGTGGTGTTCGTCCACCGCGACGGCGGCGCTCAGGTAGATGGCGCCCAGCGTCAGGAAGATGAACGCCTGGAGGGTGCCGACGACGAGCCCGAGGAACTGGATGGGCAGCGGCATCAGGAATGGCACGATGCTGGCGATGATGAGCACGACGAGGTGCTCGCCGAAGATGTTGCCGAAGAGGCGCAGCGTGAGCGAGAGCACGCGCGAGAGATGGCTGATGATCTCGATGACGAAGATCACCGGCGCCATTACGATGGGCACGCCCGGCATGATGGCGAAGTGCTTGATGTAGGAAATCGGCCCCTGCGTGCGGATGCCCTGGAAGTGGTAGTAGAGCCAGAGGGTGATGGCGCACGCGAACGGCACGTTGATGTTGCTCGTGGGCGCCCCCAACCCGGGGATCTGGCCCATCATGTTGCCGATCCAGATGAACACGAACAGGCCGCCGAGCAGCGGCAGGAACTGGCGGCCCTTGGGGCCGATGGTGTTCTCGAGCTGCGACACGAAGAAGCTGACCACGTCCTCGAGAATGATCTGCAGCTTGCCAGGATTGTCCACGCTCAGCCTGGAGCGGAGCATCAGGCCCAGCACGAGGACGATGAGGCAGATGAGGGCCGAGAACACCACGTGGTCGGGGACGTGGATGTGCAACGGCGCCAGCAGGGCATTGATCAGTTGAACAAGCGGTGAGGGGTGTTCAAGGGCTTCCACAACCCACGGATTGTACTACTTTTTCACAAACGTCGATTGACCCGGGATGCCAGACACGGAGGGGCCACAGACACGGACGGGCCGCAGATGGCGCAGACACGGACGGGCCGCAGATGACGCAGATCGGACGGGCCGCAGATGCGCAGATAGGTCCTTTATTTACAATACCTTAAGGCTGCGCTCCCTCAGGTGCAGGCCCACGGAACGGCCACCCAGGACCGCGAATTCCTCCACCTCGCCTCTTACGCGAACGCGGGCCCCCCTGGTGGGCGTGCGACGGCCGTCGGACAGCACCATGATCTCGGCGCCGCCGTCGCTGACGCGGTAGATGCGGTAGGGGACGAGCGGGATGCCCCAGGACGAGGTGACCACGCCGGTCACGTTGACCGTGCGATCCACGTAGTGACCCGGATTCGATTGCACCTCGGCGATCGAGGTCGTACCGCCAAACGTCGCGCACGCTCCCAAGAGGCCGGCGGCGAGCAGGATCGCGACGAACAGTGAATGGTGGCGACGAGTCGTCATGGCCGTTCCTCCCGTAAACGCGACAGCCGCGGACGGATCGTGAGTGACGCACCCGGGGCGCACGATGCCAGCGCCTGCCTGATAGTGGCACCCCGGTGATCCGCCGCGGCTACGCGCTGTCAATACAACCTGCATGCCAAAGCGGGAACGCACGAAAACCTTCGTAAAACAGCCGAGCAGCGGTCGCCGCCACGAGAGCGCGCGGGTCGTCGTCCTGAGGCGGGGACGCGGAGACGACCCCGGCAGACGACAGTTAGACAGGTGACGACAGGTGCGCACAGGTGCGCTCAGGCGCGGGCGGGTCCGAACCGGGGCGGATGGGTGCAGGCGGGCCGGCCCACCGTAGCTCGCGGGCGAAGGATCGGGCGAACGCGAATGCAGTCGGGCCCGCGCTTGCAGCTCGCGGGGCGATGTCTCGCGGGCGAAGGTAGGTCAGTACACCCCCAGATAGCGGTCCATCTCCCACGGCGAGACGTGGCGGATGTAGTCGGCCCACTCCTCGCGCTTCGCCTCGAGGAAGTGGTGGAAGATGTGCTCGCCCAGCGTGTCGCGCACAAGGTCGTCCTTCTCGAACTCGTCCAGCGCCTCGGAGAGGTTGGCGGGGAGGTCGTCGATGCGCAGGTGTCGCCGCTCGCGGTGGCTCATCTTGTAGATGTTCTTGTTCACCGGGGGACCGGGGTCGATCTGCTGATCGATGCCCTCCAGGCCCGCGCGGAGCATCACGGCCAGCGCCAGGTAGGGATTGCAGGAAGGGTCGGGCAAGCGCAGCTCGATGCGCGTGGACGTCCCGCGCGCTGCCGGGACGCGGACGAGCGGGCTGCGGTTCTTGCCGGACCAGGCGATGGCCGTCGGCGCCTCGTATCCCGGGACCAGCCGCTTGTACGAGTTCACCAGCGGATTGGTGATGGCGCAACAGCCCTTCGCGCGCCGCAGCAGCCCGCCGATGTAGTGCAGGCACGTCGTGCTCAACTGCCCCTCGGCCTGCTCGTCGAAAAAGGCGTTGAGGCCCTCTCGGAAGAGCGACTGGTGCGTGTGCATGCCCGATCCGTTCACGCCGAAGATCGGCTTCGGCATGAAGGTGGCGTGCAGGTTGTTCCTGAGCGCCACGTTCTTCACGATGAAGCGGCAGGTGCTCACGTTGTCGGCCGTGGCCAGGACATCGTCGTAATGGAAGTCGATTTCATGCTGGCCCGGCGCCACCTCGTGGTGCGCGGCCTCGACGTGCATGCCCATCTGCTCGAGGGCGAGGACGATCTCGCGGCGCACGTCCTCGCCGAGGTCCACGGGGGCGAGGTCGAAGTAGCTGGCCGAGTCGTGTGTTTCGGTAGTGGGACGGCCGTCGCGGCGCTGGAAGAGGAAGAACTCGGTCTCGGGGCCAGCCTTCATGGTGAAGCCCCGGTCGGCGGCCATCGCGATCACGCGCTTCAGCGTGCCCCTCGGGCAACCCGCAAACGGACTGCCGTCGGGATTGGCGATGTCACAGATGAGGCGCCCGACCCGGGCGCCGCTCGGGTCGGTCCAGGGAAACACCTGAAACGTCGAGAGATCGGGCTTGAGGTACATGTCCGATTCCTCGATGCGGACGAAGCCCTCGATGGACGAGCCGTCGAACATGATCCCGCCGTCCAGTGCCTCGCCGAACTGGCGGTCCGGCACCTCGACGTTCTTGATCACGCCCAGGATGTCGGTGAACTGGAGCCGCAGGAACTTCACCCGCTGTTTCTCGGCCCGCTCCATGATGGCCCGCCGGAGCTCGGCGTGACTCGTCCCGCCTTTTCCCATACCCGGATTCTAGTGCGCCCAACCGCGGACGGGGCACGAACGTCTCAAATCACGGAGGCTCAAAGCCCGGAGGTTCACAGCACGGGAGTTCAAGGCACGGAGGTCCAGATGTCAGCGAAGGTTCGGTTCTGGTCGTTGGGCGCGGCGCTTGGAATGGGGCTGGCCGTGGCCGTGGCGTCGCTCGTGGCGCAGGATCGCGGGCCCGAGAGGCCGGAACCCGGCATGCGGCGCGAGATGATGGTGCTCGACGGGCGCGGCAGCCGGCTGGGCGTGATGGTCCGCGACCTCGAAGCCGCCGAGGTGACGTCCACCGTTCCCGGCGGCGTGAAGATCGACGATGTGGACCGCGACAGCCCGGCCGAGAAGGCGGGGCTCAAGACCGGTGACATCGTGGTCGAATACGACGGGGAACGGGTGCGCAGCGCGCGGCAGTTCACGCGGCTGGTGCAGGAGACGCCCGAGGGCCGCCAGGTCACCATGGCGGTGCTGCGCGACGGCACGCGCCAGACCGTCCGCGCCACGCCCGAGGCCCGCACGTTCTCGTGGAACATGGACATCGACGGTGACCGTATCAGGCGCGAGGTCGAGCGCGGCATGCGGGGCCTCGACGGCCTTCGCGAGTTCCACGTTGATCCGCCGGCATTCAATTTCCGGTTCGATCCCGGCCGGATGGGCCGCGGACGCCTGGGTGTCACGATCGATTCGCTCACCGATCAGCTTGCGCAGTACTTCGGCGCCGCCGACGGGGGCGCGCTGGTGACCGGTGTCCGCGACGGATCGCCGGCCGAGAAGGCCGGGCTCAAGGCGGGCGATGTCATCACGTCCATCAACGGCGAAGCGGTGCGTGACGCGGGCCGGGTGGCTTCCGAGCTGGCGCGGGCGCCCGGTGATGAGGTGACGATCGGATACCTGCGCGACCGTAAGGCCGGGACGGCCAAGGTCACGCTCGAGCCGCGCGACTCCTCACGCGGTGAGCGCGGGAGACGTCAGGTGCGGCCCGCGGCGTACACCCGGCCGGCCTGAGAGAGCGCGCCAGTTGGGCGACTGAAAAGGAAACCCACGGCCGCGTGTCTGTCGCTTAGCTCAGGTCGCCGATCCGTTCCGCCACGTGTTCGGGCGCGGGAAACAGGTTCGCCAACTGTGCGGCCACGACGGCGGCCAGGGCCGCGACCTGATCGATGTCGCCGGCCTCCTGCACCTCCGCGGCCAGCACACCACTCGGCCCGGTGGCCGAGACGATGGGCACGGCCACGGCTGCCGGTCGATCCTGGGCGGCGGCGCTCGTGGCGGGCGTCCGCGACCGGAACGCCGAGACCGTGAGGTTGTCGGCCGTCAGAGGCACGGTACCCATCCGCGCCAGCACGTTCGGGTCGTATCCATGCGCGGCAGCGGGCGAGAGCGACTGCCCGTCGTCCGCGAGCAGCCACACGACCAGGCCCTTCGCACCAAGCAGGCCTGCGGCACGCGGCAGCAGCGAATCGAGATCGCTCGCGCTCGACACGCGGCCGAGGTCGCCGCAGAGGTCGGCCAGCGCGCGGAACACCGGCGTCGGTGAGGGCGCGACCGCCGCGGGTTCGGGCGCGGGCGTCTCGGCCTCGATTACCGTGGGCGCCGGCGGCGGGTCTGGGGGCCTGACCTCCGCAGTCGACAGAGTGGTGACGCCCGGCGGAGGTGCAGCCTCCGGCGTCCGGGGCACCGGCACCAGCAGGATCAACGCGACAATCCACACCGACATCACCGCGCCGGCCACGAGCGACTGCTCGTTGGCCATGGCGGCCTCGCTGGCCGACGACGCGCGGGCCATGGCCTGTCGGGCCGCGGACAACTCGCCGGATACGGCGTCGATGAGGTCGCGCGACTCGGTGAAGATGATGTCGCCGGCCGCCCTCGGCTGCCCCGTCCTGGCGTACTCGCGGGCGCGCACCTCGGACGCGGCGAGGCGGTCCATGCCGTCGAGGGCCCTGGCCATGGGATGGCCGGCCGCGCTGGACGCGGCATCGATTTCGAGCACTCTGGCGCGGATCGCGTCGAGGAGCGCCGCGGCGCGAGCCGACCAGAAGGCCTCGCTCTGTCCGGGTGCGATGTAGGCGTGAAGGCTGGAGCGCAGGTCGGCCAGCAGGTAGGTGGCGTCCGCGGCGGTGGCATCCACGTACTGCGATGCCATGCGCGCGCGGCCCCGCTCCTGCTCGTTCGTGGTCACTCGCCAGACGGCCCCCGCCGTGAGGGCCGTCGTCAGCAACAGGACGAGGACGCGCACCGAGCGTCGGAGCATGGCGGCTCAGGATACCCCGACCGGCCTACTCAGTTGCGCGCGAGATCTCGTCGGTCACCAGCTTCAGCGGAATGACCGTGGCCAGGGGCTCGCGCTCCATCTGCACGTTGTGCCCCTTCACGGGCGGCAGGTCCTCGAACATGTCGTGCCACTTCATCCGTTCCATCGGGTTGCTGGCCTGGAGCCAGGTCTCCGCGGTCATGGGCCGGTTGAAGACGTGTTCGGCCAGGCCGGCATACGCGGGCTGGCCGGCGAGGGCGGTGGCCACGTCGGCGCGCACCTGCTGCGAGGTCGTGTATGTGTACGGCAGTCCCAGCGCCGCCGCGACGGAGGTGAGGATCTGCCAGTCGTCCACGGCTTCGCCCGGCGGGTTGATGGCCCGCGACGCCGCCTGCACGCGGCCCTGATCGTTGGTGTAGGTGGCGTCCTTCTCCACCCATGCCGAGCCCGGCAGCACCACGTCGGCCACCTTCGCGACGGCCGTCGCCAGGACGCCCTGGTAGATGAGCACGGGGAGACGTCCGCTCTTGCGCGCGTCGGCCAGCCACTGCAGGTCGCCCATGGAGCCGTCGGGCCCGGGGTCGAGCACGTAGAGCACCGACACCCGTCCCTGCTCGACCGCCGACTTCAGGCCCGACAGGTCGGCCTCGCCCTCGAGGCCCGCGCCCACGTGCAATCCCAGCGCGCGCGCGCCCGAGACGTTCGGCGCGTCGGTGGCGGGGACGGGGAATTTCGTCTCGGCCGGCTGCTGCTTCTCGGTCCGCTTCCACGCCACGTGCACGTGGGAGACGCCCTCGTCTCCCTTCATGTCCACGGCCAGGCGCTTCAGGAGGAACAGCTCCTCGAGCGAGGCGTGCGCCGATGCCAGCATGCGGACCGATCCCGCATCCTTGCGCCCGGCGTCGTTCAGCAGGTCGCGCACCTTCAGCAGCGCGTCCTTCCAGGTGACGGCCTGTTGCTGGCCATCCTTCGACAGGAGCTGCGGCCGGCGCAGGCGCTGGTCGCCCTCGACCCAGAGGTACTGGAACCGACCGATGTCGCACATCCAGTAGGCGTTGACGGCGGGGTTGTAGCGCGGCGTGATGCGCACGAGGCGCGAGCCCTTCGCCCACTCGGGCTTGGCCTTCAGCCACGCCGTGGTGCTGCAGCCCTTCGAGCACAGCGTGCACGTGGTGGCCACCGCGTGCGGGTTGTCCCACGGCCGCGACCGGAAGCGGTACTGCTTCGTGGTGATCGCGCCCACCGGGCAGACGTCCATGAGGTTGCCCGAGAGCAGCGAGTGGATGCCCTGGTCGCCGAAGGTGGCAATCTCGGTGCCGTTACCGCGGTTGATGATTCCGATCTGCGCGTCACCGTCCACCTCGCGCATGAAGCGCTCGCACCGCGTGCACATGATGCAGCGGTTACGGTTCAGCATCAGCGTCGGGCCGAAGTCCACGTCGGCCTTCACGCCCTCACCGTCGAAGGTGCGCCGCGGGAAGTCCATGCGGCTCTGGGCGTTCCCGAACTTGTAGGAGAAGTCCTGCAGCGGGCACTCGCCGCCCTTGTCGCAGACCGGGCAGTCGAGCGGGTGATTGATCAGCAGGAACTCGAACACGCCCGCGCGGCCTTCCACGGCCTCGGGGTCCTTCGTGTGCACCACCATGCCCTCCGCCACAGGCGTCGAGCACGACGTCTGCAGTTTCGGCATCTTCTCGATCTTCACGAGGCAGACGCGGCACGACGCGTCGATGCCGAGACCGGGGTGATAGCAGTAGAAGGGAATCTGGATTCCGGCTTCGATGGCGGCCTGCAGCACGGTGGTGCCCTTGGGCACCGAGAGTTGCTGCCCATCGATGGTCAACGTGACTTTTTCCACTCAGAAATGATACTTCAGGGGCGACATGGCGCGAAGGGAGGCCCGCTGAGGTCCGTCGCTGAATGGCTGTTCGCGCTCGGCATCCTGGGTGCCGTGGCCTGGGTGGGAGCCCCGCTCATCCTGCAGTGGATCCCGCAGATGTCGTCGACTGTCACGCTGGTCGAGTCGGCGCTGCCCGCCCTGCCGCTGGGGGTGCCCCCGGGCGCCGAGAGCGTGCCCTTCCTGGTGCTGGTCGACGGCGCCGAGATCCGGCGGGGCATGGCCGAAAACGAGCTCAGGGACAGCGGCGTGTCGCGGTGGGCCGTCGGATCCGCCACCACCGAGCCCGGGGTGATTGACGAGCGGCTCATCTTCCCGTACCGCGCCGCCGGCACCCGCTTCTGGGTGGTGCTCGATCGGATCGAGGCGGGGAAGCAACGGCAGGTGACGGCGATCTATCTGCCGTAGGGGAACGGGGTCCGGTACCCGGGTTCCGCGCCGGAGGCGGCTACCGCACCCGATCGAAATGGGCGAGGGCGGCGTCGTCCTGGTTCAACTCAACCGTCCGGACACTTCCGTTCACAGGGATGCGGGCTTCGGTGACGGGCTCTGTTGCCAGCACCACCTGCTCGGTGACCCGGCCATCCGAGTGCTGAATCGTGACCGTCACCGGCACGTCGAAGATGTCGCCCGACTGCTCGATGCGCACGGTCACCTCCTCTGCCGAGACGGCGGTGGCGTAGCGCAGGTGGGGAATGCCCGAGTCGAAGATCCACCGGTCGAAGAACCGCGAGAGGTCGCGCCCGCTTTCCGCTTCCATGGCCTTCCGCAGGTCTTCGGTTCCAGCCTTGCGGAAGCGGTTCTCGCGGTAATAGCGCTGCACGCCCCTGAAGAACGCCTCGTCGCCCACGAACCGGCGCAGCATGTGCAGCACCGCGGCGCCCTTGTTGTAGACCAGCGCCCGGAAGATGCGCGATTCGCCCTTGATGTGCCCGAGGCGATAGCCGAGATAGACGGGGCCCTCGTCCGACATCTCGAGGCTCCAGCGCCGGAACTGCTTGAGGATGTCGCGGAACGTGCCCTCGCCGCGCCGCTCGCGGGCAAAGAGCGCGGCCATGTATTGGGCGAAGCCCTCGCTCAGCCACTGCTCGTGGTAGTTCTTCCAGCCCACCGCTTGACCGAACCACTGGTGCGCGAGCTCGTGCGCGAGGAAGAACTCGGGGAACCCCGAGAAGTGCGCCGGATCGTTTCTCCACGAGAAGGGGGTGGTTGGCAACGGATTGTTGATGACCGCGACATACGCGGGCGCATGGCCCCCCGGCAGTTTGTGCTCGACCATGGCGACCGTCAGCGAGTCGTACGGCACGTCGCCGACGATGGCGGCATAGAACCGGAGGCCTTCCGCAATGGTCGGCAGCGCGCTGCGGCCGCGGCCCTCCTGCCGCCGGTTGGCTTCGACCGCCAGCTCCACCGTGTTGCGCGAGCCCACGGGCGGAATGGCCGGCGCCCCCTGCGACGCGCCGCCGTTGGTGCCAGCCGGCCGCAGATCCTTGGGTGGGATGATGTCAAGGGCGACCGTCGCCGCGTCCGCCCGCGACAGGCGGCTCACGACCATGCTGAGGTACCGCACCGGCTGGTCGGCGGTGAACGCATAGAGTGATTGGCCGCCCTGGCCGTCGGCCTGGGCGCCGGTGGTGACCGGTGAGCCGGACGCATGCAACCCGCTGGCGACCACCGTGTACTCCGACGGGACGGTGATGCGCATCGTCGCCATCGCGTAGTCGGTGACCGACGCCTGCGGATACCACTGGGCGCGGTTGCTGAACAGCCAGTTCGGCTCGGGAGCGACGATGGGACCCTCCTCCGGTTGGTCGAACGATCGTGTGCGTCCCGCGCTCTGCTCGTCCGGCGACACGTCTACCGAGTCGTCGTTGATGCCCTGTTGGGGCATCCTGCCCTGATAGCTGACGGTCAGCACGAGTTGAAAATCGCGGCCGACCGGCGAGGGCAGGTTGATGACGATGCCGTTCTGGTTCCTGACGCGCAGGAAGAGCAGGCGGCCGAACTGGTCGCTCACCACCGAGTTCACCGTGAGCGCATCGGCGAGCTTCAGCTGAATGACGGAGAGGGCGAAGGCCTTCACGCGGAGGCGCAGGCGCGTGCTGCCCTCCAACCAGTCGCGCCCGGGTGAGAACGTGCTGTCCACGGTGTAGTCGAGCACGTCGTACTCGACCAGGTCGTCCTCGTTGTAGTACTCGCCGCGGCTCGCCAGCTTTGCCTCGGAGGCGTAGACGGAGATGTTGCGCTTCCGCGCGCGCTGGAACAGCGAGACGTCCTCGGGCTCGCCGGTGGAGCGCGCGAAGGTGAGCTTGTCGAAGCGGCGCGTGCGCACCTCGGCGACGAAATCGCCCGGCTGCGGCAGCAGCGACCAGGTGTCGCGGCTGAGATCACTCAAGTCGAGCGTGAACGAGTTCGCGACATCGTCCTCGAACACCTGCTGCGCGCGCCGGAAGGCGCGGTTGTCCACCGCCTCCACGGGCGCGAGCGACGACTCGGCCACCAGGGTGCGGTACTCGAACGGGCTGATCCGCAGGAGCGCCGTGGTGAACGCCGCGTCGAGTTCCTCGGTGCCGGCGAAGATGCGTACCTGTCCGCGCTCCACCTTCGGCGTGGGCGAAAAGACGATGTTCCCGTCGCCCAGCAGAACGAGCGCGGTGACGCCTTCGGGCGTTTCGGCCACGAACACCTGGCCGGCGGGCAGGTGCACCTGGAAATCCACCGACTTGATCACCAGGTTCTGTGCCGCGAACTGCTTGTCGGGATGGAGCACCAGACGGTGCAGCCCTTCGATGGACGACAGCCGATCCTGCGCCACGATCCGCCAGGGTTGCCGGTCTTCGGTCTCGCCCCGCGGCTTGCGGATGTCGAGGTTCCAGGTGGCAATGCGGCCGCGCGGGCCGGTTTCGAGGAACACCTCGGTGACGAGGCTGTAACCGTCCCCGGGCAGGGCGCCGAGCAGCGGCGCGCGGGCCCGCTCTTTCACGACCACGCGCGTGATGCCCTGCGGCACCATCGCATCGAAGAACTCCAGCGCCTGCTCGCGGTCGGCATTGGCCGACAACAG
>Ga0105106_10000318_pt1 | contig 34046 bp, 33 predicted proteins | sample PPLLaktember2015_5_FD_79109 | JGI IMG/M metagenome (GOLD analysis project Ga0105106, IMG submission 79109) | Freshwater sediment microbial communities from Prairie Pothole Lake near Jamestown, North Dakota, USA - PPLs Lake P8 Core (1) Depth... | ecosystem: Environmental > Aquatic > Freshwater >... | reverse complement strand
GATTAGAATCTGTTCTTCGTGCTCACTTTGCAGTGGCGACAATCGGCGGTGCCTACAGACATCCAGGTCAGACTTTTGTTCGGGCTCCTGGCACCAATATCGGAGCGACCTTTGTGTTGGCTGCTCTACCTGGGTTGTAGCACATTTTCATGCAAGGTGGTGAACGCAGTTCATGAAGACTTTTGTCCGAAGGTCAGCTTCCAACAAATATACAATTTGCCTCTTGACAAGGTTCCTGAGGCGCTTATAATTATTACAATGTTTCTCATAAAAATCCGATTTGGAGAGCATCTTTCGATGAAGACCTGCATGTGTATGGGGCGGGGTTCGTAACCGCCGTCTCGTCACATTTCCTCAAGTAAAGCCAAGCGGTCAACAGGCTGACGACAGGTGGTTGCGACCCCGCACGCGAAACAACTTCGCGTGGCTGAAGGTCCGCCACCTTTTTTCGTGCCTGTTGGCCGTTTTGTATTCAGGGAGTACCATGTCCGCTCTCAACACTTTGCTCGATATCCAGGTAAAAACTTCTCCGCCCGCTACGGAGTTGGAGGCGCGTGTCGGGAATACCCCGCTCCTGCCCTTGCGGCGAGTGACAGGCGGGATTTCTCCGCGTGTGCAGGTGTATGCGAAAGCCGAGTGGTTCAATCCGGGGGGGTCGATCAAAGACCGCCCTGCGCTGAACATCCTGCGCAGCGCCCTGGCAGATGGTCGTCTGCGCGAAGGTATGCGCCTGCTGGATTCGACTTCTGGCAACATGGGCATCGCCTATGCCACCTTTGGCGCAGCCCTGGGCGTGCCTGTGACCCTGGCAATCCCTGCCAATGCCAGCCCGGAGCGCTTCGCTATCCTGCGCGCCCTGGGGGCCGAGCTGGTGCTGACCGATCCTCTGGAAGGCTCGGATGGCGCCATCCGGATGGCGCGCCAGATGGCTGCCGAGCAGCCGCAGCGTTACTTTTACGCCAACCAGTACGATAACCCCGCTAACTGGCAGGCGCACTACCTCACCACAGGACCAGAGATCGTCCAGCAAACCAGCGGTCGGGTGACGCACTTTGTCGCCGGGTTAGGTACCTCGGGCACGCTGACGGGCGTGGGGCGTTACCTGCACCAGTACAATCCGCAGGTGCAGCTTGTAGCCTTGCAGCCCAATTCCCCATTCCACGGTCTGGAAGGACTCAAGCACCTGCCCAGCGCCATCCAGCCGGGCATCTTTGACCCCTTGCTGCCGGACCTGACGGTTGAAAGCTCCACTGAGGCCGCTTATGAGATGGTGCGCCGCCTGGGGCGAGAGGAAGGCCTCTTCGTGGGCATCTCTTCCGGGGCAGCCGCATTGGCGGCTTTGCGGGTGGCTGCCGGGTTGGAGCAAGGCATGGTGGTGACGGTCTTCCCGGATGCTGGCTATAAGTACCTCAGCGACGCGGCGATTTGGGAGCCGAGAGAATGAGCGGGATGATTGAAATCAGCGCCGCCATCCTGGCGCAAATCTATGCCCACGGAGAGGCCGCTTACCCGGAAGAAGGGGCCGGATTCTTGCTGGGCAAATCGAACGGCAAGCGCCGCACGGTTTCCGCAATCTTGGGCCTGAACAACTCTCGGGAAGACGATGCCCGCCACAATCGCTACCTGATCACCGGGCAGGATTACGTGCGTGGAGAGATGGAAGCTGAACGCCTGGGATTGGACCTTTTAGGGGTGTTCCACTCTCATCCCGACCACCCCAACCGGCCTTCAGAGTTCGACCGGGAATGGGCCATGCCCTGGTTTTCCTATGTGATCACCAGCGTGCAGTCTGGTTCGGCTTCCGAGAGCCGTTCCTGGCGGCTGCGTGAAGATCGCGCCGGTTTCGAAGAGGAATCGATGGAAATCGTCAGTGACCCGTAAGGCAGTGAATAGTGGTCAGTGATGAGTGATCCGTAATGAGTGATCAGTAATGAGGGATCCGTAATGAGTGATCAGTAATGAGGGATCCGTAATGAGTGATCCGTGATGAGTGATCCGTGATGAGTGGTCCGTGAATGGTAGCAAGTGAAACAATATCGTTAACCCAACCTATGACAGATAACGGATGGCTGATAGCCAACAGCCAACAGCCAACCGCCAACAGCTAACCGCTAACAACCAACCTTACAGGAGTAAATATGTCTCTCTACTTTATCCGTCACCAGCATAGCGACGAAACCTGCCCCGCCCGAGACCCACAGATGGGCGCGATGCTTCTTTCGCATATCAGCCCGCTCAACGCCCGCAAGTTTGGCGTGGATATCCGCGGCGATGCCGTTTTGGATGGGCAGCATACTTTCGTGCTGATCGTTGAGTCCGATAACCGGGAAAATATCGATAATTTCATGCAGCCCTTTAAAATGGCTGGCTCGGTCGATATTACGCCGGCTTCCACCTGCGAAGTGGTCGTCGAGCGCGCTGGCTGTTAGATTACCCACAACTGGATTAAAATAACCCTTATGGCAGTCATCCGTATCCCCACTCCCTTAAGAACGTACACCGGCGGACAGGTGGAAGTGACCGTCGCAGGCGTCACGGTCGCCGATGCAATGAATGACCTGGTCGCACAGTATCCCACTCTGAAGCCGCACCTGTTCAACGGCGAAGCCCAACTGCGGCCTTTCGTCAACCTGTTTCTGAACGATGAAAACGTGCGCGACTTGCAGGGCACCAATACCCCTATCCAGGAAAGCGATCGCCTGCTGCTGATCCCTTCTATCGCCGGCGGGTGATAATTGTGTGCGATGTGCGGGGTGCGCAGTGCGGATAGAAGATTCGCACACCGCACACCGCACTTCGCACCCGAAAGAAGGCTTTATGTTTCCATCCTTATCACACCAAGAGATCCTGCGCTACTCGCGCCACCTGCTGATCCCCGAAGTGGGCCTGGAAGGTCAACGCAAGCTGAAAGCCGCCTCCGCCCTGGTGATCGGTACGGGCGGGCTGGGCTCGCCGGTAGCATTGTATTTGGCTGCCGCTGGCGTGGGGCGCATCGGGCTGGTGGATTACGATGTGGTCGATTATTCCAACCTGCAGCGCCAGGTGATCCACGGCACATCCACCATCGACCAGCTCAAGGTCGAATCGGCGCGGGCGCGCCTGCTGGACCTCAACCCGGATATCCAGGTGGATGCCTACAACGAGCCATTCACCTCCGCCAACGCCATGCGCATCGCCGCAGATTATGACGTGATCATCGATGGCACCGATAACTTCCCCACGCGTTACCTGACCAACGATGTGTGCGTGCTGTTGGGCAAGCCCAACGTGTATGGCTCGATCTTCCGCTTTGATGGGCAGGTGAGCGTGTTTTACGCAAAGGAAGGTCCGTGCTATCGTTGCCTCTTCCCAGAGCCACCCCCGCCAGGTTTGGTGCCTTCCTGCGCCGAAGGCGGCGTACTGGGCGTGCTGCCGGGCACCATTGGCACGCTGCAGGCTACCGAGGCGCTCAAGCTCATCCTGGGCATCGGGCAGCCGCTGATTGGGCGCCTGATGTTGTTCAACGCGCTGGACATGTCTTTCGATTTCGTCAAGCTGCGCAAGAACCCCAAGTGCAAGGTGTGTGGTCCCGAACCCGAAGTGACCGAGTTGATCGATTATGAGGCTTTTTGCGGTGTGCCCGGGCACGACCATGACGAAGGCTCCGCCGGAGCCGGCTGGGATATCGGCGCTGGCGAGCTGGCGGCGCGCTTGCAGCAGGGCAACCACATCCGTTTGATCGATGTGCGCGAGCCGCATGAGCTGGAAATCTCACGTTTGCCCGGAGCGCAGCTCATTCCGCTGGGGCAGATGGCGGCGCGCCTTTCTGAGCTGGATAGCGCCGAGGAGATCGTGCTGTTCTGTAAATCGGGCACACGCTCGGCGCGCGCCCTGGAACTGCTGGCTTCGGCTGGTTTCCGCAAGATGAAAAACCTGAAAGGCGGCATTAACGCCTGGGCGCGTGAAGTCGACCCAAGCCTGCCAATCTATTAATCGATGAGTGACAATTCCCATCCCCCTACTTTATTAGCCGTGCTCGCCCACCCCGACGACGAGTCTTTTGGCATGGGCGGCACCCTGGCGCTCTACGCCCGGCGCGGCGCGGCGGTGCACCTGGTGTGCGCCACGCGCGGCGAGGCAGGCACGGTAGATGAGAGCTATCTGGAGGGCTACACCAGCATCGCAGAACGGCGCGAAGCCGAGCTGCGCTGCGCGGCTTCCAAGCTGGGACTGACAGGGGTGCACTTCCTGGAGTATCGCGACTCAGGTATGCCCGGCTCGCCCGATAACCAGCACCCCCAGGCGCTGGTAGCTGCCCCCCTGGAAGAAGTGGCTGCACAGGTGGCTGAAAGCATCCGCCGCTTGAAACCGCAGGTCGTGCTGACCTTTGATCCCATTGGCGGATACAAACATCCCGATCACATCGCCATCCACCAGGCTACCGTGCTGGCTTTCGAGTACGCCGCCGATCCGCAATTTATCACCCAGCTGCCGCCGCACCGCGCCGATAAGCTGTATTTCCACGTCATCCCCAGGGGCTTTTTACGCTTTGCAGTGCGCGCCATGCCCTTGCTGGGGAGAGACCCGCGCCGTTTTGGGCGCAACCACGATATCGATCTGGCAGCCCTGGCAGAAGAAGGCGATTTCCCCATCCACGCCCGCATCCGCTACAGCAGCGTAACTGCCCAAAAGGACGCCGCCTCTTTGTGCCATGCCAGCCAGCTGGCAGGCGCCGGCCTGCGGCGCGGGCCAATGCGCTGGGCGCAGATCCTGTTTGGGCACAACGATTACTATATGCGCGCCCGGCCTTCTCCGCTCAAAGGGGAAAAGGAGACCGACCTGTTGACGGGAATCCAATAGGTGTCTCTCAGAAAAATCATCCTATTAGGACTTACGCAGTTGGAGGGAAAGGGGGTGTGTGGGCGGTCATAGCGCCGCCCACACACCCCCTTATATTCCCTGAAGTGCGTAACTTCTACCTATTTCACCCATTTCAAGAGCCAGGCGCTCAACAGCATACACACCATCCCGAGCAAGAACAGCGCAGAATAGCCCCACCAGGCGCCAGGCGCGGCGTTATTCAATACATCGATCATTGGCCCCTCCAGGCGGCCCAAGACCCCCGCGCCTGCGGTAGCCAGGTTGGTGAGCCCCAGGTATTTCCCGGCTTGTTCCAGCGGCGCCTGCTGGGTGGCTAAAGCCCAGTTGGAGGTCAGGAACAGCCCAATCCCCACTCCCAAAATAGCGCCGAACGCCAGCAGCGTGCCCGGCGTGCGCGCCCACAGCAGGCTCAAACACCCCAGCGCGCCGATTACACTGGCAACCTTCAATACGCGCCGGTGACCGAAACGGTCGCCCAACCAGCCGCCCAGCAGCGCAAATAAAATTAACGCCAGGGTGATCGCCGCCAGCAGATCGCCGGTGAGCTGGATAGGATTGGGCACCGCCAGGACATCGCGCACGTAATATTGGGCGAAGGTCTGGATGCCGTAGACACCCGCCAGGAAGAAGAAGCGCGAGACGATCAGCCAGCCAAAGGGGGTGGTCAGATCCTTCCAGGCAAACGAAATTTTTGGAATGATCGAGGCATTTGACCTTTCGCGGCGTAAGGCAGGCGCTTCGCGCACGCCCAGCAAGGTGATCGCTGCGCTCGCAGCCAGGACGGCAGCCACCAGAGCCACCACGCCTACCGGATGGCGCGTCTCGGGTGTGAGCAGCCGGCCCACCAGCAGGGAAGAGACCACCAACCCGCCCATATCCATCAAGTTCTTGATGCCGCTGGCCTGCCCGAGCTGAGGGCGCGGCACCCGGTCGGGCAGCAAACCCTGGGCGGGCCCGTGTGCGGTGTTGGAGCTGAATTGCAGACCGATGTAGCCCAGGGCCAGCCATCCCAGCCCGCCTGCCCAGCCTAAGAAGGCCAGGAACAGGAAGTCAAAAGCCGTGCCGAGCAAGATGAGCGGCCTGCGCCGCCCCCAGCGCGAAATCCAGCGATCGCTGATAGCTCCCGAGATGGGTTGGATGATCATGGCAATGATCAGCCCGAGCATGGTGAGCAGCCCCAGGTAAGTGTTCTTGTAATTCTCCGGCACCATGTGCAGCAGCACCGCCGGTAGGATGATGACGTGCAAGCTGTTCCACATAAAAGACAGCCCCACCCAATAAGCGTTCAGGGCGAGCATCTCGGAGAGCGATATCCTTTTGGCTGGTTGGTCCATCGTGTCTGATTCCTCATTCTGAAAATTCGCCACGCAGAGCCGGGGGCAGCTGTGCAGCGATGTGTTGCATAACGATGCGGCCTGCAAGACGATCGCGCTGGCGCGCGCTGAGGCTGGCATGTCCAGGCAGTTCCAACCGGTAAGGCGGCCCAAAGCTCAGGCACAGCTTGCCATTGGCCTCGTACGCACCCACGGGTGTGATCGCTAATCCCAGATCAGCCAACAGCAGGATAAAGCGCCCAGCCCCGGGTGGCGGAGCCTGTAGAGTTGCCAGCCCAGAAACCCGGGCATCCATCCCCTCGGGCGCCAGGCCTACCAGCGGGTGAGCCGAGTTACGCACGTAGGTCAGCGCGCGGCGCACCGCTGAGGCGCGCGCTGCGGACTCTGCCGGATCAGGAGGCATGGGAGGCATGGGAGTAAAAGCGTAGGTCTCAGCGATATGCTGCAGCGCCCAGCGTGTAACGGGCGTCACCAGGCGGGCGCGCAGCGGGTCGGCGTAGGTCCAGGCGGCGGTGGTGATCCAGTGGATTTCCGCGGGCACCACCGCGCTGATTGCCAGGGCCAGCCACCAGGCGCGGAAACCGGAGCGGGCGTAATGATTCAGCGTGAGCAAGCACGGACCGCCAGACGGGATATTCTGGCAGCCTTCGACGTACAAGGGAGGGTTTAATCGGGCAATGCAAGCCTGGGCATCCTGCTGGAAAGAACGGCGCTGGCGGCTTATAATTCCCCGAAGAAAGGAGAAGGCCACTGGCCAGGGCAGAGGGTAAGTAGGATACTCCTCAGGATGTGGCTGCATTGCATAGACAATAGCACACATTCGGGGTTATGCGCAAGGAGCTTCACAATTATTCAGGGAATTTCAAGTTATATGGCTTTGTATCATTGAAACGAGATGATTGTGATATGATAAATGACACGTGACAAATATACTGGCTTTTGCCACAATGAGATGGATGACACCTACGTACGTTTATTTTTTATAACTGAAAGGGGGTGAACTATCGAAGCCTGAAAGCAAGATGATATTGCTGTTCATATAGCCTCCCTATATCTAAAAATCAACGATTCAGATCAGACTAAGGAGAGAATCATGAAGAAAACAGCCACCCTGTTTAGTTTATTGATCATCGCCAGTATGATCCTCACCGCTTGCGGTCAGGCTGCACCCGATACGATCAAGATCGGGGTTAATGCACCGATGACTGGCGATATCCCCAAAGTTGGCGAAGGGACCAAATTCGCGGCCGAGATGTGGCAGGAGGCCGTCAACGGCGCTGGCGGCCTGGATATCGGCGGCAAGAAATACCAGGTTGAGCTGGTGATCGAGGACAACGAATCCAAGGCCGAATCGGCCGTGGCTGCCAACACCAAGATGATCACGCAGGACGAAGTCCTGATCATCATCGGCCCGCAAGCTTCCAAGCAAGCCGTGCCCGCCGGTCAGGTTGCCAATGACAACCAAACACCCATGATCAGCCCCTGGTCGACCAATCCTAACACCACCCTTGACCGACCGTGGGTCTTCCGCGCCTGCTTCCTGGATGACTTCCAGGGGCCGGCGGTAGCGAACTTCGTCACAGAGGAGTTTGGTTTCACCAAAGCAGCGGTGCTTTACGATATCGCCTCCGATTACCCCAAGGGCCTAGCGGAGTTCTTCAAGGCTGCCTGGGAAGGGATAAATGGCGCCGACTCGGTGGTGGCTTACGAGAGCTTCACCACCAAAGACACCGACTTCAGCGCCCAACTGACCAAGATCCGCGAATCCGGAGCGGAGTTCCTCTTCACCCCGCAGTACTATAACGAAGTCGCGCTCATCGCCCAGCAGGCCCACCAGTTGGGTTTCGACAAGCCCATTATGGGCAGTGATAGCTGGGGCTCCGCCGAGTTGATCCCGCTGTGCGGTGAGGATTGCTATGGGTCATTCTTTACTACCCACTACGCCGCCGCTGGCGCCACCGGCGCCACAAAGGAATTCATTGACAGTTACGCTGCCAAACACGGTTACACCCCCGATGACGTGGCTGCCCTGACCTGGGATGCCTTCAACCTAGCCAAGCAGGCAATGGCAGACTGCGGCACGATCACCGGCGATCTGGCCGCGGATCGCACCTGCGTGCGTGATGCCCTGGCCAAGGTAACCGATTTTGCTGGCATCACCGGCACCATGACCTTCACCCCCGGGTCTGGTGACCCCAGCAAGTGCGCCGTGATTGTTAAGATCAATGACGCCGGCGAGTTCACTTTCTATAAACAATCTTGCCCGTAATCAGAAGCCAGATCCATGTTTGAGCGTTTTGTTCTACATTACCCATCAGACTGACATGGATCCCTGGGGCGGGCCAGGGTATATGCCCTGCGCCCGCCCTCTCTAGAATTCATCTCAAAAATGGTTATTTGGGGTGTATGCGGCGGCGAAGCCGCCGCATACACCCCAAAACCCCTCATTATTGAGATGGCCTCTAATCAATGAGGAGCAAAGACTATGGGCTCAATTCTACAAAATGTGGTCAACGCCTTGCAGTGGGGCTCCTTCTACGCCTTGATTGCTCTTGGCTACTCGATGGTTTACGGTGTGTTAATGCTCTTCAATTTCGCCCATGGCGATATCTTCATGGTCGGTTCCTACATCGGCTTCTTCATCGCCACCGGCCTGATCAGCCTGTCCACTATGGGCATTATCACCCTGCCCTCCTGGGCTTTGCTGGCCCTGACCATCCTGTTGGCTATGTTTCTCACTTCTTTTGTTGGTATGCTGGTTGAGCGCATCGGTTACCGCCCCTTGCGGAGCGCCCCGCGCGCCTCAGCTGCCATCACCGGCTTGATGATCGGTATTATCCTCGAGACCGGCAACCTGGCCCTCCTGGGAGCCACCCGCAAGAAATTTCCCGATGTCATCGAGACCACCACCTTCCAACTGGGCGAGGTCAGCCTGACCAACACCAAGATTTTGATCGTGTTGATCTCTTTGCTGTTAATGTTCGCCCTGCACCAGTACATCCAACGCACCAAGTGGGGAATGGCCATGCGAGCGATGTCCTCCGACTTTCTGGTTGTACCCTTAATGGGTGTTCCGCTCAATACCATTGCGGCACTCACCTTCGGCCTGGGTTCAGCCTTGGCGGCAGCCGCCGGTGTCTTCTACGGTCTGGCTTATCCAGTTTTGGATCCTTACATGGGTATCGAATATGGCTGGAAAGCTTTTGTGGCGGCTATCCTGGGGGGGCGCGGTTCTGTGGTTGGCGCGGCGATCGCCGGTTTTTTGATGGGCTTTTTGGACATCTTCGTTGCCACCTATTTCCCTTCTACCATGCGCAACCTGATCAGTTTCTCCATTATCCTGATCATCCTGACCTTCCGACCGCATGGCTTTTTTGGCACTACCCACAGTGCCTCGCTGCGGTTATAAACTCCCGGTCTTAACCTTTGACATACAGACGAGGAAAAACTATGGAAGAAACATCAGGACGCTCATCGCCCACACCGCGCACAGGGATCCGTGGCGTCTGGAATTTCATACGCCAGTTCTTTGCCCAAACTCCGTTGCTTGGCTGGATTTTTGGCATCTTAGCCGCTTCCAGCGTGGAACTGCTGATCGGCTTTCCCCTGGCTCGTGCTATCGGGTTAACCAAAGCTCCGGTGCTCTTCGGCGTCGATATCGCCCTGAAGACGCCGCTGCTTCTGCCGGCAACCCTGCTTTATGATCTGATCATCTACATCATCCCCATCGCTCTGGTAATGCGTTTCCTTACCCCCCTCGCCAACCGCGTTTCTGGTTGGCTGCTGCGTTATCCCATGTGGCTCTCCGCCCTGGTTCATGTGGCCTTACTCTACCTGGCCTTGGACCTGTGGACCAGCGTCAGCGATTACCGGGTGCTGATCGCCAAATTGATGATGATTGCCATCATGATCACCCTCAGCCTGAATGTGGTCAATGGCTTTATGGGTGAATTCTCCTGCTCCCACCCCGGTTTCATGGCCTTGGGCGCCTACGTCGCCTCCCTCATTACCGTGGGACTGTTCATTGGTGGTGATTTTGGACCGGCCAGGTTGCCAGAATCCCTGGGGCCGCTCATCTTTCCCATTGCCTTGATCCTGGGAGGGGTGGTCGCCGCCCTGGGAGCCTTGCTGGTCGCCTTTCCCTCTTTCCGCACCCGCGGCGACTACTTGGCGATCATCTCCCTGGCTTTCATGTTCATCGTCAAAAGCCTATTTGAAAACCTGGAAGCCCTGGGAGGGGCGCGCGGTTTCGGCAACCAGCCCAACTGGGCATCCCTGCCGGTGGTCTTTGTCTGGACCATGCTCTGCATCTGGGTGATCAATAACTTTGTCCAGTCCACCATGGGCAAAGCGCTGAATGCTGTGCGTGATAATGAGCTGGCTGCGGATGCTATGACGGTTGACACCCGCAAGACGAAGATGATCACCTTTTTGTTTGGCGCCTTCTGGGCTGGCGTGGCTGGCGGTTTGTTCGCCCATGTCTTGCGCTACGTCAACCCAGGCACCTTCGGCCTGCAAAAACTGGCTGAGGTGCTGGCAATGCTCTACTTCGGCGGATTGAATTCGGTCACCGGATCGATCGTGGGCGCCGTCGGTTATAACCTGCTGAGTGAAATGCTGCGCCCACTGGAACTGCTGAAATGGATCATCATCCCCTTGCTGCTGATCCTGGTGATGATTTATCGCCCTACCGGCCTGATCGCCTTTCGCGAGTTTGATTTGTATAAAATTTTGCAGCCCAAAACACCGCAGACGAAAGGGGTGGAAAATGTCCCTCCTGCAAGTTAACCAGATGACTCACTACTTCGGCGGTCTGCGGGCAGTCTATAACTATAACCTGTCCATTAATCCGGGGGAGATCCACGGCCTGATCGGCCCCAACGGCGCCGGCAAGACCACCATTTTCAACCTGATCACCGGCATCTACACGCCCACCGAAGGCGACATCCTGCTGGATGGCAATTCCATCAAGGGCATGCGCCCCCATCTGATTGCCGCCGCCGGGCTGGCGCGCACCTTCCAAAACATGAACTTGTGGCGCCATATGACCGTCCTGGAGCATGTCAAGCTGGCGCGTTACTCAAAGCTGGACTACGGGCTGGCAGGAGCTTTCTTCAACACCCCCAAACGCCAGAAGGAAGAGTCCGAGATCGCTCGGATAGCCATGGATTTGTTGGACCTGGTGGGCATCAGCCACCTGGCAGACACCGTGGTCACCAACCTGCCTTACGGCGCCCAGCGCCGGGTGGAGATGGCCCGCGCCCTGGCCATCGAGCCCAAAGTGCTCTTCCTGGATGAGCCCACCGCCGGCATGAACCCGGAAGAGATGCTGCAGATGATCGAAATTATCCGTACTGTGCATCGCCAGCTCCACCTGGCTATCTTCCTGATCGAGCACCGCATGCGGCTGGTGATGGAGCTGTCCGAGCGCATCCAGACCCTGGTGTTTGGAGAAGTAGTCGCCGAGGGCTTACCGGAAGAAGTGCGCAACAACCCGCTGGTGATTGATGCCTACCTGGGCAAGGAGGTCGAAACCTGATGCTGCTCTCTGTCGAAAATCTCGCGGTATCCTACGACCGCATCCGCGCCTTGCACGGCATCAGCTTTGAGGTCGATGAAGGCGAAATCGTCTGCATCATTGGCGCCAACGGAGCCGGAAAGAGCACCACTTTGCGGGCGATATCTGGCATGATCCCACCCCAACCGGGTTCGAAGATGACCTTCATGGGTCAGGATCTGACCCACTTCCCGGCCGATAAAATCGTCAGCCAGCTTGGTATCTCCCATGTGCCTGAGGGCCGGCGACTATTTGGTAATCTGACGGTGATGGAAAATCTGAAGCTGGCTGCCTATGCCCGTAAAGACAGCGCTAAGGTCGCGAGCGATTTTGAGCGTGTCTTCAGTATTTTCCCTCGCCTGGAAGAGCGCATTCATCAAAATGCCGATACCCTGAGCGGCGGTGAGCAGCAGATGTTGGCCGTGGGGCGGGCTCTAGTCAGCGCCCGTAAGATGATGCTGCTGGACGAGCCGTCGATGGGCCTGGCGCCATTGTTAATGGGCCAGGTGTTCGAAGCTCTGCGCGGTATCAACCAGGAGGGCACCACCATCCTCCTGGTAGAGCAGAACGCCCGCATGGCGTTAAAGTTTTCCGGCCGGGGCTATGTGCTTGAAAACGGCAACCTGATCCTTGAGGGTAAATCGGCAGATTTACTGGCAAACCCAGACGTAAAGAAAGCCTATTTAGGGGGTTAAAGCAAGCCTACTCGAAGAGTCAAAAAAACGGCTCACCTCGCATCTATAAAAAAAGTGGGACGCACTTTGCAAGTGCATCCCACTTTTTTTAATCGTTAAGGTGCGCCGGGGCTGATCCACTGCGGGGGAGAGCCATCGGGCGGCACGCCCTGCCCCCCATCGTATAAAGTGCCATCCCAGGCGTGCAGGCTGTCATCGGTCAAGAGCAACCCGCTGCCGTTCGACATACGGTAGTAGGCGGCTAACCCAGTCTCGGCTCCTGTGAGAGGTGTGCTCATATCCTGGAGGATCTCAGCCGCCGAGCGAGCGGTATTCCAAAGCTGCAATTCATCAATCAATCCTTCGTAAGTCCAGACACGCGAGGTGTTGTTGATTACCCCGCCGATCTGCAGGAAGGGCAGCCCGCCCGTATTGGGCTGGACCGTTGCTCCGCTGGCCATCACCGCCACTTCGATGCCGTTTTTATACACGCGTATCACTCCGCCGCTGTGCACCATGGCGATGTGCATCCACTCGCCAACGGTGTAGGATACGCCGATCGAATCGATATTGCCCTGATTCCAATCCGAATTCCAGATCCAGATGCGGTCTTGACCGCTGACGATCCCACGGGAAATGCCCCACCAGCGCGGCCGGTCGCCAAACACGGCATCACACCACGCCACCCCATAGGTGCATACCAGGGAAGAACCGGTGGGCTTGATCCACAGGCTGACCGTTTTGGTGCCCTCCCAACCGGGGCTCAACATGTAAGCGGTCTGAGCAAAACGCACGTAATCATTTGAGCCATCGAACTTCAGGGCGTACCCACTGCTGGGGGCGCTGGTGGGCGTGGCAGTGAAAGTAGCGGTCGGTGTAAAGGTTGGCGTTGGAGAAGACGTCCCGGTGACGGTAGGTGTTGCCGTGGAGGTCCTGGTCGGCGTGGCGGGTTGGGTTTCCGTCGCGGTCGGTGTAGGAGTCCGGGTGTCAGCAAGCGGCAGATCCGCGGTAACGGTGGGTGTCGCTGTCTCAGTAGCAGTAGGCGTCACCGTCGATGTTTCGGTAGGTGTGGCGGTTTCAGTTTGGGTCGCGGTCGCGGTGGTTGTGGGCGTCTCGGTTGGCAGTTGGGTTTCCGTTGCGGTAAGCGTAACCGTCGCAGTCTCAGTAGGCGTGGCGGTTTCGGTTTCCGTCGCGGTCTCGGTGGGCGTGGCGGTTTGTGCGGCGGGCTGGGTTTCAGTCGCCGTAGGTGTGACCGTTGGAGGGTCTGTTACCGTTGGGGTGGGGGTCTCGGTGGCGGTGGAGGTTGGCGTGGGGGTTGGCCCCCCAAATGCGCCGGAAACCACCCAATTGGCATCTCCCATGCCGCCCAGAAGCGTGCCGGTGCGATCATGACCGCTGTTATCCGTCAACGCGGTTCCAACGCCGTCGCTCATCTGGTAATAGGCTGCCAGGCTGGCCCAATTGGGATGATCGACGGTTAATTCCTGGTTCCACCATATCCCCAGGGTAGCGCCATCCAGGCCGGCATTCCAGAAACCCACCTCATCGATCTGGCCTTGAAAATACAACGCCGGGTTGGAGCGCCCTGATCCACCCATGAATAACTTGCCATCCCCGGTGATATTGTTTTGAACGTAAGTCGAGCCGCTGTTGACCGAGGCGACCAGCACGCCATCCTTGTAGACCGATAGGATGCCGCCGCTATGTATCAGCGCGATGTGCATCCATTCCCCCACGGTGAAAGGGACGCCTATCAGGTCTGGCCCGTTGCTGTCGGCATTCCAGACCCAGATCCGATCTTGCCCGTTGTACAGCGCACGCGTGATGCCAAACGAGCGCGGAACATCGTTGCCAACGATCAATTCGCCGGTGGGCGGTGCAGTGACGGGTGAGGTGGGCCGGGTGGGGCGAATCCACAGGCTCACGGTTTTTGCAGCAGTCCAACCATCCCCTCCCATGAAATCCCCGCTGTCGCCCAGGCTGATATAGTTCGTGGAGCCGTTGAAATCCAGGGCAAAGCCGGGACCCTCTGCACGGGTGGGCAAAACCAATGAACTTGCCAGGAATAAAACCAGGGCAGTAATCAGTGTGCCAGCCAGAATCGGGCTTACAAAAATCTTTTTTCCCCAAAGCAACATGTGGCGGAGCCTCCTTATACCAGGTCGCCATTATATACCAAATTTCATATTAAAGATAGAGTATAACGAAATTATAATGTTTTGATTATGGAAGAGAGCGCCGCCGAACAGATACGTACCATCCAGCAGCAAAACCTGCCCCCAACAACCCCAACCCAAGCATCACCAGGAGCGCTCCAGGCAGTTGGCCTTTGGGTGGAGTATTTGTTGCGGGTACTGGGAAGGGAGTTGGGGTTGCAGCTGAACCTTGCGCAGGCGCGAGGGGAGTGTCAGCCGCAAGCGGAGCAGTGCCTGGGCCGGAGCTGGGAGTAGCCGTTGCGGCATCGAGAGAGCTGAGCGCAATCGTCGGGGAGGGTGTAGGCGTCGCCGGCGCGCGGGGTGGCGTGCTGGTCGGTTGGGCAGCGGGGCTTGTTCCACCTGCCAGGAACCAGCTGGTTGTGGATGTGTCGGTTTTAAAGAACTCCATCAACATTTCTGCTACCTTGGTGCGCCCGCTTTCCGAGGGATGGACGCAGTCCTGGGCCATATCCTCCGCCAGCCAGGTGCGTCCATCGGAGCGCGGGTTGGTGCCATCGATCCACAGGTAGGGGCCCCAAACGAGCAAGGGCGCCTGCACGGGACCGCGCTCAGGGTCGTAATTGAGGGATGGGTCACCCTCCAACTGCTTTTCGATCATCCATTTGACGGCAAAACCGCCTTCAAAAGCCTGCGGCTCAGGGCTGAGGCCGCGCGGGTACGCGTAAGAGCGCGTGCGGCTGGAGAAATAAGCGATCTTGAGATTGGGAAAGATTTGTTTCAGGTTGCGGGCAATCGCCTCCAGGTCACTCTGCAGTTCGAGCGTCTTCGCGGGGAAATCGCCTGCTCCCAACAGGGTCTGTTTCACCCAGGCTGCCTGCACCTGCAGCGGAGAGAGTTTCCCGCGCAGCAACCGATAGTTCACTTCCACCCAGGTGCCAGCCTGCGGATCGACCCAGCGCTCGGCAGTGCGGCCAGAAATAGCGCCGTTGAGCAGCACAACATTTGGGTTGATTTGTGGATCGTCCTGGGCCAGGTGGATAAAGCGGTTAAACTCCGATTCGACATTCGACATGCCGATGGAGAGCAATATGATTTTCCCAGCCGGGTCGGGAAGGCCTTCTGTGTTCAATGGAGTGATCTGCTCTGCCAGGGAGAGGGTGGCAGCCTCCAACTCTGGCGGTCTGGTATTGCTGCCATGTGGGTACAGGCCTCCGGTAAACTCGGTGACCGTACCGTCCATGCGCACATAGGGATTATTTCCCAGGTCAGTGAGCGGGGTGCTGACCGAGCGGTCGGGCCGCTCACAGGTCTGGGTAGCCTGGGCTGCGGTTGGAGCCGGCGCGGTTAAGGTCCCCAGGAGTAGGGCCGCAATCCACAGCAGGCGAGTGAGTCGTAGAAAGGTGTTCATAGAGTGATTATACTCTCAGGCGGCAATATCGAACTTATGCTCGTGGTCGAACAAAGCGCAGAGTTAAAACTCAAAGATGTTACGCAGTTCAGGGGAAAATTGGGGGAGTTTGGGCGGGCGTAGCCCGCCCAAACTCCCCCATAACCCCTCCAACTGCGTAAGTCCTAACTCAATAGTATGTCTCTCTTTTCGCAGAGGCGCGATTTCATGGCTATAATGCAGCCATTATAGCCAAAGAAGGAGATAAAACATGCCTGTTTTGAACGATTATCACGAATTCGAGGGTCGCCATTGGGAGACTGGAACGGTGCGCAATTACTACGCCTACCTGGGTGTCAAGGCCCCGCATACGCGCCAGCCTTACAGCGAAGCCATGCTGATGGGCGTCAGCGGCGGCGCGGTGATGGGCTATTTTACTTTTGCCTATGAAGGCTACGACCCTCACGTGCGCATCCTGACGCGCAACACTTTCGACCCGCTGGACACGCTGTTAGAGCGACTGGGGATCCTTCAGAAGCTTCAACAGACCAGCAATCCAACCACCGGGGTGAAAAACCTGGTGATGAATCTGGAATCCGGCCGGCCTGTTATCGTCTGGGCGGACATGTGGAGCTTACCCTATAATGCCTTGCCATTTGATCCAGGAATGTGGGCGGCCTTTCCTATCCTTGTTTACGGGTATGATGAAAAAAGCGGACAGGTGTGGATCGCGGACCGGGCGCGTGTACCGCTGACCGTCACCCCAGCCGAACTGGCAGCCGCCCGTGGGCGCGTGAAGGCCAATAAATTCCGGGTGCTCACCCTCGAAGCGCCGATCGAAGATAAACTGCCCGGTGCGGTTAAAAAAGGGATTTGGGACTGCATCAGGCTCTATACAGAGGCGCCGCCCAAGGGTTCCCGGAATAATTTTGGCCTGGCAGCTTACCGTTGGTGGGCGGAGCAACTGTCAAACCCGCGGGCGCGTATGAGCTGGGAGAAAGAATTCCCGGCAGGCGTGAAGATGTACTCCGGCTTAACCAATGCCTTTCAGGATATCATGATCTTTGGGAAAGAGGGCAGCGCTGAGCGTGATGTATTTGCCGATTTCCTGGATGAAGCCAGCCTGGTTCTGGGAGAGCCCGCATTGACGGAGGTGGCTGCCGGATTTCGGAGAAGTGCGGTTGCCTGGAACGCCCTGGCGCAGGCTTTGCTGCCGGATGAGGTGCCGTTGTTGGGGGAGGCGCGCCGGTTAATGCTGCGCCGGCACCGTTTTTTCCTGGAGCAGGGCAATGCTGGGCGGGAAGAGATGCTGCAAGCCGATCAGCGTTTAGACGAGATCCGGAAGATGGTCTCGGTCGAATTTCCTTTGAACGCCAGCCAGGTGGCGGCGTTCCGTGAAAACCTGTGCGCGCAGATCCTGGCAATCCATGCTATCGAGAAAGAGTGCGTGGAGGCCTTGCAACAGGCGATGGTCTAGGTACTGGTTAAGCGCAGACCTGGTTACGTCCGGCTTCTTTGGCCTGGTAGAGCGCACGATCTGCCTGTTCGAGCAATTGGTCCAGGTTCCATCCCGTGCGCCCTGCCAGGCTGGCGACCCCCAGGCTGATGGTCACGTGCGCTTGCCCACGCCCGTTCTGGATGGCTATATTTTCCACCAGCCGGCGCAAGCGTTCTGCCACGTACATCGCCTGGGAAGCGCTGGTTTCCGGCAGCACTGCAATGAATTCTTCCCCACCGTAACGCCCAAAGATATCGAAGCCGCGCAGCTCTGTCATGCAGCTGCGCGCCAGGGTTTGCAGCATCCGGTCGCCAATCTGGTGCCCGAAAGCGTCATTGACCTGCTTGAAATGATCGACATCGAATAGGATTACCGCCAGATCATGCCCCTGGCGATTGGCGCGCTCGATTTCCTTCTGGGCTAACAGGAACAGATGCCGGCGATTGAGAATGCCTGTCAGGGGATCGGAGATGGCCAACTGGCGCAGCTTGCTCTCGATCTCTTTGCGCTCCTGGTTATCGCGCAAGGTCAGCAGGTAAAGGCGTGCGTTGCCGCGTGGATGTTCCAGACTGGCGACCTGGGCCTCATAATCCCACTGTCTGCCATCCTTCTGCCAGTTCAGCTCCTTTGTCAGTTTGCCGCCTGCGCCCATCGCGTGGAACCATTCTGCCTGCACGGGCAGGTATTCGTCGATCGATTTGCCCACTGACTGGTAGACATCAGCGCCAAGGATGGCGCGCGCCGCCGGGTTCAGGTCAACGATGCGCAGGGAGCTATCCAGCACGAGAACGCCATCTTGCATGTTTTCTACCAGCGAATCCCGAGCGACAGGCAAAACCTCGAACAGGTGATAGCGAAAAAGCGCCCAGGCGATGATTAAATTGCTGATGCCAAAGGAGATCGGCGTGACCTCGTGCAGCTTGACCGGCACCCATTCCAGGGTGGTCACAACGGTTACCACCCACGGCACGAGCACTCCGCTGAGCACGATCGCGATTTGGATGCGGTACAGCGGTGGGAGGTTGATATAGCGGGCGACCAGGATCAAGGTGGTCAGCACGATCAGGCTGAAGGCATAGATGGTGTACAGGCTGAACCCCGGCCCCGTGGTGAATACCAGAACTGGAAAAGGATTTCCAGGAACCAGGGAAGCCTGCCCGCGGAACAGGCCGTGCAGGCTATCGCTCCACACAAAGCCCAGGAGCAAAGCCGATAGCGGGATCAGGTATTTCCAGGTGTTGTGGTGTTCTTTGAGGTACAGCCGGTCATATTCAAGGGCAAATCCCAGGTAGAGCAACGGCGCGGCGATGGCGCCTAGAAATTGTATATTATTCCAAAACAGCTTGGTATCCAGGCGGGTGGAAATAAGCTGCCCGACGTAGCCGAGCGTCCAGACTGTTTCTGCCAGGGTTAGCCCGGCGAACTGCGCAGCGCCTTGCACCGAACGCCGGCGCCAGGCATGCACACCCAGCCAGATGGTGATAGCAGCAGAGAGAAGGTAAGGGATCAATAAAAGCGCGGCAGACATTGCCATCCAGCTACTTAGAAGTTACGCAGTTCAAGGAGGAAGAGGGGTGTTTTGGCGGGCTACGCCCGCCAAAACACCCCACCCGCCCACCACCTGCGAAAGTCCTACTACTATTCATTGGAACTCGTCTCAAGTCTGGTGAGTGAAACCCCTCATTCTGGAGATAGCCCCGGGAGAAAAAGTATAACATTGTCCATTAAATTGTGACCCTTCTTCAAAGTTGCCTGACAGAACTGGAAGGCGCGGGGCAAATTGTTTACCGGCAGGTAGTCTCTTTGTTGACTGGAGTGAAGATAATCTGTATATTGAGAGTAGAACTTACGCTTGGAGGGGTTATGGGGTTGTATGGGCGGGCGTAGTCCGCCCATACAACCTCAATTTTCCCCCGAACTGTGTAACATCTACAGTGCAGGGAATGCCTTTACCATTCCCTGAGGGAGGCGGGACCTATGTCCTGGAAAGACCTGCTCAACGACAATCCTTTACCCTGGTTGTTGGAACCCGAATCACCGGGAATGCGATATCTGGCATTGCGCGATTTGCAAGAACATCCAGAAGAAGACCCCGAATTGCGCAGCGCGCAGCAGGCTGCCTACACCCAGGGGCCAATTGCTGCCATCCTGGCGAAGATGGACGAAGATGGTTTTTGGGTCGAACCGGGTCCTGGGTACAACCCGAAGTATTACTCAACCGTCTGGTCGATCATCCTGCTGGCTCAATTGGGGGCTTCAGCCGCCCAGGATGTGCGTATCCAGCGCGCCTGCGCTTATATCCTGGATCACGCCCTGGCGGCGGGCGGGCAATTCAGCGCAACTGGGGCGCCCTCCGGCACGGCAGACTGTTTACAGGGGAACCTGTGTTGGGCGCTGGTCGAGCTGGGTTACGATGACCCTCGCCTGGCGGCGGCATTCGATTGGATGGCGCGCAGCGTCACCGGCGAAGGCATCGCCCCGCAGGAAGATCGCTCCGCACCGGTGCGCTACTACGCCGGCAAGTGCGGGCCCACATTTGCCTGCGGCTCCAACGATAAGCTGCCCTGCGCCTGGGGAGGGGTTAAGGTGATGTTGGCGCTCGGCAAATGGCCCGCAGATCGGCGTACGCCTCCAATTGAGAGCGCCATTCAACACGGCGCGCATTTTTTTCTGAGCATAGACCCGGCGACCGCCGCGTATCCTACGGGTTATAGCGATAAACCCAGCCAGAACTGGTGGAAGTTCGGCTTCCCGATCTTTTATGTTACCGATCTGTTACAGCTCACCGAAGCGCTGGTTGCCTGCGGTTATGGCAGCGACCCGCGCCTGGAACGTTGCTTGCAGATCATCCGGGAAAAGCAAGACAGCCAGGGGCGCTGGTTGATGGAATACTCCTACACGGATAAGACCTGGGTGGATTTCGGCGCCAAAAAACAACCCAATAAATGGGTCACCTGGCGGGCTCTGCGCGTATTGAAAGCCGCCGTAGAGGCAGCCGCCTGAAAGGGCAGGAATCAAATCCATTAACGCCCGTTTTGGCGAACCGTACCGCACTAATATGAAGCATAGTAAAATGTTCGTACCGTACTTGTACTAACGCAAAACCCTATTCAGCCAGGTGCGGTGCATGGCGATGCCATGCCGGGGAGCGCTGTGCGAAAGTGGAGGCGTTTTCTCTCTGAGCGGCAGATATTACCGTCATGCCCGCGAGGCCTGGTATAAGGATTAACATGGCAGATAAAATCACAATCCTCCTGGAAGGGATAACCGGCGTCATCGCTATTGGATTTACCCTGGTACTATCCCCCATCCTGCGACCCTGGTACAGCCGGTGGGGCGCTACGCAGGCTGAAATTCAACGCGATTATCCCGGCGATGAGTTTGTGCCGCGCCCGAAATCGCAGCTCACCTGCGCAATTACCATTCACGCCTCCCGGGAACAGGTATGGCCGTGGTTCGCCCAGCTCGGCTGCCAGCGCAGCGGCTGGTATAGCTATGATCTATTGGATAATGGCGGGGCGCCCAGTGCAGACCGCATCCTTGCGGAATACCAGGATCTCAAAGTGGGCGATATCGTCAAAGCTGTACCCAATGGCAGTTTTGGTTTTCCGGTAGCAGCCATTGCCCCTGGGGCGGCGCTCGTCCTGGCAGGCACGCTGAATACGCGCACAGGTCAATCAGCCGACCCCAATGATCGTGGGCTGGAAGCTTATTTCAGCGGTGACCAGACCTTTCTCATCGAGCCAGGTGCGCAGAACAGCACGCGCCTTATCTTCCGGATGCGCACGGATTGGAACCCCGGTTGGATGAACTCGCTGATCTACCGCGGCCTGGTGGAGCCGGTCTCTTTTGTCATGGGGCGCAAGATGCTCCTGAACATTAAAAAACGGGCAGAGAAGCTGGCGGCAAGGGCCCCTGCCTGAGTTCTTACCTGGGATCGATTGAGACCACCGGTCAATGGAGGTGTAATATGCCAGAAAACCAGCTAGCGGGCAAGCTAAAACTTAAACCGGGTCTGCGCGCCGCGATTATCAACCCGCGGGAGGGCTACCTGGAGGAGTTATTGCCAGCAGGCGTGCAGGTCTCAGACAACCTTGAGGGCAGGTTCGACTGGTTACAACTTTTCGTCCGGAATAAGGCTGAGCTGGAAACCCTGACCCCGCTGGCGGTAGCTGCCCTGCAGCCGCAAAGCCTGTTGTGGATATCGTTTCCCAAGGGCAGCTCCAAGCTACAGAGCGACCTGACGCGCGACCAGGGCTGGGAGGTTCTCCAGGGCGCCGACTTGAAGTGGATCAATTTGATATCGGTCAACGCGACCTGGTCGGCATTCTCGCTGCGCCCTTATAAACCCGGGGAAGCGCGCCAGTCCTTTCGCTGATCAAACCCATCCCCTCTCCAACTGCGTTAGTCCCATCCAGAAGGATTATTGGTATGAATAAATATGCACATTTTGTCAAGTTGTGGAGTTGGCTGACAATGGTTAGCCTGCTCGTGGGAGTATTCATCCTGCCCCAAAAGACAGCCCTGGCCCTGGAGGATTATTGCACTGCAACTCCCCAGGCTGTGGCTACGCCGCTCACCGACCTGGGCAGCGGTATCTATATCCGCATGGATGGGCAGAACACCGGTTTTACCGGCGGCTTATATCCTGGGGGCAGCAATACGCGCCCTCAAGCGCACGAAGCTGCCGGGATCGCCATCGCCAACCAAATCACGCCGCTCGACAGCAACGGCAATCCGGATGCACAGAATGGTAAGATCGTGATGATCTCGGTGGGCATGTCGAACACAGCGATGGAGTTTAATACTTTTATAACGTTGGCTGGCACAGATCCAGCGCTGAACCCGCAGCTGGTCCTGGTGAATGGCGCCCAGGCGGGCGAGGTTGCAGATGCCTGGGTGGACCCTACGGCGCCCGCCTGGCAGGTGCTGGCTAGCCGCCTGGCGCAGGCCGACGTCACGCCTCAACAGGTGCAGGTTGCCTGGGTCAAGCTCACCCGCACCGGTCCAGGCGAATTCCCTGCTAAAGCCCAGCTGCTTCAAGAGGACCTGCTGGCGATCATGCATAACCTCAAGAGCCTGTATCCGAATACTCTGCTGGCGTATTTATCCAGCCGCACGAATTCCTACACGTATTGGAACGGCCTCAGCCCCGAGCCGGCGGCTTACGAGACTGGTTTTGCGGTCAAGTGGCTGATTGAGAGCCAGATCGAGGGTGATTCTGCATTGAACTATGACCCGGCTAACGGCCCGGTGGTGGCGCCTTACCTTTCTTGGGGCGCCTACCTATGGGCCGACGGCCCGAACCCGCGCTCCGATGGGCTGTTATGGAACCAGGAGGATTTGCTCCAGGATTGCACCCACCCTTCTACCAATGGGCGTGAAAAGGTAGCCCAGTTGCTGCTCGACTTTTTCAAGAACGATACGACTGCGGGTTGGTTTTTGGGCGAGAGCGCTCCTCCACCTCCTCCTCCCCCTCCTCCCCCGCCGCCTACCTACCATATCTTTATACCGAAACTGGTCCAATGATGGGGTAAGCATGCCGAACCACAATTTGGTCCTTCAGCAAATGGATGGGATGATTGAGCACTGGGCGCAATCTGCTGACCGGCGCTCCATCTTTCTGAACTGTTATAAATTAATGACCCTTTCTATGCTGCGGGCAATCGAAGCCGGCGAATTCCGCGATCCGCAGTGGGTGGCAGCCTTGTTGGAGCGCTTTGCCGATTATTACTTCATTGCCACCCAGGCTTATGAGGAGGATAACCCTGGTACGCCGTTGATCTGGCGCATTGCTCACGATGCCGCCCGTAACCCGGGCACAATGGTTTTACAGAATGTGCTGTTGGGCATCAACGCCCACATCAACTATGATCTGGTGCTGACCCTGGTGGATGTATTGGAGCCCGAAAAAAGCCAGCTTGATAGCCTGCGACGGGAACTTCGCTATAAAGACCATGTGTACGTCAATCGCGTCATCGCCCTCACCGTGAACCGTGTGCAGGATGAGGTGCTCGAGCCGCAAGCCCCTTATTTAGACCTGGTGGACAAACTGCTCGGACCTCTGGACGAATGGACTATCTCGCGCCTGATAGCCGGCTGGCGAGATAACGTATGGGAACATGCGCTGCAGGTGGTCGATGCAGATTCACCTGCCCGGCGCCAGGCAGTGATCCAACAAGTCGAGACCTCAGCTTTGTATTGGGCCAACCGGATCCTGCAAAAGGACCTCTGGTTGCCTGTAGCCCAGGATAGAACAGGAGATCAAAATGAATCGTGATGCGGTCCGCCAATGGGTGAATGTCCTAGCAGTCATTGCCACGATCGTTATCAACGGATTGGCAAATGCCATTCCGTTCAACGGTCTGAATACCGGGGAAATCTCCGATCGCTTCAAGGTCTTTTTTGTGCCGGCGGGTTATGTGTTTTCCATTTGGGGCTTGATTTACCTGGGGTTGATCGCTTTCGCCATTTACCAGGCGCTACCCAGCCAGCGCGAAAATCCGGCTTTGCGGCGTATCGGCTACTGGTTTGCGATGAGCTGTGCGGTAAATATCGTCTGGCTTTTCCTGTGGCACTATGAATTTTTCCCATTGACCTTGGTTTTTATGATCGCCTTGCTGCTGTCGTTGATTGTGATTTACCAGCGACTTGAGATTGGTCGCCGGCGCGTTCCAGCGCCCGAAAAATGGCTGGTGCATGTGCCGTTCAGCATTTACCTGGGCTGGGTCACCGTCGCCACCATCGCCAACGTGACTGATGTGCTGGATTATGTCCATTGGAGCGGCTGGGGGATCGCCCCGCAAATTTGGGCGGTAATCATGCTGGTGGTGGGCCTGGGAGTGACTGCGGCGATGGTCTTCCGGCGAGGGGATATCGCTTACGCGCTGGTCATTGTTTGGGCTTTTGCCGGGATCGGCGTCAGTCAGGCAGGCGATCCTCTGGTATCCGGTGCAGCCTGGACGATGAGCGTGATCGTGATTGGGGTGCTGGCCGCGGGCATCTGGCTGCGCAGGACGCCCCGCCCGTTGACCCCTTCGTCCGGCTAGATGGCGCCATATGACCACCCTTTTAATCCTCTATTGTGCGGGAGGAATACTGCTGGTTTTATTATCGCTTCCCCTTATCTTCAGAAAAATACGTCCAAACCCCTTATACGGCTTCCGGGTTTCCCAATCGCTGGAAAACCCGGAAATCTGGTATGCTGTCAATCGGTATGCTGCCTGGCGCCTGGTTTTCGTGGGGGCGAGCACGGTCCTAACCGCCGCCGGCTTGTATTTCGTTCCCGGTCTTTCGGTCGATAGCTACGCCTTCGCCTGTCTGGCTGTTTTCGCGGTGACCTTTATCGCAGGGATCGTTCAAAGCTTCCGGTACCTGCGATCACTGGCTGAGCGCGCTAAGACCCCACCAGCCTGAACGGGCGCTCTCACGGCAGGCCCAAAGGGATATCGGCTTTGCGTGCCTGCAATGCCTGGTAAAGACGCTTTTCGATCAAGACATGCCCGGTTGCGTTTGGATGCCAATCCCAGGCAACCAGCCGGATATCCTCGATCTGCTGCTCGTCATACACATCCGATAGGTCAACAACGATGAATCCAGCCTGCTTGGCGAGCGTTACCATCTTGGCGGATTCTTCTGGCTCGGAAATGCCCACAATCCTGGGGATTTGGATCCAGACCGGCAGCATGTTGCGCGCCCGGCTCTCCTGCACCATTCTTTGATAGGCCCAGATGACAATCTCGTCTCCATAGGGGAGTAGATGGCGGACCGCCTGGCTCCTCATGGTTTGTGCGTTGACCTCAGCCTCCTGTAAGATTTCGGTGAGCTCAGGGTAGGGAATTACAACGCCTTTCGACACACGCTCCACCAGGTGGTCGATCAGGCGCCGGTTCTCGTTGGGGTGGGCGATGTAGAAGAGCGCATCCGGCTCGAAACCCAGCACTTTATTGTCGAAGACATAAAGGTTTTGGAGAACAGTGTAGCCCGATACGCCAAAATTTAGAATCTCGTAATTCTGACCGGCGCTCTCACGGTTGAGATGGTCCTCCAGGAGCGATTCAAAAGACTCGCCATCTGCCACACCCCAGCCCATCGGCGTTGAAGCGCCCAACAGGGCTATCCGGTAGGTACCGGGCGGTTTTGCCAGTGTGTATTCTTTATCTCGCATTCCCCACTGGTTGGTGGAGAGTTTTTGATCGTAGAATATGATGCTTTTGTTGGGTAGCAGCGTGCCCTTAAGGAAATCATCCGTCAAATTACCGGCAGCGGTTTCCCATATATCGGGATTATGCGTCGGGCGCTTGGTGTAAAGCTGCCAGAGCTGGCTGTTGAAGCGATTTACTCCATTCAGGCTTTCATAATAGCCCTGCTCGAGCAGATCCGCATCCTGGTCAGCCAGTTGGGATACCCTGAGGATGCGCGCCACACTTTGCACTTCTTTCCCAAAATTCTTATAAACCAGCGGGTTGCCGAACAGGTAAACCAGTAAGATCAACGCCCCGGTTGTAACCGCGGGTTGCGCAAGATTGCGCCAGAATGGGCTGAGTCGGGAGGGCAGGTCGGATCCGTACGATTCCCAGAAGGAACCCGCCACGATGACCACCAGCATAAGCAGACTTGGGGCCAGGCTGGCGAAGCTGCCAATCTCCAGACGGGGCAGCGACCACAGAGCAAACCACTCGGGGACCGAAGCGCTGTTCCACAGAGACCACAAGATGCTGAGGGCCATGAACGTCACCAACACGCGCAAAGTTTTAAAGAACACACTCATGAAAGTGCGTGGGGGCGCGCCAGCCCTGACTTTTGCCGTTTGTTGAGCTTCTCTAAGGATATTGAAGATGACCAGCCCAGCCAGGATGCCCCAAAACAGGATATCCTGGAGGATAATGGGGAAGCTGCCGCGCAGCCAGAACCACTGGTAGGAATGCAGCAGCCAGGTGAGGGAAAAAACGATAATCGTCGATACTATCAGCCTGGGCTTCTTCCCCAATTTATTCAAGCGGAAATAAACGGGGAAATAAGCCACTTTTAGCATGAAGTCTTTCCAGTAAATATTGATGCGCCGCCAATAATCTGTGAAACTGCTGGAGAGGAAATAAAGATGGTGTGTTTCCGGCAGGTTGAACCCGAACAGGCGCAGCATACCGGCGATAATATGGAATTGCCCCGATACCCGCAAATATAACAGCATGTTGGCGAACAGGTAGCGCAGAAGGTCGGCTACATTGGTCACATCTTCTGGGGCAATGGTGAGGTAGTGCCCGACATAGCGATAAAGGATAAGCTGGAATGCCCCCCGAAAGACCCAATCGACGCCGGTCTGGTAGATTTTATGGTGATCATCGTTGTAGTGGGTAGAACGCCAGGCGCCATAATCCACTACCGGGAAGAGGGGAAATACCACGTTCGGCATCATGAAAAAATAAGACAGGGCGCTGGCTACGGTTGCGGGTTCGGTTTGGCGCTTGAGGTGGTACATGTAGAGGATCAAGCGGAACATAAACATCGAGCCCAGGATCGTCCAAATTGCCGCCGACCAGGGCAGCTCGATCGTTGTGGCGCGCAGAAATGCCATGCCAATACCCAGGACCACCAGCAGCGCGATGCGGATGGAGAACGAAAAAGGCAGGTGGCTGACGCCCACCAGCAGCAGGCCAAAAGCAATCAACCAGACGCCGTTGACCAGTCCAAATACCCCGAGGACGCTGGCAAACGAAAGCAGCATGAAGAAAGACAGCCGGTATCTCGCGGGAAGGAAAAGGTTGGTGATGAACCCAAAGAATGTCAACAGAAGAATATTGTGGGAGAAGACTTCATTTTCCAGGGTATATTCACCGATCAACAGGGCGAGCACGCCTACTTCGATGGCAATGACCAACGATTTTCCGACACTGCGCCAATCCACGGCGCTCCAAATCCTGCCCTTTTCTGCTGCCACCATCCGTTCCAGCAGCGCGGGGATGGCCTGGATACTCCCGATGCTGAACAATACCGATAAAGTAAGCACGGCTTTCTCGGCATTCTCCGGCAAACCGGTATTGAGCACAATGAAATCGGCATTGAAAGCCGCTGCCAGGGTAGCAGTGCCGACCAGTAGCCATTCACCCCAGACGCATAATGCAGCTGGGGCGACCAGGATAAACCCTGCCAGCAGCAAAGAGACGCCGCTTAACCCCAGGGTGAACTGCCTGGCTCCCAGACCGGGCAGCCCGCCCACCCCAAGCATATCCGCGGCCAGGCTAACGACGAGTGCGATAAGCCCAACAACGATCAATATGAATGGGGTTTTGCCGATCCAACCTTGTGCAAAATCAAGAAAAGAAGACTCTAAAGCAGAACGAAATTGGGTCATCCAAACTCGCATTGTAATCTCCCATGTCCGTAATCCTGAGAATGGAGTGAGTGACGACGGAAAGCACCGCTACTCACCCGAATTCCCCCGATTAATATGATAATAATTATATTTTAGCCCGTTATTATCTTATAATTACTTTATAATATACAGTCCCCCTAATAGAGTCAAGTAGGCCAAAAGTCACACTCAAAGAACCAATCGAGGTAGTTAATGGTCTACTGTGAGATTATGGAGTAGGCAATTGGGCTTTAAAATAGCAAATCGGGCGACAGAGGCTCTATCGTCCGATCTTCACTGCTAATTACCGAAGCTGTTTCTTTTTCGGGGTGGCTCCACCCGGCAGTCTATTTTCCGTTATCCGATGTTTGGAACTGGCCTATCTATCTGAGGTAATTCCACCCGGCCAATCTCACCATCGATGATCACCCGGTAAGGCTGCACAGGTTGAGTGGCAGGGCCATGCAGTACCTTGCCGCTGGTTACATCGAATACTGAACCATGCCAGGGGCAGGTGATCCTCACCCCTTCCAGATCGCCCTCGTTCAAGGGTCCTTCCGCGTGGGTGCAGGCATTATGGATGGCGTACAACACGCCGCCAACATTGCACACAACCACCGGCTCATCGTCTACGTACACCAAAGCGGTCTTCCCCGCGGGGACATCCACCACTCGGAATTCGTTTTCCTTCAGCTCCTGCTGCGGGGGCGCCTCAGCTTGCCGATCGGTGATCACCAGCTCGACAGTTTCCTTCTCGACCAGTGGGACCCGCAGGTACACCTGGCCCTCACGCACTTCCACATCGTACATCTCCAGGGCCGCGCTGGGGTCCGCCAGCAGCTTGCCATCCAGCAGGTTGTACTGATATCCGTGCCACGGGCAGACCAGCGTATCTCCATTCAGTGGGCCGGTGCACACCGGACCGCCTCGGTGCAGGCAGCTGTTGCGCAAGGCATACCAGCCGCCCTTATGCCGGAAAACGCCGATCGAAAGATCCTCTACCTGGATGATTTTACGCTCCCCTTCGGGGATTTCTTCAACCCGCCCAACCAGCACATCCCGGGCTTCAGTGGGCTGGCGCATGCCCAGGCCCAACTCGTACGTTTGCACCGCCAGGTCTAATACCGCCTGCTGATTGACTTCTCCGCGCGGGGCATACGTATCGGGGTCGCGTTCATTGCCATAGGCGCGCGCCAGCATTTCCAGGATCACCATCATCAGCTTGGTCCAGGCGAGCAGGGCGCGGCTTTCCCAATCAGGATCGATCGCGTGCAGCTCTTTGGAAATGGCCTCGCTGATGGCGTGTTGGACAAATCCCACCTGCCCAATGACGTAACGCTCGTGGATGTAGATGTTTGGATCGGCGCCATGCGAGGTGTGAGAGCGCCCAACGTAGTCAACATAGCGAGCGTATTCATCGTCGTAAACTCCGGAGGCAGTGCGCCGCCAGAAATTGGTCAGATGGTGCATGCGCAGGGTCAGGTAATCTTGGTCCACGCTGCCGTCTGCGCGAATAAAGTATTTGCGAGTGGGTGGATAACGTAATAATTGGGCGTAGAACTTGGCTACGATGTCGGGGATATATTTTTCGATGATCAGGCCTGATTCGCGAATGGCATCGGCATCGCTTTGACTGAAGCCCACGTATTCAGCCATGTAGCGGAAGTAGCGTCCCGAATCTTCGGCTCCCCGCTTGATCTTTTCATCTTGAGTTAACATCGCTGGCATGAAATGAACCTCCTCTTGCTAAAAAAATCTGCTCCAATGGATCAAAATGGCATCCCGATAACGTGATGGCATTCGTTACGGAACACTCTCTCTAGACGCGCTTGACCTCAGACTGGCGGATGTAAAACCCCTCGGCATCGCGATTTGGCGGGCAATCTGTGACTTTGTAATATTTGATGCCCCCGGTGCCGATAATGGTGCCGTCTCCAGCATCCTTATCGCTCACCTTGTGGGAAGCTGATACACTACACCGGGCGCCTTTAAACAGCTGGATGCGCGGCTCGCGGATCTCCATGATGGGCTTACCAGCGGCGTCACGGCGAGTGAACACCATGCAGTTGAGCTTGTTGTCTGTGACGACGACCGTCAGGGAGGGTCGGTCTTGCGGCGCGGTATCTGTCACTGGGATCGTTCCTCCACCGGGTTGCAGGAAGATAGACACCTCAGGCGTGATCCCAGCCCTTTTCAGTTCGGCTTGCAAATCCAGAACGCCTTGAATATCCTCCATTTCGGGAGGAAGTGTGATCTGTACCCTGGGTGTTATGCCTGCTTTCTTCAGCTTCTCGATCATCGTGGTCAAGTTTTGCATTATAAATTCCTTTCCTGTCATGCAGGATACCCGCGCAGCCGCGCCCGATTCATTCATCCCAATCCAGCATGTAAAGCCTGGAAGATATCAGGCGGCGCCAAACGAAGCGATCGCGGTCGCCTGGTCGGTATAGATCTCGAAAATATCCTTAAATCCAGCCACCTGCAAGACGTGATCCACTTTGGGCTGAGGGCTCAGCAGCTTAATGTGCTGTTGAACGCCGCTATCGATGTCTCTGTGGATGGCGTTGATCGCTCCCCAACCTGCATCTGGCCCCAGCGGAGTTTCACCCCGCAGGGTGACCGCCAGGGTGTGCAACGCTACCAACCCGGAGCTGCTTAGGTAGGGCACCTCGCTCAGGTCCAACAAAATGTTCTGCGCACCTTGTGCGATCGCCTTCTGTCCTGTTTCGATCAAGTCTCGATAGCTGGAAGCATCCAGACTGCCTTTTGGTCTCAGAATGGTCAGCGTGACCGGATCCTGAATTTGCTCGACTGTGATTTCCATTTCTCTCTCCTCCAACGATTCCAACAAATTAGGCTGTTACCGATCATCGGTTCTTCCTGGCGAGACTGCCGGCCTCCAAATACTTCACCAGGATTAATTCATTGCCAACCGGCGGTGTAGCCCGATGGATAATTTTATCGACTGAATGGCGCATCAGATGCACTCCCAATTTCCCGGCAGGCCTGCGTTCCAAGGGCAGTGTCAGATCGGGCGGAGGTACTTTCGTGGGGTCGAAGGCCGGCGTTTCATCCCGCAAACGCACGATCAGCGCCTTTTCCTGGAGTTCCACCTCCACTTCAATGATCCCCGGGCGACCCTGATATCCATGCACGATGATGTTGGTGGCGGCTTCATCGGCGGCCAGAGTAACTTCGAAAGCTGGCGCCGGTCCGACCCCCAACGCTGTGGCAGCTTGCTCTACGAAAGCGCGTAAAGCAGCCAGGTTACGCGTATCAGCTTCGATTACGAACACGCGGCGGGTTTCCAAACCAATATTATAACGAATATTATCTGATTTTACTCGTGATTTTGGTTCTTTGGGATTTTCCGGGGTAGAGGGTTATATCTTCCCGTCACCACGGCGACTCCCAATGATCCGTGATTTTCAACCCAAATTGAGCAGGCAGCAGGCGCCTGCTGTTCGCTGGCAAGACAAAATGCCGACCAGCCCTCTCCGGGCAGATCGGCAAATGTGCAGCGATTGGGCAATTGCGCCTATGCGCCAAAAGCGGCGACGATTACATGTACTCGCGGAACTGCAAGCCGTGGCGCTTGCGCGCTTCCAGCCAGGCGCGCCGCAGTATTTCATACACTTCCTCCGGCTTGGGAACGTTGCGCAGGATCACGATCGGATCGGAAGGATCGTGACCGCGGATGGTGATATCCCCAATACCGAGCATGCGTTCGCTCACGCCCTGCTTGAAATCGATATCCTGTATGCGGATCAGCTCGAAGTTCTCAATATGGCGCGCCAGCAGCCCCTTGGTGATCCTCAGCCGTTCCGAGGTTACCGTATAGGATTCGACCATAGAGAGGAAGGGGCGGCCCTTCCACATCACCTGCTCACCAAATTCGTTTGGAGCGTCTTCTGCGGGGGCATCGGCCTGCTCTTCTTCGATGAGCGCATCCATCGTTACCATGACACTATCTGCAATCTTACTGACCAGCTTTTCTTGTTGATCTTGCGCCACCGCAGACAGGTCGACGCCGCTTTGGGCGATTGCCTGCCAGACACTGGCTTTTACCTGGGCACGCATTTGATCGATGGACATAGCAACTCTCCTTGACGCTGATTTTATTCGGGGACTCTTTCGACGGATGCTGTTAAAACGCTGTTGTAATTATACTGAATTAAAGCATTTTCTGAATGGCTGACGTACGGTTTCCAAGGACTCTGAAGCGACCCGTCAGGATAACCACCTGCCAAACTGAAAGCTGATCCAGGTCACCGTGCTGGAAAGCACCACGCCCCACACCATATCGATGATGGTGATGGGGAGGGGCCAATCCTTGACTGTCGCCAGGTTGGTCAGGTCATAGGTGGCGTACGATATCAAGCCAAACAGCGCCCCCAGCAAGAGCGCCTTGCCGGGCGAGCCAGCCTGCAAGCCGGGGACCACTGCAAAGACCAGCACCCCCACGATGAATAGCAGATAGAAAGCGAACGCCGCTGCCCAGTTGGGCTTCGGGCTCAGCAAAAATCCCAGGTGCTTCTGGTACAGACCGCGCCCAACCACTCCCAGCCACAGCAGGTCGATAGCCAAAAACGCCGCGAGGGTGGCGAGATACAGCTTGAAATAGAAGGATACGGTCATTAGGCCTCCGTAGAGGTTCTTCTCATGGATTGCCGGGATCCTGCGCAACAGTCGATCCACACACATTATACAGGAAAAGGATTTTTTATATTCGTTTAGCGCTGTCAGAGGTTCTATGTTACAACATATGCGTGTTTTGTACTTTTAGCGTTCGAGAACATTTTCGGAGGGACTTGCTATGACAGATAAACCTTTGCTTCCCGGCATTTCAAAACGGTTGGACCTGGAGAACATCACGCGCAGCGAGTTCGTTAATGCCATGGTGCATCTCTACCGCGGCGAGCTGAGCGAAGCCACTGCCTGGCGCAGCAGGATCGACACCACCACGCATTGGGCGGTGGTCTTAAGCGCCACTGCGTTAAGCTTTGTCTTCAGCGATCAGAGCAGCGAGCGTCACGTCCTGATCCCGATCATTACGCTGTTCTGTACCTTCCTGCTGTTGATGGAGGCGCGCCGCTACCGCTTTTTCGATATCTGGCGCTCGCGCGCCCGCCTGATCGAAATAAATTTCTATCGCCCCATGCTGGATGGTACCAAGTCCGCCATGCCGGAGTGGGCAGAGACCCTGGCGCACGATATGGAATGGCCCCATTTCCATATGTCCTGGCGGGAAGCCGTGGGCCGGCGGCTGCGGCGCAACTACCAATGGATTTATGCAATCCTGCTGGCTAGCTGGGTGGTGGTGCTGATGTCGCATCCCACATCGACCACCTCGTTATCTGAGGTGGTCGCACGCGCCTCCATTGGACCCTTTCCGGGCCTGTTAGTAATCCTGGGGATGCTGGTTTTCTATGGCGCCCTGGCTGCCTTGGGCTGGTACAGTTCCTGGATCAGCCATGACAAGAAAAGCCTGCCGGCGGGACACCCCGGGCGCTTGAGCATGGAGCATCACCCAGAGCAGCACCCGGAGCACCAGGAGGAAGCTTAGATCTTGGCTTGACGATTACTTATGCCGTTTTTGTTCTTCTTGCTGGCTTTGTTGGCGCTGCTTTCGTTTTTGATCCTGTTGTTGTTCCAGTTGTTGCTGTTCTAGCAGGCGCTGCTTTCGTTTTTGAGACTGTTCTTGCTCCAGTTGCTGCTGCTCCAGCAGACGCTTTTTTTGTCTCAGAACCTGTTCTTGCTCCAGTTGCTGCCGCTCCTGTAGGCGCATTTTTTGTTTCTGGACCTGTTCTTGTTCCAGTTCTTGTCGCTCCTGCAGTTGCTCCAGCTGTTGCTGTTCTTGTTCTTGCTCCAGTTGCTGCTGCACTTCCTGGTGTATTTTTTGTTTCTGATCGTGCAGCTGCTCCAGTTGCTGTCGCTCCTCTTGTTGCTGCTCCAGTTTCTTTTGCTGCTCTGAGGGTTGATTCTGTGCCATCTCGTCTTCCTTTTTGAACACACTACTCTGGCGCTGAACGATTATGCCCGGCGGTCGCACGGTATGGATAGATGCTATCACACTTCTTCCATCTACGCGGGCATCCTATGTGTGGATCATTTGGAGTCGCCGTGGTGACAGGAAGATGTGGGGGTTGTTGGCGGGCGAAGCCCGCCAACAACCCCCACATATAACCCTCTACCCCGGAAAATCCCAAAGAACCCTATTTGTTATCCT
>Ga0105106_10000317_pt1 | contig 34049 bp, 27 predicted proteins | sample PPLLaktember2015_5_FD_79109 | JGI IMG/M metagenome (GOLD analysis project Ga0105106, IMG submission 79109) | Freshwater sediment microbial communities from Prairie Pothole Lake near Jamestown, North Dakota, USA - PPLs Lake P8 Core (1) Depth... | ecosystem: Environmental > Aquatic > Freshwater >... | reverse complement strand
GTCATCGACGGCGCATTATTCCTGGTAGGCCAGTTGTTCGATCGCGGCCGGCTGCAGCGCGTCGGACAGGCGCTGCGTGAGGCACCGAATGATCGCAGTGCCGCGGCCTGGTCGCGGGCGAGCTCGACGAGATGCTCGAAGACGTGACGAATGCCCGGGAGCGAGAAGCTCTTTACAAGAGCATTGCCGCCAACGTGCGCGCGAGGCCCCCGAAGCCGAATCCGATCACCAAGGCCAACTGGAAGGGAGCCTTCACGAGCTTCTGGCTCGTCGTGATCACGAGCGCACCCGCGGCGATATCTTTCTTGCTGTTCGACGATGCGCGCTTTGCGCTATGCATCTCGAACGCGATCCTGCTCGTGAGCCTGTTTATCACAGGCTACTTCTGGGCCCGTTTCACGATGGGCAAGCCCTGGGTCGTGGGGCTCACGCTGCTTTTCGGCGGCACCGTTCTCGTGGCGCTGGCGATATTGCTGGGCGGCTAGGGTCTGTAAGCGCGCGCGAGAGGTATCGACTCGCGGGGCCCCTGTACGGCGATCCAGAAAAAGGAAACCCCGGCCATCTGGGCCGGGGTTTCTTGTAGTCCCAGATAAGTGGCCGTTCAGGCGAGCCGGCGGCGCCTTGCGAACAGCGCAGCAAGGCCGAGAAGCATTTCTAACGCGCCAGTTGCACCGCCACCGCCACCGCCACCACCGCCGCCATTACCTTCCGCGAGTGTCGTCGTTGAGAATGTCCCGGACACGCCGCCCACCGTCAGTGTTGACACTCTTGTTGTGGAAAAGCTCTGGGATGAGGTTTGCTGGATGCATACGGTCTGACCATCAGTGATAGTGCCGGGAGCGGACGTAAAAGTGTCAGTACAGCCAACGGAGTACGAGCCGATCGTGATTGAGATCGCAGCGGGTACCTCGATGCCGGTAATCGTCACGGTGTTGGACGTGACAGGCGTGTTCCGGGCCACACCCGTTTGGTTTGTAAAGCTGAAGGCATTCGGAGCGGTGTCGCAAGCCCTGCGCGTGAACTCGGCACTCGCGGATCCATGTGACGCAACCGTGACGTCCATCGTGTGCACATCACAACCATCGAGGGTGATAGGGTCGGTGATAGAAAGGGGGATGGTTAGCAGATACTCGCCCTTCAACAATTCAGAGATGCTCACGTAGGCATCCGAAATATCTGGAGCAGTTGGCGCCGCGATGAATTCGCCGCCCGTTTGTGTCGCGAGGTCAGTCAATAGATTGAGAGCGCTTTGATTCGGATTCCCTACGCCGATGGTGAAAATCGGAATGCTGTTGCCGTTAGCGGCGCCGATCACCTCTTCCGCGGTGATCGAAGAATGGCTATCTCTGCCGTCGGTGAAGAGGATGACAGCCTTCGGCCCAGCAGGAAGCAAGGGCAATTGCGTCGTCAGGTGGTCGACCGCTACGTTAGCGGCATCAATGATATTGGAACCGTCGCCCGCGTATGCGTCCGCGACGACGGCCGCGAGCGAATCATTATTGGCATCTTGGTCAATTTCTATGAAGGGGTGCATGACCAAGGCCCCCTGATCGTTATTGAACTTGATGATCGCCGCGTAATCGCCCACGTTCATCGCGTTAATGAACGCGATCACGGAGCTCTCCATCTCCGCGAGATAGTTGTTGGTGACGCTCGACGTGTAATCCATCACGAAGGCGACCGAGACCTTCTGGTTTGACTGATCCGGCGGCAGCGTTACATCCGCCATTTGCAGCTGAGGAAGCGGGACTCCGTTCAATGTGAGGGCAAAGTGTGTCTGATTCAGCCCCGCCACCGCGCCATTGGCGTCGGTTACCCTCACGTAGGCCTGGATCGGGTTACTGATCGGCCTTCCCTCTACACGGACTCCCACGGCAGCCCATGCCGGGCCGGCGACCATCGCCGCGAGCAGCAGCGCGACGGCCTGGAATGGAACAAAACGGCGAAGGAAATTAAGCGTCATGTTCTTACCCGTACGGATACCCCTATTTGGGGATTATACGGGGAATTCGTGCCTTTTTGGCTCCTGACATATTTAATGTGCCCTCATTTCGTGAGACAAATCACAGAATTGGAGCATTAAGTACCGACAACGCCGCCCATGCCAAGTTATGAACAATTGAGGAACCTGTCGTGCATATAAGAAGTGTAATCGCCGCAGATGCTATTGCGTGCCCACGAGTCTGTTGCATCGGCGAAAAGAGTGCTTCCGACTCTCGCTGACATCCGCCAGGCGCGCGAACGAATCTCAGGTTTCGCGATTCGATCGCCGCTCGTACGCCTCAACTTCCTCGACGCTCCCGCGGAGATCTGGCTCAAGCTCGAGAACTTGCAGCCAATCGGCTCATTCAAGATCCGCGGGGCTGCAAATGCAATGGCGAACATTCGGCCGCAGCAGCTCGTAAATGGGGTATTGACCGCATCGGCCGGCAACATGGCGCAAGGCGTCGCCTGGTGCGCGCGCGAGCGGGGAGTGCCCTGCACGGTCATTGCGCCCGATACCGCGCCCGCGGCAAAACTGCGCGCGATCGAGCGACTTGGCGGGTGCGTGATCCAGACACCATTTGAACGCTGGTGGCAGACTTTCCAGGATCGCGCCTATCCCGGTGTGGAGGGCACATTCATTCATGCGTTCGACGATCTGGATGTCATGGCCGGCAATGGCACGATCGGCCTCGAAATCCTGGAGGACCTTCCGGAGGTAGAGGCAATCGTCATTCCCTGGGGCGGGGGAGGGCTGGCTAGCGGAATCGGGTCCGCGGTACGTGCGCTGTCTCCGTCCTGCCGCATTATCAGCGCGGAAGCTGATTGCGGCGCACCGCTCGCTGCATCGCTCGCGGCCGGCTCGCCGCAGGTCGTCGAATATCGCCCGTCGTTCGTCGACGGAATCGGGAGCCGCAGCGTGTTCCCGCAGATGTTCGAGCGCGCGCGTGCGCTTATCGATCTCGCGTTGGTCGCAACGCTTGCGGAAGTCGCGTCCGCGCTTGCCCTGATGGCCGAGCGCAATCACGTCATCGCAGAAGGCGCGGGCGCCTGTCCCGTCGCCTGCGCGCTGTCCGGCCGGGCGGGCAGCGGCAGGATCGTCTGCGTGGTTTCGGGCGGCAACATCGACGCCGACAAGTTGTGCAGCGCGCTCAGGGGCGAAGTGCCCTCATGATCTCGGTGCTGCCACGGGCTCCTGGGCCGCGCACATGCCCGTGATGATCTGCCAGCTCTCGCCGGCTTTCTTCCAGACATGGACGAACTTGCGCCAGATGCCGGAACCGCTCTTCGTTCCGTCGCCGTAGTCATAAACGTATTCAGCGGCGTAATGAACGACGACGACATCGTCGAAGGAACGGAATTCCAGCGGCCGGAGCGTGTAGTCGAACTTCCAGTGATTGTCGCGGATATCCTTGACCCAAGAGCCGATGCCGCTCTTGTCCGACGGCGTCTTGGAATGGCAGGGCCAGCCGACAAAGTCCTCGTGCCACAACGCCAGGTAGGGTTCGACATCACCCGCCTGGACGAGTCTCCAGTAATCCTCTTCGAGCTGCCAGACGGCCTGCTCGTCGGCGGTCTGTTCAGCGGCGGCCACTGGCCCAATAAGGCAGGTCAAGGCGATTGCCGCCCAGAACAACATGCGCATCGTCATCTCCCCTGACTGCGACATCGCCAAGCTTACGGTAGCATCGCCGCATTGGGGGTAATCCTGATGAATGCATCTTCCGGAATGGCGCGTGTTTTTCGAAGCGGCATCCTGGCACTCGCGCTCGTGCTGATCGCGTTTCCTTCATTTGCGGCACCGCGGTTCCACATCAGCTATCCCGCAGAGATGAGCGCGGGGCCGCTGGACGGCCGCCTGCTGCTCATCTTCGCGCCCGGCAGCGAGCAGGAGCCGCGCCTTCAGGTGAACTGGGACATCGACGCGCTTCCTTTCTTCGGCGTGAATGTGGAAGGCTGGAAACCGGGCCAGCGGCAGGTCATCGACAAGAAGGCCATGGGCTTCCCGATCCGATCCCTCGACGACTTGCCGCCCGGCGAGTATCGCGTACAGGCCGTGTTGAACCGTTATGAACGCTTTGCCCGCAGTGACGGCCACACGCTCCTCTTGCCCCCGGATCAGGGGGAGGGTCAGGTGTGGAGCCGGAAACCCGGCAATTTGTATTCGAAACCGCAGACGATACGGATCGAATCGAAACGCCGAGGACGAGTCTCCCTCGTGCTCGACCAGACGATTCCGCCCGTGGAGCCATTCGAGAGCAAGGAATCCCAATACGATCGCTACCTGCGGATTCGCAGCGAGCGCCTGTCGAAGTTCTGGGGCCGCGACATCTATCTTGGTGCATGGGTCCGCCTGCCCTGGGGCTTCGAGCAGCATCCCGATGCGCGCTTCCCGCTCGTCATCGCGCACGGGCATTTCCCGGGAGAGCCGTCCGGCTTCCGGGAAACGCCGCCGGACCCGGGTCTCAAGCCCGAATACAGCAAGCGTTTCCGCTTGGAGGGCTACAACCTCATCGAGCAGGAGTACGCCTGGCAGTCGCACCAGGACTGGATCACTCCCGGGTTCCCGCGCGTCCTGCTGGTCGAGATCCAGCATCCGACACCTTATTACGACGATTCGTATGCCGTGAACTCCGCGAATAACGGACCCTATGGTGATGCGATCCAGTACGAATTGATTCCGGAGATTGAAAAACGGTTTCGCGCCCTCGGCACGGGTTGGTCGCGTTTCGTATACGGGGGTTCGACCGGTGGCTGGGAAGCCATGGCCGTGCAGATGTTCTACCCGGACGATTACAACGGCGCCTGGATTGCCTGTCCGGATCCGATCGATTTTCAGCATTACATGACGGTGGACATCTACAAGGACAAGAACGCGTATTTCACGTCAAATCCTTACAAGCGGACGCCGCGTCCCGCGCATCGCAACTGGCTCGGGCACGTCGATACGACTATCGAGGAGAACAATCTTTACGAGCTGACGCTCGGGACCCGTGGGCGTTCCGGCGACCAGTGGGACGCCTGGGAATCCGTGTACTCACCAGTCGGGCCTGATGGGTATCCGCGGCGCATCTGGGACCGGCTGACGGGCGAAATCGACCCGGTCACCGCCGCTTACTGGCGCAAGCACTACGATCTCGCTCACATCCTGCGTCGCGACTGGGCAACTCTCGGCCCGAAACTCCGGGGGAAACTGAGAATCTATACCGGGGACATGGACAACTACTACCTCAACAACGCCGTGTATGGGGTCGAGGACTACCTGAAGAGCGCCGATCCTCCGGCAGACGCCGTGGTCGAATACGGGGATCGTCATGAACACTGCTGGAATGGCGATCATACGCGTGCGAATGCCTACTCGCGCCTGCGCTATCCGCAGATGGTCCTGCCATGGGTTGTCGATCGAATTCTCGACACCGCGCCGCCAGGCGCAGACGTCGACAGCTGGAGGTACTGACGTGAATCGACGGACACAACACTGGCTCGCGGTTGCCGCTCTGGCCGTCTCCTTGGCGGCATGTTCGACGAATCCGGTTACGGGTGAAAAGGAGCTGATGCTCGTCGGCGAAGGCACCGAGCTCTCGATCGGCCAGAAAAACTACGCGCCGATGCGCCAGTCGGAAGGCGGCGACTACATCATGGATCCGAAGCTCACGAGCTACGTCCAGGGCGTCGGAAACCGACTGGCGGCCGTCAGCGACCGTAAGTTGCCCTACGAGTTTTTCGTATTGAACAACACGATCCCGAATGCCTGGGCGTTGCCCGGCGGCAAGATCGCCGTCAATCGCGGCCTGCTGACGCAACTCAAGTCGGAATCTGAGCTCGCCGCCGTGCTCGGCCACGAGATCGTCCACGCGGCAGCCCGGCATTCGGCACAACAGATGAGCCGCGGCATGCTGATACAGGGCGGATTGCTCGCGGCCCAGGTGGCGACCAGCGACAGCGATTACGGGAGTCTCTACATGGCGGGGGCCGGTCTCGCGGCGCAATTGACGCTTCAGCGCTATGGACGGGAGGCCGAGCTCGAGGCGGATCGTTATGGCATCGACTACATGAAGCGCGCGGGCTATGACGCGCAGGGTGCCGTCTCGCTCCAGGAAACCTTCGTGCGGATGAATGACCGCAAGGACAGCGGCTGGCTCGCCGGACTGTTCGCGAGTCATCCGCCGTCGCAGGAGCGGCTCGATACCAACCGCAAGCGGGTGGCGGCATTGCCGCCCGGCGGCGAGATGGGCGTCGAGAGCTATGCGGCGGCCATGGCGCAGACGATGAACGCCAAGCCCGCCTACGATGCCTACGACGAAGGCCGCAAGGCGCTCAAGGACAAGCGCTCCGACGTCGCGCTGGCGAAAGCCGATCAAGCGATCAAGCTGTTGCCCGGTGAAGCGCATTTCCATGCGCTGAAGGGGGACGCCTATCTGCTGCAGAAACAGTATCCCGCGGCGACACTGGCCTATACCGACGCGATTTCACGCAACGACGGGTTCTTCTACTACCACCTCCAGCGCGGCCTGATCGCGGAGCGGCAGCGGCAGGATGCAGTTGCACGACCGGATCTCGAGACGAGCGTCAAGCTGCTGCCGACCGGTGCCGCCTATTACGCCCTCGGCAATATTGCATCGCGGGAGCGCAACTTCGATTCCGCGAAGCAGTACTACGCCGCGGCATCCGGCTCCGGGGGTGAAATTGGCCAGGCGGCGGGCCTCGCGCTGATGCGGCTCGATCTTCCGCAGAATCCTGGCAAGTACGTTCGAACGCAGGCGGCGCTCGATTCCGGCGGAATGCTCGTCGTCGCGATCGGCAATCCAACATCCGTGCCGTTGACCGGACTCTCGATTGCCGTGCAGTACGCGGATTCACAGGGCCGAGTGCGCGACTTCCGGCGCAACTACAACGGCACGCTCGCGGCCGGACAGCAAGTGCAGATCGCGACCGGTCTCGGTCCGTTCCAGAATGCCGATCAGTACCGGATCGCGATCACTTCGGCACGCGTGGCGGAGTAGGTACCCTGCGGGATGACTGATAGCGCCGCATTGGTCACCGATCCGGTTGCAATCCTCGTCGTGCTCCTGGCCTTGCTCGCCGCCATTTTCTGGTTTGGCGAGACTGTGCCGGGCAGGAAACTGTTCGGCATCGTGCCGAGCCTCGTATTCTGCTATTTCCTGCCGACCACGCTGACGACCCTCGGCGTACTGCCCGGCGAATCGCCCCTCTACGACTGGATCAAGGCCTACCTGTTGCCGGCGAGCCTGATGCTGCTGATCCTGTCGCTCGACTTGCCGGGCATCGTGCGCCTCGGGCCGAAGGCGCTGATCATGATGGTGGCGGGGACGGCAGGTGTCGTCATCGGCGCGCCGATCGCACTGTGGATCTTTTCGGCGTGGGTGCCGCCGGATACGTGGCAAGGCATGACAGCACTTTCCGGCAGCTGGATTGGCGGCGGCGCGAACATGGTCGCGCTGGCCGAAGTGGCGGGCACCTCGAATTCGATGTTCGGGATGATGGTGATCGTGGACGTCACGATTGCCAATATCTGGATGGGGGTGCTGCTCTATATGGCGGGTCAGCAGCAACGTGTCGACCGGCTGACCGGGGCGGACACTTCCGCAATCGAGGACCTGAAACGCCGTGTCGCGGAGTTCACCGCGAAGACGACGCGTGTGGCGTCGCTGAGCGACCTTCTGATGATTGCCGCGGTTGGATTTGGCGGCATGTGGCTCGCGACGCTTGCGGGCAGGTTTGCCGGCGCATCTATCGGATTCTTTGATGCCACGATCTGGAAATTCATCATCGTCACCGCCATTGCAGTCGCCCTGTCGTGTACCCCGGTCCGCAGGCTGGAAGGCGCGGGTGCATCGCGTATCGGAACCGTCATGCTTTACCTCCTTGTCGCGAGCATCGGCGCGCATGCGGATTTCACGCAGATGAAGGAAGCGCCGGTGCTGGTCGCCGTCGGCGCCGTCTGGATGCTGTGCCATGTCACGGTGCTGCTGGCGGTCGCCTGGATGATCCGCGCGCCGATCTTTTTCGTGGCGGTCGGATCCCAGGCCAACATCGGGGGTGCGGCAAGCGCGCCGATCGTCGCCTCGGCGTTTCACCCGAGTCTCGCGCCGGTCGGTGTGCTGCTCGCCGTCCTCGGCTACGTGCTCGGCACCTACGCGGGACTGTTGGCGATGGCGCTGCTCAAGACAGTGGCAGGGGTCTGAGCACAGGCGATCTGCGGCCAATTGCGCCCTTGATCAGCACTGGAGAAGCGACCTCAGGCGTCGATGCTTCAGCAGCAAGCGCTGGAACTCCCGTTCGCTGCGCGCGGCCTTGGCGATGATCAGGCGCAGCAGCTGACGCCGTTCGACCGCAGTCCAGCGGCCAGTTCCGGTCAATGCCAGCACGAGGCCTGCCCAGCGGCTGAGCATGGCGCGGGAATCCGCATCGAGTTGCATGGCACCTGACGCGCCAAGGCGCTGCAATGCGGCGGTTGCCGCCGCCGCGGCGCGATCCCTGCGATCAGCCTGCCCAAAGCGACGCAAGTCCAGTGTGGAGGCCGCGAGCCAGGCGTCCGTTCGCGGCAGTTGCGCCTGTCGTGACCGCTCCAGTGAATAGAAGAGATGCGACTTGGCCAGCTTGCGAAGCGTACGCGGCGAGCTGCGGTAGCGGGAATTGGCTGCGCGCCGCGCGAGTTCGCGCGCCTCGATCCGCCGCGCCTCTGGCGCACCCGGGCGAAATCCGAGCCGCCGATAAAACCACCAGGCACCGGACGCGATGCCCTCGTCGTTGCCGAGCCCGAGCTGGTAAGGCTCGACACTGAAGTCGGTGCAGCCGAACAGGTGATAGGCAGCCGCGATGAAGCGCGCAAATACCCAAGCGGCCTCGGCGCCCCGAAACGACTCGAAGGTGTTGAATGACAGCGCCCCATGTCGTCCCAGCACTTCGACCTGGATGTAACCGATCGGAACGCCGTTCTTCAGCGTCAGTGCGGTGTAGGTTGCGGGCAGCGTGGCGCGACGCGCGGGAATCATGCCCATCATCGCGAAGGCGAGTCCGCGCCCGTCATCGACCAGGAAGACATCGCGCACATCGGGGAACTGAAAGGCGGTGACGTCGCGCTCGCGCGTAATCATGGACACACGCGCGAGCCGGATTGCGGCCCGCGCGTCGCTGCCACGAAGCCTGCGGACGCGCTTGGACGCGCGGCTCGCCTCGACGCGCAGGTCCGGGTAGCCACCCTGCAGGCCGGTCGCCTGGAAGTGGACGTCGACTCCGTCGAAGCGCGCAGTCGTGCGCTCGGGCGTGTCTCGCCCGGTGCGGAGGATATACGACAGGTCGAGACGATCCCCGAATGCCTCGCGGCTGAAATCGTCACCGGGCATTCCCGCTATCAGGCTGATCAGGAAATCGGCGTCAGTCATGCCGGCCGGCACGAGCCGGTCGAATGGCGCGAGGTCCTCCGGATGCCGGCTGCTGAGCCACTCCGCCTGGGCCGGCTCGAGCAAGGACGGCAGGGCCGCGAGTATCTCGCGGATCGCTTCCTGGTCGTCGCGATCCAGCACCAGCGCGCCGGGCCATTGCTGTGCAATCCACTCAGCGGTCGGCCAGAAAAAGCGATAGGGCGTGTCGGTGCCGGCAATGCCGGTTCCGGCCAGGGCGGTACGGTGCCGGCGGAGGTCTGCACGCCTGTGGAAGGCCTTCAACATCCGGCGTACTAGGCTCCGGATCCGGTGATCGTCCGGATACGCGTCGAGAAAGCAAAGGAGCTCGTGGAGGCGAACAATCTGCCCGGCGGACGCGAGCATCGCTTGCGAAAGGCGATCGGCCAGCGCCCGCTTCCGCGCCCCAAGGCCAGGCCCATACTGCCTGGCAATACGCGCGAGGGAGGTGAGCGCGTCAGCCGCATCCGGTCGTCTCACCGCTCGATCCTAGCAGGCAAGCTGGGCTAGAGTGACGTCCGATGCAAAAGTCGATTTTGGTCGTGGCGCTGTTCATGGCACTCGCAGCAGGCTCGCCCGCGGCGCCGGCGGACGTTGCGCTGGATGCCGCGGCCGCAGGCCGTTTTGCGCAGCTCGCGCTTTCCTGCGTGCACCTGGAATATCCCAACAAAATCGCACATGTGCTGGCCGGCGATGCCGATGTCCAGCCGCCACGTGAACTCACGCCGGTTTTCTTCGGTTGTTTCGACTGGCATTCCGCCGTCCATGGACACTGGCTGCTGGCGCGGCTTGCCCGCCTTTATCCGGACGCCGACTTCGCGGGCGCGGCGCGCACAGCGCTCGCGACGAGCTTCACGGAGGCGAGGGTCGCAGGCGAGACGGCCTATCTCCAGGGCGCCGGCCGAATCTCGTTCGAGAGACCCTATGGACTCGCCTGGCTCCTGCAATTGACGGCTGAACTACGGAGCTGGCGCGATCCCGAGGCCCAGCGTTGGGCCGCGACACTTGCGCCGCTCGAAAGCGAGGCCGCAGCGCGAATACGCGGCTGGTTGCCGAAGCTGCGCTATCCGATCCGCGTGGGCGAGCATTCGCAGACCGCGTTTGCGTTCGGCCTGATCCGGGACTGGGCGCTGGTCGCCGGCGATACGACGATGCGCGACCTGATTGACGAGCGCAGCCGAAGCTACTACCTGGCGGACTTTGACTGCCGGCTCGATTACGAGCCGTCCGGCGAGGACTTTCTGTCTCCCTGCCTGGCCGAGGCGGATCTCATGCGGCGCGTGCTGCCCCCAGAGGCGTTCGCGGGCTGGCTGACGAAATTCCTGCCGCGGATTCCAGGCGAAGGGAACGCCACCTGGATCGAGCCCGGCATCGTGACGGATCGTTCGGATCCGAAGCTCGCGCACATTGACGGGCTCAACCTGAGCCGCGCGTGGATGTTGAGAGGAATTGCCTCAGGATTGCCCGCGGCAGATCCACGCCGTACGGCGCTCGAGAACGCCGCCGCACGGCATGGCGAAGCCGCACTACCTGCCGTGACCGGTGGGCACTACGAGGGCGGACACTGGCTCGGCAGTTTTGCGGTGTACCTGCTGGGCGGCTCGGGCCGCCCGCAGGCATTCCAGCATTAGCCGTTACTTGAACTCGATGCGCCGGAAGTTCTGTTCACCCGCGAACGTGCGCAGTTCCTGGTAGCCCTCGACCAGCTTGTCCTGCTTGTCTTCGGCGAGTTTCGCGCGCATCTCAGCCTGGAAGGTCTTGAACTGCTCGGCATTCGGATCAAGCGACGCTGCGCTCGGGTACTTGATGACGAGCAGCATGTTGAAGTCGCTGCTGGCGGCTGTTTCGCTGACGTAGGCGAAACAATCGAGAACCGTGCCCTGCTTCTTGCCGATTTCGCAGCCCGACAGCCAGGTCTGCTCGAGACCCTCGAGATAGTCGTCGATGCGGTTCGGATTCACCTTCACCATCGTGACGTTCCAGACTTCCTTCGAGGGCGCGTAGTCGGTGTAGATCTCATAGGCCTGTGCGTTGGCAGCCAACGCCAGGGCAGCGGCGGATGCCGCAATTGCCAGTAGCTTCATTTTTCAGTCTCCCTAGTCGGACAGGTGAATTCCCGCCCGATTGATTGTTGTGCAGGCGCGCCCGAAATAGCCGAGGCGCTTGCGTGCCAAGACCTTATTCCCGCGACCCGGGGGGTGTCAAAGACTAACGGCCTTCAACGGGCGGTAGGGGCGGCCTGCAGGTAGTCGACGGCCACGCCGAGCAGCGTGCGCATCCCGACGAAGATGCCGGCCTCGTCGACATAGAACAGGTCCGAATGATTATCCGGCGCCGTTCTCGCGTCTTGCGCGGGCGGTGTCACCCCGACCCAGTAATAGGCGCTCGGCACGGCCCGGGCGATGTGAGCGAAATCCTCGGCGACCGTCAACAAGCCGCTCGTCTTCACGGCATCCGCGCCCAGTACGGCACGAAGCGACTCAGTGACCCGCGCAGTTAACGCAGGGTCATTGACGAGCACGGGATTCGGCGCCGGCATCATTTCGAGTTGGGCCGTCGCGCCATTTGCTGCGGCAACATTCGTGACGATGCGGTTCATGCGGTCGATGATGTCCTGGCGCATCTCCGGGCTGAACGTGCGAATCGTTCCGAGCATCTCCACGATCTCGGCGATGATGTTGTGGCGCACGCCGCCATTGATGGCGCCGACGGAGACCACGGCCGGCAATTCCGTGATATCCACCTGGCGGCTGACAATCGTCTGCAGGGCGTTGACGATCTGGGTGGCTGTCACGATCGCATCGACACCCTGCCAGGGTCGAGAGCCATGACTTTGCCGGCCGGTAACCACGATGCGGAAGAAATCCGAGCCGGCCATCAGCGGCCCCGGTCGTATGGCGACCGTGCCGGTATTGAGGGCCGATCCCACATGCAACGAGAACGCGGCCTCGGGTTTCGCGATGTCGAGCAGGCCTTCCTCGAGCATCAAGGGCGCGCCGCCGCGTTCACCTTCCGGCACACCTTCCTCGGCGGGCTGGAACACGAGCACGATTTTTCCCGGCAGGCGGTGCCGCAATTTGACCAGGACCTCGGCGACGCCCATCAGGATGGCGGTATGGGCGTCGTGTCCGCAGGCATGCATGACGCCGACCGTGCGGCCGCGAAATTCCCCCGTCGCCGTCGAACGGAACGGCACGTCGGTCTTCTCCGCGACGGGTAATGCGTCCATGTCGGCCCGCAACAGGATCGTGGGACCGGGGCGCCCGCCTTCGATGACGGCGACGACTCCGGTATGGGCCATGCCGGTTCTCACTTCGAGCCCGAGCGAGCGCAGGTGTTCGGCCACCTTGCCCGACGTCCGCACTTCGCGATTGGCGAGCTCGGGGTGCAGATGAAAATCGCGGCGCCACTCGACGACACGAGGCTCGAGCGTGGCCGCAGCAGCGTCGAGTTCAGCCGCCGTGACGTCCGCTTGTGCCGCGCTCGTTGCGAAAGCGAGCAACGACGCCAGTAATGGAAACTTGCTCATCTGGCCCTCCCGAGGATCGCGGGAGTCTAGCGCAGGCGTTGGCCTGAATTCGGCTCAAAACAACGGGTTGAGGCCGCCGGGCAGCCTGCGGTATCATTCGCGCCGGTCGGGGGCTGGGCGTCAGCCACTGCGACCCGGGCAGCGAGGCCCGGGCGTGGTCCCCCGGAACCGAATGGTCGATTGAAAGGCCCCCTCGCGGGGCCTTTTTGTTTCGATCGGGTCGCCGGAAATGGGCCTCGTGCCCATTTTTTATGCCCGGAGGCCGATGGAGACCGGATGAAGAACCGTTTGTTCGGCCTGCTCGAGCCGGTGGCGGCGGGCCTCGGCTACGAACTGATCGATATCGAATTCAGCGCGGTCGGGCGGGATTCGGTCGTGCGCGTGTACATCGACCGGACAGACGGAGCGGGCGTGGGCCTCGACGATTGCGAGCGGGTGAGCCGCGCGATTGGCGCGGTGCTCGAGGTGGAGGATCCGATCGGGCACGAATACCGGTTGGAGGTCTCGTCGCCGGGATTCGACCGGCCGCTCAGGACTGCGGCGCATTTCGCGCGCTTTGCCGGAAGCGAGGCACGCATCGAACTCGCGGCGCCGATCGAAGGACGGCGGCGGTTCCGGGGACTGCTCGGGCCGGTCGCGGACGGGAACGTGACGATCGAGGTGGACCGGCGGGAATGGAAACTTCCGCTCGCCGGAATCAGCAAGGCACGATTGGTGGGTTGATCATGAACAAACAGATCCTGGAAGTCGTCGAGGCTGTCTCCAACGAGAAGGGCGTCGCGCGCGAGATCATTTTCGAGGCGCTCGAGGCCGCACTGGCTTCGGCGACGCGGCGCAAGCACGGCGATGACATGGACGTCCGGGTCGAGATCGACCGCAAGACCGGGGAATACAAGACATTCCAGCGCTGGAAGGTGTTCGCGGACGACTCGACCGAGCTCGAGTTTCCCGAGCGCGAACTGCGGCTCGACGATGCGGTGGACGTCGACCCGAAGGCCGAGGCGGGCGGCTTCGTCGAAGTGCCGATGGAATCCGTCGCATTCGGCCGCATTGCCGCGCAGACTGCGAAGCAGGTCATCGTGCAGAAGGTGCGCGAGGCCGAACGTGCGCAGGTCGTCGATGAGTACAAGGATCGCGTGGCCTCGCTCGTTTCCGGCATCGTGAAGCGCGTCGACCGGCACGGCGTTTATGTCGACCTCGGCGGCAATGCCGAGGGATTCGTGCCGCGCGAGCACATGATCCCGCGTGAAATGGTGCGGCCGCAGGACCGGCTGAAGGCGCTGCTGCGCGAAGTGCGTTCGGAAGCGCGCGGTCCCCAGCTCTTCCTGTCGCGGACCTCGCCGGACTTCCTGATCGAGCTGTTCAAGCTCGAAGTGCCCGAAGTCGGGCAGGGGCTGATCCAGATCCTGGGTGCTGCGCGCGATCCCGGTGCGCGCGCCAAGATCGCGGTCAAGAGCCTCGATCCCCGGATCGATCCCGTCGGCGCCTGCGTGGGTATGCGCGGTTCGCGCGTGCAGGCGGTCTCGAACGAGATTGCCGGTGAGCGCGTGGACATCATTCCGTGGGTCGACAATCCGGCGCAGTTCGTCATCAACGCCATGCAGCCGGCTGAGGTGACCTCGATCGTCATGGACGAGGACGCCCATTCGATGGACATCGCCGTGACCGAGGACCGCCTGTCCCAGGCGATCGGGCGCGGCGGGCAGAACGTCCGTCTCGCAAGCGAACTGACGGGCTGGCGCCTCAATGTCATGTCCGAGCAGCAGGCGACCGAGCGCAGCGAGGAGGAAGCGGGCCAGTTGCGCGAGATGTTCAAGATCCAGCTGGACGTGGATGAAGACGTTGCCAGCGTGCTGGTGCAGGAAGGCTTCTCGACGATCGAGGAAGTCGCCTACGTGCCGACGAGCGAATTGCTCGGAATCGAGGAATTCGACGAGGAGATGGTCGAGGAACTCCGCAACCGCTCGCGCGACGTGTTGCTGACGCAGGCAATCGCAAGCGAGGAGAAGATCGACGAGTCGGGTCCTGCGGAGGATCTGCTCGCGATTGAGGGCATGGATAAGGAACTGGCGTACGAACTGGCGTCTCGTGGAATCCGCACTCGCGACGAGCTCGCCGATCAGTCGCTCGATGAGCTCGAGTCGGTGCCGGGCCTCGACCCGGAGCGCGCCGGCCAGCTGATCATGGCCGCGCGTGCGCACCTGTTTGAAAACGCGGGCCAGGCCTGAGGCCGGACGGAGAGAAGCACACATGTCCGAGGTCACGGTCGAGCAATTCGCGGAAGTCCTGAAGGTGACGGTCGACAAGCTGCTGGCGCAGCTTGAAGAGGCTGGCATCAAGTCGCTCGGACCCAAGGACCGCATCAGCGAAGACGCAAAGCACGAGCTCCTGACTCACCTGCGCAAGGCGCATGGCAAGGCAGAGGACGGCAGCGCGCCGCGCAAGATCACCTTGCGCCGCAAGGCGCAGAGCGAAATCAAAGTCGCCGCTCCGATGGGCAAGGCGCGCACGGTCAACGTCGAGGTGCGCCGCCAGCGCACGTACATCAAGCGCGATGTACTCGAGGAGCAGGCGCGGGTCGCGCAGGAAGTGCTCGACCAGCAGCGCGAAGCCGAAAACGCCGAGCGGATGGCGGCAGAACAACTGGTGCAGCGCGAGGTTGAACAGCGCGACCAGCAGCGCCGGGAGCGCGAAGAATCGGAGCGCCGCACGGCCGAGGAGGCTACGAAGCGCCAGGCAGAAGAACAGGCGCGGCGCGAGGCCGAACAGCGCGCGCGCGAGCAGGCGGAGAAGGAACGTCGCCAGCGCGAGGAAAAATCCCGCAAGACCGCGGAGGACGACAAGAGCACGCGCTACGGCCGCCAGGAACTCCACATCGCCGGCGGGTTGTCGGCCCGCCACAAGAAGGGTCGTGCCCGGCCCGAATCGCGCCGTCGCGCGGCGAACGTCAGCGCGGACCGGAAGCATGGGTTCGAGCTGCCGACGCAGCCGATGCAGCACGAAGTCGCCGTCGGCGAAACGATCACGGTCGCCGAACTCGCCCAGCGCATGGCGGTGAAGTCGAGCGAAGTCATGAAGACGATGCTCAACATGGGCGTCATCGCCACGATCAACCAGCCGGTAGACCAGGACACGGCCGTCCTCGTCATCGAGGAGATGGGCCACATCGCGAAGGTGCTCAAGGCCGACCAGGTCGAGGAAGCCCTCCAGGCCGGCATGCACACGTCCGAGGAAACCGTGGCGCGGCCTCCGGTCGTCACGATCATGGGACACGTCGACCACGGCAAGACGTCGCTTCTCGACTACATCCGCCGCACGAAAGTCGCGGCAGGCGAGGCGGGCGGCATCACGCAGCACATCGGCGCCTATCACGTCGAAACGCCGCGCGGCGTCATCACCTTCCTCGATACGCCGGGTCACGCGGCCTTCACGGCAATGCGGGCGCGCGGTGCACAGGTCACCGACCTCGTCGTGCTTGTCGTTGCGGCAGACGACGGCGTCATGCCGCAGACCAAGGAAGCGATCCAGCATGCCAAGGCGGCGGGCGTCCCGATCGTCGTCGCAGTCAACAAGATCGACAAGCACGGGGCCGATCCGGAGAAGGTGCGCAACGAGCTGTCTCAGGAAGGCGTCATTGCGGAGGAGTGGGGCGGCGAGAACATTTTCGTGCCGGTGTCGGCCAAGACGGGCGAAGGTATCGACAAGCTCCTGGAATCGATCCTGCTCCAGGCCGAGGTGCTCGAGCTGCGTGCGGTCAGCGACGCGCCGGCCGTCGGCGTTGTCCTCGAAGCGAGCGTCGAGCGCGGCCGTGGTGCGGTCGCAACCGTGCTGGTCAAGCGTGGCACGCTCAAGATCGGCGATTCGGTCGTGGCTGGAGAGCAGTTCGGCCGTGTACGTGCGCTCTTCGACGAACTGGGCAAGGAAATCGAGTCCGCAGGACCTTCGATCCCCGCGCAGATGCTGGGATTGTCGAGCCCGCCCAATGCCGGCGACGAACTGCTCGCCGTGGACAGCGAGCGCAAGGCGCGCGAAGTGGCGCTGTATCGCCAGGGCAAGTTCCGCGACGTTCGCCTGGCACGCCAGGCGGGCGAGAAGTCCGAGGACGCTTTCGCGCAGTTGGGCGAAGACGCCAAGGGTACCGTCAACCTGCTGATCAAGGCCGACGTGCAGGGTTCGGCCGAGGCATTGCGTGAGGCGCTGATCAAGCTGTCGACCGACGAGGTATCGGTCAAGGTGATCTCGAGTGGCGTCGGCGGTCTGACCGAGTCCGACGTAATGCTGGCGGCCGCTTCGAAGGCGCAAATTGTCGCGTTCAATATCCGCGCGGATGCCGCTGCGCGCGAGGCGATGCGTGACCAGAATGTCGAGGTCCGCTATTACAGCGTCATCTACGAGGCGATCGACGACATCCGCGCCGCGCTGACCGGCATGCTCGCGCCCGAGGTCAAGGAGCAGATTGTCGGCCTTGCGGAAGTGCGCGAAGTGTTCCGTTCGAGCAAGTTCGGCACGGTTGCCGGCTGTCTCGTCGTGGATGGCTACGTGCGCCGCAACAACCCGATCCGGGTACTCCGCGACAACGTCGTGATATTCCAGGGCGAACTCGAATCGCTGAAGCGCTTCAAGGATGACGCGTCCGAAGTCCGCGCCGGCACCGAGTGCGGCATTGGCGTGAAGGGCTACAACGACGTGAGGGCCAAGGACCAGATCGAGTGCTTTGAGCGCGTCACCGTCGCTCGACAGCTCTGAGAACGAGGCTGCCCGAATGCCGCGAGAATACCCCAGGGCCCGGCGGGTCGAGGAGCAGCTCAAGCGCCTGCTTGCCGATCTCATACGCCGCGAGGTCAAGGATCCGCGCGTCGGCCTGATCACGATCACTTCGGCCGAGGTTTCGAGGGACCTGACGCACGCCAAGGTGTACTTCACGCCGTTCGCAGGCATCGGCGACCCGGCGGCTGCACTCGAGGCCCTGCGCCACGCCTCGGGATTCCTGCGCCACCAGGTGCGCAACCTGATGCGACTGCGCGTCGCACCGGAACTCGATTTTCACATCGACGATTCGGTCGAGCGCGGCGCCCGCCTTTCGACCCTGATTCACGAAGCCGTCGAAAGCGACCGGGCACGGCACGTCGAGACCGATCCGGAAAAGGAATGAGCGGCGCGACGCCGCAGGCCCGTTCTCCCGCCGGCACCTGGCGGGGCGTTGATGGCATTGTCCTCCTCGACAAGCCGGAAGGCCTGACCTCAAACGCCGCGCTGCAGCGGGTTCGCCGCGCGTTTCGTGCGCGCAAGGCAGGCCACACGGGCAGCCTCGATCCTCTGGCCAGCGGCCTGCTTCCGATCTGTTTTGGGCAGGCGACCAAGGCGAGTGGCCTCTTGCTCGATGCGGACAAGACGTATCGCGTCCGGATCGCCCTCGGCAAGCGCACGACAACCGGCGATCGAGAGGGCGAAGTCTCCGAAACCGCTCCCGTGCCGGTGCTGCCCCGGGAAGCCATACGTCGCGCGACAGCAGGTTTCCTCGGGCAATCGACACAAGTGCCGCCGATGTATTCGGCGCTCAAGCATCAGGGAGAGCGCCTCTACCGGCTGGCGCGCCGAGGTATCGAGGTCGAGCGCCCGCCGCGTTGCGTGACGATCCATCGACTCGACCTGCTGCAGGCCGGGCGCGACTGGCTCGAACTCGAGGTCGCATGCAGCAAGGGAACTTATGTCCGAAGCCTCGCGGAGGACCTCGCCCGGGCCTGCGGGACGGTCGGCTATGTGGAAAGCCTCCGTCGCACCGAGCTCGGGCCATTCCGCAGTCCCGTCATGCGCACGCTTCACGACATCGAAGAGGCCGCGTTGCATCCTCAAATGCTCGACGCGTGGCTGCTTCCGGTTGACTCGGCCCTGCCGGGACTGCCAACCGTCCGGCTTGGCCCCGCGGAACAGGCCCTTGTCTTGCAGGGGCAGGCGGTCTCCGTGAGCGGCCCTGGCGCTGCACGCGTGCGCATGTATGGGGCGAATGGCCTGTTTCTGGGTGTCGGCCGCATGAGTCCCGAGGGCCAGCGTCTGGCACCCGAGCGGATCATGATCGACATGTCGGGCGGGCCTGCGGTGCAAGCTTGAGGGGATTTCGGGCCGCGGGTACAATGCGCGGCTCTAAAAGGGTTAAGTGAACGAGATGCCACTCACGAATGCACGCAAGGCCGAGGTCGTCGGCAAGTTCCGACGCGCTCCGGCGGACACCGGATCGCCTGAAGTGCAGATCGCATTGCTGTCTGAACGTATCAATGGGCTGACCGCGCACTTCACCACGCACAAGAGCGACCACGCCTCGCGGCGCGGGCTGCTGAAAATGGTGGCACAACGCCGGCGGCTGCTGGATTACCTCAAAGCCAACGCCCCCGAGCGGTACACCAAGGTCGTCAACGAACTTGGCCTGCGCCGTTAAGGCGCTGTGGGCGCACGCAAGGCGCCCCGTCCGTACCAGTAATCAAAGGGGACTCGCTTGAGCGTTTCCACGCAAACTTTCAATTACGGCGCGCATCCGGTGAAGATCGAAACCGGCCGCCTGGCCCGTCAAACGGACGGTTCGGTCGTTGTCACGATGGGTGACACTGTCGTTCTCGTCACCGCGGTGGGTCGCCGCGAGGCCGTCGCGGGTCGCGATTTCTTCCCGCTGACCGTCAACTATGTCGAAAAGACCTATGCCGCGGGCAAGATTCCCGGCGGGTTCTTCAAGCGCGAAGGCCGGCCTTCCGAAAAGGAAGTCCTGACATCCCGCCTCATCGACCGCCCGTTGCGGCCCCTGTTTCCCGAGGGCTTCTACAATGAAGTCCAGATCGTCGCGACCGTCCTGTCGCTCGATCCCGAAATCGATTCGGACATCCCATCCCTGATCGGCGCCTCAGCCGCCGTCGCGCTGTCAGGCATACCGTTCACGGCACCGATCGCCGCTGCGCGCGTTGGCTACAAGGACGGCCAGTACCTGCTGAATCCGACTACGACCCAGGTCAAGGCGGAATCCGATCTCGACCTCGTGGTCGCCGGCACGGCCGATGCCGTGCTGATGGTCGAATCGGAGGCCAAGGGCCTTTCCGAGGAGATCATGCTCGGTGCGGTGCTGTTCGGCCACGAACAGATGCAGGTGGCTGTCGTTGCGATCAACAAGCTCGCTGCCGAAGCCGGCAAGCCGCGTTGGGACTGGAAGGCTGCGGAGCCGAACCTTGCGCTCAAGCAGGCCGTTGCCAAACTGGCGGAAGCCGATCTGGCGGCCGCTTACGGCGTCGTCGTCAAGCAGGCGCGCGTGACGCGACTCGCCGAGATCCGGCAGGCGGTCCAGGCTGCGCTCTCGGGCGGCGAAAAGCCGCAGTTCACCAAGGACCAGGTGACGACCGAACTGCACGACCTCGAATACCGCCTCGTGCGCGATTTCATCTTGGATGGCAAGCCGCGTATCGACGGCCGCGACCTGAAGACCGTCCGGCCGATTTCCATCGAGGTTGGCGCGCTGCCTCGCACGCACGGTTCGGCAATATTCACGCGCGGCGAGACCCAGGCGCTCGTCACGACGACGCTGGGAACGGGCCGCGACGCCCAGATCATCGACGCGCTTGCCGGCGAACGCCGCGAACCGTTCATGCTGCATTACAACTTTCCGCCGTTCTCCGTCGGCGAGACCGGCTTCATGGGTTCGCCGAAGCGCCGCGAGATCGGCCACGGCAACCTGGCTCGCCGCGGCATCAGTGCGGTCATGCCTGACCTCCAGGCCTTCCCGTACGTGCTCCGCGTGGTGTCCGAAGTGCTCGAGTCGAACGGCTCGAGCTCGATGGCGACCGTCTGCGGCACCAGCCTTGCGCTGATGGACGCCGGCGTTCCGCTCAAGGCGCCGGTCGCGGGCGTCGCGATGGGACTGGTGAAGGAAGGCGAACGCTTCGCGGTGCTGACCGACATCCTGGGCGACGAAGACCACCTCGGCGACATGGATTTCAAGGTCGCAGGCACGGCGACCGGCGTTACCGCGCTGCAGATGGATATCAAGATCAATGGCATCACGGCCGAGATCATGAAAGTCGCACTCGATCAGGCCAAGGCAGGCCGGCTGCACATCCTGGGCGAAATGAACAAGGTTCTCGACAAACCGCGCGCGGAGATGTCCGAGTGGGCGCCGACGATCGTCACGATCAAGATCGACCCGGAAAAGATCCGCGACGTGATCGGCAAGGGCGGTTCGGTGATCCGCCAGATCACCGAGGAAACCGGCGCGACGATCGACATCGAGAACGACGGCACCGTGAAGATTGCTTCGGTCGACGCTGTTTCCGGCCGCGACGCCCTGCGGCGGATCGAGATGATCACGGCCGATGTCGAAGTAGGGCACGTTTACGAGGGCAAGGTCGTCCGCCTGATGGATTTCGGCGCCTTCGTCGCGATCCTTCCCGGCCGCGACGGCCTCGTGCATATCTCGCAGATTTCCGACGAGCGGGTCGAGCGCGTGAGCGACAAGCTCAAGGAAGGCGACGTCGTGAAGGTCAAGGTGCTCGAAGTGGACCGCCAGGGTCGCGTCCGCCTCTCGATGCGCGGGGTCGCCTGAGGCCCTACCGCGCCGCTTGATCCTCGAGGCGCCGCTCCCGGCGGCCCTCGAGACGTTGCGGCCGCCAGTTCGCGATAGCCCAGTTCCAGGTCTCCCGGACCGGCGCCCGCGATAGCTCCGCGGGCGGTTCCTGTTCAAGCCAATTCAGAGCCTGCCAGAGCTGCTGCGGCGCATCTCGCGCCTCGAGCGGCACCGCGCGCCGTGATTTTGCGAGCTTGCGGCCATCCGGTTCGGTCAATACCGGCAGGTGGCCGTAGCGTGGCGTGCGGTAGCCCAGGCTTCGCTGCAGCAGGATCTGCCGCGGAGTCGACGAAAGCAGGTCTGCACCCCGCACCACTTCCGTCACGCCTTGCCGCTCGTCGTCCACGACCACCGTCAGGTGATACGCAAAGGGCCCGTCGCGCCGCTGGATGACGAAATCTCCGGCTTCGCGCCGGCAGTCCTGCCGCACCAATCCCTGGAAGGCATCGTCGAACTCGATGACCGCGTTGTCCGGGTCGATTCGGAAGCGGAGCGCGTAGGGATGGCTGCCGGCCGCCGGGTCCCCACGACAAGTGCCCGGATAGACCGGCTCGGACGCCGGGTCGATGGCCTGAGCGGCCGCAATCGCCGCACGGCTGCATCGGCAGGGGTAGGTGTGCTCTCCTGCCTGCAGGGTCTTGGTTGCCGCGACGTAGGACTCGATTCGATTAGATTGGAAATTCACGCTTCCATCCCACTCGAAACCAAAGGTTTCGAGCGTGGTCTGGAGCTGCGAAGCCAGACCGGCTACGCAGCGTTCGCGGTCGAGGTCATCGATACGGAGAAGCCAGCGTCCGCCACGGCTGCGGACACTCAGGTAACTGCCGGCGGCGGCCAGCAGCGATCCAAGATGCAGGGGTCCGGAAGGGGTCGGCGCGAACCGGCCGCAGGGTACCGAGGCGGTCGGGCTAGCGATACCAGTCGTCGCGGTCGCCGTACTGCTTCTCGCGCCGCTCGCGCCGCTCCTGTGCCTCGATGCAAAGCGTCGCGACCGGTCGCGCTTCGAGGCGCTTGACGCCGATCGGCTCTCCCGTCTCGACGCAGTAACCGTAACTGCCATCCTCGATGCGACTCAGGGCCTCTTCGATCTTGCGAATGAGCTTCCGCTCGCGATCGCGCGTACGGAGTTCGAGCGCGAACTCCGATTCGAGCGTCGCGCGGTCGTTCGGATCGGGCGGATTCGCGGCCTCGTCCTTCATGTGCGTCATCGTGCGGTCGACTTCTTCCATCAAGTCGCGCTTCCAGCTGCTCAGGATGCTGCGGAAGTGATCGAGTTGCTCGCGCCCCATGTACGTCTCGCCCTTGCGCTCGCGGTAGGGGCGTACGTTGCGAGGGCCGAGCAACAGGTTGTGGCCGGTGGGCGTTTCTTCGTCATCGTCGTTCAAGATCTGGCGGCGTGCTGCCCGAGCCTGGAGCGCAATGAGCGCAGGGCGCGCTTCGGCAGCCTGAGCAGCGTACGGGGACGCCTTCGGCTTCACGATGACGGGATCGCGTACAGCCAAAGCGTGGTGTACCGGTTTTCCGGCCCGCGCCGCAGGGCGCGACGGCGCCGTGGCCCGGACGGGGGCACGCGTCTTGACATTTGCTGGCTTGCCGGGCCGCGCGCGAACGGCGGCGGCTTTGGGCTTGCGCGCCGCGGTTTTCGCAGCCTTTCGGGGGGCGGGCGCCTTGCGCGCCGCAGCTCTTAAGACGGGTTTTTTCGACCTGGCAGCCTTCTTGGCAGGCATCAAATTCTCCGCAGCCGGTTCAATCGAGCGCCGGATTATAGCCCCGGTTTTCCTGCGGTCCAGTGCTGTCGATTGTCGCCTCGAGGGCACACGCCGGGTTCAGGGGAGGTTGACAGCGGGAGGCGCTGTCCAGCCGCTCTGGCGATGCTCGGCGACGATCGTCGTGTAGATGCCGCCGCGGACGTTAAATTGTGCCGCGAGGCGCAGGAAACGCGGCTGCAGCGACGCCACCAGGAAATCCACGATCTCGTTGGTCACCGCCTCGTGGAACGCGCCGCGGTCGCGAAACGACCAGAAATAGAGTTTCAGCGACTTGAGCTCGACGCAGAGCGTGTCCGGAACGTATTCGAGCTCCAGCGTGGCGAAATCGGGCTGGGCGGTGCGCGGACAGAGGCAGGTGAACTCCGGCACACGCATGCGGATCGTGTAATCGCGTCCGGGTTGCGGATTCGGAAACAACTCGATCTCGCGGGATGGCGTTGTCGGGCTCATTCGGAGCGATTCCGGTCGTCGTCAATTGCGGGCGGTTAATCTACACTAGCGCCAATGCGCCTCGCCAGGATAAAACTCGCCGGTTTCAAGTCATTCGTCGATCCAACCACCGTTTCTTTTCCCGCCAACCTGACCGGTGTCGTTGGCCCCAACGGCTGCGGCAAGTCCAACATCATCGATGCGGTCCGTTGGGTCATGGGCGAGATCTCCGCCAAGCACCTGCGCGGCGACTCGATGACGGACGTGATCTTCAACGGCTCGCGCAGCCGCAAGCCGATCGGAAGCGGCTCCGTGGAACTCGTCTTCGACAACAGCGACGGCAAGCTAGCGGGACCCTACGCCGGTTATGCGGAAGTCGCTCTCAAGCGCGTCGTTTCGCGTGACGGCAATTCGACTTACCTGATCAACGGTTCCAAGTGCCGGCGCAAGGACATCACGCACCTGTTCCTGGGAACCGGCCTCGGCTCGCGAAGCTACGCGATCATCGAACAGGGAATGATCTCGCGCCTGATCGAGGCCCGTGCCGAGGACATGCGGGCCTTCGTCGAGGAAGCGGCGGGCATCTCGCGCTACAAGGACCGCCGCCGCGAGACGGAGAGCCGGATTTCCCACACGCGCGAAAACCTCGAGCGCCTGAACGACCTGCGCGAAGAGGTCGACAAGCAGATTCGTCACCTGCAGCGCCAGGCGGGCATCGCGCGGCGTTATCAGGAGAACATGACCCGCCAGCGTCAATTGCAGGCGGAGTTGCTTGCACTGCGCATTCGCGATCTCGACGGCGACATCGCCGGCAGGCACGCGCTTGCCACGCAGCGCGAAACGGACGCCCAGGCCGCGATCGCCGAACTGCGGGCCGCGGAAGCGGCGGTTGAGCGTGCGCGCGCCCGACACGCGGTATGCTCCGACGCGCTTTCCGAAGTGCAGGGACGCTACTACCAGGCAGGCGCCGACGCGACGCGCACCGAGCAGGCCTTGCAGCATGCCCGCGAACTGCGCCATCGCCAGCGCGCGGATCTCGAGCGTGTCACGACCGAGTATTCCGAGTCGAGCGTGCTGGTCGGACGTGACCAGGAGCAGTTGAAGGAGCTCACGGAGTTCCTCGCGCATGCGGAGCCGGAACTGGACGCCGCGCGGGCGACCGAATCGGCAGCGCGTGCGTCGCTGTCAGAGGCGGAATCCGCGATGGCGGACTGGCAGCGGCGCTGGGAGGCGTTCAGCCGCGAGTCTGCCGAGGCGACACGGAGTTCCGAGGTGGAGCTTGCGCGCATCGAGCAGATCGAGTCGGGACTTCAACGGCTGCGGGTCCGACGCGATGCTCTCGCGCAGGAATCGTCACAACTGGAGCTTGGAATCTCCGGCGCCCGGCCGGAGGAGTTTGCCGCTGCGGAAAAGCAGGCTCGCGAACGGGGGAACGAAGCTCAGCAGGAACTCGATGCGACGCTGGAATCGCTGCAGTCGCTGCGCGAGGAGGAGCGCGAATGTTCGCTCCAGCTGGATACAGCGAAGGCTGAATTGCAGTTGGCACAGAGCGAGAAGATGACGGTCGAGGCCGTGCAGAAGGCGGCCCTGGGCCGGGGGCAGACCGGGACGGAAGAATGGCTTGCGCGACAGAAGCTCGATCGCAACGCACGGCTTGCAGAGCGGCTTGAAGTGGAGAAGGGCTGGGAACGGGCCGTCGAGACGGCCCTCGGGAGCTATCTCGAGGCCGTGTGCGTTGATGCCGGCGATTCGGTCGCCGAGGCGATGGATGGCCTGAACGCAGGGCAACTGACGATTGCGGAGTCGCGGAGCGCAGCACCGGAGAGGGTCGCAGCCGACATGCTGCTTGCGCGCGTCTCGGGCCCCGCGGTCGTGACCGAACTGCTTGCGGGCGTCATCGCCGTCGATTCGCTGGCCGATGCGCTAGCGCGTCGCCGCTCGTTGCAGCCGGGGCAATCGGTGATTTCGCGTGGAGGCGTCTGGCTCGGGCGCACGTGGTTGCGCGTTGCGCGCAGTGAAGCAGGCCATGCGGGAGTCATCACGCGCGAGCAGGATCTCAAGCGGCTCCAATCAGCGGTCGCGGCGCACGAAAGCCGCGTGTCTGATCTCAATGCAAGGCTTGCCGGCCTGCGCGGACGCATTTCCACGCTCGATGCGGGCCGTGACGACCTGCATGCGAAGGTCAACCGGCTGCACCACGACCTCGTGAATGTGCGCGGCGCTCACGAAGCGATTCGATCGCGGACCCAGCAGATTACGGAGCGCATTTCCCGCCTGGCGGCCGAGAAGACGCAGATCGACGAAGACGTCGCCCGCGACGAGCGCGACGTCGGTGAAGCCCGCGCGCGCCTGGATGCGGCCAATGCACAGCAGAAATCGCTGCAGCAGCGCGAGTCGGGGCACGAGCGCGAGCGCGATGCGTTGCGGACCCGCCTTGCTGCGGCCCGTGATGTCAGCACCCGGGACATGGCCGCCGCACAGCAGGTGGCGATCCGGGTCGAGTCGCAGCGTTCGACCCTGGTGACCCTGCGCACCAGTCTCGAGCGCGTGAACGAGCAAAACCGGCAGCTGCTCGCGCGTCGCTCGGAACTGGAGCGACAGCTGGTCGAGGGCGAGGCACCCTTTGCCGAGCTCGAGAAGCAGTTGCAGGTATTTCTGGAGCAACGCATTGCCGTGGAGCGGGAGCTTGGCGAGGCGCGGCGGATCGTGGAGGAGGCGGATGCGGCGATACGCGAACTGGACGTCGGGCGCCAGAAGGCCGAAGGCCTGGCCGATTCTGCGCGCGCAGCGCTCGCCGAGATCAGCCTGGGCATGCAGGAGACGCGCGTCCGGCGCGAGTCCTTGCTCGAGCAGTTCAGTGCCACGCACTTCGAGCTGGAACCGGTAACCGCAGCGTTGCCGGAGGACGCGACGGTGGCCGCCTGGGACCAGCAGCTGGCGGAGATCGCGGACAAAATCGAACGACTCGGTGCCGTCAACCTGGCCTCGATCGACGAGCTGAAGGAGCAGTCCGAACGCAAGGAGTACCTGGATCGGCAGTTCGCGGATCTTTCGGACGCGCTCAATACGCTCGACCAGGCGATCCGGAAAATCGACCGCGAGACGCGGCAGCGTTTCCAGGACACCTTCGACCGGATCAACTCCGGCCTGAAGGAAAAGTTCCCGCAGCTGTTCGGTGGCGGGGCCGCCTATCTCGAACTCGTTGGCGATGACCTGCTCACCGCCGGCGTGGCCGTAATGGCGCGCCCGCCAGGCAAGCGCAACAGCACGATCCATCAACTTTCCGGCGGCGAGAAGGCGCTCACTGCGGTCGCTCTCGTGTTTTCGATCTTCGAGCTGAATCCCGCGCCTTTCTGCCTGCTCGACGAGGTGGATGCGCCGCTCGACGACCAAAACGTCGGACGCTTCTGCGACATCGTCCGGGACATGTCCGAGCGCGTGCAGTTCGTATTCATCACGCACAACAAGAGCACGATGGAGCTCGCCAGTCACCTGATCGGCGTGACCATGGGCGAGCCTGGCGTGTCGCGCCTGGTCGCCGTCGACGTCGACGAAGCCGTGCGGATGGCCGCGGTCGGCTAGGCCGGGACCCCACGGTGTCTGCGCTGCGTTGGATTCTGCTCGGGGCCGGCGTGGCGCTGATCCTTGCGCTCTGGTGGTGGGAGACACGGAGGGCGCGGGCCGGGCCTGGAAGCGATGCCGATAAACCCTGGCCGCGCGAAAGAGCCGAACCGAAGATGGAAGCCAGGACCGAGCCGGCACTAGCCGATGAGCCGGAAGAGGCGGCGACTTACTCGCCGACCATCGAGCGGGTGCGCGTCCCGCGCCGTCCGCCATTGATCGAGATTCCCGACGACCTTGAAGTGGACATCTCGGATTTCGTCGGGATCGACCGACGGCATGCGGCGGAGCCGGAGCTGACGCCTGAGACCCAGTCTGAACTCGAGTCGGATGTTGCGGACACTGCGAATGAGGCTGCGCCGCCGTTCGAGGAGGAGTTTCCCGACGATCACCATCGCGCGCCCTGGATTCGAACGCAGCCGCTCGAGCGCGACGAAGTGGCACCCAGGAAGGAGGAGGAGCCGCCCGAGCCGCCGCCCGCGGACGCGATGGAACGGCGGACCGAGGAAGCTTCAAGGCAGCGCATCGTCGCCCTGCGGCTGGTCGCACCTGCCGGCCACTTGAACGGTGCGCAACTGCGCGCTGCACTGGAGGCGGAAGGCCTCAGTCACGGCCCATACTCCATATTTCATCGCGAACGCGAGGACGGGAAGTCGCTCTTGTATGTGGCGAGCATGATGGAACCCGGATCCTTCGACCTTGCAAAGATGGATCAACAGGATTTCTCCGGGATCTCGCTGTTTGGCATCGTGCCGGGTCCGCTGGATGCGCCCGCGACATTCGACCTCGTGCTGATGGTCGGCAGGAGCCTGGCGGAGCGAATGAATGGGCAGCTTCAGGACGAGCAGGGAAGTACGCTGACGGCGCAACGAATCCTCAATCTGAGGGAAGAGCTGGTGCATTTCGAGCACCGCAACAGGCGTCTGCGACGCAATTGATGAAACCGGTCCCAGCAAGCGTGCGGCAGCGCGTCCAGAAGCTGCGCGCCGAGATCGAACACCACAACTATCGCTATCACGTGCTCGACGATCCGGAGATTCCGGACGCCGAATACGATCGCCTGATGGCGCAGCTGCGGGAGCTCGAGAGGGAGCATCCCGCGTTGATCGTTCCCGAATCGCCGACGCAACGAATCGGCGGATCGCCGGTCTCGGCGTTTGCGCCGGTGCGTCATCACATCCCGATGCTGTCGCTGGACAATGCATTTGCACTTGAAGAAGTCGTGGCATTCGACCGGCGCGTCCGTGAGCGGCTCGAGACCGAGAAGGAGATCAGCTACGCCTGCGAGCCGAAGCTGGATGGGCTGGCCGTCAGCCTGACTTATCGAAGGGGCGTGCTCGAGATAGCGGCCACTCGCGGAGACGGCACTGTCGGCGAGGACGTCACGCACAACATCCGCACGATCGAGTCGGTGCCGCTGCGGCTCACAGGGAAATCGTGGCCGGATGCCCTGGAGGTACGCGGGGAGGTGTTCATTTCTTTTGCCGGCTTCAAGGAGATGAATCGCAGGGCGGTGGAGAAAGGCGAGAAGATATTCGTCAATCCGCGAAACGCTGCCGCGGGAAGCCTGCGTCAGCTTGATCCCCGGCTTGCTGCTTCCCGGCCGCTCGAGATCTATTTTTATGGTGCAGGCATGGTCGAAGGCGGGAAGCTGCCGGACCGGCACAGCCGCGTGCTTGGGGCGTTGCGGGGTTGGGGCCTTCGTATTTCACCGGAATCGCAGGTCGTGGAAGGCGTTGACGGGCTGCTTGCCTATTACGATGAGATCGGGCGGCGGCGGAACAAGCTGCGCTACCAGATCGATGGGGTCGTATATAAGGTGGACTCCATCGCACAACAGCGAGAACTTGGTTTCGTCGCAAGGGCGCCGCGCTGGGCCATCGCACACAAGTTCCCGGCGGAAGAGGAGATGACGCGGGTCCGCGCCATCGAATGGCAGGTTGGCCGCACGGGTGCGCTCACTCCGGTCGCAAGACTTGAACCCGTGTTCGTGGGGGGTGCCACCGTCTCGAACGCAACGCTGCACAACATCGACGAACTCCGGCGCAAGGATGTGCGCCCGGGCGACACCGTCGTTCTCCGGCGTGCGGGCGACGTCATTCCGGAGGTCGTGCGCGTCATTCCCGAGAAACGGCCGGCGAAGTCTGTGCCGGTGAAACTTCCGTCGAAGTGTCCTGTGTGTGGATCGGATGTCGAGCGTGAAGAGGGTGAAGCAGTCGCCCGCTGCACTGGCGTGCTTGTGTGCCCCGCGCAGCTGAAAGAGTCATTGCGTCATTTTGCATCCCGACGCGCGCTCGACATTGAAGGACTGGGCAGCAAGCTGGTGGATCAACTGGTCGACCAGGGACTCGTGACGAATGCGGCGGACCTGTACGAGCTTGATGCGCATCAACTTGCCGGACTTGATCGCATGGGGGAAAAGTCTGCCGCGAACCTCGCCGAATCACTTGAAAAGAGCAAGGAAACGAGCCTTGCGCGATTCCTGTATGCGCTTGGTATTCGTGACGTCGGTGAGGCAACGGCCGAAGCGCTTGCCCGGCATTTCCGCTCGCTGGACGCGTTGCGTGCGAGCACGATTGCAGAAATCGAGGAAGTTCCGGACATCGGGCCGATTACGGCGGCACACGTGCATGCATTTCTCGCCGAGACCCGGAATGTAAAAGTTGTCGATGCCTTGATCGAGTCAGGTGTTCGATGGCCGGAAATCCGGGCGGCAAAGTCGCGCCACAAGGACTTCGACGGCAAGACTTTCGTTCTGACGGGCAAGTTGTCGACCCTGTCGAGGGATGAAGCCGGTGACCTCGTGCGCGAGCTCGGTGGCAAGGTTGCGGGCAGCGTTTCGAAGAAGACGGACTTTGTCGTTGTAGGCGAGGAGGCGGGGTCCAAGCTAAAGAAGGCGAGCGAGCTTGGAATCAGGATTCTGGACGAGGATCAATTCCTGAAAATGATCGGCCGCAAGCGCTGATCACAGCGATCGCGGCTCGACGGGCTCCTCGGTTGCCGCCGACTCGATCTCGACGAACATCTGCACCATCACGCCGGCGCGAACTGCATTCGGGGAATCCGGACGCTCGTGCTCCCTGACCCAGCCTTCAATGTCTTCGAGGAACGCGGCACCGCGTTGTTTGAGCAAGCGGCGGAATAGGGGCAGTGCGGCCCGATCCAGCTGCAGTGAGACCACAGAATCGTCATATAGCCGGGCGTCAGGCGGCGCCGCGAGATTGTGCTCAAGTGTCGCGAGATGGTCGTAAACCGTATTGCCGAGATGTTCGATGGCGGCTGGTTCTGCGCCACCGGTCGTATACCGGCGGGTTAAGGCGCGCACGCTACCGTCCTTGAGTATCCTGGCGGCGCCGACCTCGACCAATTCGTCGAGGATGATCCTGGGATAGATGTCCCCGCTGAACCTGCGCACCAGCGAGTTAAAGGAGGGCTCCGGTCCATCGACAGACAGGGACCGTGGACGGCCCTCACTATCCGTGTAATCCGGGCTTTCGAACCAGCCACTTAGGACGCGGGCCAGCCGATTGCGGCGATAGTCCTTGTCAGTGGCCAAATCTGCCGGACCAGCGTCCGCCGAGTTAACAATATCGCTGACGACGTGACGGTGCAGGCCAGTAATTGCAGAAACACGCGAAAAACTCAGCGGTTTACCCTGCTCCCGAAGGATATCGCGAGCGGCTGTGACAAAGGCAATATTGGCAATGCGCGTGAAGTCATAGGTCGACAACCCGTGGCGCAGCATGATCCGCGCGAGGGGGCGGAGGAGGCGGAGGCAGGCCCTTGAAAGCGCATTGTTGGTATGGTGCATGAGCAAGGTCGATCGGCCTATGTGTTGAGGGTGCATTGAATCGATGCTCATGTGCTTCTAGCTAATGGTTGCTTTGCGCGAACCGCAATTTCTTAGCATTGGTGTTTGCCTAGCGAATCCTAGGAGTGTTGCACCCACGTTTTTGTTTAGTGTGACTCCAAGACATGAGGCCCACTATGAACGCAGCTGCATTGAAATTCATCGATCGGGATAGGCACGGCCAAGCCCTTTTGGATGATGTTGTTCGACTCTTTACGGACCTGTTAATAGCGAGTGGTGCGACCCTAGCAATGATTGATGTCGCGATGTCGAAGGCTGTTGCTGGTCCTAACGAAAGGCAATCCACTACAACATTCACAGAGTTAGGCGCGTTGTTGCGTGATTGTATGGAAGTAATGTGCGCGTGGCGGCGCGACGTAGCGCTCGTAGGGAATAACGGAGAACCTACACCACTCGAAGTGTCGGCAGGGAAGAAATCATTCGAAGCACTGTGCAGCAATGTGGGCTGCAAGCACCTGCCTTCGGAAATATTGAAAGTGCTTCTTGATTTTGGAGCTGTGTCGATCAGTGCCGATGGCAGAGTCGTGTCTGAAACACCGACCTTCCTGCTTGGGCGAGCTGCCTCAGGTGGACGCCTGGCGACTGATGGTCTCCTGAAGCAGCTTGAAGGGTACTTACATGCTGTTCACCACAACGTCTGCAGTGTTTCCGGCAAAGGCAAGCCAAAATTCGAGCGGGCATGCACGGTAGCCGTTGCCATCGAACTGGAGCCAATATTCGACAGGCTTGTGCGGACTAGAGGCCAAGAATTCATCGACTCAATCGATGAATGGCTTGAACGAAATGCTAAGCATGAAAGTGCTTCTGGCACCTACGTAGAACTAGGTGCGGGTGCTTACTTTGTTGATCTCGGAATTCGGCCGGCACGTCCGAACAAGGGCTAAAGGTGTGAAATTGTTTTTGCCTTAGATGGTTGTTAGGCTTTCCAAAGCAAAAGCATAAGAAACTACCTATATCTTCTTGATTCTTAAAACTTAACTCGTCTCTTTTAGGTGCTTATCTATTTGTGGCTCATCCCTTTCCGGATGAGTCCAGTACCCCGCTGCGGCAGTGGGCTGAGTTATGTTTACTCTCAATAAGTTAAAGGATACATTAAGTCATGTCAGCGGGTTACACCGTTAACTTAAGGCTACTCGCTGCATTTAGGTACTTGCTCGTTCCGCTGGTGCGAATTCTTTTGAGAAACGGAATTTCGTTTAACGAGATTTCTGAAGTTATCAAGGGGGCCTACGCAAGAGTTGCAGCAACTGATTTCGCGGTGCCTGGGCGCCCAATGACGTACTCGCGACTTTCGATAACAACAGGCATTGCTCGGCGAGACTTTGATCGAGTCCTCGGCGAAGAAGAGCGTCTTCGACGAGCTCTTGAAAGCAATGCCGGTCGAATCGCGAATGTATTGCAAGGGTGGCACAACGATCCCGAATTCATGGGGCCATATGGGTTTCCGCGCGATCTTGCGTTTACCAGAGAGATCGGCGGAGGACCGTCATTTGAGGACTTAGTAGCTCGATTTGCGTCAGACATTCAGCCGCAGTTGATGCTCGAAGAACTGATGCGTGTCGGAGCGGCGACCATAGCCGAAGAGAGCGGAATGATTCATGTGCTGAAACGCACATTTATTCCGGAGCAAATGGCGCCGGAATTGATCGAAGTTTTTGCACGAGGAGTACGGCGGTACGTAGAGACGATTGATCACAACCTAGGGGAACAAGACGCCAGTAAGCGGCGATTCGAGCGATGGGTGTTTCCGGATTACGGCATCCGTGAAGAAGACTGGATTCCATTTAGCGATATGGTGCGTGATCGTTTGCAGGAAGTGATTGAGGATCTCGAAACGCAGTTTGTTTTGTTTCGGCGGCCTAATGCGGGAGTCGATCGAACGTTGAGTGTTGGCGTCGGCCTCTATCTCTATAAAGATGATTTGGCGGACGACAAGAAGTTTCAGGAAATGCTTGGCACTCTCGTAGACGACGAAGAGCGCTTTGAGCGCAAGTGAAGGGATGCGAAGGGGGGGTAGCAATGACAACTTCAAAATACGAAACGCGGGTCGCTTGGATTGCGGCATCGCTTATGTTTGCCGTTTCCGGCAGCGCGAGTGCGTATAGCAGTTGCGCTATTGCCGATAATGAAAACGGTGTGCAGAACGAAGTCGGCGCCGCACTTGCGGCGTTTGGTTCTCGTGTTTTCGCCGTGGGTCGCGTTGATGCCGTCTCCCGGGACCTTGGGATTGAAGTACTAGGGTTCCAAGTGATGCCAAGTGTTGGCGATAGCTATCAAGTTGGCGATTATGCAGTCGTGCTTGATTGGTCGCGTCGCGGAGCCGTGGACTCAATTCTAGAGGCCCGGCCGATTTCCAGTCGCTATGTGCCAGGTGTGAGCGAGGTATTCCTCAGATCTAAGTTGACGTCCAAGGATTCTTCACGCGCACAGGCTCAGTTCGGTCGAGTTAATGTCGACTACTCACGTTTTATTCTTGAGTTTAGCAAGCAGGCGGCTGCGGCCGGAGCGACGATTGCAGTTCGCGGAACGCAACCAAATCCCCGCGGCGTGATCCTGAGTAGCTGCATGCTTGTTGCCAAGAATGGATCGCTCGGGGCAGGTCGCACCGAGGGTTCGCTGGGCACAGGTCGCGCCGACGGTTCGCTGGGCACAGGTCGCACCGAGGGTTCGCTGGGCACAGGTCGCGCCGACGGCTCGTTGGGCACAGGTCGCGCCGACGGCTCGTTGGGCACAGGTCGCGCCGAGGGTTCGCTGGGCACAGGTCGCACCGAGGGTTCGCTGGGCACAGGTCGCGCCGACGGCTCGTTGGGCACAGGTCGCGCCGAGG
>Ga0105106_10000315_pt1 | contig 34140 bp, 29 predicted proteins | sample PPLLaktember2015_5_FD_79109 | JGI IMG/M metagenome (GOLD analysis project Ga0105106, IMG submission 79109) | Freshwater sediment microbial communities from Prairie Pothole Lake near Jamestown, North Dakota, USA - PPLs Lake P8 Core (1) Depth... | ecosystem: Environmental > Aquatic > Freshwater >... | reverse complement strand
TATCAGCGCGCAGAGCTCACGATAGAGAACCTCGCACGCGACGAGTTTCAGTTTCATGGGATTCGGGCTGCGGGCGCCGGGAGATCAGGGCCGCAATACTTTCTGCAGTGCGTGGATAAATTCGGGGGAGGTCCCGCAGCACCCGCCGACAAATGCCACGCCGGCCGTCCGCAATGCCTCCGCCTGGCGTGCAAACTCGGCAGGAGTGGTCCGGTACACGATGTGGCCGTCAACAAGCTCCGGGAGGCCTGCGTTGGGCTTGATCCAGATGGGTAATGGTGTAGCCATGCGGAGACGTTGCGCAACAGGGATGTAGCCCTCCATCCCCAGCCCGCAATTCGCACCGATCACATCCGCCCCCGCTTCGGTGAGCGCTTCGGCCACCTCCTCCGGCGTCGCTCCCATCATGGTGCGGTCTTTGTTTTTCCCCGAATCGAAGACCATCGACGCGACAACCGGCAGACCGACGGTCTTCGCCGCGCGGACGGCGATACGTGCTTCTTCGAGGTCGGACATCGTCTCGATGACCAGCGCGTCCGCGGCAGCAAGTGCCGACGATTGCTCCACAAATGCGTTGAAGACTTCCTCCTCGCTCACTTCTCCCATCATCAGCATCTTCCCCGTCGGCCCGATGGATGCGAACACCTTGGCCCGTGAACCTGCGGCTCCGCGCGAGATCTCCACTCCGGCACGATTGATCTCGAGAACGCGGTCTGCAAGCCCGTGAGCCGTCAAGGTGATCCTGTTACTCCTGAAGGTATTGGTCAGGATCACCTTGCTCCCTGCGTCCACGTAGCTTTGGGCCACCTGGCGCACCAGGTCCGGATGAGTGAGATTCCAGCCGTCGGGACACAGGCCGGCGGGCAGACCCAATGCCTGCAGTTGTGTACCCCATGCACCGTCGGTAATGACCGGATCCGGGCCGAGCAGCTGTGCGAGCAAGGAAGACATTGTGCGGATCCTAGGCGGCAGAGAGTTTCCGCGCAAGCGCGACCGCTGCGTTGGCATTGCTGCTGTACCCGTCGGCGCCGATCTCATCGGCGTATTTCTGCGTCACCGGCGCACCACCAATCATGATCTTGACCTTGTTCCGCACTCCGGCCGCCGCAATTGCATCAACCGTCGTCTTCATGGAATTCATCGTGGTGGTCAGAAGGGCGGACATTGCGACGAGGCCGGCGTGGCGTTCGTTCAACGCCGTGATGAATTTCTCCGGGGTAACGTCCACACCCAGGTCAATGACTTCAAAACCAGCTCCCTCGAGCATGGCAGCCACAAGATTCTTGCCGATGTCGTGCAAATCGCCCTTGACCGTTCCGATAACCACCCGGCCCGCCGGTTCGGCACCCCTGGCCGCCAGGAGCGGACGGATCAGCTCGAGGGAAGCCTTCATCGCGCGGGCGGATATCAATAATTCCGGCACGAAGTACTCGTTGGCTTCATAGCGGCGGCCGACTTCTCCCATTGCAGGAATCATCTGCTCCTGCACGAGTACCTGCGGATCAACGCCCGCGTCCAGCGCCTGTTGGGTGATCTCACGTGCGGCCTTGAAATTGCCGGTGAGAATGGCATCGTACATTTTCTTCAGATCTTCCATCGAAAGAGATCTCCTTCCCGTTAAAGTTCCGTGGAGTGCGTCACACTCCGTGTTCGTGAATCGTTTTGTATAGTGTCGTAATATTCTCTGTCGGTGTTACCGGCTGGATATTGTGACAGGGGGCGCAGATCCAGCGGCTGCCGCCGAAGATACGGATATTGTCCAGGACCTCGTTGCGCACGTCCGCTGCCGACCCGAACGGAAGGGTGAACTGATTGTCGACCGCGCCGTGGAAGATCACGCGTCGCCCGAAATCCCTGACCAGGCCTTCCCGTTCCATACCGGGACAACGCCACTGAATGGGATTCAAAATTTCAATACCCGTGATGTCAAGCAGATCGGGAATGATTCCCCGCGCCGCACCATCAGTATGATAGAACACGTGTATGCCGAAGCTGCGTGCCAGGTCGGCCATCTTCTTCTGGCGCGGGAGGATGTACTTCCGTATTTCAGGTACCCCAAACAAAAGTGAGGTCTGTCCGCCCAGATCCTCTGCAACATAGGTGATGTCGATCCGGCCTTTTCCGAGTTCAAAAAGCCGGTTATTCAGCTCGAAATGGTATTGAAAAATGCGTTCGAGGGCGGCATCGACGATTTCGGGTTCGACCTTGAGGTCCATCATGGCCAGTTCCATGCCGCGTAGCGCGCAGTAGAGCAGGAACGGCTCAAAGTTGCCCGCACACACTATGCGGTGGGACGGCGAGGCAGCAACGTCGTGTGCGAAGTGGTCGAAGTCAATGTCCCCGACACGAGGCCAGGCATACGCGTGGACTTCCTCTACGCAACTGACGCTCTCCAGCGGATGATTGGCAAACTCGTCATAGCTCCCTGCCCCGTAGCTGACTGCCTTGCGCCGGATTCCCCAGATGTCCGCCAGTGGATCGGTGGGGAAGTGGTCTACGACCTGGACCGGCTTGAGCTCCACGACGCCGTCAATGTTCAACCTGGTGTAGAGTTCCTCCTTGTTCGCGCACCGTAGCTCACGCTGAAGGCGCTCGGTGACCTCGTCGGTAGCCCAATAATCAGTGGGAATTCGATCCGGCTTTTCCCCGTTGAAGAGGGCCAGCCAGCGTTCGCGTGGAGTCAGCATTGCAAAAGATGCACGAAAATTCACCGAAAATCAACCCCGCTGTTCACTGTTTCACCGAATATCCAGCGTGTTGTGTATTGCACGGCCGTGGCAGTGCTTGACTGAAACAGGAAATACCCCTATTCTTGTCTGACAAACGTCGGCGTACGCGCATGAGGATTCGCTCTCTGCTGATTGCTGCTTCGCTGGGTTGCGTACTGCTGCTCCCGTGCGCACAGGGGTCTGACCCCAACCGATTGACGATTGTCAATTGTCGATTGACTATCCACAATTGGTGCGGGTCTGACCACTCATGCCAGCAGGGGTGCTCAACTCGGTCCGGCTCGACTCACGCAGTGTATAGTCACGGCGGGATCGTGAGGATGGATACAACCCGTCGGGCGATATACCTTGTGTTCACGGGTCATGAGTTTGCTGACGGGGGAGAATCCATCAGGATGACTCTGAAGCGACAAGCAATCAATGGGTCGTTCTTTTTCACCGGCGACTTCTTTCGTAACCCGTCCTTCCGCCATCTTATTACCGCTCTTCATGCCGATGGGCACTATCTCGGGCCGCATTCCGACAGGCACCTCCTGTACGCTCCATGGGAGAACCGTGACTCCCTGTTGGTGAGCCGTGAAGAGTTTCTTGACGATCTCTATGGCAACTATGCGGCCATGGAATCCCTGGGAATTCCCCGGGAAGGATCGAAGTATTTCCTTCCGGCTTATGAATGGTACAACGATTCCATCGCCGCTTGGTGTGACCAGAACGGGATTACACTTGTGAATTTCACAGCCGGCACCTCGTCGAACGCCGATTACACCTATCCCGCTCTGGGTCAACGGTATGTTCCGTCCGACACGATTATGTCGAGGATTCTGGACTTTGAACAACGATCATCCGCCGGATTGAACGGCTTTCTCCTTCTTACGCACATCGGCGCTGACCCATCCCGTCCCGACAAGTTCTATGCGCGGCTGGATTCCCTCATTACCCTTCTCCGGGAGAGGAGGTATTCCTTCCGCTCCCTTCTCAACGAGTGAAACCTCCGTCGGTGCATTCCGTACCACAATATGAACAGGAAAAGGAGGGAAGCAATGGATCCGGGCGGAGTGCTGAACGTCGTCGTTGCTGTTGCCGAGGCCGCTCCCAATGACCTGTTGTTCCGGTGTCTGCAGCAAAACCGGTTTGTCCGTATTGTGGGGACGACATCGTCCGTTGAGGAGACCCGCGTATTATTGGGGAGACGGCTTCCTGACCTGCTCATTGCCGACGTCGACCTTGACGGCGGCGGAGCCTTCGCGCTGGTTCGCGGTCTGGAGTCCGACGCGAAACCGGCCGTGATCTTCACCGCCAATGACGATTCCCAGGCAATCGAGGCCTTCCGCTATCAGCCCCTAGATTTCATCCTTCACCCGGTGGTCGCTAATCGAGTCGAGGACGCCCTGGCACGGGCAATTGACCGTGCCCTCGTCAGGAGACTGGAGCAGGGGGACCGGACCGTTCAGGATGTCTTTCACCGTGCGAAACGGGGAATGCAGTCCGTACTTCGACTGATGGTGAAAACAGCCGGCCGGATCAGTTTTGTCAAGGCTGAAGACATTGATTGGGTGGAAGCCGAAAGAGACTATGTCCGGATACACAATGCGGGGAAAAAGCATCTCCTGCGTCAAAAAATTTCACGCCTTGAACAACAGCTCCCGGAGGGGCGTTTTCTGCGAATTCATCGTTCTACTATAGTCAATATTGACAGAATCAAGGAATTGCAGCCTCTTTCATTCGGAGAATACTCGGTGATCCTCTATGATGGCACGCGCCTGACCATGAGTAGGTCGTTCCGTGAGCGTGTATTCGAGCGGCTGCAATCGGCAGCTTGACGTGTTTTTTCCCCACTTCGTCGTCCATAAACGCGCTTCGTCGCTGCAAGCATTGCTCCTTGGGAAAAAAGGAGTACTATGCCTTCAGCGTGGGTAACTCTCGGGTCATCGACTGGGGTTGTGTATATGTGGCGGAGCGTCTGCCGGACAATACTGCTCTTCTCCTTCCTGCCCGTTCCGCTGAACGGGCAAGTGGCAGGACTTGATCCTTCGCGTGACATCACCCAATATTCTCATCGGTTTTGGACGAAGCGGGACGGTTTGCCGCAGAACTCCGTCACTTCTGTTGCGCAAACTGATGATGGATATCTGTGGTTTGGCACAATGGAAGGTCTTGCCCGCTTTAATGGGACATCGTTTTCCTCGTTTAACACCCGGAACACCCCCCAACTCGGTGTCAACTCCATCCTGTCTCTCCTCGCCGATCATGACGGCGCGCTGTGGATAGGTACGAGCGGTGGAGGCCTGTCACGGATGAGCAAAGGGGAATTCCGGCGGCTCACACTTCCCGCCGAACCGGAGCAAATTGCTGTACGTGCTCTGAACCGGGATCGGGAAGGCGACGTATGGGCGTCCACAACGAGCGGCCTCGCACAATTCCACGGCGATTCCCTCAAACACCTCTATACCGTCGCTGATGGCCTTCCGTCCAACACCGTGTATTTCTCGGAGGAGGACCGGGAGGGGCGCATCCTTGCACTGACCCCCCATGGGATCTGGATCCGTGAGGGAGATTGTTTCGAACCTTTCATAGTCATTATCCCCTGGGGCTCCCCCGGAAGCAAAAGCAAACCGGCACTGCAGTCCAAATATTCGGGAAAACATGCGCTGGCCGCAGTGCCGACGACAGTTCTCTGCGACCGAAATGGGGCGCTCTGGATCGGGACCGGACGGCATGGATTGTTCATCCTGCGCGATGATTCGCTGCACAACATCAACGCAAAGGACGGTCTGGGTGCGGGGGAGATTTCCAGTCTCGTGGAAGACCAGCGAGGCACCATATGGGTCGGGACAACGGCGGGGGGTCTGTCGCGGTTTGTGAATGACCGCCTCTCGCGCTTCACTTCGAATGAAGGCCTCTCGGGAGATGAAGTTCGTTCGATCTTCGAGGACCGCGAAGGTGTGCTCTGGGTCGGGATTTCAGCAGGCGGCGTGAACAGATTCGTCAACAGCAAGTTCACGACATATCGCACCGGCGTGAGCACTGCGGAAAACATGGTTTGGGGAATCTTCACCGATCCCCCGGGACGGTTGTACGCGTCCACCGCCTCGGGAACCCTCGTGGAACACCGCAACGGGGTTTTTGTGCCATCGTCTATCGCTCCGGGGCGCAAACATCAGGAGGGTCCCGTTTTTGCATTTGTGCATGACCGTTCGGGCGTGCGGTGGGTGGGTGGCATGGCGGGCGTTACGCGGTACGCCGGACAAAGTGCAAGAGACTATCGCATTGGGGCAACGATGTCGCTCATGGAGGATCTCTATGGAAGGATCTGGGCGGCGTCGTCGGAGGGACTCTGGTGTTTCGTCGGGGAGAAAGCACACCGCGTGCTCACATCAGAGGGCGGTCAACTCCTCAAGTTGCGCGATGTGGGCACCGACAGGTCCGGCAACCTGTGGCTGGGATCGCGGTTCGAGGGGGTCATGCGGTACCGGCTCCCGGGCCGTTCAGAAGCCGCGCCGGTGCTCAACGAGAAAACCTGTGTGAAATTCACACGGCAACAAGGGCTCTCCTCCGACCTGGTGACGACGATGGTTGTCGACTCTGCGGGAACAGTCTGGGTGGCAAGCGGGGGCAGCGGATTGAACGTAATCCGGGGGACGCATGTTTCAGTGTTGTCACCGGCGCAGGGTCTCCCGGAGGAGGGGGTGATGGGTGTGGTGCCGGACGGTCACGGCTGGATCTGGCTGACATCAAACAACGGTGTGTATCGTATCAGTGCGGCCGAGCTGACCGAGTACTTCGATGGTCGCCGGGCATCTCTCGCGATACAGTCGTTCGGCACGAGTGATGGGATGTACAGCGATGAATTCAATGGGGGATATCAGGCCAGCGTCGCGCGCACGCCGGACGGCAAGCTCTGGTTTCCCTCCACGTTCGGAATCGTCATGGTGGATCCAGCGCATCTGCCCACGAATACGATTCCCCCTGCACTCGTGCTGGAGCGCGTGCGGATTGACAACACCGAGGGGTTGCCCATTCCCGGTGTCGAGTATCCGCCGGGCAACGGAGAATTTGAATTCCATTTTGCCGGATTGAGCTCAAACGCGCCGGAGCGCATTCAATACCGGTACATCCTCGAAGGGTTTAACAAGGACTGGATAGACGCGGGGGCGCGGCGTGAAGCCTTCTATACGAACATACCCCCCGGAAAGTACCGTTTCCGGGTCATTGCGCGCAACGCCGACGGGGTCTGGAACGAAGCGGGTATTTCCTTCCCCTTCGTCCTGCGACCGCACTTTTCGCAAACCGCGTGGTTTGGAGTCCTGATCGGCTTGGTGGCGCTTGTCCTGGTAACCAGCATCTGGTATTTGTACAAGCGGGACCGGGACCGTGAACTGCAGGCATCGCAGCTTGAATCACAGTTGACGCAGGCTCAGCTGCAGATACTGGAAATGCAGCTGCAGCCCCATTTTCTCTTCAACACGCTCAACGGCATTATGGTCCTCATCAAACAGGATCCCGACATGGCGAGCCGGATGATCGCCCGGCTGAGCGAGTTTTTGCGGCTGACGCTCGAGAGCGCGGGAGAGCAGGAAGTGACATTGCGACGCGAACTGGATTACCTCAGTCGCTATATTCAGATCGAACAGCTGCGCTTCGGAGACCGCCTTACCGTCGAACAACTGGTAGATCCCGGGGTCCTTGAAGCACTGGTGCCGAATCTCATCCTTCAACCGCTTGTCGAGAATGCAATCAAGCACGGGGTCTCCATGCGCCGCGGCCCTGCACACATTTGTGTTGAAGCCGTCCGTGAGAACGGCAGCCTCACAATTCACGTTCGTGACAACGGCGGAGGAATGCCGGCTGCGAACGGCGGGCAGTTCAAGGAAGGCATTGGCATCCGGAATACGCGGGCACGCATGCAGCACCTCTATGGGACTGCACAGGGATTTGAGCTCTCGACTCCGGCCGGCGGAGGCGTTGATGTCAGACTGACCATCCCCTATCACATGTCGCGAGTTGCCTGATGGAACGAATTCGCACGCTGATCGTCGACGACGAACCTTTGGCCCGGAAGGGCTTGCGACGATTTCTGGAAGCCGATCCCGAAGTCGATATCATCGGGGAATGCAGCGATGGTGTCGAAGCAGTCGAGCAGATCAAAGCCATGCACCCGGACCTTGTGTTTCTGGACATCCAGATGCCCGAGATGGACGGTTTTGCGACCCTCGATTCGCTCGCGTCCGATGAAGTCCCTCTTGTCGTGTTTGTCACGGCCTATGACCAGCATGCACTGCGGGCATTCCAGGTGCACGCGCTGGATTACCTCCTCAAGCCTTTCGAGGAAGAACGATTCCAGGAAGCCCTGGCACGCGCCAAGGCACAGTTGAGAGAGAAAGGCGGCAGCCAGCTCACCCGGCGCATACTTGAAATGCTGGATGGCACGCGTGTGGAGCGTCAGGCCCCGGGCCGCATCATGGTACGCAGCGCGGGCCGCATCACGTTTGTCCGTGTGGAGGAGGTGGACTGGATCGAGGCACAGGGGGACTACGTCTGCTTGCATTGCCAGGGGAAAAAGCATCTCGTACGGGAAAAGATCAGTGACATGGAAACGCAACTCGCCGATGATCGGTTTCTCCGGATCCACCGGTCGACCATTGTCAGCATCCCGCGGATAAAGGAGATGCAACCCCTCTTTCACGGCGAATACGCCGTGGTGTTACACGATGGGACGCGGCTTACGTTGAGCCGGTCATTCCGCGATCGTGTGTTCGAGCGGCTCTCCGGCATGCACTGATTCCTGCACGTGCTCCCGGTCCAACGCGTCTTCCCCACCCGCGGCTTCGGGGCGGACGCCGTGGAACTCGAACGAGCCGGGTTTCACGTACTGGTTGTAATACCATGCACACAGGGTCCGCACACGTTCACTGCTGTCGAACCTGGCGGCCATACGTACTGCATAGACGCCCCGCGGTTCACCCATCCTGCAGAGCGACAGCGCGGCAATAACGCGCGAAGATTCCTCCTCGCTGTCTCGCAGCATCTTCATCAACGGCACAAGCGCCCGGATCACCTTTTCCTCTCCCAGCATGAAGGCCGCGCTCTCCCGCACCCCGGTGTTTCTGGAAGCAAGGCCGCTCATCAGACTCAGCGCGATCATTTCCCCGGTCTCAGGGGGGGCATTCTCCACTTTGTCTGTCGCGCATGCCTGTCCTGCGAGACCGGCAACCAACGCGCCAAATACGACCGCGCATACCCCGTATTTCATGTGACCCTCCTCCGCCGCTCGACTCCCGGCTTCCATTCACGTGAATATACGGAAGGACCGTCTGTCCGGTGCAGATTTGCGATGAAGGTGTCCGGCACATCGACGAATCACCCTGATGGGGCGACGGAACCGCGTGCACTCCGGTGACATTGGAGTCCACTGCTCTCCATTCTATCCCCCGAAATCCGCACCTCGTCGCAAACGGATTTGGGATTATCAGGGTGAATTGTACCATGATGCAACGTTCGTTGGCTGCAATCGAAAGACCACTCGGCTCAGTCCGCGAAGGAGGTGATGCGATCGCAGGTCTTGATACGCTTTTCTAGCTAACTCCACATTTCGTGTCAACATTTCCAGGGAGAGTCCCATGGGCAGGACAACTCTGTTCCTTGCTGTATTTTTGCTCACGTTGCCGGTGCTGACGTTGGCCTCCGGCAAGATGCGGGGGCGCGTGACGGACAAGGAGAGTCATGAACCACTGGTCGGCGCGAATATTTCCGTCCAGGGCACCGTGTACGGTGCGTCGTCCGATGTGAACGGCGAATATGTCATCCTGAATCTGCCGGCCGGCGCGTACACCGTCAAGGCCACGTTCATCGGCTATGCGTCGACGAGCGTCGCGAACATCCGCGTCAATAACGATCTCACCACTTCACTTGACTTTGCCCTCTCGTCGGAGGCGGTCGCGCTGCAGGCAGTGGAGATTGTGGCCGACAGGCCTCTGGTGAACAAAAGTGCGACAAATGCCGTCCGCATCACCACTTCGGATGACATTGCTTCCCTGCCTGTGAGGGGCATCAACAACATCCTCGCGCTGGCTCCCGGCGTGGTCTTCCAGGATGGTGCGGTCTTCATCCGTGGCGGCCGGCAGGACGAAACGGGATACTATCTCGAGGGCGTGAATATCCGCAATCCGATGACCGGGGCGCGCGCGGTCTCGCTCGTCCAGGATGCCATCGAGGAGATCCAGGTGCAGGCAGGAGGGTACAATGCCGAGTTTGGCGGAGCAAACGCGGGGATCATCCAGCAGCAATTACGGAGCGGTACGTCGGACTGGAAGGCATCCATGCAGTACATCACCGACAACATCACGTTCAAGGGACGCTCCCAGGCGCTCGACGGCAAAAAACACCTGGGGTCATTCGGCTTCGGCTATAATGACTTCACAGCGAGCCTGAGCGGTCCATTGATGGGAGACAGGTTCAAACTCTTCGGTCTCGTCAACTACCAGTACCAGCGTGACCAGAACCCGCAGCCCTATCCAGGGATCGATGTCGGGCCAGTGGTCGGGCAGACGGGCGACTCGATCAATCTCGTGTATCCCGCCGGCTCGATTGCCAAGAACCCGCGCCAGGATTTTTCCGGGACGGCCACCCTGATGATGGACTTCGCCCCGCTGACGTTCCGGCTGGCGGGCACATTCACGGGCACAACGCAGTACAATATGTACAACAGCCACAGGAATGCGGGTGCCATCGCCAACCTGTTGAACGCGGATAGGACCGAGGAAATCCGGCAACTGAACGGCGCCGGGAGTCTGAAGATGACGCACCTGTTGAACCCCACAACCTATTATGAGCTTACGCTCGGTTACTTCCATCAATCACAGAAACAACTGGACCCGTACCTGGAAGATGACTTTCTGCATTATGGCGACAGTGTCGCAAACGCGAATGCAGGGTGGGTATGGCAGCGATCGGCAGCCGATGTATCAAGCGGACAGGTGGGGCGATACCTCCGGCCGACCAGAAGAGTGCTCTACGACTTTGGCTTCAATGCGCCGGGTGATGTTCTCGCGGGGTACGTGAAGTACAGGCGGACGAACATCAGTGTGAACGCTGCGCTTGCAACGCAGATCGGCTCCGAGCACTCGGTCAAGATCGGGGGCGAATTCCAGCGTTATTCCATCAGGAACTACTCATTCGGCAATGAGAGCGTGTTCCCTATTGCCGGACTCCTTGCGGCAAATGCTGCGCTGGCCGACAACGATCCCAACAAGGTCACCCCGGAGCAAATCCTGATCAACCGAGGTGTGAACAACTTCGGCTATGATGTCTGGGGGAACGAAACTGACGAGAGCGGGATCACCGGCCCGAAGCATCCGGTGTTTGCGTCGGCGTATTTACAGGACAAAATCGAGTACAAAGACCTGATCGTGAATATCGGGCTTCGCTACGACTACATCAATATCGACAACTACGTGTTCATTGACCCGACACGTCCGGACCTGGCCATCGATCCCTACAGCGGTGCGATTGATCCGGCAGGTATGGGAAAGGCCGGGGCATTTCATGCAGTGAGCCCGCGCATCGGGCTTTCTTTCCCCGTCACTGATCAGACCGTGTTCCATACGCAGTTCGGTCAGTTCGTGCAACAGTCACGGCTGGCCGACGTGTACCAGGGGCTGTATGCAACCTCGTCCAATGTCCGGGGGGGATTCTACATTCATTCACCCGTGGGTTTTGACGTGCGCCCCACGAGGACGACCCAGTATGAAATCGGGTTCACGCAGCAGATCGGTGATTTTGCGTCATTTGACATCACCGGATACTATAAAGACATCAAGGACCAGGTCGTGTATGAGCAGTGGAATACCGCTGCGTCTTCCGCGCTCGGAGCATACTTCGCGCTTTCAAACGGGGACTTTGCAACGACCAAAGGTATGGAGCTCACCTTCACCATGCGCCGGACGAAACGGCTGCAGGTCAACGGATCAGTCTCGTTCCAGGACGCCCGGGGTACGGGGTCCTTCCCCAACTCCGCCCGGGGCATTGTGGGCGCGCCACTTGATGGTGTGACGCAATTCAAGCCATTGTACGTGTCACCGCTCGAGTTCAATAACGCGATTCGCGGCAACGTCAGTCTGGACTACCGCTTCGGGCGTGACGACTCGGGCCCCGTGCTTGAGCGACTCGGTCTCTCTGCCGTGCTCGCGTTTGCGAGCGGTCATCCGTACACCCGCGGCATCGGCGGCTCCGATCTCGAAGGGGAAGCCCGAAGCCGCACCCCCGTGGAACCCCTGAACGCATCAACCACGCCATGGACGTTCCAGGTGGATCTCCGCATTGACAAAACAGTGCGCCTGTTCAGCACCCTCGACGCGAATTTCTTCGTTCAGGTCATCAACCTGTTCGACACGAGGAATATCCAGAATGTCTTCCTCCGCACAGGGTCAACGGATGATGACGGCGTGCTGAGCAATCCAACGTTGGGGGCGGCGCTCGTGCAAACCTACGGCCAGCAGTACGCCGATGTGTACCGGGCAATCAACATTGACTACTACGAGCGCTATCAAAATGCTGTGGCGCTCCAAACCGTGCCCTATTTTTACGGGCCGCCCCGGCAGATCCGCGTTGGCGTGCGTCTCGAGTACTAATCGCGAAGGAACCGCATACTATGAAACGATCAGGAATTCTTCTCACAATAGTCTGTCTGGCTGTCGCACTCGGTGTCGCGGGCGAACGCCGCGCTGGCACGGCGCAATCACGGCAGTTGATGAAGCCGGATGGCAGCCCCGTCTATACCTACCTCAACATCAACAATGTCTCGACAGTGCTGCGGAATGACGGAACCGCCGACATCGATCCAGCCCAACAGAACTCCGGCCTGGTGTTCCCCAAAGGAAGCCGGAAAACTGCGATGTATTCAAGTGGCCTCCTCTGGGGCGCCAAAATTGCCGGAGATCCACAAGTCCGTGTCGGCGGTTCCGGGCACCGGTCCGGGCTTCAGCCCGGAAAGATCCTGCCCAACGGCACACCGGAAGACCCGAACGCTGCCCATGTGCGGATCTATCGTGTCAGACCCGACTACCGCACCGGTGATCTCTCTTCCGAGATGGCTGATGAAGACAAAACATCTGCGGAGGTGCGGGCACAGTACGAATCGGATTGGCAGCAATGGCCATGGCAGGATGGAGCTCCGTACAAGGATACAGACTCCAACGGCGTCTACGACCCCTCTGTGGACGTACCGGGCGTCCCGGGTTCAGATCAGACAGTCTGGTTCGTTGCGAATGACCTGAATGCGACGAACACATTTGACCTTTACGGTGCCGCACCCTTGGGCATCGAATGCCAGACAACAAATTGGGCGTATTCACAGGACGGACCTCTCGGCAGTATGATTTTCAAGAGCTTCGTGCTGATCAATAGAAGCAATGTCACCCTCGACAGCATGTACGTCGCGATGTGGTCGGATCCCGATCTTGGATTTTCCGACGATGACTATTGCGGATGCGACACCTCACTCAGTCTGGGGTTCATCTATAATGCCCAGAATGTGGATCAGACGTACGGCGAGTTACCTCCCCCGGCGGGTGGTTTCGACTTCTTTCAAGGTCCGAGGGTTCCCGCGCCCGGACAAACGGCGATATTCCGGGGGAAGGCCCTGGAAGGATACCGGAATCTTCCGATGACTTCGTTTTTCTATTTCATCAAGTCCGACCTTACGCTCGCCGACCCCGTGCAGGGTACGCCCGAAGGGTCCACGCAAATGTACAACTTCATGCGCGGCCGGGTGGGACTCACGGGCCAGCTCTTCCAAGACCCGCAGGGAAATCCGACGACGTTTGTGCTCACTGGAGACCCCGTGACGGGAACAGGATGGGTGGACGGAAGACAGTATAATATGGGTGATCGTCGGATGGGACTGTCTTCAGGGTCGTTTTCGATGGCACCCGGAGATACACAGGAGGTCGTTGTTGCCGAGATTTTCGCCGGTGCCATTCCGGGCGTTGACCGTCTAACCGCCGTCAACCTGTTGAAGTTCTTCGATAAGTCTGCACAGCTCGCGTATGACAACTTCTTCCGCTTGCCATCGCCGCCGCCGGCACCAAAGGTGACGATCACAGAGTTGGACGCCGAAATCCTGCTCAACTGGGGAAGTGACCAGCCCGCAGTCACGGCAACGGAGAATGCCAATAACAGGGGCTTCAAGTTCCAGGGATACAATGTGTATCAACTTCCCTCTCAAGGCGCCTCGGTATCGGAGGGAAAGAAGATTGCCGTCTATGATCTCGCCGGCGATGGGGTCACACGGATTGTCGACCAGGTGTTTGATGCGAGTATCGGCGTGGTCTCATCGAAGGTTGTGCAGCTGGGGACCGACAGCGGCATCAAGCGCTATCTTGCCGTGAAGGGGGATGCCTTGAACGGTGGAGTGCCTCTGGTGAATGGGGCCCGCTACTATTTCGCCGTCACAGCCTACTCCTTTAACAGCGATCCCAATGCTGTTCCGAACAATCTGGAGAATCCTCTCCAGATATTTGTGGCTATCCCGCATTCCGCAAACCCGGGCGTGCGGTACAGTGGCGCTGCAGGCGATACCATCCGTGCAGTGGAACACACGGGGAGCAGCGACGGCAGCGTGATTCCCCTGGTGATCGATCCGGCACGGACTACGGGGCAGGCGTATAGTGTCCGCTTTGAGGATACAGGCGGAACGGTGTCGTGGAAACTTGTGAACACCACGCGCGGAGACACTCTTCTCCGCAGCCAGACAAACCAGAGCGGCGACGACGATTACCTGATTATCGACGGCATCCAGGTGAAGGTGCTGGGTCCGCCCCCCGGAATGAAAGACTGGAGTATCCCGAATGGTGAGCGCCGGTGGACATTTGCCGGCGGCGCGAGCGGATTCGAGATGGAGGGATTCAGCGGTGCTATGGGGAGTGCACTCCACGGGTGGGGCGACGGCATCGCCGACGACAAATTGCGGAACGTGCTGCTGAAGCTCTGTGCGACAGATGCCAATGGCAACGTGCTGGATCCCGCTGACCCGGATTGGTCGTACGCGTATCGCTATGTGCGGCTTGCCCAAAATCCGCCCGCCAAACCGGAGTTTGCGCCGTTCATCACGAACACCCTGGAGAGCTACGCATACCAGGGATATGCGCAGAGTATGCCGTTCGCGGCATACAACATGGAAACCACTCCTCCGACCCGTTTGATGGTCGGACACGTCGAAAACAACGCTGCCGGAGGGCTCGTGGACGGGAAATACTGGCCGCCGTTTTACACTGATGCTGACAACGTGGCCGGCACGGGCCCACGGGAGTGGTTCTTCATATTCGACGTGCCGTACAGCACGACCCCGGATCCGCACCTGATGGTAAACATCCTGAATACCACCGGCCTGCCGATCATGTACTTCTGCACGCCTGCCCGGCGCGCAGCCGTGGCCTGGAATGCGGATGACGAGTTTCTCATCGAGGCAAACCATGTGAACGCGGCAGCCGATGTGTTCAGTTTCTCCGCGCCGGCGGTGACGTACAATGCGGAGACAGCGAAGGCCGATGCCGGAGTGATCAACGTGTTCCCGAATCCATACTACGGCGTGAATGCGGAGGAGATCAACAAGTATAACCGGTTTGTCACGTTCAATCATCTGCCGCAAGAAGCGATCATCACCATCTACAACCTTGCCGGCGTACAGGTGCGGCAAATCCGGAAGAACAGTGCAGGCCAGTTTGAACGTTGGGATCTGGCGAACGAATCCGGTCTTCCCGTCGGAAGCGGATTGTACATCGTCCACATTGACATGCCCACTCTGGGCGGGGCGAAGAAAATCCTGAAACTTGCCATCGTCCAGGAACAACAGATCCTGGATCGGTACTAATGTCAGAAGGAAATCATCCAATGAAAACAACACGACGATTGATCATCGTTCTGGCAATGAGCGCCGGTCTTGTATCTGCCGCCATGGCCGGTGCAGGCAACCGCGGCGGTACCAGCGGCGCAGCGGAGCTGCTGATCCCCGTGGGGGTCCGCGATATCGCCATGGGGGGATCGACCACCGGAACCACGCGCGACATCGAAGCTCTGTACTGGAATCCCGCGGCCATCGCACATATGCGGAACTCGGCGTCTGTGTACGTCTCGCATATGAGCTACATCGCAGACATCGGTGTCAACTACGGCGCGATCGCAGCACAATTCGAGGGATTCGGTGTTCTTTCCCTTTCGCTGAAGTCACTGGCGATCGGCGAGATTCCCGTGACAACGACCACCGCCCCCGACGGTACGGGTCAAACATTCACGCCGCAGTTCTTTACTGTCGGATTGTCATATTCCCGTCTCTTAAGCGACCGGGTGGCAGTCGGCCTTACGGCAAAGATCGTTGCGGAGCGCATGGGCGATGTCAACACCAGCGGGATCGCGTTTGATGTGGGCGTGGCATACGATAACCTCGCGGCGATCGACGGCCTCAGCCTCGGAGTGGTAGTCAGGAACATCGGTCCCTCAATGACATATGATGGTTCCGGACTCTTGACGCAGGCGACCGTTGATGCGCAAAAGCGGCCGGCAGGCTTGTACCAGATACAAGCAGCCCCGTTTGAACTCCCGTCGTCCATCGAGTTCGGAGCGGGCTACAAGCGCAACATTGACAATGCGAATACATTACTTGTCTCCGGGGCTTTTCAAAGCAACAACTTCTCCGACGACGAATACCGTCTGGGCTTGGAGTATGCCTTCCAGGAGATGTTTTTCGTTAGGGGGGGGTATGACTTCGCTCAGCGTGAGACGGAGGACCGTGAATATCTCTTCGGCGCTTCCTTCGGGGCAGGGGTCAGGTACTCGCTCGGAAGCACAGATGTCACTGTAGACTATGCGTATCGCACCGTCAGGGTGTTCGACGCCAACCACGTGTTCTCGGTGAAGCTCGGATTCTGAAACGGTTCCTTCCCGCCGATTATCCATTATCCGGTTGTGGATAATGGATAATCGAGGGGGGATCAGACGGCTTGAGTGGGGGTGTTCTCTGATTGGATTGCGGGCATCCAGTCATCGCCGACGCCGTACACGTGTCTGAGGTGCCAGAGCACTCCGGGTTTCGGTTTGCACGCGTTCTTTTCCCACCTCTCGACCGCAACCCACGAATACCCGATCTGTGCGGCAACCTCCTTCAGTGTCAACCCTGCGGCGATCCGCGCCCTGCGTAAACGCTCTCCGAAGGATGACCCGGATTTCTGACGGTCAATCAACCTCGCGACGAATCCGGCGACTTCGTGTGCCTGCCGCTCCGAAATCGGGGTTCTCCCGTAAAGTACCTGCCAGATGTACTGGCGGGAGACTCCCATTTCCATTGCGATATCGGTAATAGTAACGCCCCATGGACGCATCTGCGTGCGTAGCCTTGCGGCGATTGCAGGCGGATGCGCCGGCCCGGCATTAGGAAGATGTAGGATGTGTCCGCGGGGGATCATCATACCAACAGTATAGAATCCCCTGGGAGATTTTCCAGTGCTTTGAGACGAGTTGCTTCTAATCTCTGACGAGCCGCAGTTTTTGTCGACCAACTGCAGGCGGGACGGGCATCATGCCCTTAATGCCCCGTTCCATCCGGTGCGCCCCGGAGGCATCTCACAACCCCCATCATTATCGCATCGCGCGCAGTTTGCGTGGTTATCGACTCGAAGGGGAAACCCATGACCACGACGTTTGCCGTTCCTCTGTGGCCAACAGCGGCGCCAAAGAGGTTTTCGGCATATCTGAGCAAAATGGAGCCTCCTTTGACTGCCGCCAGGGCATCAGGAGATTCCACCGGATAGAGCCTGTCATTCAGGTCGACACAGAAGCTCACCGGGACCTTGTTTTCGGTGAAAGGAGGCGCTGCGGGGACGACGGCACCAGTGGAGGAGGCGTGGCCCGTAACCCAGGTGCATTTGAGCACTTCGCGGGCGAAACGCATTCCTGAACTGTCGTCTGGTAGGGTCGAATACAAGTCGCTGCCGACATAGCTTCCCGACACAAACAGCAATTTGCTGGTTTCCGTGAACTCCCGTAACTCTTCGCGAAGCCGCTCCGGGAACGCGGCAAACCGGATACCAAAAAGGGTGTCAAGTGACGCCCGCACGCGGGGGGTTCGCCTCTGTTCGCCCAGGATCAGGTCTACCAGAGTGTAGGCTTGAAGGTCGACAAGTGAGTCCTGGACGGCCTCCGCGCTGCACGAACTGACCGCAAACCCCGCCGCGAGGAGAGAAGATGCATGGATCAATGGATAGTCAAAGGAGTTGCCGGCGATCAGTCGTGTCTCGTCGTCCGCCTTGCTCGCACCATGCCCCGGGCCGTCATTCGATCTGAACGGTGACCGCGGATCGAAGTCGTACTGCTCCCCCGGAAAATTGTAGTCGAAGTGGTCGGGAACGCCCGCATCCTCCGTGTTTACGAATCCAGCATACTGCGGTACCTCGACGATTCCCGGTGCCGCGATGCGGTGGAACCCGTTTACAACTAGGGCGGTGGGAGCCCGCCCGCTAATGCTGCACAATGTCAGGATTTCCGAGGGGAAGCCTTCTCCGCCGGCGTTTACGGCAGTAACTTTGAAACTCACCGGCACGCCCGCCGGGATATTGATGGCCTGATATGTGACACCGTTGACGGGAGTACCGTTGTCAAATCCGCCCTCGCCGGTCCGTCTGTACACGATATAGCTGTCGGGCAGTGCGGTCGGTTCGAGGGAGTCGGCAACGGGCCGCCAGCCAAGAAGAGCGTCGCCGTGAGCGGTCAGTTCGGCGGAAAAATGAGAAACCGGCAGGGGTTGCACGACGTATGCCGGATTGTCGGGTATTGAGAGGAACCGCAGCATGGATTTGTAAATCGACCTGGAAACGTCGAACCGGAATTGCGGGTCCTGCATGAATTTCATATCCAGGAAATTCTGATGGGACAAGAGTTCGAGCAGGACACTGGGGAAATTCGGACGGACGGATTCACTGTAGTCGGCGTTTCTCAAATCCCTGCGCCGCCAGGCAGGGTCATGCAATACGCGGAGGTCACTCACTATCTGCGATTGCATGATGTCGGCAAAATCCCGATTGGCGAGCCGTGAAACGCCGTCGGGAAACGTCAGGGATGAATCAAAGGCCTCAATGCTGTAGATGGATAATGTCCCGACAGTCGTATCATTCGAAGTAATGCCCGCATCGGTGTGGAACGCGACCGAAAGATCCATGGGGATGCCGAGGCCCGGCACTGATCTGTCCTTGTTCGGACCAAAGGGTGCACCGAAGAGGTAGTTGCCGTACTCCGCGCGGCTCTGGTAGTCGTCTTTATAGTCATTGATGTCGTTGTTCAGACTGTACACGAGCGTGTCCGGCATGCCAGCGGACTGCAGGTAGTAGCGGGCACCTTCGGTGAATCGCGGGCGGCCGCTTGCCGCGCCACCCCGTTCGACCACTCCCATGCCTCCGCCAAAACGGACCGCATCCGCAGTGACATATCTGCCCGGCTGGCTGCTCCGGTTGGTGAGAACAACCTGGCCGCTATCCGGATGCATGCCGGCGCGGAATTTGAATACCCCGAGGGCATGCCAGGTGCCTCCGCCGATTCGCTGGTTGACGCGGAAGGTTGTGCTGCCGCCGGCATGCAACACAGTGTACTCTGCATCGCTCACATTACTGTCGGCCATCGCGAAGGAGATCGACACGGCATAGTCGCCTGATTCGGGTACGACGGGTATCCACCGGATTTCCGCGGAAGCCCCGGAGTCGCTCAGCGCCCGACGTGCCGTTCCCATCCGGAATGGGTTCGTGTTGCCTGCGAGTGTGTGCGAGGGCAAAAAACCTGGAGTGATGGTCTCCCAGCCGCGCCTCAGCCCTGTGGTGTGCTCAACGTAGGATGACGAGAGCGAATCGTTGTCGACAATTACTTCATGTATCTGCACATCGCGTTCACGCGGCACGAAAACACGGGCACCCGCATTTTCGAGCATCGGAATAAGATAGGGAAGCGTGAAGGAGAGCGGGCCAAGATCTTCCACCGACTGAAAAAGCCGGGGCCGTTGCCACTCCCATCGTTTCTCAGTGTTATTGTAGTACCAACCGTGACTGTGCCAGAGGGAAATGTTGCGATTGAGAAGCCCGCGGATGGGTACGGACAGACGGCCCGTGCGTGAGACCACCGGTTCAACAAGTGAAGAACGGTTAACCGGTATCCTTTTCTTGTCGTAGCGCGCCGGGTCCTGCCTGTAGAGATTCGGGATGAGTTCTTCGATGGGGGTGCGGAGCGTCCGGATGCTGTAGCGATAGCCGCTGAACCTCTCGCCGAAGAACTCCCGCATTCCCGCATAGATCGTGTCGACATCGGGCTGACGGAATGGCATCGCGGAGAACTCCCGACTGAGGAACACGTCGAGGGTGCGGGACGTGTCGTTCACCATGATGGAGTCAATTTTCGTTCCGGGAGGGGCAGGGAATTTTACTGCGCGCTTCTGAATCGCGTCACCAAGCGCCGTGCGGTATTCCTCAGTGGTTGGTTGTGTGGTGATGCAACCGGCGAGCACCGCGGCTGTGATGAAGAGCAGCCACGACTCTTTCTGGAGACTGTGACAATGCGAAGCCATTGGTTTTCCTCAGCGATATCGAGTGGTTCCCCCACGGATCAGTAGAAATTTCGCTCCCATGCATGTTGACGGACCGTTGCCATCAGTGCAGAGGAGAGCTTGCGGCCGTCAGAGACGGCACAATTGCGTTCGACATTCCTCGTCCTGCGCATGCCGGCGATGACGGTGGACACTGCTGAAGGTTGCAGGCAGAATCTGAGGGCGAGTTCCGGGAGAGACGAAGCCTCCTCGCCCAGGAGCTTCTCCAGCCGTCCCACCCGTTCGGCGACCTGTTGTTTGCGATCCCCTCGGAAATACCGGTTGCGGAAGTCGCCCGGGGGGAATGTCGTTTCGGGTGTGATCGCACCGGTCAGGCCGCCTTCGTCGAACGGGACTCTCACAATCACGCCGACGTTCTGTTTCGCGCAGAGCGGCAACAACGACTGCTGAGGCGTCTGGTCAAAAATATTGAATATTACCTGGACAGTGTCGATTTTGCCTGAACGGACGGCTTGAAGGGCATTCTCAGCCTGATGGTCATTGATGGAGATACCGAAATGCCGGACCTTGCCTTCCGCTTTCAGCGTGCTGACGGCTTCATACCATTCCGAGACGTTCGTCCAATCATCCTGCCAGACGTGGAACTGTTGGAGATCAATGGTGTCGACACCCAGTCGCTCCAGGCTCTTTTCCGTGCATTTGATGATGTGACCGTAGGGAAAGGCTTCCGAAAGCGGGCAGCCGGGTTTTGCGGGCCAAGTCATGTTCTTCGGGGGGATCTTCGTGGCCACGACGAGCGGTTCCTTGCGCTCCCGCAGGAATCGCCGGATGAGGTCTTCACTATGGCCTTCGCCGTACACATAGGCCGTGTCAATGAAATTGATGCCAAGATCGGCTGCCCGGTGGAGGGCACACAGGGACTCATCGTCCGTTGCCCCCAGCCACATGGTACCCCCGATTCCCCAGGCGCCAAAACCGATTTCCGAGACCTGAATGTCCGTCCTGCCGAGAGTGCGGAACCTCATGGGAGTGCCTGCAGTGGGTGATTTATGAGGCGAAGCTTATGGAGTATAGCAATGGGGAGAGAGAAACACAAGACTATTGACTTGATGCTTGCAAGCCGGTTTTGTACATTTAAGTAATGGATCAGCCACGCTCAAACCCGCTGAGTTCCGTTGTCCGCCCCACGATCTATGTCACGTTTGTCCGCGACGGCACTCCTGAGCTCACCCTGAAGTTCCACGATCGGTTCCTCATCGGCAATTCCCTGGAATGTGAAGTTGTACTTCAAGACACTGACGTGAGTGCTGTGCACGCAGAAGTCTGGTTCGAGAAAGGGAGCTGGTGGCTTCGCGATAAGAGCGGCAAGGGAGAGACGTATCTCAACGGACAACCCATTGATACTCTCGAACTGGAGAGTCAGACCCAGATATTGTTTGGCATGGGTGGCCAGGTGTTGATGTTCGATGTGCAGACTATGCCGCATCATGTCCTCACAAAAGCGGTGCGTCAGGCTTTTCGTGCGGGTGGTTACGTTCCTGTGGGTGAACACCGGCTGGCGACCCACCGGCTGCTTACCCGGTTTCTCCGCATGCAAGCGAGGAAGTACGGTTGGATAATTGCGGTTCTGGCCGTTGTCACAGCGGGTGCCGGCGGCTATGCGTATATCAAACACCGGCAGGTCGAAAAACAGCAGGCCCTGGCGCAAGACGTGTTCTATGAGATGAAGGAGTTCGAGCTTGCCCTTGCCCGGCTCGAACAACGGATCACCGAGCGGGGCGATACTCTTTCAAGATCTGAATTGCTCGCGTCCCGCTCGCGTTTGTCGCAGCTGAACGCCACCTACGACAAGTATGTCAGCGAGCTCGGGGTCTACAAAGAAGGGATGGATGAAGGCAACCGGACGATCCTCCAGGTCGCAAGGGTGTTCGGCGAATGCGAACTCACGATGCCACCGGATTTTGTCGGCGAGGTGAAGCGGTATATAGGCCTCTGGAAACTTTCGAGCCGGCTCGCGCGTTCGCTTGCTCGGGCGGAGAAACTCGGGTATTCGAAGCTCATAGCCAGGACATTGATGGAAGAGCATATGCCGCCGCAATTCTTTTTCCTTGCCCTGCAGGAAAGTGAGTTTGATAGTGCGGCGGTCGGGCCTCCGACCGATTACGGGATTGCCAAGGGGATGTGGCAGTTCATACCCATGACCGCTACGCAGTACGGTCTGAAGACAGGTCCCCTTAAAGAATTTGCACGGATGGATCCCCGCGACGAGAGGCATAGGGTCGTCAAAGCGACTCGGGCGGCTGCGAAGTACATCCGAGACATTTACAACACGGAAGCTCAGGCCTCGGGCCTGCTGGTGATGGCCTCCTATAATTGGGGTCACAATACCGTGAAGAAGCTTGTCCGTCAGCTTCCGGAGAACCCGCGGGAACGCAACTTCTGGAAATTCCTGGCCGCTTACAGGGGAAAGATCCCGAAGCAGACGTACGACTACGTGTTCATGATCGTCTCCGCAGCATGTATTTGTGAAAACCCCGGGCTTTTCGGTTTTTCCTTTCCAAAGCCGCTCAGTGACTCGGCGCTGTAGCTTAATGCATGAGCGGGCCACTCCCTCTCCAAACCCATGGCAACCAGAACCCTACAACTCCTTGGTTTTGATTTCGGTGCAAGTAGCGGCCGTGCAATCCTCGGGCGCTATGATGGCCGGCGGCTGAGCGTCGAGACCATCCACCGATTTCCCAATGGCCCGGTCTATTGTGCAGGCCGGATGTACTGGGACGTTCTCCGGTTTGTTTCGGAAATCCAGGAGGGAATTCGAAAGGGAGCAAGTGAAGCCGGCGGTCCGATCACCTCCATGGGCATCGACACATGGGGAGTGGATTTTGGACTTCTGGACAGGCGGGGTGAGCTGCTTGGCAATCCGTATCACTACCGCGATCCCCGGACTGACGGCATGTTCGCAGAGGCCTTTAGAAGAATGCCCCGTGAGCAGATCTTCGCTCTGACCGGTGTGGCTTTTCAACCGTTTAATACACTCTATCAGCTGCTCGCGACACGGCTCGAAGCACCCGCAATCCTGGAGAGTGCATCCTGTTTCCTGATGATGCCCGATCTGCTTGCCTATCTTCTGACTGGAGTGAGAGGAACGGAGTATACCGATGCGAGCACGACCCAAATGCTGGACGCGGCGTCTCGCACGTGGAGCTCGCAACTTCTCAAAGTAATGGATCTGCCCGAACATCTGTTCGAAGTTCCCTCCCCTCCCGGCGCCATCCGGGGCATGTTGTCGCGATCGATCGCAGCTGACCTTGGCATTGACCCCTTTCCTATCATCGCCGTTGCCAGCCATGATACTGCATCGGCAGTAGTGGCCACCCCGCTTTCAGGAGCGGGAAGCGCCTACCTCAGCAGCGGGACATGGTCTCTCCTGGGGGCCGAGATCGGCCGTCCGTGCCTCGATCCCAAAGTGATGAACTGGAACTTCACAAACGAGGGAGGGGTCGGGGGGACCTACAGGCTGCTGCGGAATGTGATGGGACTCTGGATACTGCAGGAATGTCAGCGTCAGTGGAAAGCCGCGGGCCGTGAACGATCGCACGCCGAACTTGTTGCACTTGCAGAAGCCAGCGATGCGGGCGGCGCGCTTATTGATCCCGATCACCCCATGTTCTATGCACCGGGAGACATGGAGCAACGGATCAGGGTATTCTGCGAGCGAACCGGACAGACACCGCCCGGAACCGAAGGTGCCACCGTTCGATGCATACTGACAAGTCTAGCCCTGAAATACCGCCTGGCCCTTGAGCGACTGGATTGCCTTGCGGGTGCGCGCGTGAGCTCCCTTCACATCGTAGGAGGCGGCGCACGCAATCAACTGCTCAACCGTCTTACGGCTGAGGTGTGCGGCAGACCGGTGTCCGCTGGTCCATTTGAGGCGACGGCCATCGGCAATATCCTGATGCAGCTGCTGGCCTGCGGCGAGCTCCGAAATCCGGAGGATATGCGCGCGCTCGTGCGTTGCTCGTTCCCGGTGCAATCGTACGATGCGCACGGGGGCGACCACTACGACGAGGTGTACGCTCACTTCCTGGATTTGATTGCGGCTGGAGGGCATATTCAATGAATGCCAACAGAAAGCGATCCTCCCGGATGCAACCGTCAGAGGATCTGAACCCCGGTGAGACGGCGTTGCGGCTTGACTGCGATCACGCAAGTGATACCCTCATTGTCAGCTTCGCGGTTTTTCCGGCTCCCGATGGGAAACCCCGCTTTGATTTCGTCCGCGCGATGTCCGCACTAAATGCCAAACGAATCTATGTGCGCGACGTGCATGAACTGTGGTATCAGAAAGGAACGGCCCCGCTGGGCGGGAGTGTTCCCGAAGTCGCTACGTCTCTTTGGAAAATCATCGCGAACCAGCATGTCAGTCGTGTCGTTGCGATCGGTAATTCCGGGGGAGGATTCGCTGCCATTCTGTTCGGGGTCATGCTCGGTGTCGATGAGATACATGCATTCAATCCGCCGACATGCCTCATGGTTCCCGACGATACCAGTTTTCCCGAACAACTCCTGGCGCTGCAAAAGGAATTCCCGCCCGGCAAGCCTTTCATGGATCTCCGTGTTGTCCTTGAAGAGCACCTGAAACCTTCGACACGCATTACGATCCATTATTCCAAGGGAGATAAGACAGACCGTCGCCATGCTCTGTACCTTTCCTCGTTCCCCCATGTGCGCGTCTTCCAGTACCCCATCATCGTTCATCACCTGGCAAAGTTCTGCAATTCACGAGGGCTCCTGGCCCCGCTGCTTGCGACTGTAGTCGAGGGGGATGAAGCCCGTTTTGCACAGCTTGTCGAAACCATCAAAAAGAAGGCAGCTCTGACTTACTTCCCGAGCCGGGTGCTCTGGATCTTCGAGAAATCGTGGAGCCGGGCTGTCCGATACGCTCATCAGATCTTCGTCGCTCTCATGGGCTCAGAGCTTCTGGGGATCTTCTAATACCCCGCCCGCACCGTTGGTTTTTTGCTTGTTGTTGCTTAAGTTGAAGTCCCCGGGGGGAATCCATAGAACAAGTCGAGGTGAGCAATGGGGGTGTGTCTCCAGGCAATGCGATTCCCTCGTGTGGCCTGCCTGGTATTTCTGATTGCATTTCCCGGGTCGTACTCGGTCGAGTTCACCAAGAGAGATTCCTCGCTGCCCAGTGGTACATACTGCTGCCGCTTGATTGCAGGAAATGCGAGCGATGTCACGAGGATGATTCTTCTGAGATAGCCGTTGAGCGGAGAAGCTGGTGGTGATGCGAAAAGAGAAGCCCGACTGGGCATCGGCGGGCATTTCAAGTCTGAATGCGTAGCCTTAACGGGAATCGAACCCGTATTTCGGCCTTGAGAGGGCCGCGTCCTAGACCGTTAGACGATAAGGCCGGAATGACTGTCCATCGGTTGCTGCCCCGCAAGGATTCGAACCTCGATAAGCAGATCCAGAGTCTGCTGTCTTGCCATTAGACGACGGGGCAAACTTCCAAAGCAAGGTAAATTTACGCATTTCGCTTGAGAGTGTCAACGCGTTTTGATGTGCTCTGACCCCTTTTTCGTCCACATTTGACTCAATGCATCAACACTCCCGGGAGGTGGTAAGCAGTCTTGGCGATAGTGCCTGGCGGACTCGCACATTGCATTCCCGGGCGACTCTGCGTAGATTACCAGGGTAACCACCGATTGCGTTCCGATTATTACTGGGATGTACCTCGAAACCCGGATACTGACAATCGCGTCTGTAGCCGTGCGAATCTGTCGAGTGGACAATGAAGGTGGATGAAAGCGGAATGCCAGAGGAGGATTACTGGAATAGTCTCTTCGACATTCCGCGAATAGTGGACTGGTTGAACATAGAGCGAGTCGCTTATCCGATAGTGGATTGTGGTTGTGGATATGGCACGTTCACTATACCCATTGCCAAGAAAACGACAAACCTGATATACGCGATTGATATGGAACCTTCCGTGATTGATACCGCAAGGAAACGAGCGCTTGCAATGAATATTCACAATATCGAATTTCATCTTCGAGATTTCATTCAAGGTGGCACAGGATTGGAACCTAACAGCGTTGGGATGGTATTGCTTTTCAATATTCTTCACTGTGCCGGCAAACGAGTTGTGCTCGAAGAGGCGATGAGAATTCTCAGACCATCTGGTGTGATTGCGATACTACATTGGAGGAAGGATATCCAAACACCTCGGGGACCCAGTTTTCACGTGCGACCTGACGAAGAGGCGGTGTTGAGTGCAAGTGATGGTCTCGGCCTTTATTCCCGTGGCGAGAGCAAAGTCCTCGAACCATATCATTGGGGAATGCAGCTAGTGAAAGGGATCCAGAATGAACATCGGAATAGTCATAGAGACAAATGAACCAGAGAAGGCGTGGAATGGTGTCCGGTTCGGAAACGCTGCCTTGAAACAGGCGCACAAAGTCAAAATGTCTCTTATGAGCGCTGGAGTAGAAATTGAAAGCATTGTTCACAAGAAGTACAACGCCAAGCAGCAGCTTGACGACTTCGTAAAGAACAAAGTCATCACTTTCTAATTACATCCATAGAGCTCTAGACGCTGCTCTCACAACACTTTTCACTCACACGAAGGTCACTCATGAAGACGCTCATCCCTATCCTTTTGTGCGGGCTGGTACTCACATCGTGTTCCCCTGCTCCGCCTGACATCGCCAAGGTCCGGAAAGACATCGAGGCGATGACTCAGAAGTCTGCGAAGGACATGCTCAACGGGACGTTTGACACAACACTCTCCCAGTACACCGATGATGCCATTTCTATGCCGAGCAATGGACCTATGGTCAAGGGGAAAGACGCGCTGAGAGAATACAGCCGGAACATGATTGCCATGGGCATAAGATTCCCGAAGGTGGAGTTCACCACCATGGAAGTAGAGGTGAGCGGCTCTTTCGCCTATGAAGTCGGCACCTATGCCATGACCATCCAGGTAGCCGGAATGCCGGAAATGGCCGATGAAGGGAAGTACCTCACCGTCTACCAGCAGGCCAACGACGGGTCATGGAAGATCAAGGTCGAGACCTGGAACTCCAGCAAGCCCGCTCCCGGGGCACCAGCGGGATCGTAAGACAGAGGAGGGTTCAGTCCTTTCGTTCCGATTGATTTCTCGGCCGATTCCTTGACTTTCCATTCGCTTTACTCTATGTTATTCTGATATTGTCTAAACATAGCCAGGAGGTTGGCCATGCGCAGGCTGCATATCACAATCCTTGGAGTCGGCCTCTGTGCTCTAATGCTGTCAGGAAGCGCCGTAGCACAAAACACCGATGGACGGTGGGCGATCGGGGTCCTGGGCGGCTTTAACACATGGATTAGTGACCTTAACGTTCAGAAATTCGGGCCGGGCGGCACGCTGAGTATCCGCTACGGCGTCACTCCGGTATTCTCTATTGGATTCTCCGGCGGGATGGATGTGCTAAAGTCCTTCCAGGATACGCCTTTGCCTGGATTGCCGTATTCCTACCTCCATGTCGATGCTTTTCCGATCTCCCTCTCGGGATACCTGCGTTTAGCCCCAAAAGCCAAGGTTTCTCCGTATTTTCGATTCGGCGGGGGGATTATGCTGTACGATCGCTTGACTTCAGGCGGAATGCCGGCACCCGATGATCAGCAACACTCGACGTATATAATTCCCGTCGGCCTTGGCATCGAAGCATTCACATCAAGCAACTTTGCCGTTGACCTCGATATCGGGGCCACCAGCCTCACGGATGCGATGGATTTGCGGGAGAATTCCTCCCCTGATCTCTCTCTTTCTGCAAAAGTCGGATTCCACTGGTTCCCCGGCAGGAGCGATACCGACGATGACGACTCAGATGGTCTGACCAACGGGCAGGAACGCCGGATGGGCACAAATGCCCTGCACCCCGATACCGACGGCGATGGACTATTTGACGGTGATGAGGTTCAGAAGTTCCGCACGAATCCGCTTCGGGCAGACACGGATGGCGACGGGTTGACCGATGGCGATGAAACAACTAAGTTCCAAACCGATCCGACACGATATGACACGGATGGCGATGGGCTTGCCGACGGAGACGAAGGAACGAAGTACCACACCGACCCCCTGAAGCCCGACACTGATGGTGACGGCCTGACCGACGGTGATGAAGTGCTCAGATATCATACCGACCCTCTCAAAATCGATACCGACGGCGATGTTCTCACCGACCGCGATGAAGTCAGAGTACATCGCACAGATCCGCTGAATCCGGACAGTGACGGTGACGGCATCGTGGATGGGGAAGAAGTGGCGAAGTACCACACCGACCCGCTGAAGGCCGATACAGATGGCGGAGGTCTGATAGATGGGGCTGAAATCATCCGCGGAACCAACCCCGTGGATCCCAAGGATGACATCGTGAAAGAGACGATTATCCTCGAGCGAGGCAGGGCTGTAGTCCTTCCGGGGATCACCTTCCTGAGTGGCAGCGCGGTATTGACGAGGGATTCGGAGGACATGCTTGAGCGCGCCTTCGCCGCCCTTGTGACGAACTCTGATTTGAACGTCGAAATCGCCGGGTACACGGACAACGTCGGTTCCAGGATAAACAATGAATTGCTTTCACGCCGGCGTGCCGATGCAGTCCGCACGTGGCTCATCGCCAAAGGCATCCCGAGCGGCAGGCTCACGGCGAAGGGCTATGGCATCCGGAACCCGGTCGCCTCAAACAGTACGCCTGATGGCCGGGCCCGGAACCGCCGCATCGAATTCCGCGTCAGGTAAACCCTGCAGTGTTTGCTCCCCCGTCCCGTGTCACCCGAAACGGACGGGGGAGCGTTGTTTTTTTGACTTTCTGCCTCCCTTTTGGTACTTTACCATGATGAAATGCTTCCCAATTGGTGTTTTCCAACAGGGCCCTCCCCGGTGATAACACGCTACGGCTACGATGTGGTCGGCGTGGTTGCGATCCTGTGTCTTGTCGGTTTCCTGGTTTCTTGGTTCCTCGTTGACGCCCGCGCCATTAAGGGCTCCCTGACGGTTGTGTCACTCATGGTGCTCATATTCACGCTCTTTTTCTTCCGGGACCCCGAGAGAATCACCCCGGGAGGAGCAGATCTGATCATAGCCCCGGCAGATGGTAAAGTGTTGTCTGTGCGGGACGTGACCGACGATGAATTCCTGCACGGAGCCGCGATCCAGGTCAGCATTTTCATGTCTCCGCTCAATGTGCACGTGAATCGGTTCCCGGTCACTGGCTCTGTGAAGTACTTCCGGCATTTTCCGGGCGCGCACGTGGTGGCATTCGACGAAAAGGCTTCCGTGCGGAATGAGCGTACGCACATTGGTATCGCCCATCCGCAGGGGCAGGTTCTCTTCAAGCAAATTGCGGGATTCATCGCCCGCCGGATAGTCGCCGAAGTGCGTGAAGGCGATGCGGCTGTCGCCGGCGCCCGGTTCGGTATGATCAAATTCGGTTCGCGCGTTGATGTCATTCTCCCGCGGTCAGTCTCCGTGCGCGTCAAGCCCGGGGATTGTACCGTGGCAGGAGAGACGGTGCTTGCTCATTTTTCCACAGCCGGATAGGCCAATGAGAATCACACGTGCGGTTGTTCCCAGTCTCTTCACCGTGCTGAACATGTTCTCCGGCTTCATGTCTCTCATCCATGCAAGCCACAATGAATTCATCCCAGCCTGTTGGTTCATCATCCTGGCGGCGGGATTCGATGCTCTCGATGGTGTCATGGCTCGGATCACCAAATCCACGTCGCAGTTCGGTGTCGAGATCGACTCACTGTCGGATGTTGTCTCGTTCGGTGCTGCACCGGCGTTTCTGGTGTATCAGTTTTCACTCGGCACGATGAACGGGCTCGGGATTTTCCTGAGCTCGCTGCTGATGATCTTTGCGGGTCTGCGGCTCGCGCGCTTCAACGTGCAACTCGTGGGATTCGACAAGGATCATTTTGTGGGACTGCCGGTTCCCGTCAGCGGCATCACGGTCGCTTCATTCGTCATCAACGCGGTGAACGGCATCGAGCCGTTTGCGGCCGTTGCACCGGCGGCGCTCCCATGGTTGACCGTGGTACTGTCACTGCTGATGGTGAGCAAGGTCCGGTACGATACACTCCCGAAGGTCTCCGCGCGCGCCATACGGAAAGAACCGTGGAAGTTCATATTTTTCGCCCTTGCGGCGATCGTGGTGTCGGTCACGGCAGGGAGTGCGATTTTTCCGCTGTTCATGTTGTTTATTCTCATAGGACTCGTCCGATATGTGGGAAGCGCTCTGAAGCGGCTCATCCATTCCGGACCGCCGTATGAACGTGAAGAGCGTGTCGGTCACTCACGTGTGGATTCTTGAAAGAGCTGCCATGGTTCGTTCCCGCATTCACATTACATTGCGTCCATCGATCCTGGATCCGCAGGGCAAAGCAGTGTCGCATGCGATTGGCACGCTGGGAGTTGCCGGCGTGAAGTCCGTCCGCATGGGCAAGTATATCGAAGTGACCTTCGACGGCGGTGATGTCGACGCCGCACGCGCTGCAACCGAAGAAATCTGCAAAAAGCTGTTGGCGAACCCGGTGATGGAAGACTACCGGTTTGACGTGGAGAACGTTGGGTGAAGAACGGATTGGTGCGATTCGGGGTGGTGGTGTTTCCGGGGTCGAACTGCGACCACGATGCCTACCAGGTGTGCAAGAAGCTCCTCGGTCAGGATGCGGTCTTTCTCTGGCACAAGGAGCATTCGCTGCAGGATGCGGACGTGGTCATACTGCCCGGCGGGTTTTCCTACGGAGATTATCTGCGGTGCGGGGCGATAGCACGTTTTTCACCGGTCATGCAGGAAGTAACGGCGTTCGCCGCCGACGGAGGTTTGGTCATCGGGATCTGTAACGGATTCCAGATTCTTGTCGAAGCGGGGCTCCTCCCCGGGGTATTGCTGCGGAATGACTCGTTGCGCTTTGTGTGCAAGCACGTTCACTTGCGGGTCGAGAACGCCTTTACGCCGTTCACGGGAGACTATGCTCCCGGAGAAGTGTTGACCGTTCCCATTGCGCATGGCGACGGCAACTACTTCGTGGATGACAGGACATTGCGCGAGCTGGAAGAACAGGGGCGCATTGTCTTCCGTTATTGCGATCCACAGGGCGCAGTGACGCCCGAGGCGAATCCCAACGGCTCTCTGGCCAATATCGCCGGCATCGTCAATGAGGCGGGCAATGTGCTGGGGATGATGCCGCATCCGGAGCGGGCCTCGGATCCTCTCCTTGGCCATACCGACGGCCGGCGGCTCTTTGATTCACTGCTGAACCATGTGATGTCCCGCGTCGTGCCGCATGGCTTAGGGGAAGGCGCGCAAGTTCACCAAAGGTAAGTGAGGAGGAATAGGAAATGGGCAACATCGGCACCACGGAAATCATCCTGATCGTCGCTGTACTGTTCTTGTTTTTCGGGGCAAAGAAGATCCCCGAGTTCGCACAGGGACTTGGCAAGGGCATCCGAGAGTTCCGGAAAGCTTCGCGGGAGATCCAGGAGGAGATCGACACGGAGTCGAAAAAGCTGGACAGCAAGACTCCTGAACAGAAAGGGTAACCAACCGTGTTGTTTGACAATATTGGCGGCTCGGAACTCCTCGTCGTCATGCTGGTAATCTTTATCTTTTTCGGGCCAAAGAAGTTTCCCGAAATGGGCAAGAGCATCGGCAAAGCTATGCGCGAATTCAAGAGCGCGATGCGCGGTGTGAAACAGGATCTGGAGAATTCGACCCGGATCGATCCGTAGCGATATGGCGCAGCAGAGGAGCGTGAGCCCGGCACCCGCCACATATGAAGAGACACGCCGTGCGGTGGACTCGGGCGCAACGACGTGTGAAGCGACGACGCAGCAGTTCCTGGGCACGATTGAGCGCAAACACGGGCTGAACGCTTTCCTGTCTGTATTTGACGAACGTGCCCTCGCACGGGCACGGGACATTGACCGGAAACTGGCCGAGGGACGCGCAGGCCGGTTGGCCGGAATGGTCGTGGGCATCAAAGACGCCCTGTGCATGAAGCATGAGCGGTTGACCTGTGCGTCTCGGATCCTCGGCAATTTCGTCTCGTTGTACGATGCCACAGCCGTCGCCCGCCTGGAACAAGAAGATGCGATTATTATCGGGAAGACAAACCTCGATGAATTCGCGATGGGTTCGTCCACCGAGAATTCCGCGTTTGGCCCTGTGCGCAACCCCGTCGACGAATCGCGCGTCCCGGGCGGCTCGAGCGGCGGATCCTGCGTTGCTGTGGCGGCCGGAATGGCGCACACCGCACTGGGAACAGACACCGGGGGTTCCATCAGACAACCGGCGTCCTTCTGCGGCGTCGTAGGCCTGAAACCCACCTATGGCCGGGTATCGCGGTACGGGCTCGTCGCCCTCTCGTCCTCGCTCGATCAGATCGGACCATTTGCCAACTGTGTCGTCGATGCCGCGCGCGTTCTGCAGGTGATTGCGGGACATGATCCCCGGGATACAACATCGGCCGAGATTCCTGTCCCCGGCTACGCGACATCGCTGACGCGCGATGTGCGGGGAGTGCGCATAGGGTTGCCACCGGAAGCCTTCGCCGAAGGGCTGAACGATGAGGTCCGCGCAGCCATTGAACAGACGGTCGAGTTGTTGCGCCGGGAGGGGGCAGTCTTCCGCAAGGTTTCCCTCCCGCATTCCCGGTACACAATCTCCACCTATTATATTCTGATGACTGCAGAGGCGTCCTCAAACCTTGCGAGGTATGACGGAGCCCGGTACGGCCTCCGCGCCGCCCCCGTTCGTGACCTCTCAGAAATGTATGTGCGATCGCGCAGTGAGGGTTTCGGCAAAGAGGTGAAACGCAGAATCATGCTGGGTACCTACGTTCTCTCCGCCGGCTACTACGACGCCTACTACCGGAAAGCTCAGAAAGTCCGGCGCCTTATCCAGGATGACTTCGTCGCTGCATTCAAGGAAGCGGAGTGCATCCTGATGCCAACATGTCCCACGACGGCGTTCAGACTCGGCGAGAAGGTCGATGACCCACTCGCAATGTATCTCTCGGATGTGTACACGGTGTCGGCCAACCTGGCGGGCGTCCCGGCGATCAGCGTTCCCTGCGGCGCGGACCGAAACGGCCTCCCGATCGGCGTCCAGGTCATCGGCAAACAGTTCGACGAACCAATGATTCTCCGAGTTGCCGATACGATTGAACAGCTGCGGAAACCCTCGAACACAATCTCAACATGAACCTATGAGCATCCTCGTCGGTAGGCACACGCGCCTCGTGGTGCAAGGCATCACCGGTGGCGAAGGGACCTTTCACACCAAGCAGATGATGGAATACGGCACAAAGGTGGTCGCCGGTGTCACCCCGGGCAAGGGTGGGACGACGTACGGAGGGACGGAGGTCGATCCATTTCCCAGGCAAGTGCCGGTGTTCAACACCGTGGCCGGGGCGGTGAAGGCGACTCGTGCGAACACATCGGTCATCTTCGTTCCTGCGGCATTTGCAGGAGATGCCATCGTCGAGGCGGCCGATGCCGGCGTAGGTTTGATTGTCTGCATCACGGAAGGCATCCCCACACGCGACATGCTGACAGCATACGATTTTGTCACAAGGCGCGGAGTGCGCCTGATCGGGCCCAACTGCCCTGGGATCATATCTCCGGGACTGGCGAAGGTCGGCATCATGCCCGGGTTCATTCACAAAAAGGGAAATGTCGGCGTCATATCGAGGAGCGGCACGTTGACTTATGAGGCCGTCTGGCAGCTGACAGAGCGCGGAATCGGGCAGTCGACCTGCATTGGGATCGGTGGAGACCCGGTGATC
>Ga0105106_10000314_pt1 | contig 34185 bp, 34 predicted proteins | sample PPLLaktember2015_5_FD_79109 | JGI IMG/M metagenome (GOLD analysis project Ga0105106, IMG submission 79109) | Freshwater sediment microbial communities from Prairie Pothole Lake near Jamestown, North Dakota, USA - PPLs Lake P8 Core (1) Depth... | ecosystem: Environmental > Aquatic > Freshwater >... | reverse complement strand
TGGCGGACCTGGAGCGTGACGCGCGGCTCCTCGTCCCAGCCGTTGTCCGCGCCTTTGAGGAAGTGGTCGAAGAAGCGTTTCTGGAGCGCGACCCCGTAGTCGGTGTAGAACGGCGCCCAGTGCGAGTCCCCGTGCACTTCGAGCCACTTCTGAATGGAGCCCGCACGGCCGTAACCTTCGAAGTTGCCGCGGGTGTGCAGCCCCTGGCCGCCCCAGTTCGCCGCGGACAATAGCGGCACGGTGATTTTCGAGAGGTCGGCGGTGCGCTCGCGATAGTAATCGTCGATGAGGGGGCGCGCGAGCACGTTCGCCCACATGTCGGCACGGTTCTGTCGCAGCGTCTCGTCGGGCAGCGTCTCGTCGCCGCACACGAGCGCCCCGGTGACGCGGCTCCTGGGGCCGCGCTCGCCGCGCCCGTGCTGCACCGTCACGACCTGCATCTCCTGCCAGTTCTTGCGGAAAGTGCACGCGATGCCGCCGTGGCGCGCGCCGTCGCGGTAGTAGTCGGACCAGCCTTCCCACACGCAGATCGCCGCGAGGTGCGGCGGCTGCAGCGCAGCCGCGCGCCATTGGCTGCTCGCGTAGTACGAGATGCCGTTCAGCCCGATCTTGCCGTTGGACCAGGCCTGCGCGGCGGCCCATTCGATGCAGAGATAGAAGTCGCGGTTCTCGCGCGCATTGTTGTGGTCGAGGTATCCGGGCGAGCGCCCCGCGCCGCGCGAGTCGACCCGCACGCACACGTAACCGTCGGGGACCCATTTTTCGGGATCGGCCACTTCCCAGTTCTGGTACTTGTTCGAGGTGCCCGCCACCGCGTCCGGAAACTCGCGCGCCATGATTTCCCACGCGGTCTTGTAGCCGTCCTGGAAAGCGAGCCCCTTGCCATATGGGCCGTAGCTCACCAGCGCGGGATAACGGCCTTCCTCCACCGGGCGGTACACGTCGGCGCGCAGCGTGAGCCCGTCGTCCATCGTGACCGGGACGTCCCAGTCGATCCGCATGCCCTCGCGGACCTCGGACTTGGAGTCGCTCATGGCTCGAGCTTGTCTTCGAACCAGTCCCACATCGTCGCCGTCACCAGGGTCAGGTAATCGCGCTGGCAGTGCTGCGCCCCGCCTTCGTCCTCGGTGAATACCCGCAGGGTCTTATCCTTCGAGCCCGAGGCGTCGTGCAAGGCCTGGGCGTCGGCGAGAGGAACCTGCTCGTCGGCCGCGCCGTGGACGATGAGGAACGGGCAGCGCATTTTCTGCACCACGCCGTCGAGGCGGAAAGGCTCAAGCTTTTTCAGCGCGTCTTCCAGCGTGTCGACGCCGAGTATCCAGGTGATGTGATGGCCGGGCACCGAAAGCGAAGTCCTGAACTTCGCGTCGATGCGCTTCTTCCACGTGGCGTAATAATCCCAGATCGCGCCCCACGCGATGCACGCGGCAAAGCGCGGCTCCATCGAGGCGATGCGCGGCGCGTAATAGCCGCCGAGGCTGATCGCCACCACGCCGAGTTTCTTCGCGTCGACATCCTCGCGCTTCTCGAGGTAGTCCACGCACGCGCTGCCGGCGGCTTCGTAGTCGTGGCGCAGGTAGTGGCCGCGGAAACGGATCGCTTCGCCCGTTCCCGGGCCGTCCATCACGAGCACCGAAATGCCGCGCTTGATGAGATCCGGCACGCCGCGCGTGTACTGGATCTCCTTGGTGACGTCGAGCCCGTCGAAGAAGACGACGCAGGGCGCGCGCTTCGATCTGGCGTTCTGGGCATGGACGAAATAGCCGGGAAGGCTGCCGCCTTCGAAAGGCACTTCGACGATCTCGATCTCGACGTCGGTCAGCTTCGAGAAGCGGTGGAAGCATTGCACCGCCGTGCGATACACCGCGAGCGCCTTCTCGTCCTTGGGCGTGCGGAAGCGCTCGGCCATCTGGTAGTAATTGCACGCGCGCAAGTATGCGTGAGCCGCCGAATAGCGGTGTCCCGCCCCTTCGAATTTCTCGGCGTAACCGCGCACGCCGTCGGCGACTTTCGCGCACGCGTCGAACCACGCATCGTCGTCTTCCGGGTTCTTGTCCTTGAGCATCCGCCCGATCTTGTGCAGCTCGCCGAAGTCGGAGCCGCCGTAAGGCGCCGAGCCGATCATGTTGACGAACGCCGCCGACCAGCGGTAGTTGCCGGGGAAGTACATGAAGTACGAAGGGTCTTTGGCCACCGTTTACCTCGATCTCTGATGTTTAATGCGGCTTACTGCTTCGGGATGCCCGCGTTCTTCGCCACTTTCGCCCACTTCTCGGTCTCCGCGCGGAGAAAAGCGCCGTATTCCGCCGGACCCAGCGCGCCGACTTCGTGGCCCTGACCGGTGAAAAGCTTGCGCGCTTCAGGCGTGCCGAGCGCTTTCGCGAGTATGTCGTGTATGCGCGAGATCACCGCGGGCGGCGTGCCGGCGGGGGCGAGCACGCCGTTCCAATTGTAGCTTTCGAAGCCCTGCAACCCCTGTTCGGCGAGAGTGCGTATCTGAGGCATGAGCGGCGTACGCTCGCGCGAGGTGACGCCGACCGGCCTCAGCTTGCCCGTGTTGACGAGCCCGGCGGACGTCGCGAACTGGATCTGCGCGAGCTCGATGTTGCCCGCGAGGAGATCGACCACGAACTGCGCGGCGCCTTTGTACGGCACGTGCGTGAGCTTGACCCCGGCGCGGCTCGCAAAGAGCTCGATCGCGAGATGGCCGACGGTGCCGACTCCGGGCGTACCGAAATTGATGCTGCCGGGCTGCGTCCGGGCGAGCGCCACGAAATCCTTGAGCCCCTGCACCGGGAGGCTGGGGTGCGCGCAGAGGCAGCTCGCGCTCCTCGCGATCAGCATGATGGGCGCGAGGTCGCGCTGCGGATCGTATGCGAGCTTCTTGCGTACGATGGGCGCGATCGTCACGGGGCCGGGGTTGCCGGCGAGCAGGGTGTAGCCGTCGGGGGCGCTTTTCGCGACGAGCTCGGTGCCGGTCATTCCGCCCGCGCCGGGACGGTTCTCGGCGATGACCGACTGGCCGAAAGCCGCGTTGAGCTGCTGCGCCACCCATCGCGCCTGAGTATCAGTCGGACCGCCCGGAGGGAAGGGAACGATGATGCGCACCGTCTTCACGGGGTAGGGGGCGCTTTGCGGCGAGGCCGGTGCGCTGCACACGGCGAGCACTACGAAAAGCTGCGCAAGCAGGTGGAATCTCATCGTTCATCCTCCGGGTGGTTGCGCGATTGTCACCGCGTCTTGTCGACGACGATTCTAGCGGAACGCTTCAGCCGCTCACAAACGCACGGCCCGGGCGTCGAGGTTTCCGAGTGAAGAGCGGCGAGACACCATCTGGTAAACTCGTTCGCCCCCGCACCAGACCAATCATCACGAGGAAAGACATGCCTGCCGCACCGAAGAAAACGAGGCCCAAGTACCGCGACATACTGTTCGAAGTGAAAGACCAGGTGGCGTGGGTCACGATCAATCGTCCTCGCATCCTCAACGCTTTTCGGGAGCAGAGCCTCGACGAGATGATAGACGCGCTCAAGTCGACGCGCGAGGATCCCTCGATCGTGTGCGCGGTCATCACGGGCGCGGGAGACAAGGCGTTTTCCGCCGGCGGCGATTTCTACGCCATGAAGCGCCTCAACTTCGCAAACGCGTACATGTGGAACGACCGCATGCTCGGTCTCGCCATGACGATACGCGGCCTCCCGATCCCGGTGATCGCGATGGTGAACGGCTGGTGCATGGGCGGAGGTCACGAGCTCGCGCTGTGGTGCGACGTCGTGATCGCCTCGGAGAACGCGGTCCTCGGCCAGACGGGCGCCAAAGTCGGCGCCTGCCCAACTGTCGGCGCGACGCAATACCTGCCGCGCATCATCGGAGAGCGCCTCGCGCGCGAGATGATCTTCTGCGCGCGGCGCTTCGGCGCGAAAGAGGCGGTGGAAGTCGGCCTCATCAACAAGTGCGTGCCGCAGAAGGAACTGCTCAAGGAAACGCTCAAGTGGTGCGAGACCATGAAAGGCCACAGCGCGCTCACGATCCGCATGACCAAGCGCTCGCTCAATTTCGAATCGGACAACCTCTATTCTTCGTGGCAGCACGGGATGGAGCTGCTCGCCCACGTGTGGGGCTCGGACGAAGCGAAGGAAGGCATGAATGCTTTCCTCGCCGGCCGCTCGCCGGATTTCCAGAAATTCCGCATGCGCGACAAGAAGGAGCTCGAGTGCTACCTCGAAGGCTGCGAGCGCGACGAGAACGCGCCGCCGGTGATGCGCGGTAACGGAAAGGCTGCACCGAGGAAAAAAACGCAAGGTAAAGCGAAAAGCCGATGAAGCAGCCGCAAGGCGCCCTCGAAGGGCTGCGCGTGCTCGATCTGACGCGCATCCTCGCGGGGCCGCTGTGCACCATGATGCTCGGCGACATGGGCGCGGACGTGATCAAGGTCGAGCCGCCGGGCACGGGCGACGACACGCGCACCTGGGGCCCGCCTTTCGCGGGAACCGAATCGGCGTACTTTCTCGGCGTGAACCGCAACAAGCGCTCGATCACGCTCAACATGGCGGGCAGGTCCGGCCAGGAAATCCTGGCGAAGCTGATCGCGCAATGCGACGTGCTGGTGGAGAATTTCAAGGCGGGTACGCTGGAGAAGTGGGGTTTCGGCAACGACTGGCTGGAAGAGCACGCGCCGCGCGTCATCCGCTGCTCGATCACCGGTTACGGCGCCACCGGTCCCAAGGCGGGGCTTCCCGGCTACGACTTCATACTCCAGGCGGAATCCGGGTTGATGAGCATCTGCGGCGACGCGGAAGGCGAGCCGATGAAATACGGCGTGGCAATCGTCGATATCTGCACCGGCATGCTCGCGTCCAATTCGATACTCGCGGCGCTGCAGGCGCGCGAGCGGACCGGCAAAGGCCAGCACGTCGAGGTGTCGCTCTTCGATTCGAGCCTCGCGATGCTCGCGAACGTCGCTTCCAACCACCTCGTTTCAGGCCGGGACGCGCGCCGCTTCGGGAACGGGCACCCCAACATCGTTCCTTATACGGCGTATCGCGCCGCCGACGGGATGATCGCCGTCGCGGTCGGCAACGACGGCCAGTTCGCCAAGTTCGCGGCGGTTCTCGGAAAGCCCGAATGGGCGACCGACCCGCGCTACGCGCGCAATCCCGAGCGCGTCGCGAACCGCCACGCCCTCGATCCCGCCATTGCCGCTATCCTCGGCGCCGCGGCCGCGGAAGACTGGATAGCGAAGCTTTCCGCCGCGGGCATCCCCTGCGGGCGCATCAACTCGGTCGCGCAGGCGCTCGATGACCCGCACACCGTCGCGCGTGAAATGGTGCGCACCGTGCAGCACCCCACCGCCGGCGAAGTCAGAATGGTCGGCATTCCTTTCCGCTTCAGCGACACCCCGGCTTCGGTGCGCCGCGCTCCGCCGACGCTCGGTCAGCACACCGAGCAGGTGCTGCGCGAGATGCTCGAGCTCTCCGATGCCCGCATCAACGAGCTGAGAGCGGAAAAAGTCATTTAAGGATTCAGCATCAAGGATCCTCATGATCACCGGCCTGAGTCACGTCTCCATCGTCGTTCCGAACCTCGAAGCCGCTGTCGAGCGCCTGAAGCGGGTCTACGGTCTCGCCGCGGGCGAGCCGCAGATGAATGCCGAGCAGGGCGTGAGGCTCGCCTATGTGGAGCTCGCGAATGCGCGCATCGAGCTGATGGAGCCCTCGCGCGCCGATTCGCCGATCGCGAAGTTCCTGGAGCGCAACCCGCGCGGCGGGATCCATCACTTCTGCCTCGCGGTCGACAGCGTCGATGCCACCGTGCGGGACATCGCTCTCGAAGGCGTGCAGGTGCTCGGCGAAGGCAAGGCGCAGGTGAACGTACACGGCGAGCGCATCGCTTTCGTCCACCCCAGAGATTTTCTCGGCGCGCTGGTCGAGCTCGAAGAAGGACACGAGTAGCGCGTCTTACAGGTTTTACACCGGCGGCGACAAGGCGTCGTACCTGCTGCTGCCCATCATTCCCGCGAAATGAAATGAGCGAACACTCACGCATCAAAGCAGCCGAGCTCGAAGCGTTCATCGCGCGCGCGTTCGAAGCCGTCGACGTCCCGCCCGCGGACGCGAAGTCGATCGCGCAGCTCATGACGCGCGCGGACGTGAACGGCTCCGAAGGCCACGGGATATTCAGGCTGCCGCAGTACATCCGGCGCATCAAAGGCGGCGCCGTGAACGTGCGCCCGAAGATCGCGATCGAGCGCGAAGCCGCCGCGATGGCGCTCGTGAACGGCGACAACGGCATGGGCCACCTCGTCATGCGCTACGCGACCGAGCTCGCGATCGAGAAAGCGAAGAGCGCGGGTGTTGCGTGGGTCGGCGCGAACTGGAGCAATCACGCGGGCCCCGCTTCGCTTTACGCGAGCATGCCGCTCGAGCACGACATGATCGGGCTTTACATGGCGGTGGGCAGCGCCAACCATCTGCCGCCGTGGGGCGGGCTCGACATGCTGCTGTCGACCAATCCGCTCGCCGTCGCGATTCCAACGGCGGAAGAGCCGCCGATCGTGCTCGACATGGCGACGACGGTCGCGGCTTACGGCAAGGTGAAAACCAAAGCGCAGCGCGGTGAGACGATGCCGGTGGGCTGGATGATGGACCGTCAGGGGAAACCGCTCACCGACCCGAAACGCGCCAATGAAGGATTTCTGCTGCCGATCGGCGAGTACAAAGGCTACGGCCTCGCGCTCATCATCGGCTTATTGTCCGGATCGCTGAATCGCGCGGCGATGGGAAAAGACGTCGTCGACTTCAACGCCGACGACACGACGCCGACCAATACCGGGCATGCGATCGTCGCAGTTTCGGTCGAAGCTTTCGGCGACGTCGCGGAGTTCAAGCGCAGCGTCGATGCCCTCGCGCGCGACCTGCGCGCTTCGAAGCGCCTGCCGGGCGTCGATCGCATCTGGCTGCCCGGCGAGCAGAGCCACGCCAACCGCATCGACCACCTGGAGAACGGCGTTCCAGTGCCGCCAGCGCTACGCAAGAGCTTGGAAGCGCTTGCGGCCGATCTCGACATCGCGCCGTTGCCGGCATCTTAAAAGGAAGGGAGGTTACGGAGGGAAACCTGGGTTTCCCTCTGTATCGTTCACCGGTGCAAGAACGCAGTGAGTGTCACTGCGTTCACTGGCGGCCGCCTGCGGCGCTAAGCCGCCGCAGGTTCATCCACCACTGCGTTGCGCAGCACGCCGATGCCCTCGATCTCCGATTCGATCACGTCACCCGCCTGCAGCAGCCACTCGGGGTTCGCAAGCCCTCCGCCGCCCGGCGACCCGGTGGCGATGACGTCACCCGGCATGAGCGTGATCTGCGACATGTACGCGATCAGCTTCGGAATAGACCACAGCATGTCCTTGGTGTTGCCGTCCTGGCGCACTTCGCCGTTCACCCGCGTCACGATGCGCAGGCTCATGGGTTCGGGAATCGCTTCGCGCGTGACGAGCCACGGTCCCATCGGTGCGAAGGTGTCGAAGGTTTTTGCGAGGAAGAGATGGCCGCCTTCGCGCTCGCGGCGGCCGACGTCACGCGCCGTGACGTCGTTCATGATCGTGTAACCCGCGACGACGCCGTAAGCCTCGTGCTCGGAGACGTGCTTGCACTTCTTGCCGATGACCACCGCGAGCTCGGTTTCGTAATCGAGCTCCGCGCACGCGCGAGGCTTCACGATGTCGCGTCCCGGGCCGGTGATGGCCGAGAGCGGTTTCATGAATGCGGCCGGTATCGCTCCGCGCTCCTTGCCCGGGTTGCGGGTGTAACCCGGATAGTTGCGCCCGATCGCGATCAGCTTGAGCGGGCGCACGGGCGCGTAAAGCCTGCACTCGGCGAGCGGTATGAAAAGCTGCTCTCCGGCGAGGCCGGTGGCCCCTGGCGAGCTTGCGGCGAGCTCCGCCAGGTACGAGTAGGCGTCGCCCAGGGCGAGCCATGCCGGTTCGCCGGTATGGAGAAACTCCGCGACGTAAGGCGGTATGTAAAGACGCGCGAGCTCCGGCCCCTTGCGGTTGCCGGTCTCGTCGACGAGGTACAGCGCGTATCCCGCGCGCAGGTCGGCGACGAGGTCGGTGCCGACGAGGACGCCGAGTCGTGACAGAGAGGACGACTCGTGCCTGCGGCTGTAGCGCATGAGCTTCATGGTCAGGGAAGGCCATGGTAACAGAGCGTCTTCCAGGCGCGGCATGACAGGCGCTTGGACGCCGGCCGCGCAATTGCCTATAGTACGCGGCCTGGCACGGGGGTTGCTCCCGTGCGCTACTCGTTCGGGAACCCTTTGCGGCCCGACCTCGCCTAAGCCTAGACGTGACGCGCGTAGTGAGCGTCCGATCACCCGGGAGAACGATGTGAAACGAATGCTGACTATTATTTTTGCCGCGCTGCTGGGCCTGTCTTTCGGCGCGCGCGCCGCAGAAACCTCCCCCGACGCGCTGGTGAAAGCCACCGCCGAGGACGTGATTACGGTCATACGCACGACCAAGGACAAAGCTGCGCTGCGCGCAGCCGCAGAGGAAAAAGTGCTGCCGCACTTCGATTTCCGCGCCATGACGCAGCTCGCAGTCGGCCAGCACTGGCGGCAGGCGAGCCCGGAGCAGCAGAAAGCGCTGATCGACGCGTTCAGGACGCTGCTCGTGAACACTTACACCGCATCGCTGAACGTCGCGTCCACCGGCAAGGAGTCGGTCGAAGTGAAGCCGACCACGCTGAAGCCCGGCGATAACGACGTGATCGTTCGCACCACGGTGCGCACGGCGAGCAGGCCGCCGATTCCGGTCGATTACCGCATGACGAGAACGCCCAGCGGCTGGAAGGTCTATGACGTGATCGTCGAGAACCTGAGCCTCGTCACCAACTACCGCAGCTCATTCGCCTCCGAGATCGGCCGCACCGGAATCGACGGCCTCGTGAAAGCCCTCCAGTCGAAGAACCAGGAGCTCGCGAAAGCGGGATAGCGGGCGGCGGGCGCTGGCGTACCGAATGCGGTTCTACCCGCGCTCGTTTTCCAAGCTGCTGTTCGTCGGCTTCGCGCTGATTGCGCTGCCGCTCATGTTCGCGTTGATCAACAACGCGATTTCGATCGACCGGCTCGGCAACCAGAGCCAGAAAGCCGTCTACCAGGCGGTGCAGGCGACGCAGAGCAGCCGCAAGCTCGCCGAGCTGATCCCCGCGATGGAGCGCGTCGCGCACCAGATGATCATACTGGGCGACCGCGCGCTCCTGGAGACCTACCGCGTCCATCGCAAGCAGCTCCTCACCACCGCCTCGGAGTTCTCGACGCTGCCTTTCGACACCGAGCAGCGCGGGGCGTTGCGCGAGATCGTGAGCGGGGAAGAAGCGATCTACGAGCTCCTGTCGAGCCCGTCAGCACGCCCGGAGGAGCTCCAGAAAGCGGTGCAGGCTTTCGTCGGCCTCGCCGAGCGCGGGCAGGCGATCAACCGGCGCAGCAACGAGCTCATCGACCGCGAAGTCGAGAACATGCGCGCGACGGCCCGCCAGGCGCAGACGATCACGCTGTGGCAGCTCCTCGCTCTTTTCCCGGTCGTGATTTTTCTGGTGGTCGGCTTCACCATCCTCATCACGCGGCCCATACGCCAGATCGACGAATCGATACGGCGCCTCGGCCAGGCCGACTTCAGCGTGCCGGTGCGCGTGGGCGGCCCGGACGACCTGCAGCAGCTCGGCGAGCGCCTCGACTGGATGCGCGAGCGCCTCGCCGACCTCGAGCAGCAGAAGAACCGCTTCCTGCGACATATGTCACACGAGCTCAAGACGCCGCTCACCGCCTTGCGGGAGGGCGCGGAGCTATTGGCCGAGGAAGTGGTGGGCAAGCTCACCGCCGAGCAGCGCGAGATCGCCGAAATACTGCGTCATAACAGTATAGAATTGCAGAAGCTCATCGAAGACCTTCTGTCCTACGGCGCGAGCCAGGCCCAGAAGCCCGGGGTCGCCGTGGGCCGGGTAGAGCTGCAGCGCGTCGCGAACCGCGTCATCGAAGACCAGAAGCTCGCCTTGCGCGCGAAACACCTCAACTTCGACGTGAACGTGCAGGACCTTACGCTGAACGCCGATTCCGAGAAGCTCCGGGTCATGCTCGACAACCTCGTTTCCAACGCCATCAAGTTCTCGCCCGCAGGCGGCACCATCACGGTGAGCGCGCGCCAGGTCGGCGACGAAGTCGAGCTCGAAGTCGTCGACGAGGGGCCGGGCATCGCCGCGGAGGAGCGCAGCCTCGTGTTCGAGCCTTTCTACCGGGGCCGCAACGCCGCCGATGCGCTGGTGAAAGGCACCGGAATCGGGCTTTCGGTCGTGCGCGAATACGTGCAGATGCACGGCGGCACGGCGGAGGTGGTCGACGGGAGTCCGGGCGCGCACATTCGCGTGCGTCTGCCGCTTGCGGCCGGAGCGGCTGCGGTGAAAGGCGAAGGGCCACCACCCGTTGCGGAGGCCGCGCGATGAGCCGAAGGTGGACGCTCGCCGCTGCGGTGCTGCTCGCCGGATGCGCGACGGTGGAAGAGACGGTGCCGCCGGTCGAGACCGCTGAGCAGGCGCCGCAGGTGGCGATCGTGAAACCGGCGCCTCCCGAGGAGGCCGCAGCGCCGGCGCCGCCCGCAGACGTTCTGCCGCCCAAGGTTGCCGAGCGCCCCCCCGCGAGCGAAGTCGAAATCCTGCTCTCGGAGTTCGCGCGGATGCGCCGCCTGTCCGGCGCCGAGCTCGCGCGCGAACAGGAGGCCGCCCGCAACGCCTTCAATCAGACGCGCAGCGACAGCGCGCGGGTGCGACTGGCCATGACGCTGGCGATCCTCGGGGTCCCCGGCAGCGACGATGCGCAGGCGCTCGCGCTGCTCGACCCGCTCGTCAAGACCCCGGGCGCAGCGCTTCACGCGCTCGCTTTTCTGCTCGCTGCGCACATCCAGGACCAGCGGCGCCTGACGGCGCAGGTGAGCGGGCTGCAGCAGAACGTCCAGGGGCTGCAGCAGAACGTCCAGGGGCTGCAGCAGAAACTCGACGCGATCAAGTCACTCGAGCGGTCCCTGAGCGGCCGCGAAGCGGCTCGCCGCAAATGAAACCGGGCCCATGAACACGACCGCTCCCCGTCCCAGCGTGCTGGTTGTCGACGACGATCCGGACTTGCTGCGCCTTATGCAGATCCGGCTTTCCGCCGCAGGCTATGCCGTGACGACGGCCGAGAGCGCCGAGCGCGCCCTGGCGCAGCTCGCGGTCGCGCGCCCGCGTGTCGTCGTGACCGATCTGCGCATGAGCGGCATGGACGGCATGGCGCTTTTCGAGTCGATACAGGAGCAGAACCCCGCGCTGCCCGTGATCATCCTGACCGCGCACGGCACCATCCCCGACGCGGTCTCGGCGGTGAAAAGCGGCGTCTTCGGCTATCTCACCAAGCCTTTCGAAGCGCGCACGCTGCTCACCGAGATCGAGCGCGCGCTCACGCTCGGCGGCGGCATGAGCACGCAGGCTGCGACCGAAGGCGTCGACGACACCTGGCGCCGGGACATCATCACCCGCAACCCGGCGATGGAGGACGTGCTCGCCAAAGCGCGGCTGGTCGCCGACAGCGACGCGAGCGTCTTCATTTATGGCGAGTCGGGAAGCGGCAAGGAGCTGATCGCGCGCGCGATACACAGCGCGAGCCGGCGCCACGATCAGCCTTTCGTCGCCATCAACTGCGGCGCGATACCGGAGCAGCTCCTCGAATCCGAGCTGTTCGGGCACGTGAAAGGATCGTTCACCGGCGCGGTGCGCGACCACAAAGGTCTCTTCCTGACGGCGAACAAGGGCACGCTCTTCCTGGACGAGATCGGCGACATGCCGGTGCCGCTGCAGGTGAAGTTGCTGCGGGTGCTGCAGGAGCGCCAGGTGCGCCCGGTCGGCTCCACCCAGAGCTTCGAGGTGGACGTGCGCCTGATCTCCGCGACCCACCGCAACATCGAGGCGGAAATGGCGGCGGGCAATTTCCGGGACGACCTCTATTACCGCCTGAACGTCGTCGCCCTCCACCTGCCGTCGCTCTCCGAGCGGCGCGAAGACATCCCGCTCCTCGCCAACCATTTCCTCGCCGCGCTGGCCGCGAAATATCAGCGCACGATCACGGGCTTTGCGCCCGAGGCGATCGAGACCCTGGTGTCCGCGCCGTGGCCGGGCAACGTGAGGCAGCTCTACAACGTCGTCGAGCAGGCGGTCGCGCTGGCGACCACGCCGCTCATTCCCGCGCCGCTCGTGCAGCAGGCGATCCAGCACCAGCAGACCGAGTTCGCCTCGTTCGAGGACGCGCGCCGCAAATTCGAGCGTGATTACCTCGCCCAGATCTTGAGGATCACCGACGGTAACGTCACCCAGGCCGCGCGCCTCGCCAAGCGCAACCGCACCGAGTTCTACAAGCTCCTGCAAAGGCATCAGCTGGATCCGAAGCTTTTTAAAAACGCTAAGGCTTAGCGTTTTTCGAAAAGCTTCGCTTTTTCTGTTACGAACAGAGAGGAACCTGCCGCGGCAATGAAGCGTGGCGGGGCGACGAGTCGCCCCGCAGCCGCGGCTCGGTGTACGAACAGAGGGAAACCAAGGTTTCCCTCCGTATCCTCCTTTCCTTTGGCTCGCTCGCGCTCGCTCCGACGCCTCATCGTGGGGTGCGTTGATAACGCAGCGCCTCCGACCCGCCGGTGGATTTGCGGCGCGAAGGCGTAAAAAGGTGTCGCATTGGGTGCGACGGCTGTCGGGCTCCTGAGACAACACGACGCCTGAGAGGAAAAGTCGCGCGATACTGCGCGGGTTCGTGACATAGCGCGCGCCTTCTGTTGTTTCATGGCGACATAAAGGTTGCGTGGTACGTGTCGTTAAGGGGCTGTGAGCAACTGGCATACACCTTGCTCCTGACAGGCGTAGAGAAAGCTATCGCAGCCATGAGAGCCACCCGCAATTTTCGACTCACCCGCACGCAGGACGTGCTCGTGCCCTCCTTCATGGGGCACAGCATCGCGCGCGGAGTGATCGCAGGCGAAGCGTGCACCGAAATCGGGTGCGAGTCGCCGGTGCGGGGCGCAGTTTCGTGGTTCGAGCGGTGGCTCGGGTTCGGCCGCAAAGCCGCCCGCACGCTTGAAAGGAAAGGCAATGGAACTCAGCCGCGAGCGTCCTCTTGAAGGCCGCGGACTGCTCTATCCCCTGATGCTGATCGCGGCGATCGCGGTGATCGTTTTCAGCGTGATCGGCATCGCCAGCATCACCGGCTGGATGCCCCCCAGCCTCATGAGCCGCGCGAACGCGGCGGGTATCACCACGAGCGAGATCGACACCGCGCGCAGCAGCGTCACATTCGAGTGCGCCGAGTGCGGCGTGATCGAAACGATCCGCGCAATCGAGCCTCGGGGCGCGCACGGCGACGCGAGGCCCGATACGGTCGCAATGGTGGCGCGTTAACGACTTTCCGCTGCCGTATGCAAATGCGGGTGAGCGCAGCAAGAGCGGCCTTCGCGCCGCTCTTTTTCATGTACGCCCTCTTTCTGAGCGGCTGCGCGACCGACGGCACCAGTTCGGGCTCCGCCCGGCAGTCGGCGCCGGCCTCGCGCTACAACCTCACCGGATATTCGGCCGAGTTCAAGCAGGGTTACGGCGATGCGTGCGCCGGGCGGCGCGACGAAGCGAGCTATAAAGCGGGCGGGGATTACCAGATGGGATGGAACGACGGCCGGAGCCTTTGTAGAAAATAGGAGGGAGGGCCGTCCGGCCCCCCTCGATTTTCTACCGGCCATGGGATATTACTAGCCCCTCCCCCTTCCCTTGACCCTCCCCCCTCCCTGGCCGGGGAGGGGAGTAACCGACGCACGTCGGGATGGGGGTGGTTCAGCCTGCCTTGACCCTTGAGATCCTGATCACTTCGGGAACCCCGCGCAGCGCGCGCATGATCTGCGCGAGATGGAGACGGTTGCCGACCTGCAGCGTGAAGTGCATCGTCGTGTAGGTTCCGCCGTCGTCGGGGTCGACCGCGACGTTCTGGATGTTGGACCCCGCGCTCGAGATCTCCGCCGCCACTTTCGCCAGCACTCCCCGCTGGTTCGCGACGACGAGCTTGATGCTGACTTCGAAGGACTTGCGGGTCTCGGGGTCCCACTGCACGTCGAGCAGCCGCTCCGGGTCCGGGCGGGTCTTGCCGATCACGGGACAATCGTGCGTGTGAATGATCATGCCCTGTCCCTTGCTGATCATCCCGATGATCGGATCTCCCGGTATCGGCTTGCAGCAGCGCGCGAACTGCACCGCCATGCCTTCCGAGCCGCGGATAACGACCGTTCCTGGGACCGCGCTCTGCGGGGCGCTCGAGCCGAGCGACAGCAGCTGTCGCGCGATGACCGCCGACAGGCGCTTGCCGAGCCCGATATCGGAGAGGAGATGCTGGCGGGATTTCGCGCTGGACTCCTTGAGGAGCCTCCCCCAGTGCTTTTCCTTCACGTCGGCCACGCTCGACTTGAAGCCGATGAGCGCCTGGTTGAGGAGCCTCTCGCCCAACTGCACCGATTCGTCGAAATGCATCGTCTTCACGAAATGGCGGATGTGCGCCCGCGCTTTGGCAGTCACGACGAAGTTGAGCCACAGCGGATTGGGCTTGGCGTGGGCCGCGGTGATGATCTCGACGCGGTCGCCGTTCTTGAGCTCGCTCCTGAGCGGCATCAGCTCCTGGTTGATCTTCACCGCGACGCAGCGGTTGCCGATGTCGGTGTGCACGGCGTAGGCGAAGTCGACCGCGGTCGCGCCCCGCGGCAGCGCCATGATCTGGCCTTTGTGGGTGAATATGTAGACTTCGTCGGGGAACAGATCGACTTTGAGGTGCTCGAGGAACTCCACCGAGTCACCGGCTTCCGACTGCATCTCGATCAGGCTCTGCAGCCACTGGTGCGTTTTCTGCTGCAAATCCGAGAGCGAAGCGTCCGAGCTGCGGTACAGCCAGTGTGAGGCGACTCCCGCTTCGGCGATCTTGTGCATTTCGCGCGTGCGGATCTGGATTTCGATCGGGCTGCCGAATGGGCCGAAAAGCGTCGTGTGCAGCGACTGGTAGCCGTTGGCCTTGGGAATCGCGATGTAGTCCTTGAATTTCCCGGGGATGGGCTTGTAGAGCCCGTGCAGCGCGCCGAGTGCGAGATAGCACGCGCCGACATCGGCCACGATGATGCGGAAAGCGAAAACGTCGAGCACCTGCGCGAACGACAGGTGCTTCTCGCGCATCTTGCGGTAGATCGAGTAGAGGTGCTTCTCGCGCCCGTGCACCTGCGCTTCGACCTTGCTCTCCTGGAGCTTGCGCTTGAGCATCTCCATCATCTTGCCCACGACTTCGCGCCGGTTGCCTCCCGCCGCTTTGACGGCCTTCGCGAGCACGCGGTAGCGGTCGGGATACAGATGCTTGAAAGCGAGGTCCTCGAGCTCCTGGAAAATGCTGTTCAAGCCGAGGCGGTTCGCGATGGGGGCGTAGATTTCGAGCGTCTCGCGCGCGATGCGCCGGCGCTTGACCGGCTCCACCGCGTCCAGCGTGCGCATGTTGTGCAGGCGGTCGGCGAGCTTGATCAGGATGACGCGCACGTCGCGCGCCATCGCGAGGAGCATCTTGCGGAAGTTCTCGGCCTGGGCTTTTTCGTGCGTCTCGAATTCGATGCGGTCGAGCTTGGAAACGCCGTCGACCAGCTCGGCCACGGGTTTGCCGAAGTTCTTCGAGATCTCGGTCTTGGTGACCGCGGTGTCCTCGGTCACGTCATGGAGCAGCGCCGCAGTGAGCGCCTGCGGGTCCATGTGCCATTGCGCGAGGATGTCGGCGACGGCGAGCGGATGGGAGATGTAAGGCTCGCCGGACTTGCGGAACTGCCCTTCGTGCGCCGCCTTGCTGAAGTGGTAAGCCGATTCGAGCTGTGTAATGTCCTCCGGCTTCAGGTAGCCGGCCCATTCCCTGAACAGCAGAGCGGCTTCGGGCATAAGTGGGGCTCAGGCGTGTCCTGAGCGTAGCGGCCTTCCGCCGCGGCTTCCCGCGTTACGTAGGGGCCTTGTTGAGGATCTCTGATCCGTACTTGCCGGCGGCGAGCTCGCGCAGCGCAATGACGGTCGCCTTGTCGCGGTTGGCTTCCATCATCGGCTGGGCGCCGTTGGTGATCTGGCGCGCGCGATAAGTCGCGGCGAGCGACATCTCGAAGCGGTTTGGGATCTGCTTCAGGCAATCGTCCACGGTGATGCGTGCCATTCAGTCGTCCTTATTCTGGGTCGAAGCCCAAGACCCGGTTGATGAGCTCGGTGTGGCGGGCAAGCTGGCGGGGGAGCCTGAGCCGTTCGGCCCGGATGATGCTGATCAGCTCCTGCGCGGCCCGGTTAAACTCTTCATTAATAATAACATAATCGAACTCCCCGACGTGGGAAATCTCCCCGCGGGCGGCGGCGATGCGCCTTGCGATCACGTCCGCGCTGTCCTGGCCGCGCCCGCGCAGTCTTTTCTCGAGCGCCTCGATCGACGGCGGCAGGATGAAAATGGCCACCGCGTCGGGCTTGAGCGCGCGTATCTGCGCTGCGCCCTGCCAGTCGATTTCGAGGAGCACGTCGTAGCCGGCGGCGCATTCGGTTTCGACCGTAGCGCGGGATGTGCCGTAGAGGTTGCCGTGAACGTGGGCCGTTTCGAGGAATTCACCCGCGGCGCGCATGCGCTGGAAGGCGTCCTCGGTGACGAACCGGTAGTCCACGCCGTCCTCTTCCCCGGACCGGGGTTTGCGCGTCGTGTACGACACCGACTTCCTGACCAGCGGATCGGCGGCGACCAGCCCGCTCACCAGAGTCGTCTTGCCCGCGCCGGACGGGGCGCTCACGATAAAAAGGCAACCGCTCATTCGATGTTCTGTATCTGCTCCCGCATCTGCTCGATCAGGAGCTTCAATTCCATTGAGACCTGCGTGACCGTGATGTCGGCGGCCTTGGAGCCGAGCGTGTTGGCTTCGCGGTTCAGCTCCTGCATCAGGAAATCGAGCCTTTTGCCCACGGCGCCGCCTTTATCCAGTATGCGCCGCAGCTCGGTCATGTGCGTCGTGAGGCGCGTCAGCTCCTCGTCGACGTCGATCTTGTTCGCGAAGAGCGCGACTTCCTGCCGTATGCGGTCTTCATCGGCATTGGCGAGCGCTTCCTTGAGGCGTAGAGCGAGCTTTTCCTGGAAACCCGCGATTACCTGCGGCATGCGCGGGGCGACTTCGGCGACCCGCGTTTCGACCGCCGTGGCGCGCTCGAGCAGCATGGCTTTCAGCTTCTCGCCTTCACGCCCGCGCGTCACGGTGAAATCCTCGAGCACCGCTTCGAGCAGCTCGCGGCAGACGCTGCGCAGCATTTCCACGTCGAGCGTGTCGGAGCCCAGCATCCCCGGCCAGCGCAGCACGTCCGAGGCGGTGAGGCCCTGGGCGCCGGGCAATGCCGCGCGCACATGCTCCTCCAGCGCGACGAGCTGTTCCATGAGGGCCTCGTCGAGCTGGATGCCTTTGCGTCCCGGCGTCGGCGTGTACGAGATCCGGCATTCGATCTTGCCGCGGTTCAGCTTCGCCGCGAGCGTCTCGCGCAGCGCGGGCTCGATCACGCGCAGCTCGTCCGGAAGCCGGAACTGGATGTCTAGGTATCGGTGGTTCACCGAGCGCAGCTCGAGGTTGAGCACCGCGCTTTCGAGCTCGCGCGCGGCCACGGCATACCCGGTCATGCTGTAAATCATGTGATGGGCGAACGAGTGGAAAGGTGTGTGGTCGAAGAGCCGGCGTCGATTTACGCGCCGGCGCGCAGGATTTAACATCCCGCCTTCCGAGTAGTCACCCGCAAGATAGCATATCCAGGGAGTCACATGCGACCCAGCCAACGCAGGCCGGACGAGCTGCGCCCCGTGCGCATTACCCGCGGTTACACCCGGCACGCGGAAGGCTCGGTGCTCGTCGAGTTCGGCGAGACCAAAGTGCTGTGCACCGCGAGCGTGATCGAAAAGCAGCCGCCGCACCTGAAGGGCACGGCGAGAGGCTGGGTCACCGCCGAATACGGCATGCTGCCGCGATCGACGAACACGCGCATGGACCGCGAGGCCGCGCGCGGCAAGCAGTCCGGCCGCACGCAGGAGATCCAGCGCCTGATCGGGCGCGCGCTGCGCGCGGTGGTCGATCTCGGCCAGCTCGGCGAGCGTACGATCCAGCTCGACTGCGACGTGATACAGGCCGACGGCGGCACGCGCACGGCGAGCATCACCGGCGCTTTCGTGGCGCTCCACGACGCGATCGACGGCCTGATCAGGAGGAAAGCGATCGCACGCTCGCCGGCGCGCGATTTCGTCGCCGCGGTTTCGGTCGGGATGTATCAGGGCGTGCCGGTGCTCGATCTCGATTACGCCGAGGATTCGGCGTGCGGCACCGACATGAACGTCGTGATGACCGGCAGCGGCGGGATCGTGGAGGTGCAGGGCACCGCCGAAGGCGAGGCTTTCACGCGCGCGCAGATGGACGCGATGATGGAGCTCGCCGACAAAGGCATACGCGAGCTGGTGGCGGCGCAGAAAGCCGCCTTGAAAGGCGGAGCAGATTAACCGCCAGGACGCCAGGACGCCAGCACAACGTATCAACCGCGGAGGTCTCGGCTGTGGTTGTTTCCCGGGTCCTGGCGGTTCAAATTGATCGTATGAACAAGCTGGTGATCGCTAGCGGCAACCCCGGCAAGCTGCGCGAGTTCCGGCAGATGCTCGAGCCGCTCGGCTTCGAGGTGGTTCCGCAATCGCAGCTTCGCATTCCCGAAGCCGACGAACCCCATGAGACTTTCGTCGAGAACGCGCTCGCGAAGGCGCGCCACGCGAGCCGGCTGGCGCGCATGCCTGCGTTTGCCGACGATTCGGGGATTTGTGTCGCTGCGCTCGGCGGCGAGCCCGGCGTGCATTCGGCGCGCTATGCCGGAGGCGGAGCGGACGAGCGCGACGCGCAGGACGAGCGCAACAACCGCAAGCTCCTCGCGGCGCTCGAAGAGCGCTCCGATCGCAGCGCGCATTACTACTGCGTGATCGTCATGGTGCGCCATGCCGCCGATCCCGAGCCGCTGATCGCGGAAGGGCGCTGGCACGGCGAGGTCATAGCGGAGCCGCGCGGCTCGAACGGCTTCGGCTACGACCCGTACTTTTACCTGCGGGCGCTCGGGAAGACCGCGGCCGAGCTCGAGCCCGACGAGAAGAACGGCGTGAGCCACCGCGGACAGGCGCTGCGGCAGCTCGTAGCGAGGCTGCAGGGGCAAAGCGCATGAGCGCGCTCACGCTCCAGCGCGGCGCCTCCGCTTCCGCGTCCCTCGTCGGCGGCCCGCGCTTCACGACGCTGCCTCCGCTGGCGCTCTACGTCCACGTTCCGTGGTGCGTGCGCAAGTGTCCCTATTGCGACTTCAACTCGCACGAAGCGCGCGGCGACATACCCGAAGCGGCGTATATCGAATCGCTGATCGCCGATCTCGACCAGGCGCTGCCGCTCGTCTGGGGCCGGCGCGTCTATACGGTTTTCTTCGGCGGCGGCACGCCGAGCCTGCTGAGCGCGGCGGCGCTCGACACGCTGCTCTCGGCGGTGAGGGCGCGCGTGCCGCTCGCGGTCGATGCCGAGATCACGCTCGAAGCCAATCCCGGGACTTTCGAGGCGGCCAAGTTCGCGGCCTTCCGGGCAGCCGGAGTGAATCGCCTGTCGATCGGCGTCCAGAGCTTCAACGCGAAGCATCTCGGGACGCTGGGACGCATACACGACGACCTGCAGGCGGCGAGGGCGATCGAGATCGCGCGCGAGCATTTCGACAACTTCAATCTCGACCTGATGTATGCGCTCCCGGGGCAGACGCTCTCCGAAGCGAAAGCCGATCTCGCGCGCGCGCTCGCGTACGAGCCTTCGCACCTCTCGCTCTATCACCTCACCATAGAGCCGAACACGTATTTCCATCGCCATCCGCCGGTCGTCCCCGACGACGACGCCGCGGCCGAAATGCAGGAAGCGGTCGAGCACACGCTCGAAGCGGCGGGATTCGATCATTACGAGACTTCGGCTTATGCGCGCCCCGGGATGCGCTCGCGGCACAACCTCAACTACTGGACTTTCGGCGATTACCTCGGCATCGGCGCGGGGGCGCACAGCAAGCTTTCGTTTCCGGATCGCATCGTGCGTCAGGCGCGTTACCGCCAGCCGCGGGAATACATGGAGCGCGCCGGCGCGGGGAGCGCCGTTCACACCGACGAGCCCGTCGCGCCCCGCGAGATCCCCTTCGAGTTCATGATGAACGCGCTGCGCCTCACCGACGGCTTCGAGCTCGCGCTCTTCGAAGAGCGCGCGGGCGTGCCGCTCGTGTCCGCGCTGCGCGGGCTCGACGAAGCCGAGCGCCGGGGGCTCATCGTTCGCGACCACGAGCGCGTCGCACCGACCGAGCTCGGCCGCCGTTTCCTCAACGATCTCCTCCAGATTTTCCTATCGGACAATCGGGTCTGAACCAGCCCCTCCCCCTAACCCTCCCCCACCCCGGCCGGGGCATCCGACTCGAGTAAAAATAACGTCCCAGACGCCGTGGCCGAGCTTCAGCCCGCGCTGCTCGAATTTCGTGAGCGGACGGTAATCGGGGCGCGGCGCGTATCCCGCGCTGGTATTGACGAGCGCCGGCTCCGCAGAAAGGACTTCCAGGATCTGCTGCGCGTACTCCTCCCAGTCGGTCGCGACGTGGACGTAGCCGCCCGGCTGCAGCCGCGAGGCGAGCAGCTTCACGAAAGGCGGCTGCAGTAACCGCCGCTTGTGATGGCGCTTCTTCGGCCACGGGTCGGGAAAGAAGATGTGTGCGCCGGCGAAAGAGGCGGGCGGGATCATGTGCGCGAGGACCTCTACCGCGTCGTGCTGCACGATGCGCACGTTCGCGATGCCGCGCTCGGCCAGTGCCTTGAGGAGACTTCCCACGCCGGGGGTGTGCACTTCCAGCGCGAGGTAGTCGTTCTGCGGGTGCGCGGCGGCGATCTCCGCCGTCGTCTCGCCCATCCCGAAACCGATCTCCAGTATCCGCGGCGCGGTGCGCCCGAAAGCGCCGTCGAGATCCACGGGCGCGGCCGTATAGGCGATGCCGAAACGGGGCAGGAGCGAGTCGTAGGCGCGGCGCTGCGCATTCGAGACGCGACCCTGCCGCAGGACGTAGCTGCGGATCGAGCGTTCGCGGCTGTTGCCGGGCGTATCGGTCATGGCCCGGCGCAGCCGGCCGAGGGAGGAGATGACGGGAAAGCCCGGGGCCTTCCCCGTGCGCTTACTTGGTGCCCGCCGAGCCGGCTATAAGGCCGGCGCCAGGCGAGCTCGGCGTCGCCGAATACAGTTTCTTCGGCATGCGGCCGGCGAGGAATGCTTCGCGCCCCGCTTCGATCGCCTTCTTCATGGCGGAGGCCATCAGCACCGGGTCGCGCGCGGCCGCGATCGCGGTGTTCATGAGCACGCCGTCGCAGCCGAGCTCCATCGCGATCGCCGCATCGGAAGCGGTGCCTACGCCGGCGTCGACGATCACCGGCACCTGCGCGTTCTCGATGATGATCTGCAGGTTCCACGGGTTCAGGATGCCCATGCCGGAGCCGATCAGGGAAGCGAGCGGCATCACCGCGACGCAGCCGATCTGCTCGAGCTCTTTCGCGATGATCGGGTCGTCGGAGGTGTACACCATCACCTTGAAGCCTTCGGCGACCAGCGTTTTCGCAGCCGAGAGCGTCTCGACCACGTTGGGGTACAGCGATTTGGGGTCGCCGAGCACTTCGAGCTTCACGAGCTCGTGACCGTCGAGGAGCTCGCGGGCGAGACGGAGCGTCCGCACCGCGTCTTCCGCGGTATAGCAGCCCGCTGTGTTCGGGAGCAGCGTGTACTTGGAAACCGGAATCGCGTCGAGCAGGCTGGGCTCGTTGGGATTCTGGCCGATGTTGGTGCGGCGGATCGCGACCGTCACGATCTGCGCGCCGCTCGCTTCGACCGCGGCGCGCGTCTCGGCAAAATCCTTGTATTTGCCGGTGCCGACCAGCAGTCGCGAAGCGTACGACTTGCCCGCAATGACGAGCGCGTCCAGATTTTCGTTGGGTTTCATAGGTCTCGATTTTACATCCGCCGCGTGCCCGCCGTTTCACCGCCCGCGGGACCGGCCTGCGCTCACCTCAGCCCCCGCCCACCGCGACGACGATCTCGAGCCGGTCGCCGTCCGCGAGCTCGCGCGCTGCGAACTCACTCCTCGGCACGATCTCGCCGTTGCGCTCCACGGCGATGCGCTTGCCCGCGAGCCCGAGCTCTTCGACGAGCTCCCCGAAGCGCAGCGCGCGGTCGAACCGGCGGGGCTCGCCGTTGATGGTGACGTTGATCATCGAATCGAAGATTGTTGCAGTTGAATCAGTGTTTTGCAAGGCAAGCGCGAGTCAGAACGCAGCTTCCGCGGAGACTCCCGCGAGCCAGTTGCGTGCAGGCGCGGGCTCGTAGAAGCGGCGGTTGCCGTCGGCGACGATGACCGAGCCGACGTAGTGCTTGTCGGTGATGTTATCGACTCGCAGGAACTGAGAGAAGCGCCAGCGCCGGGTGCGCTGCTCGAAACCGGCGCGCACGTTCGCAATCGTATAGGCGAGCGCGGACTCGCTGTTCGCGTCGTCGACGTAGACCCGGCCGTTGTGGCGCACTTCGGCGCCCGCGTGAAACCCGCTGGCGGCGTGGCGCCACACCACTTCGCCGTAAAAGGTGGTCGAGGGGACGCCGGGGAGGCGGTTTCCGCCCGGAATCAGGACCGCCGGCGCGCCGCTCGCGAAAGCCTCCGCGAATTTCGCGTCGAGGTGTGTGTATGCGGCGGCGGCTTCGAAGCCGCCACCGAGGCGGCCTTGCCAGCCGATCTCCGCGCCGCGCCGGCGCGTATGCGCGGCGTTTCGGAACGTGTTGCGGCCCCCGCCCGACGTATCGACGACGATCTCGTCGGTCACGTCGATGCGAAAGAGCGCGAGCGTGGCGCGTCCCGCAGCGCCGAGCAGCATCTTGGCGCCGACCTCACGGTGCCAGCTCACCGAAGGACGCAAGTCGAAGTTGAGCCCCGGTGCGCCGCCGGTGCGGTACGCGAGCTCGGCGAAAGTGGGCGTCTCGAAACCCTTGCCCGCGTTGGCGTAGAGCTTCACCTCCCGTGACACGTCCAGCGTGACTCCCGCGACGGGAGAAGTGCGCACGTATCTGACCGACCCGCTGTCGTCGGGATTGCCGGGCGCGATGAAGTGGTCCTCCGCTTCGAAGCGGACGCGGCTGTGGCGCACGCCGGTCATGAGGAGCACGCGCTCGTGCACGCGCCATTCGAGCTGCGCATACGCGTCGTTGCTCTGCACGGTGTCGTCTTCATCGCGCTTCAGCTCGCGCGCGACCCCGAGGTTGTTGACCAAGCCGCGGCGGCGCTCAGCCATGCGCTCGTGGTCGAAGCCGATGTGCACGTCGAGCGGCGCGTTCAGTGCGAGCGTGCTATGGCTCCAGCGCACCCCCGCCCCGCCGTAGCTGCGATCGAGATCAACGACCCCGCCCGAGTGCGTCGCCGCCGCCTGGACGAAAAGCGGTATGGCGAGATATTGCGTTACCTGCCTGTCGCCGCCGTAGGCTCGCGTCTGCAGCGTGTCGCGGCCGGAAATCCTGAAATCGTGGACGAGGCCGACCTGGTTCTGGGTGATGCTCTTGCGCGTGTTGAACTGGAACGCGACGCCCGTCGCCTGGCGGCGATTCTGCGCGACCTGCGCCGCGGTGAGCCCGAGCGGGTCCTGCGTCTCGGGCTGATCGAGCGCATCGGCGATGAGCGTAAATGTGCCCGCGCTGCCGCCGTCCAGCTTGAACTTGCCGTGCGCATGATCGCGGCGCGCGGCGCTGTGCTCGCGATAGCCTTCGGTGCGGAAGCGGCTTGCGGCGGCATTCACGTTGAGAGGTCCGTGCTGGCCGCCGTACTGGGCGGTCCACTTGCGCGTGTCGTAGCTCCCGGCATTGAGGCGCGCGCCGAGCGTGGGCTGCGGCGGCCCGTCGGCAGTGAAGATCTGGATGACCCCGCCGGATGCGTTGCCGTACATCGACGCGAAAGGTCCGCGCAGCACTTCGATGCGCTCGGCGGTATCGAGGTTGAACGACGCCGCCTGCCCCTGTCCGTCGGGCATCGTCGCCGGGATGCCGTCGGCGATCAGCCTCAAGCCGCGCACGCCGAAAGGCGTGCGGGCGCCGAACCCGCGTGACGAGATCTGCAGGTCCTGCGCGTAGTTCTGCCGGTTCTGCACCACGATGCCGGGCACCGCGTTGAGCGATTCGGAGAGATTCACCTGCGGCCGGTCCTCACGGATCGTCTTCGTGTCGACCGTGTCGATCGAAAGCGGAAGGTCGATGCTCTCGCGCTCGACGCGCGTCGCGGTGACGGTGACTTCGGGGCCGGCCGGTGCCGGAGTGGCGGGCTCCTGCCCGTTAGCGCTGGTTGCCGCAAAAGCGGCTGATACGATGAGCGCGCGGGCGGGGGATTTCATCGGCACGGCGAGAATATAACTCAGCGATCCGCCTCGCATCCGGCGCCGTCGCGCCGTTGGCACGAGCCGGAGTACTCCCCTAAAATCACATCCAGCCGCGGGTGTCTTCCAATGGTAGGAAAGTAGCTTCCCAAGCTAAGAACGTGGGTTCGATTCCCATCACCCGCTCCAGAAAATGAAAGGCCACCATCACGGTGGCCTTTTCGCTGGCGCGGGACGTCAGCTATCCAGCTTGTAGCGCGGCAGCTTCGCGCTCTTCAGCAGGCTTTCCACCTCGACGACGCCTTTGACGTTAGTGACGACGTCGACGGTATCGGCCTCGTCCACCCCCGTATCCAGCACGCCCGAAAGAGTGACGTGCCCGTCGGCGGCTTCCACGATGACGTTCGCCTTCGCGGTACGCGGATCCGCGCGCAGCGCCGCGCGCACGTGGGCCTGCAGCGCGAGATCGGAAAGAGTGCGCTTCGATTCGGGCGTTTCCTGGAAAAGCGGCGTATCGAGGAGCCTCGCGATCTCGTGGACGCATTGCTCTATCGGCAGGCGCTCGGTGTTGAGCACGAGGTCGTAGTGCTCGGGGTGCTGCCAGTCGATGCCGAAATGGCGTCGGGTGATCGCGCCGTGCGCTTCCTCCGAGAGCCGGATCTCGGATTCGACGAAGGCGCGGTCGTCGGTGTTGAGGCGCTGCATCATGCGCACGACGCGCGTTTCGAAAGGCGCGCACACGCGCACGCAAACGACGTGCTTCACCGGGCGCAAGAGGTGGGCCGCGCCCCAGCCGAGAAGCACCGCCACGCTGCCGCTCTCGACCAGGCGCAGAGTTTCATCGGCGGTATAAATCGCAAGGCTCGTCTGATCCGTGGTCATGCGCTCCCACACGCCCGCCTTGCCTTCGAGAAACCGGACGACGTGGCTTTTGCGGAGCCGCATTTTGTCGGCGAGGGTGCCGATGATCTCGTGGTGCACGAGCTTTCTTCCGAGGCGCTCGGAGAGTTGCGCCGCAACGTCCCTGCCGAGCGAGCCCATTTCACGCGTCATCGCAACCAGCGGCATTCGAGTTCTCTGACCGAAGGGGGCGCCTAGATTAGCATTTCGACGAACTCCCGGGCATGTGCATTGCACACGCTTCCCGAAGCGCCGAAGCTACAGGAGGACGCACCATGTGGAGAAACGATCGCGACCGTCCGGACGATCCGCGCACCCCCGAGCGCGAGACGCAGCGCCTCGCGCGCGACGAGTACGACCGGCCCCGCTACGGCAGTCCGCCGAGCAATTTCGGCGCGCGGGCCGAGCCGGGCTGGGACAGGAACCCGGGTCGTCCGTCGCCTCGCGCCGAGCCTGCGGCATGGTCGCGTGGCGCGCTGCCGAACCCGCACGCCGGAAACCACGACCATGGCGCACCGTCCACGCCTCCGCGCGCGCGCAACATCGAGGAGATCCGCGTGCACGAGCTCATGACGCGCCGCGTGACGAACGTTCATCCCGCGACTTCAATCGAGCGCGCTGCGCGCCTCATGGAGGAGTGCGACTGCGGCGCGCTGCCGGTGATCGGCGACAACGGCGTGCTCGTGGGCATGATCACCGACCGCGACATCGCGATACGCATCGTCGCGCGCGGACGCGACGCGCGCAACGCGATCGTGGCCGACTGCATGACGGAGCGCGTGTTCGCGTGCTTCGCGAACGAGTCGGTCACCGAGTGCATGCGCCAGATGGCGCATCAGCAGGTGCGGCGCATGCCGATCGTCGACGACAGGGGACGGCTCGTCGGCATCCTCGCGCAGGGCGATCTCGCGCGGCACGCGGGGCACCATCCGTTTCCAGAGGAGCGGCGCGCGCTGACCGAAACGGTGTGCGCGGTGTCGCAGCCGGCGCACATGCCGTATCGCTGATACGCGCGTCAACCGAAGGAACGGGTAACGGGGGAAACGCTGCGGTTTCCCCCGTTCGTTTAACGGCCTGCCCGCCGCAAGGCGGGCTAGAATCGGCTCCATGGAAGAGGGCACCGGGCGCGCTGCGCGGCCTCCGCGCAGGCCGCTGAAGTACGCGCTGCTGGCGGCTGCGGCCGTCATCCTCGCCATCGGCGGCGCGATCGCCTATCTCCTCGCGACTTTCGACCCTCTCGATCATCGCGAGCGCATCGTCGCTTTCGTCCAGGAAAAGACCGGACGCACGCTGCAGATCAAGGGCGACGTCGAGCTTTCGTTCTGGCCCGACGTGGCGGTGCGGCTCGGCGCGCTCGAGTTGAGCGAGCGGGGGAGCGACGAGCCTTTCGCGAGCATCGAAAGCGCGCGTGCGAGGCTCGATCTCGTGCCGCTGCTTTCGCGAGAGCTCGTCGCCTCTGAAATCGTCCTCTCGGGCGCGAACGTGCGCATCACGCGCTATGAGGACGGCCGGCTCAACATCGATGACTTGCTCCAAGGCGAAGGCGGTGCGCCGCAATTCGATATCGGACGCGTCAAGGTCGAGCGCTCCTCGATCGCGTATCACGACCTCGCATCGGGCACGCACTACGTGCTCGCCGATATCGAGGTCAAAACCGGCCGCCTCGCGAACGGCGTCACGACGCCGGTCAGCCTCGCTTTCAGCGCACGAGACGCGAAGGACACGTTCGCTCTCAAGACCGTCCTCGAGGGCCGGATGAAGCTCGACCTCGCCGCAAAGCGCTACGCGCTCGAGGCGGCGAGTGTCGGCCTCGCCGGCCGCGTCCCCGGAATGGCGGATCTCACCGCGCGTGCCGCGGGCAGCGTCGCGTACGCCCGCGAGACGAACGCGCTGGAAGTGAGCGCGCTCACCTCGACCCTGGCCGGAACCTACGGCCACGACGCGATCGCGCTCGCGCTGGACGCGGCGAGCCTGCGCGCCGTTACCGGAGAGCTTGTGGTCAGCTCGCTGCGGATGACCCTGCGAGCGAAAGGCGCCGCAGGAACGACCGAGGTGAAGCTCGCCTCCGCGAGCGTCGCGCGCTCGCAGGATCGCGTTGCCGCCGACGCGGTGTCCGCTGAGCTCGCGCTGGAGCGCGGAGGGCATCGCGTGCACGCGGCCCTCGCAGCAAAGCTCGACGCGGAGATCGCGGCGCGAAAGCTGAGCCTCTCGAACATGGCTGCGGATTTCGAGGCGAGCGGGCCGCGGCTGCCGCGCAGGGGATTGAGCGGCGCGTTGAAAGGCGAGGCCCGGCTCGACCTTGAGCGGGAAGGTATCCAGACCGAGCTCGCAGGCAAGGTCGCGGGCAGCACCGTCAAAGCCCGCCTGACTGCGGCGGGCTTCGCCTCGCCGGTGTATACGTTCGCGGTCGAGCTCGACCGGCTCGATCTCGATCGCTACCTCGCCGACACGGGCGCGAGGACGAAGTCCCCGCAAAAAGCTGCGTCCGCGCCGGGAGCCGGCCTGCTCGACCCGATCGCGGACTTGCCCGCCAGCGGGACGCTGCGCATCGGCGTGCTCGAGGCGGCGAGCGGCACCGCGAGCAACGTGAAGCTGGTTCTCAAATGAAGGCGTTCGGGAGCAGGGTTGTCGCGTGGCAGCGCCGCCACGGCCGCCACGATCTGCCCTGGCAGGGCACGCGCGACCCGTATCGCATCTGGGTCTCCGAGATCATGCTGCAGCAGACGCAGGTGGCGACCGTGATCCCGTATTACGAGCGTTTCATGGCGCGCTTTCCCGACGTGGCGGCCCTCGCCGCGGCGCCGCTCGACGACGTGCTCGCGCACTGGAGCGGGCTCGGTTACTACTCACGCGCGCGCAATCTGCACCAGGCAGCGACAGTGGTCCGCGATCGCCATGCCGGCGTTTTTCCATCCACGTTCGACGATGTTGCGGCGCTACCGGGAATCGGCCGCTCGACCGCGGCGGCGATCCTCGTATTCGCTTACGGGAGACGCCACGCGATCCTCGACGGCAACGTGAAGCGCGTGCTCGCTCGCGCCTGCGGCATCGCGGGCCATGCCGGCGACAAGGCGACCGCGGACGCCTTGTGGAGCGCAGCCGAGGGCCTGCTCCCGGTGCGCGGCATCGAGTCTTACACGCAGGGCCTCATGGACCTCGGCGCGACCGTCTGCCTGCGGCGGCAGCCGAAGTGCGGCGCGTGCCCGGTGAACGAAAGCTGCATCGCGCTGCGCGTCGGCCGCATCGACGAGATTCCGGCCCCCAGGCCGCGCAAAGAGCTGCCGCACAGGAACACGGTGATGCTGGTCCTCGACCGCAGCGGCGCGCTGCTCCTCGAGCGGCGGCCGGCGCCGGGCATCTGGGGCGGGCTCTGGTGCTTTCCGGAGCTTGCCGACGACGAGGACGCGGCCGCGGTCTCGCTCCAGCGCTACGGCGCGAGCGTGGGCGCGGCGCAGCCGCTGCCCGACGTCGAGCATGGCTTCACCCACTTCAGCCTGACGATCTCGCCGCGCAAGCTCGAGGTGACGAGCGTCGTGCCGCGTGCGGCCGAGACCGGCTACCGCTGGCTCACGATCGAAGAGGCGGCGAAAGCCGGGATACCTGCACCGGTGAGGCGCATCCTCGAATCGCTACCTCGCTCGTAGCGCTCACCACAGCTCGACCTTGCCTCCCGCTTCGCGGATTTTCGCCGCGCGCGCCTGCAGGTAGCGCTGGAACGACGGCTGCGTGCGATACGCGCCGCTCGCGACGTAATCGAAGCTCGATGCGAGATGGAACGGCCGCAGGTAGGCATCGAGCCGGAAAACCTCCTTGCCGGCGTCATCGAAGAACACCACCGAAGGCGTGTATGCGACTCCGAGCTCGCGCGCCCACTCGCCCTCGCTCGCGCGCCTGCCCGATGGTGTGACGACGGGCGCGCGGCCGAAAAGCTCCAGCCTCGCGACGTCGAATTTCGCGAGCATCGCGCGCAGTCGCGCGTCCCTGAAACCGACGGCATGGAGCTCGTCGCAGGCCGCGCAATCCTTCTGCTCGAAAAAGACCGCCAGCGGCTTCGCACCCGCCTTGCGCGTGCGGGCGAAATCGTAAGGAGGTTTCATGAAAAACGGCTCGGCGTGCAGCTTGCCGCTCGAGGGCTCGCGCGCGTGGCGTGCGAGGTACTCGGCGTAAGGCTGCCGCGCCTCGTTGCGCCCCGCGGCGTAATCGAGCGCCGCCGCGAGCTTGTGCGGCGGGTAATAGCCGTTCACGCGCAGCGCGACGGCGCCTTTCTCGTCGAAGAAGACGAGCGTCGGGGTGAACTGGATCTTGAGCATCGTGGCGAACGCTTTCTCGCTGTAGCGCCTGCCGTCGACCCAGGTCACTTCACGATCGCCCCAGATGTTGATCGCGACCGCGTCGAAATGCGTGCGCGCTTTTTCCACGATATCCTTCTGGCTGAAATTGACGCGCATGAGCTCGCGGCAGTAGGGACAGCCGTCCTGCCCGAAATAGACCATGAGCCGCTTGCGGCTTTTCGCGGCCTCGGCGATGTCTTCGCGGAAATCGAGAAAGCTCGTCTTGAACCACGACGGAACGTCGATCGCGTGCGGGCTGGGGTCGAAGGCCTCGGCTGCGCAGGCCACGCGCGCGGCGAAGGCGAGCGTCAGCGCAGCGCACCACATGAGCCTTATCGTCGATCGCATGAGCCGCCTTTGTCCCGCTCCGGGCACCATAGTATAAGGAAGCATGCAGGACGAATGCCGCGAACCCGATACCGCCGACATCGCAGCGTGGCGCAAAGCGCAGCGCGCCGAGCTGGTCTCGCGCCGTGAGCATGCGCCGGAAGCGGAGCGCAAGTCGTGGAACGAGCGCATCAGCGCGCATCTCGGCGGCGGTTTCGCGATTCCCGCCGAGGCGATCGTCGGCTTCTGCTGGCCTTACAAGGGCGAATACGATGCGCGGTTCTGCGTGCGCCGGTGGCGCGACGAGGGCGCTGTCGCCGCGCTGCCTGAAATTACCGCCAGGGACGCGCCTCTTCAGTTCCGCAAGTGGTGGCCGCGCGCACCCCTGCGCCGCGGCGTGTACGGCATACCGGTTCCCGACGGCACTGAGATCGTCGTGCCCGATATCCTGATCGTGCCCATGAACGCTCACGATGGACGCGGCTTTCGCCTCGGTTACGGCGGCGGATACTTCGACAGCACGCTGGAAGCGCTCGCGCGGCGCGTGATTGCGATCGGCGTGAGCTATGAAATGCTGCGCGTGGCGACCATCCATCCGCAGAAGCACGACGTTCCCATGGATTTCGTCGTGACCGAGGCCGGCATCAGCGTCGCGGGCGGAGCTCCGCTGCAGGGCGTCGACGCGGACGGGAGCCGGAAATGTTTCGCGGCGCTCCTCGCTGCGCGGCGCCTGCCGCGAGCGACGTGCGGCGCCGGCGGATACAGCTCACCCACGTGTTACGCGGCGGAATTTCCGGGGTACTTCGGGGAGACAGTAGAAGTGATGCGAAGGAGCGACGAGAAGGACTGATGAACCGGTGACGTCATTCCAGACCCGTCACCCGTCGCGCACCACCAGCCCTTCCTTCACCAGCAGCTCGCGCAGGCGCGCGAGCCGCTCGCCGGCGCCTTCGAGCTCGAGGAGCTCCTGCTTCACGTGCGCGTCGAAAGGCAGGATTTCGGCGAGCCTGTAGCTCACCCATTGCGGATCGTCGAGTGCGATCGGCTCGGGAAAGTTGGTCTTGCCGACGCGCTCGATGATGAGCTTGAGCACTTCGCGGCAGGCCGGATCGACGCTCCCCGCAGGCGGGTCTTCCGCGATGCGCTCGAGCGACCCCGTCATGAGGCCGTTCCTGGCGACGCGGGTCTCGATGAGACGGAAGCGCGCTCCGCCGCGCGCGACGAGATGGAAAACGCCGAGCTGCGGCATGTCCCAGCGCTCTATCGTCGCCAGGCAGCCGACGGTCTCCGGCACCGCGGGATCACCGACTTCGCGCCCTTCGCGGATCAGGCACACGCCGAAAGGGCGCTCGTCGCGCAGGCACGCCTTGGTCATCTCCAGGTAGCGCTGCTCGAAGATCTTGAGCGGCAGCGAGCCGCCGGGGAAAAGGACGGTGCCCAGCGGAAAGATGAAGTGCTCTTCCAACATGTCTCGCTTTCCCTCAACCCCGACCCCTCTCCCGAAGGGCGAGGGGAGATTCGTGATGAGCACGCGCCTCACGCGCGCGCTCAGCCGTTCAGACGGACAGCTCGCGATGGCGCACGAGGACGCGCCCGTGGTGCGCGCGGAAATACTCGGCCAGCGTCTCCGACAGGTAGACCGAGCGGTGGCGCCCCCCGGTGCAGCCGATCGCAACGGTGAGATAGCTGCGGCTGTCGCGATCGAAGGATGGCAGCCACTCCTCGACGAAGCGGCGGATGTCCGCGAGCATTTTCTGCACGCTGCGGTCGGCTTCGCAGAACTCGATCACCGCCCTGTCGCGCCCCGTGAGCGGCCGCAGCTTCGGATCGTAGTGGGGGTTGGGAAGGCAACGCACGTCGAAAACCATGTCGGTGTCGAGCGGCACGCCGTGCTTGTAGGCGAACGACTGGAAAAGCAGGGTGAGGCCGGCGGCGGGAACCTGCACGAAATCGCGTACCCAGTTACGCAGAACGTGCGGGCTCAGCTCGCTGGTGTCGATGTGGTGCGAAAGCCCGGCTATCTCCTCGAGGAGCTCGCGCTCGCGTGCAATGGCCTCGGGCAGGGTGCGGCGGCCATCGCCCAGCGGATGGCGGCGGCGCGTTTCGGAAAAGCGCTGGATGAGCGTGTCGTCCTTCGCTTCGACGTAGAGCACTTTCACGTCGGTGCCGGCGCCGCGCAGCGATGCGAGGTGCTGCGGCAGCGTGTCGAGCGCTTCGCCGCTTCTCACGTCCATGCTGAGGGCAACGCGCGAGTAACCGGCCTGCGCGAGGAAAGAGACGAGCTCAGGCAGCAGCTTCATCGGCAGGTTGTCCACGCAGTAGTAGCCCGCGTCCTCGAGCGCGTTCAGCGCCACGCTCTTTCCCGACCCCGAGAGGCCGGTGATCAGAACGAGCTGCATCGCTCAGCCTTCGGGCTTCTGCATTTGCGCCGCCTGCCGCGCGACGAATTCAGAGGTGCTGTTTATGCCGCGCAAGTGGAGCACGTAGTTACGTACGGCCGCCTCGGTGAGCACCGCGAGATTGCGTCCCGCGGCCACGGGTATCGTCACCTTGACGATGTCCACTCCCATCACGTCCTCGGCGCCCGGCCTGAGCGGCAGGCGCTCCAGCGGCGCGAGGTCGGCGCCGGGCCGCTCGAGGTGGACGATCAGCTTCAGGTTCTTGCGCGGGCGCAGCGCCGCTTCGCCGAATATCGTGCGGATGTTGAGCACGCCCAGGCCGCGCACCTCGAGGAAATCGCGCAGGAGCGCCGGGCAGCGGGCCTCTATCGTCTCGGGCCCGATGCGATAGAGCTCGACCACGTCGTCGGCGATGAGGCCACTGCCGCGGCTCACGAGCTCGAGCGCGAGCTCGCTCTTGCCCACGCCCGACGCACCGGTGATGAGGACCCCCATGCCGAGGACGTCGAGGAACACGCCGTGGACGGTCGTCGAGTCCGACAGCGCGCGCGCGAGATACGGGCGCAGCATCCACATCAGCTCGATGCTGGGCACGGGCGAGACGAAGAGCGGCGTGTGGGTGGCGTCGGCGACGCTGGAAAGCATCGCGGGCACCTGATCGGTGCCTGCGACCATGAAGCACGCGAGGTCGCGCGTGGCGACTTCGGCGAGCGTGCGGCGGCACACTTCCGGGTCGATTTTCTTGAGGTACTCGACTTCGGTCTCGCCGAGCACCTGTATCCAGTTGGGATGGATGAAGTTGAGGTGGCCGATCAGGCCCTTGGTCGAGCCCTTGATGACTTCGCTGTTGAGATGCCTGTCGCCCCCCTCGCGGCCTGCGGTCCACGCGAGCTTCAGCTTTTCTCGGTTGTCCTCAAACAGCCGGGCTATGCTGAGTCGCGGCATGCGGTTGCCATTGAGTGATGAGCCGGTGCAGCTCGGTCGCGTCGGGCGCAGCCAGGAGGCGCTCGCGAAACGGCTTCTCGCTGAACATCTGGGCGAGCTCGGAGAGGATCTGCAGGTGGACGTCGGTGGCGCGGTCGGGTACGAGCAGCACGAAAATGATGCTCACGTTCTGCCCGTCGGGCGCATCGAAAGGTATGGGCTGATGCGTACGCACCACCGCGCCCACCGCTTCCTTCAGGCCCTTGATGCGGCCGTGCGGGATCGCGATACCCTGCCCCAGCCCCGTCGAGCCGAGCTTTTCGCGCGCGAAAAGGCTGTCGAAGACCTCGCTCCTCGCGACGCTGTTGTTGTTCTCGAAGAGCAGTCCTACCTGTTCGAACACGCGTTTCTTGCTGGAGACGTCGAGATCGACGATTACGTTCGCCTGCGGAAGCAGCTTGGAGATGAGGTTCATGGTCCTGGAGTCGGGTGCGCTGCGGCGGCCGCGTAGCGGGTGTGGATCATTCGGCCTGATGCTTGATCGCATCCCCGTCGTGGCGGTGCGATAGCGTCTTTTCCTTGTGCTTGAGTATCGTGCGGTCGAGCTTGTCGATGAGGCTGTCGATCGCCGCGTACATGTCCTGCGCCGAGCACTCGCAGAAGATGTCGCGGCCTCTCAGGTGCACCGTGGCCTCGATCCGGTGCTGCAGCTTTTCGACCGACAGGACGACGCTCACATCGATCACGTTATCGAAGTGATGGGTGAGGCGCTCGAG
>Ga0105106_10000312_pt1 | contig 34323 bp, 28 predicted proteins | sample PPLLaktember2015_5_FD_79109 | JGI IMG/M metagenome (GOLD analysis project Ga0105106, IMG submission 79109) | Freshwater sediment microbial communities from Prairie Pothole Lake near Jamestown, North Dakota, USA - PPLs Lake P8 Core (1) Depth... | ecosystem: Environmental > Aquatic > Freshwater >... | reverse complement strand
TCAAACTAAAAACTCCGGGATTGACATTAAAGCGCAAAATCCTGGGAGTTTGGGCGCAAAGCCCCCATGAAGAAACCAGTCATTTTTTGGCATATCCATGTACAGATTCTTATGAGGAGCTATAATGTTTACTCATGCCGGAGACCTAAATCATCCATTGCCTGTACCACAGGTTGAACATCATAATACTCCAAAACAGCCGTGAGTAATCGGATCGCCTGCTTTGATGGTCGTTCCACAATTCCCGCAAAAAGGTCTTATCGTAATAGTTGTATTCATTGAAGTCGAAAATTTCCCGGCAAGCAAAATCCCTTAGCTCATCTCGAAAATAATGAACCAGTGGAACGCCAAAGCCCTGTTTTCTACGGTAAAGGATTTCGCCCGGCAGAACATCGGCAAACGCTTTTTTCAGCAGGTATTTTTTGATTCCTTTTTGTATCTTCATTTTGGATGGTATCCGCCCGGCAAACTCGACCAGCTCATGGTCCAGAAAAGGAACCCGCGCCTCCAGACTGACCGCCATCGAAGCGCGATCCTCCTTCGTCAGCAGGCAGTCCGGCAGATATTCACTGCAATCGAAGTTCAGGGCGTTGGTAAGGTCGTCTTCATAACAAAAGTATTCGGCCAGATATTTGAAAGCGGCCAGTTTGTCGATTGATTCATGTTTGCTGCGGAACATGTAACTAAAGAGCTTGAGATATATGAGATAGGCCGGTTCGGGCTGACCCAAAAATGACTGCAACTTGCTGAGCTTGTCCTTTTTCAAAAAAACATTGGCAAAGTCGATCATATAATTCAACGTGAGCTTCAATACCGTGGGCAGTCGATTTATTTTTCTCAGCCAAACAAGCTCCCGGTATCGCGGATAACCGCCGAACAGTTCATCTCCGCCCGTACCGGAAAGGCTCACCGTGACCTCCTCCTTGGCTACGCGGGAAACCAGGCAGGTGGGCACCATCGAGGGATCGCCAAATGGTTCGTCGTAATAGTATGGCAATTCGCCGATCAGGTTTTTTACATCCCCGGCATCAAAGGCTATCTCATAGTGGATGGTATGGAACTTGTCAGAAATGATTTTTGCGTACCGCGATTCATTGAATTCAGGATAATCGAACCTTATAGAAAAGGTTTTCAACTCCTTAACATATCGGCTCATGATTGCCACGATAATGGAACTATCCACCCCGCCGGACAAAAAAGCACCCAGCGGAACATCAGCGATTAGTCTTTTTTCGATGCTGCTCTCGAGTTTCCGGCTTATTTGTTCGGTAATTTCATTTTCCGAAGCGTTGATATCCTCTGGAAAAGACAGTTGCCAGTACCTTTGGCGTTGTCGAATTTTTTTGCTCGCGAGGTCATAGACAAGATAATGAGCCGGGGGCAACTTATGGACATCTTCCAATATGGACCGGTTGGAGGTGCTGTTTCCGAAAAGCATATAGTGATCGAGCACTTCCTGATTGATTTTTTTCTTAATATCACTCTTTAAGAAAACCTTGACTTCGGAACCAAATATGAATTTTTCCTCATCAGCGTAATAATAAAGAGGTCTTATCCCCAGGCGGTCCCGTGCTAGAAAAAAGAGGTTTTTAGGCTGGTCGAAAATACAGAAAGCAAACTGACCGTTAACCTTCGAGAGAATATCAGTGCCCCACTGCTCATAACCGTGAACCAGAACTTCCGTATCGGTTGCGGAGGTGAAATGGTGTCCCGCCTGCCGGAGCGTCTCTCTGAGTTGTTTGAAATTGTATATTTCTCCATTATAGGAAATACAGATCGACCGGTCTTCATTGTAAAGCGGCTGGCGGCCCTTTTGGGAAAGATCCAGTATGCACAGCCTCTTGTGGCCGATGGATACACCATCGGCGACGTGAAAACCCTGCTGCTCCGGCCCACGATGGTTGAGCAACTCGGCCAACGCCGTTACTTTGCCCCTATCCTCCCAGTTAAAACCAACTATTCCACACATTGAACTTCTCTTTATGGGAACCTCTAATCGCAATCGACGGCGTCTTTAAGAGGTCAAGCCTCACATTCCTGTTGCGATCGTAATGATACAAACACCTTTTTGTATTGCTCAATAATTTTTTTTATATCATGATGTTCCAGGACATATTTTCGTCCATTTTGGCCAAGCTGCAGGTAACGCTGCTGATCCAGCATAAATTTCAAGCCCTCGGCCAGTCGCGTCGAATCGCCCCGGCAGCATACACCGCAGGAATATCTGTTCAGAAAGTCATCTGGGTTGACGTTCAACGACAAGATCGGCGTGGCGCATTTGCAGGCCTGAATAAAGGTGTTGGGAAAGCCTTCTGTATCACTGGTATTGACAAACACCCTGGCCCGCTGAAAAAAACTGTCGATCTGGCGAAACGGCACACGCTGATGAAATTCCAGGTTAGGCACCTCCCGAACGCGCCGACAAAACTGATCATATTGGTTGTCGCCGGTAGCCCGCTGACAAATCATGACAAACGACTGCTCGGGAAACTCGCGGGCCAGGGCGATAAATTTCTCCGGCTTCTTAAAGGAGGCACTACGACCTGTCCAGAGTATGGTCTGGCGATTTGTTTCGCGCAGCTCGTCCAGGCGATGGCCGTTGGGCACCATCATCGAAAAAACACCTGTAGTGCGCTTAAGGTTTTCTATATCGGTTTGGTTTTGTACGAAAACTATTTTCGCTGTGCGCAAAGCCCATCCAAACAGTCTGCCCAGCACGCGATGACGCTTAAGATATGTGCCGTCACAATGGTCCGTATGCGCCGAGCGGTACAAGAATACCCTGCGGTGCAGCCGGCAATACAAAGCCGTCAAAAATGTTCCCAAAGACGGCGTCTTGATCATATATATATCGGCCCCAGCCCTGCCTAGTGAGCGCCAGACCCGCAAAACGCCGTGCAAAGCGCTTCGATCAAAATCCACGCTCTTTATAACCGTTACTCCCTCGATGGTTTCGATGGGCTGCTGCCCATAGTCGGCGGTGATAAAACTTACCTGGTAATTTTTGTCCCGTGCCAGTTCCACCGCCAAAAAATACAAGTCCACCTCCGAACCACCGAACACTTCATTTGATTCGGGATTGAATAACGGATACGCCTTGGGGGCGATAAAACATATCCTGATTGGTTTGTCTTGGGATTTCATTTTACCTGACATATCGTATATAGGAGTTTTCCGCTTTGGGTTTTGGTTATTTCCTCGACGAATTCGAAGTCAACCACACACGCCCGGCCCATTAGGATCCGGGTTTTTTCCGTTATATCTTCGAGATCGTCCGGCGGTGGGGGGGTGGACCTGTCCTTTTTTTCCAGCTTTATCAATACCCGATCGTATTGTGTTTGAATGATCTGGAATTTTTTTATCCAGTCTTTGAAGAAAAGTGATTGTACTATGAAATGCGAGTGCACCAGTGAGCCATCGGATTTTTTAAAGTAGCCCAGGGTTCGGCCCAGGATTTTCTTCAGCCGAAATGTATTCCGCCCACAGGGACACTCGCTGGAATCCGCCTCGGCAACATCACCAATGTCATATCGGATCAGCGGCATAGAATAATTGCACAGGGTGGTAACGATTATCTTGCCCGCCTCCGCAGTAACGGGCTTGTTGTTCTCGTCCAGGACCTCAGTATAATGGGACCAGTCAAAACAGTGCAGCCCGTTTTGCCGGCGACATTCACAGGCTAAAGCCCCCACCTCCCGCGAACCGTACTGGTCATAGACCTTACATTTCATTGCCGATTCGATTTTGCTTCTGACCCGTTCGGTCAAAGGCGCAATGGTCGATATGACAATATCCGGCGGATGGAAGTCTATCTCATTTCGGGAAAGAAAATCCGCCAGCTCCAGGGCCGATTCCATATAGCTCCAATAAGCCCTGGGCCTGAAACTGTTATTCAACCTGACTAACTCGCTTAGGGTCCGGTCGTTCAGACGATAAGCGTTGAAAAACCTTCGGTTGTAAAGATAATTTATGATCCGGTCTTTCGGTCCCAGAGTCCCTTTAATTATATCCCGGTCCGAACCCCACAGCTTTATCTCCCGCCAGCCCGGCTCCTTTCCCAATACTGAATTGAAATACAGTTTATTGGCCGTGTTCCACTGGTCGTATTCCTTGTCCTGTACGAAATCGATCGGCTCCCCGGTGCTGCCGCCGGAAGTGTTATGATAAGGCTTTCTGGTTTTGTAATCTTTGGCGTACAGGTTCGCCCCTTCTTTACGGATGATCTCTTTAGTCAGCAAAGGAACACATCCGAAATTTTCCAATCTGACCGTGCCCTCGACAACCACCCCGACCTGTTCGAGTATCCGGTGATAATACGGCACATTCTCATAAGCATGTATCAGCAGTTTCGTCAGCTTTTCCTCGGTCAATGCCCTAAGCTCCTGGTTTGAAGCATATTCATACCTCTTAATCTCTTTGAGATTACGCGGAATGCCACTGCCGCTCAGATAAAACATTGCATCAATAACAGCTTTTCTCAACGCCACCGTTTATCTCTCCTTAGCCGCCTTGGCAATACTACCGTACAAATTATAGTATTGCCCGGCTGTATTGTGCCAGCTAAACTTTTTCGCCTGTTCGCTTGCTTTGCGGGACATAGCCAGATAAACTTCAGGACTATCCGCCAGTTTTTTTATTGCCTGAGCGAACAGTTCGGGATCTGCCTGCGGGACAATAACGCCATTGTCGGCTATCAGTTCTTCCGTACCCTCACAAGAGCTGCTGACAATCGGAAGGCCACAGGCCATGGCCTCCAGCATCGCATTGCTCATACCCTCATGGGCGCTGCTCATAACAAAAATATCATTGCGGCGATAAATATCCGGCATCTGTTCATTCGGTACGCGCGACAGAAAACGCACTTTTGAAGCAACTGACAAATCAACACTGAGTTTTTGCAAATTTCCCAGTAAATTACCTTCACCGGCAATATTCAAACACACATCAAGGCCCCCCTGTTGCATTTTGGCGACCGCTTCTATTAATACATCAATCCGTTTCCTGCTGATCAGTCGGGATACGGTCAATATCTGCAACGGCCTGGACAGTTTTTTGTCCGGGCTGGGGCTGAATCGTTCCACGTCCACACCATTAGGTATCACCTTTATGTTCAGTTCCGGCATAAAGCTCAGGGCCAGTTTTTGCAATCCTCTACTATTGGCAATCACCGCCGAGGCCGACTGCCATATTCTGCGAAACGACCCGGCCAGCAACTTGTAATCCAGTCCCAAACGAATATTGAAACCAGGCACATCCGAGCCTCGCAACGAAATTATATATGGCAGCTTTCCATCCCGATAACAAAGCCACCCAGTCGGAAATCCAAAAAAAGCATGCACCAGATCGTAATCCCCATCATCCACCAACCTGCGATAATAACCCTTTGCCCTGAACAGCCATTCGAGCACTTCAATCTTGCGCCAGTAATGCAGATTCTTCTTATGGATACCAACTTTGTATATCGTTATATTCTCGGAAAGCCGCTCCGTGACAATAAGTTTGTTCAGGCCGGAAGTTAATACGTCCACCTTCAAATCAGTCATCGAAGCGTACTGTTGCAAAAGCCGATAATGGGCCTGCCCCGCCCCGCCACCGATGGGAGGAAATTCATAGTTCAGCATAAGTATATTATATTTGTACGCCATTTCGACTGCTGACCGGCCCTCAATGTAAAATCAGTGGGTTCTTGCTAGGTGGCATGCTTAATCTTAACATACTACCTGGAGTAATCTTTATGCAGAAAAATGAACATACCTGCATTTGCCGGCACGACCGGACGATAGTTCGTCATGATAAATTCGCGCAGGGGAAACATGGCCTGGTGACGAGCCATCTCCCCCTGAGCCAATTGGCCGGCCTCGTCCGGTCTAACCGGTCCGCCTGGACGCCTGGGGTCGGTTCGCTGCCGATAAGCAAATTCTCCAACCTGCTCTATAAGCTGCTTGTCATATTTAATTACATCTTCGATAGTGCAATACTCAACCGAATAGCTCGGCGATGACGTTCTCACCCGCAAGTCAAATCTGACCTTGTCCCTGCTCCGCCAGCGCGGCCATAAGTCAATAACCGGATTACTCCAATAAGGATAAAGCCAGTGCTGCGGATCAACAATAAACTTGGGCGGATCGGCCTTTAGTTGTTCAACGATTTGTCTGGCTTTCGATTTCAGCAACTGGGGCTTGTAAGTGTGTAGGTTCGCTTCCGCCGGATAAACAGTAGGGCTAAACCGTTGGGCCTGAACGTAAATCCCCGGATACCACCCCCAGACATAAAGACCGTCATCGGCAGAGGAATTTTTCCGAACATAGTAAGCAACCTGCTCCCAAAGGTTAACAACGCCGTCCCGCCGCATCTGCCGGAGATCACTAACCTTTTTTTTGAACTCGCTGAGATTATCCGCGTTCCACCAGAAAAACATACCACAGCAAATCAACCCCAACACGACCATTCGGGCAGGCTGAAATTGTTTCTTTCTCATTAACAAACCGATCACCGCGGCAACTGCCAACGGTATGGCCTGCGGAAAGAATGCTTTCCAGTATGCCACCATCGACTCCGACGAACGCAGGGCAATATATGGAAACGCCTCTGAAGGAATAACACACTTAAGCAGCAAATCGACTATCAACCAGGCTGCCAGCAGCCAAACAAACCCCATTGGGTTTTTTCGACAACGATACAGCACATAAGCCGTCAACATGGCCGCCGAGGCGTTCAGGGGCAGAAAATACTGCACATAGCTGCGCGGCGAAATCCACACAAAAAGCATATCGAGAATCCACCATAGGCCCAGCAATAAAACAAAGCTCTCTCTGTAGCAAAAGGTTTCGGAGGAATATTTCTCAGCGTCGCAACACTGCCGGTGATCTTTCCTGCGGGCGACCAGATCGACAATCAGACCATGAACCCGCCAGAAAATTGCCAGCAAACCGGCGCCTATAGGAACAACAAAAGATTGATAATAGCCAAATACCGTGTTATACAGACTGGAAAAATCGGTTACCGCTCTGCTGCTGGTCAAATATCCGCCACCGGAAATATATAACTTTATCTCTACTACGGGCCACAACCGAAGCCATCTGGCTAATCTCACAACATGAAGGTCTTCCAGGAACCACCAGAGCATGAATCTGTCTTCCCGCGGCAACAAGGCAAAGCCAACCACACACAGCCCAAAAACAGCCGCTACCAACATAAGCCCAATTCTCCATATCCCCCCCCGCACTGATCGGAGTTGTCGGCCCATCCACCAGACCGCTCGACGATCCATAAATAACCAGAGAACAAAAGAAATAACCAGATAAATGACCAGCATTTTTATAAATAACCTGCCGGTAATACCCCCTAACAAAACAGCCATCTGCTTCTGCCCGGCATAAAAAATCATCAGCGGCGTCAGTCCCAACACCGCCCCGATCAGCAAGCCGGCGAGATCGCAGCCAAAATCGGTCCAACGGCAGCGCAGAATAAACTGCACCAGCATAAAAACAGCTATGGCAATTATTACTGAAGCGCCCGTGGGTTTGAAATAATATATATTGCCCGCCGCAGCGCCGGAAACAATCAACCACCACCATGAGCCCCCGGCATAATGCAGCATCAGCCCACACCCGGCTATGATCATACAGGCAATCATAAACTGCTCTTTGACGTTGCCGGACTTGGCAAACGGGGGACAGCTAAGATAAAATGCTGCCAGGATCAAAGCCACCGCCGCCGGGAAATTGCCGTAAAGCCTGCCCAGTGTATAGAACATCAAAACCAGGGCCGCCAACTGAAACAGCATCTGGATAAATTTAGGGCCAAACTCGCTGAAACCGAACAGCTTCACACCGATAACGTTAACCAACAATGTCGCCGGCATGGCGCTGGGAAAAACCTCAACGCCAAGTTGCCGACCATTAGCGATACACTGGGCACTATAAATATTTAAGGCGCTGTCAAAAGCGCCCTTGGTGTTGAATTCGAGATACTTGCCGTAAGCAAACGGAATCGCCGCCAAAACCACCGCCAACAGAAGTAGTCCCACCGCGGGGCGGTTTATACTGATCGCATTTGAGTTCGCAATTTTGCCTGTTGTTTCTGGTGGTCGGGTTTTTTTCGGTGCGATCGGCCGTTCCGCAGGGCCGGTTTTTCTGCGATTAGACATGGTTGCCGTTTTCCTCAGATGGACAAGATGATGATTTATTCTCGTTCGACCCGATGATGCGACGGATAACGTAGGTCGGCTTGTTCTGTGATTCGTGATATGTCCGACACATCATCTCCGCAAGCAAACCCATCAGCAGGAACTGTACGCTCATCATCAGCAGCATGGCGGTCATGGTGAGCAGCGGATTGCGGTTCATGCTCAAGGGTGAACTGGAGAAGAATTTCTGGTACAGCATGACCATACTACTCAAGATTGACAACATCAATGCCACAAGTCCCATACTACCGAATATGTATAGCGGCTTGGTACTGAACGAACCGAGAAACTTCACCGTTACCAAATCCAGCAGTACTTTTACCGTGCGATTTAGTCCGTATTTGCTCGTGCCCCGACGACGCGGATGATGGTTAACCTCAATTTCAGTCACCAGCGCACCCGACCAACTGGCAATGGCCGGGATAAAACGATGCATCTCGCCGTACAGGTTTATGTGTTCGACAACTTCGCGGCGATATGCCTTGAAGGTACAACCATAATCGTGCAGCCTTACCCCGGTTAACTTGCCGATAATGAAATTTGCCGCCTGGGACGGAATCTTACGGGTAATCAGCGGATCTTTACGACTGCGACGCCAACCACTGACCACATCGTAGCCTTCTTCCAGCTTGGCCAGCAGCCGCGGAATATCGGTCGGATCGTTCTGCAGATCACCGTCCAGCGTAATAATCACCTCACCCTGGGCGTGATCGAAACCGGCGGTAATCGCCGCTGTCTGACCAAAATTACGTCGCAGTTGAATGATTTTCAAATGTGGCTCAGTCTGCCCCAACCGCTGGAGAACCTCGATCGTATCATCGGTACTACCGTCATCGACCACGATCAATTCGTACTTGACGGATACTTCGCCCATTACACCGACGATACTGTCGATCAGTTCGCTGACATTCTCGCACTCGTTCAGCAATGGTACTACAATCGATATTGAACCGGCCTTTTTAGCCACTATGAGACTCTTGGACAAATTATGTTATCGGAACCAAAACAAACGCAACCATCAACCTCGGCTGCTTATGGACACTTTGTTTTCATCGGCACACTTACCAGTCCACTATAAAGCCGAACAAATATAAGTGCGAAGTCGCACTCATTCTATTTTCGGTCAATTCGGTTTGTCTGGAGGGGTTGCATGAGACAAAACTTCGGCTGGTATTTGCCGCTTTTTTACACCGGGACCGCTATAAAAGACCTCCAACCCCTTTCCGCCCATACCCTGGAAGAAAAGCACTTTAATCGGATGCCTGCCCGCTTCCAGCGCCACCAGTCCTTCTTCTTCTTTCATGCCGTGGACGCCGTCGTTATCGACAATCACCTCATCACCAATATACAACCTCGTGCCGTCGTCCGAGTTGATCGAAAAGACATAGACACCCGCCTGGGCGATTTCGAGGTAACCGGTAAACTTCAAGGCGTAGTCCCTGTCTCGCCGGCTTGGGCTGAGGTCAAACTTGTTGCAAATTCCGAAAGCAATCGGCTTCAAGTTGGAAAAATCCCCCAGCTTCTCCCATCGGTCCATGAATTCGTAATAATTGTATCGCAAACCATCCGTTGTTTGAGCGACCTCCACTGGCTTTCGCGGCTGCACCTTCGTAAACGTATGAACAGCCACAGCGCTTTTTCTACCGTCCGGCCAATAACTGCGAGCCTTGACGACAGCGGTTTCCTTCAGAATAATCCCGGTGGTGTACAAAGATGATTTTCCCGTCGGTTCGCTCCCGTCGAGCGTATAATAAATGCTGGCCGTCTCCTGCAATTGGGCCAATTCAACCGTCGTCTGATCAATAAAGATATCCGCCTCGGCGGCAAATGTCGGCGGTACGTATCCCTGATTCGCCAGGGCCGCGCGATCGATATCCACCTTGACCACCTCACGGTCATAAGTAAGCAGTCCGTTGCATTCGGTCTCGATATCGCTGGTTTGGGTATAGACGGCAGCGCTGAGGCCGGGGGTTACACTTAGTTGAGCCACCCCCTGTAGTAGTTGTTCATATCTGCCGGTCAGGGCCTCTCGATCGGCCATATTCTGATAGCCCCAGGTTTCATCCTGCCAGACATGTCCGGGAATCTTCAAACCCAGCCCGCCGAACTCACCCAGGACCGCCGCCCGCGCCTCTTCCGGCTGCGGTGAACCGGGACCGGGATAGCTATGCATGTCAAAAACATCGCCCACACCACGATCGGTCCATCCACTGGCATTATTGACCAGGCGGCTTGGGTCCAGTTGCTTTACCCATGCGGCCAATCGCTCGGTATCGTGCTGACCCCAGCCTTCGTTGAATATGACCCACATTACAATAGACGGATGATTGTAAAAACCTTCGATAAGATTCTGCAGTTCCTTTTCAAATTGCTTCTTTTCCGCTTCCGAATTGTTGTCACCGGCGGCCATGTCCTGCCAAACCAGCAAACCAAGCTTATCGCACCAGTAATACCAACGGGCCGGTTCGATCTTAACGTGTTTGCGGGCCATGTTGAAGCCGAGTTTCCTGGTTATCTCGACATCGTATCGCAGCGCTTCATCGGTCGGGGCGGTATATAATCCGTCCGGCCAAAAACCCTGATCCAGCGGACCGATCTGAAACAGGAATTTACCATTGAGCAAAATACGGGTAATGCCTTCTTTGTCCTTGCCGATCTCGATTTTCCGCATGCCAAAGTAGCTTTTCACTTCATCAATAACTTTGCCTGGCTTGTTATTTGACTTGTTGGACGACCGCAGTGTAATCCGCAGGTCGTAAAGAAATGGGCTCTCGGGCGACCAAAGTTTCGGATTAGGAATTTCGACCTCGGTTTTCGCCAGTCCACTGCCACTCGCAACTTCCTTACCACCATCGAAGACTGCTACTTCTACTGCATTGGACTTCGAAAGATATTTCGGATCGAGTTCAACCACCAGCCGAGAGTTATCGACATCTGGTGTTAACTTCAAGCCTTCGATGCGATATTTGTTTTTCGGCACAGGTTCGAGCCAGACTGTCTGCCAGATACCGGTGGTGGGGGTGTAAAAGATGCCCCCGGGATTTTTGACTTGTTTGCCACGGGGCTGACCGGCGGTGTTGGTCGGGTCCCAGACCGATACGATCACCTCCTGCGGACCTGAAGCCTTCAGGGAATCTGTAATGTCATAGTTGAACGCGTCGTATCCGCCGCGATGGTCGCCTTGCTCCTTACCGTTGACATAAACAACCGATTCCCAGTCCACCGCGCCGAAGTGCAGCAGTATGCGTTTGCCATTCCATGCCCCCGGCAACTCAAACGTACGGCGGTACCAGATACGATTACTTTCATCAACTCGCTTCATCACGCCCGACAGCGCCGATTCAATCGGAAACGGCACAAGAATCCACTCGGTAAAACTGGCAGGTTTGGCGGCGTCTTTTTCGGTCACCGCCAACTCCCACAGACCATTGAGGTTAAGCCAATCCTTACGCACCATCTGCGGACGCGGATATTCCGGAAGCGCATTGTCCGGCGAAACATCCTTGGCCCAGCGGGTCACCAAAGGCCCCTCGGCTACCTTCCACCGCTCGGCCCCTGCACAGACAGCAACATCCAACATCAGAACAATCGACAACATAATAACATGGTTTATTTTCATCTTGCCTGACTCTTTCTCAAAAATCTGATTATGCTCATAACGATTGAGTTACTAAAATTGGTCCTGCCAGAAATCTTGAGTATAAATATATGCTCCAGGATACTAAAGAAACCTTAAATAACAAGGGGGAAATAAAATGTTACCGACCACACCTTTACCGAAAAACGCCATAACCCCTGTATCGAAAGGGTGTTAGCTCAAAGTTCATTGCCGAACATCCGCTCCAGACAAAAATCGACAATCTCATCAGCGCCGGACTGGGGGGCAACCTCCACCAACGGCAGATTCAAGGCCCCGGCCGCCTTGCGGAGATTATCATTACAAATAGTGCTTCTGTCGATAAACTTACGGATAAACACCTCCTCCATAGCGGTCGAACGGAAAAATTCCGACTCTTGTCGAACTCTTTGTTCGAATACCTGCGGCGATGCGACCAGCCATAACGAAGCAACCTGGCCCATCTCCAGTTGCGCTACTTTTTCCGGCATCAGGGCCCATCCTTCGACAATAATCGGAGTGGTATATCGTCCATGGTTCATAATAATCTTTTTCACCGCCGGCCAGACCGCCTGATTACGAATTTGGGCATCCGCGACCAGCCGGGCCACCGAATGCGTAATAAAATATTGACGGTCATCCTTATGTTCCAGAAGATGCAGATGCGGATGAGACTGTTCGGTGGTAAGGGCAATGATGGCCTGGATCAAATCGTCCGTGCTCAAACAGCTATATTCCAGCCGCGCCGCCAGCTTACGCGCTACCGTAGTCTTGCCCACCAGCGGAGCGCCCCCAATCAATATAACTTTAGGCTTTTCCACAAGTCCCTCAAAAAATGCGTCTATAATTGACTTGAGTTTATTTCTCCGGGGGAATCAAAGCCCTGACAAGTGGCTCATTCCAGCGTTTTTCCTGCCGGTCATAAACGCCAAACCCAGCGCAAAATTCCCAATATGTCCAACTGAAACCCTTTTTTTCCGCCTGCCGCGCGATAAACGCTGTCCATAAAGCCCGAGACGCCATATCCGCCTTGCTATAAGATCCAAATTCACCAATATTAACAGGCCTTTTATTCTTCTGGGCCCAGACCCGGGCCTTTTCAAAATCCTCGATGATTGCCTGCCCTTCTTTTTCAGTACCACTCCATTGGGTTCCGATCCAGTCCTTGGCAGCAGATGTCCCGACCCAACTGGCGCCCTGATGGGTAAATTCGAAAGGCTTATAGTAATGACACGAAACGATAATGTTCCGGTCAGCATCCGGCAGTCTGAGTTTGTCAAGAAAATCAATATTGTTCCACGAAGCCGGCCCGATGACAACCGTTCGATAGGGATTGCTTCGGCGAACAACCTTCAGGACCTCTTCGATAAGCTGATTCCATGGCTCGGCCTTGAGGTTCTTGTTTGGCTCGTTAAGAAACTCAAACAGAAGATTGGCCGGTTGATCTTTATAGTGACCGGCGATCTGCTCCCAAAGGGCCAGAAACCGCTGCTGGTGACCGGCCGGATCAATGTAAATCTCCTCATAATGATGCATATTCAAGATAACATGAAACCCACGAGATAAGGCCTGTTCGACAGCCCAGTCAACCCTCTTAAAAAAAGATGCTTCAATCGTATAGGGCTTGTCCTTTAACGCATGCGCCGACCAGCGGACAGGAATACGAACAGAATTAAAACCGGCGCCTTGTATCAACTCGAAATATTCCGCCTCCAGGGTTACTCCCCACTGGCCCTCCATCGGGGCCTCAAGGGCATTGCCCAGATTTACCCCCCGGCCCAGAAGCTCGTTCTGCTTGAACGGGTCGGGACGACTCCCTACAGCATTGCAGGCCGAACATATCAATAAAAACAACACTTCCACATATACACAGACTTTTGTTATCTTAATCATGCTTCGTTGTCTCCTTTGAAGGTCTTCTCCTGTTTTATAGTTACCTTGCCGATACAAAAATCACCTTTTCAAGGTCTTTCTTCCAAAACAACAATGCTCCTGGACAGGGCACTCATCACAGCCGGGCCTGCGGGCCGGGCAGATACGCCGGCCGTGAAAAATCAGCACATGGCTAAACTGCGTCCAGTCCTTTTTCGGTATCAATTCCATCAGGTCAAACTCCAGCTTTACCGGGTCGGTGTTAGCCGAAAGTCCCATCAATCGCGATAACCGAATCACATGTGTATCAGTAGTGATACCGGGGACACCAAAAGCGTTGCCGAGCACGACATTGGCCGTCTTGCGCCCGATACCGGCCAGGCCCAGCAGGTCATCCATGTTATCAGGCACTTTGCCGTCGAACTTCTCGACAATCTTCGAGCAGGCAGCCCTGATGTTCTTAGCCTTGTTGCGATAAAACCCCGTACTTCTTATGTCACTTTCAAGCTCCTCCTGTTCCGCATTGGCATAGTCACCAGCATTGCGGTATTTCCTGAACAGATCCCCGGTAACAATGTTCACCCGCACATCGGTACACTGAGCCGAAAGAATCGTGGCAATCAAAATCTCCAGTGGATTACCGAAATTCAGGGCTATTCGCGCATCCGGATAGGTCTTGCTCAAAATCGAATATATCTTCCCGGCACGCCGGCCGGCATCCTTCAAATCCGACGCCACCGGATAAAAATCCTTAGGCGATGTCATTTTTGATTTATTCGCAGCCTTTTTCTTCTTCGCCTTTTCCAACGTCTTCTCCAGACGACATGTTATCCCGCGGCTCATACGCCTTGCGACCGTAAACCTTTTCGTACGCTTTGCAATATGGGCAAAGGTTTCCCTCAATGGTTTTTACAATCCAAAAAGCAAAACCTTTCTGCTTTCTACGCGAGTATTCGCACAGGAAACAGGTACGGCACTTTTCGGCAAAACGCCTGTCCTTTTCGGTGATTTCACAGCTATTGGATCCGCTAACAGCCATGCCAACCTCCAATCTTAAATCTACCTACTTCTTTCATAAGCTTTATCTAACGCGTTAATCACGTCTTCCATACTATAGAAATCTCGCAGGATAATCGGATTGTCCGGTTCGCCGCCGGGAAAAACCACAGCGAATGGCAGCGCCTTGCCACCGAGTTCATTGAGCATACGTTCGATATCCGCATCTTCATTGGACCAGTCGGCAACCACCAGGGTGGTTTTTGTTTCGCTTAACTTGTCCTTAAAAACCTGGTTCTTATAAATAATCTTATCAATAACGGCACAGTTCTTACACCAGTTGGCGGTAAACTTAACAATAACAGATCGCTTTTGTTGCTGATAGTCTTCAAGTTGCACGAGCCAGTGTTTCGCTGGCTCGGCCGGTTCTTCGGTTTTGACCGCGACAGACAAAGCCAAAGCCCATGAACCTGCAATAATCAGAATTAAGGCTATGGTGCGAACCAATAAACGTTTTTTTGTCGGTGTCGCGTAATTCACAACGGTAAAGCCCAGCCACACACAAAACCCCAGCAGCAGACAAAAATAAAACAGCGGACTATGCCAGGCGGGCGAAAAGAGCAAAATCAGATAAACACAAAAAGCGAGCATACCAAATCCGATAGCATGTTTGAGCAGTATCATCCAGTTGCCGCCCTTTGGAATTCGACCCAATAGTCTCGGAAATGCCGTCAGCAGAACGTAAGGCACAGCCATACCGGCCCCAATAATCAAAAATACTACAATCGTAACGGCTAATGGTTTACCCAGCGACCATGCCAGAACCGGTGTCAGCAGCGGTGCGCCACAAGGAGTGGCCAAAACTGTTGCCAACATACCCATAACCAGGGCGCCAAGGTAGCCTTTACGAACGACAGTTATGTTGGAAACTCTTGCAGGCAGAACAATCTCGAACAAACCGAACATCGACAAGCTCAATACATAAACAATCATCAACAGGACAAACTTAAACGTATTGCCCTGGAACTGCTGGCCCCAGAGCAGTTTGGAAACGCCCATAAGCACAGCCAGCCCGCAAAACACAATCATAATACCGGCGGCAAAGGCCAGACCGACCTTAATGCTCTTTCTGCGATCTGGTTGTGCTCCTTCTTCCACAGCGCATTGCTTCATCAGGGTCATTACGATAATGGGAATGATCGGCAACACACATGGCATAAGGTTCATAATCACCCCGGCAAACAACGCCAGTAAAATTGGAGTGAGCCAATTGTCGGGGGCAATCTCATTACCCTTGGGTTGTGGCTGATCACCGGCGCCGCTGGGCCAGGCGGTTGCGGGATCAAAATCCCCAAACAATTCCGGACGATCACCAACACGAACAGCAGCCTTGTCCTGATAAACCTCAATATCGATCCCGACACTTTCCTGCCACCCAAGACACGTACCCGTATCGCTATCGCTGCACAGCAGACCCTTCAATTCAAGATTAACCGGCACAACCACGGGCCATTCGGCTGTTTCAAAAACCAGGACCTCAACCGGAACATAACAGATTGTCTTTCCCTCATAAATATGGTTCGAGATGTCGAGAGCTTTATCCTCGTATTTCCTGCCGGGCGGATAAATCACCTTGCCAAACCTGAAATACCGTGACGGTTGGGGCGTAATCTCGGTATCGAGTCCAAACTGGCCCTGTTTAGGATTGGCGTACAGATGCTGACCCGGCGGGATATTCAGCACCACCGCCAGGGCAAAACGCCCCTCCACGGCGACCGGCTTATACTGCGAAACAACTTCGACCACGACCTGCCCCTGCTCCACAGCCGAAACGCCGGTCCGCTCCTGTTCCGGCCCCCCTCCCGGCAGCGAAAAACGCCCACCCTGCCCCCACAGACCGCTAACCCAAACCAGCAAGACACCCAAAAAAACCGCACCCACTAAAGCCCTTTGCCTCATGGATCGCCAACTCCGACAACCCCTGGTTTGTATTACATTTGCTGCCATATACCCGCTCCCAAGCCGGGAAAAACTGCTTTACACGATTTGCAATCGTCACCAGAATTATTACCAATCGCCAGAAAAAATCAAGCTATTCCCTGAATTTTACAAGGCACATCGACATTATACTTGACGCCGGCGTCAGAATTTCAAAAAAACTGATATTTCGGGTTTAATAACGCATTTATCATAGTATAATGACAGCTTACTCAAACTGACCGATTTGTTTTTCTAAGGTACCCAAAGATGAATGTACTTGGTGTCGATCCTGGTTTGCGAACCAGCGGTTACGCGGTAATCGCCCAGCAGTCCCGGCAGTTGAAGGTGCTCGACGCGGGAACCATCAAGGTCAATACCGATTTACCCATGGCGCAGCGGCTGATGCAGATTTACCACGACATCGACACGATTTTCAACGAGCATGATATTGACACCCTGGCTATCGAACAGCTTTACGCTCACTACCAGCATCCACGCACCGCTATCCTGATGGCTCATGCCCGCGGCATGTTTCTACTGGCCGCCGCCGAGCATAGCGTACCGGTGGACGACTTCGCCGCCACCCGCATCAAGAAAAGCATTGTCGGCAACGGACATGCCGGCAAAGAACAGATACAACGGGCCGTGGCCGGCCAACTGAACCTTACCCAATTGCCTACGCCACTGGACGTGGCTGACGCCCTGGCCATCGCCATCTGCTGCATAAACGAACACAACCGACAGGAAATACCCGGCTAGAATTGGTATAATATCATGATCGCACGAATTACAGGCACTCTCGTTGAACTGGACAGCAAAGCCAACACGCTACTATTGGAAATAGGCAATATCGGCTACGAAATCATGGTACCCGGTTACGCCATGAGCGATCTGTCCGAGCAGTTAAATCGTACCATCACCTTGTGTTGTCTCGAATATTATGAAGGCAGCGGAGGCGGAAACAATCTGGTGCCGCGACTGATCGGTTTCCCTCAGTCCCAGGACAAAGTCTTCTTCCAGCTTTTTATCTCGGTCAAAGGTATCGGTATCCGCAAAGCAATGCGGGCCTTGGCCAGCCCTTTAGCCGACATCGCCTACAGTATCGAACAGGGAGACACCAAAATGCTCGCAACCCTGCCGGAAATCGGACGACGCACCGCCGAGCAGATTGTCGCCGAACTCAAAGGCAAGATGGGCAATTTCGCCCTGGCCGCCACCGGCCATGCCCAAAAAGCGGCAAAACCTATGACCATTATCGAAAAGGAAGCCCTGGAAATACTATTGCAACTGGGCGAACGCCGCAACGAAGCTCAGGAGCTTATCGAACGGGTCACCAAAAACTTTCACAATATCAAAACCACCGACGCCCTCGTACAGGCCGTCTATCAAATAAAATCAAGGGTGATATAGACTATTATGATCGATCTGCGCAGCGATACCATTACCAAACCCACGCCACCCATGCGACAGGCCATGGCCGCTGCCGAAGTCGGCGACGATGTCCTCGGCGATGATCCCACAATCATCGCCCTGGAAAAACGCACCGCTGAAATACTCGGTCACGAAGCGGCCGTCTATATGCCTTCCGGCACCATGACCAACCAGGTCGCTATCCGTACCCATACCGAACCGGGCGATGAAATCCTGGTTGACGCCAACGCCCACATCTACTTTTACGAAGCCGGCGCATCAGCCGCCTTATCTGGTGTGATGCTTCGATTCGTGCCCGGCGTCCGTGGAATATTTACCGCCGAGAACGTCCGCGCTGTACTGCGACCGAAAGACATCCACTTCCCTCACACCAAACTGGTCTGCATAGAAACCACCCATAATCGTGGTGGTGGAAGCATTTGGCCGCTCGACACCATTGCCGAAGTGGCAGCCGCTGCACGTGAGGCAAAACTGAAACTACATCTCGACGGCGCCCGCTTATGGAACGCTTCCGTTGCCACCGGCATTCCGGAAAAACAATACGCCCAATATTTCGATTCCGTCAGCGTCTGTTTCTCCAAAGGACTCGGCGCCCCGGTAGGTTCCGCTTTGGCAGGCAGCGCCGAATTCATCGAGCGGGCCCGCAGGTTCCGCAAACAGTTTGGAGGCGGTATCCGACAGGGCGGCATCATAGCCGCCGGCGCCCTTTACGCACTCGAACATCATCGCGACCGGCTCGCTCAGGACCATGACAACGCCCGCCGGCTCGCCCGCGGCGTCGCCAACCTGCCAAATATCAAAGTTGACCTCGACACCGTCGAAACTAACATGGTAAACCTCCAGATTCGCTCAATGACTGCCCAGCAGTTTGCTGATAAATTACACGAAGCCGGCGTTTATGTTCTTGCCACCGGACCCAATCTCATTCGGGCCGTGACCAGCCTTGAGGTGACCGACCGGCAGATCGACCAGGCCATCGATATATTCACAGACTTACTCAAATAACAATGGAACTTTGCACGCGAAAAACTGTTTAGAGGCTCACTTTAGAAAGAACAACATGGCCAGAGAACGAATCATAAACGCGGACGCGCAAAACCCCGACGAAGATCGTTACGATCTGGCTTTACGCCCGCAGTCCCTGGACGAATGTATCGGACAGGAAAAGTTGCGTCAAAAACTGAAGATTGCATTGACCGCTGCCCAGCAGCGCAGCGAGCCGATGGAACACACCCTGCTCCACGGCCCGCCCGGTTTAGGCAAAACCACCATCGCCCACGTAATTGCTCACGAAATGAACGCCAACCTCAAAACCAGTAGCGGCCCGGCCCTGACCCGGCCGGGCGACCTCATGGGCATCCTGACAAACCTTCAGCACGGCGATGTGCTTTTTATCGATGAAATACACCGCCTCCCGGCCATTGTCGAGGAGTTCATCTACCCCGCCATGGAGGATTTCAAAGTCGATTTCACCGTCGATAGCGGTATGCACGCCAAGACCATCAACATCCCTCTAAAACCATTCACCCTGATCGGAGCCACCACCCGCGCCGGACTGATCACCGCACCACTACGAAGCCGGTTCGGCATTCAGCATCACCTGGAATTTTGGTCCCGGCAGGACCTCCAGCAATGTCTGCGGCGATCGGCGCGATTATTAAAAATCGATTGTGATGATGAGTCGTTAAGGCAGATCAGTCTTTGCAGCCGCGGTACGCCGCGTATCGCCAACCGTCTGCTGCGCCGAGTTCGCGACTACGCTCAGGTGCACGGCGACGGCTCCGTTACACCACCGCTTACCCAGGCCGCCATGCGCATCGAAGAAATCGACCAGCTCGGACTGGACAACCTCGACCGCTCTTATCTTATCAGCCTCATCAAAACCTACAACGGCGGACCCGCCGGTGTTGAGGCGCTTTCAGCCACCCTCGGTGAAGAACGAGACACCCTCGAAGACATCGTCGAGCCTTATCTGTTGCAGATCGGCTTTGTCGCACGCACCCGCCAGGGCCGAATCGCCACCGACGACGCATACCGCCACCTGAACATCGAACCACCTTTGGACGATTCACCACGCCGCCACGCTATATTAGAACAAAACGACCAACAAACCTTGTTCTAACTTTGCGCATAAGCAACACACAAGAAAAAGTGCGACACGTAGAGCCGCGTAAGTGAAATCGCACACCTAACTATACGAACTTAACTGTATAAGGAACTTGTTATGAAGCATGTATCAATTATAACATTGGTTCTCTGTCTATCGAACTGCATCTGCGCTGGAACCCCAAAGGAATCCGCCAAACCCATCAAAGTTTTCCTCCTTGCCGGTCAGTCAAATATGCAAGGCCAGGGCGTTGTTGCCATGGACCATCCAGATTACTACAATGGCGGCAAAGGCAATCTTCTCTGGTCCATGAAAAACTCCAAAAGCGCGGGGATCATGAAACACCTTAAAGATGACCAGGGCGATTGGGTGGTGCGCGATGATGTGAAGGTATGGTTCAAAGTTGCCAGTGGTATAACAAAGGGCGGCTTGACCGTTGGTTTCACGGGATACGTCAGTCCTGAAAACGCCAAAGTTGGCAAAGGAGGAGACAGCCATATAGGACCTGAGCTTCAGTTCGGACATGTTATAGGCAATTACCTTGATGAGCCGGTGTTGCTGGTCAAGACAGCCTGGGGCGGCAAGAGCCTCTATGTGGATTTCCGCCCTCCGAGTTCAGGCGGTACGGTTGGCCCATATTACACCCAAATGCTGGCAGAGATTCGTCAGGCACTTGCTGATATCGAAAATCTCTTTCCCGGCCGGAAAAATCACGAGTATGACATTGCCGGCTTTGTCTGGATGCAGGGCTGGAACGATATGTGCACACCACAGGCAATACCCGAATATGACAAAAACCTGGTCAATCTGGTAAAGGACCTGCGCAAAGAATTCAAGTTGCCGAATCTGCTATGCGTTATCGGTGAATTGGGTAATGGTGGTCCTGCACAGCCAGGCAGCAACATGCAAGCCTTCCGCGACGCCCAGAGAAGGGGCACTGAGCAGATCGACAATGCCGTATTTGTAGAGACGACTGATTTCGCCAGACCGGCCGAGGAATCTCCGAACACAGGCCACGGCCATCATTGGTATGGCAATGCGGAGAGCTACTTCCTGATAGGCAATGCCCTCGGCCAGGCAATGGTACAGTTGTTAGCCAACCAAAACATTGCGCAGATTCCTCCAAAATCCACCATTCCAACTCAGATTATCTGTGGGACTTCGCCAATTCCCCAGCCTTATCCTTATATCAGTACCGGCAGCTTTTGCGGACCTGATATACCTCTCTCACCCGACCCGCTCATCTCCTATCGATGGCCAAACCCCAAAGCGACCGATGGGCTGGAGATTTATCTGCTCAAACCAAAATCCGTTTCAGCCGACAGAACACAATCTTTCGACAATCTGCAATCCCTGACCGGAGATAACCCTAATCTGACGGTAACGGGCACAGGTTCGATTAGACTTGATTTTGGTCTTGAAAATGCCGCATGGATCGAATTTGACAGCCCCGACTGCCCTGGTGGCGTTGAGATGAGCATTAGTGAATACAACGAGCCTGGACCTGGCAAAACCAGTAAACCCGTTAAACATGGCAATACCTACCGCCTCGAACTAAATAATGAACTTTATGAAGGAGTACGTTTCGCATGGATTGAAGTAAATTCGCTAAGCAGTCAATGGCATATTACTGGTATCCGGGCCGTCTGCCAGATAAAACCGACCAATTATAACGGCGGTTTTTCATGCAGCGACCCCATGCTCACAAAAACATGGTATATGTGCGCCTATGGCGTGAAAGCATCCTTATGTAAGGACTACTTCGGAGCTATACTCATGAACCGAGGAGATAGAATGTCATGGACCGGAGATGCTCATCCCACGCAGGCCGCCGCGCTGGTCGCGTTCGGTAATTATGACTTCATAAAACAAAACATCGACAACACCTCCGAACAAAGCAACGGCATCAGAAGCTATTCTTTGTACTGGGTATTGAGTTTGCTTGACTATTACAATTACACCGGCGATACGCAAACGCTGGACAAATATATCACAAATGCATGCGCAAAACTCGATGATGCGTTTAATGTTTTTGGTACCGATCCCAACCTCCGATATTATGGCTGGGACGAACGACTTTGCGCCGGATTTGAATTATGGTTCAAACCATGCCCGGAAGCGCAAAATGCGTATGAAATGCTATCTATACGGGTATGGAAAGATTTCGCAACCGTCATGGGAAAGTATGGTCGCACCGACTTAAGGGACAAATACAACGGATATGCCAGTGCGAAAATGGCCGACTTGAGGAAGAACAGCGATTGGTTTGCCGATTTCGGACTTCATGCCGCCGCTGATGCGGTGACTACAGGACTCCTGAACAGTGCCGAACAAAACACGTTATTTGAAAAACATTTCACCGATCGGGTAAACCGCATTTCATTCTCACCTTTCAACCAATACTTCATCATCCAGGCAATGGCTCGTATGAAAAAGTACGATGACGCTTTAAGCTCCGTCAGAGACCTCTGGGGAGGCATGATAAAATACGGTGCGACAACAACCTTTGAGGATTTCCGGCCGTCATGGAACTACATTATAGGTCCCAGCGATGCTCTTCCGAACAACCAGTGCGGTATCATCAGCCTTTGTCATCCCTGGGGCGCAGGACCGGTCAAATGGCTCAATGAAGAAGTGCTCGGCATAGTACCCACATCTCCCGGCTTCAAAACTTATGACGTCCTGCCACACCTTGGCAGAACTCTCACCGAAGTGTCAGGAAAAACACCTACGCCTTTGGGCGACATTTGCGCAAGCTTCGATCTCGCTTCGGGAATTTGTAAGGTATCGGCGCCGGCGGGCGCCATCGGCAGAATCGGCATACCAAAGGTCGAAAAAACAATTAAGAGCATATCGATCAACGGAAACCTTGCATGGGATGGCTCCTGGCATTCCGTGTCCGGCGTTGGAGCAGCCGGCCAGGACTCGGATTTTGTTTACTTTACTTCCGTGCAGCCCGGCGATTATACCATGTCCGTCTCGTACAGTGGCACGACACCAGCCTATAACGAACCACAAGAAAAATATGCCGCACGATTTGTAAAGCATGATACTACCACCAGCGGAAACTGGGGCGGCGTTTATGGAAAAGATGGCTATGTGCTGTGTAACTTCAACGGAAAAGGCCGTGACGAGAAGTCTTTGCCCTCGTATGTTACCTCCCTTGATTATTTCAGAGCATTCCCAACAACAAAAGACTGTTTGCCTGATAGCACCACATGGGTAACGGAAACTTCTGATAAAAGGGCACTTTCGCCCGATTCGAAAAATAGTACTCCGAGAAACGCCGCATGTTACTCCAACAATGACAATACCATGACCGTCTCTATTGGAATTGATGGCACAAGGGACTATCAGATCGCTCTGTACTTCGTCGATTGGGACAAAAAAAATATGAGACAGGCAGTTGAGATATTTGACGAAAATACTTTAACTATGATCGCCCCTGTCAAGATGGTGGACGACTATTCCGGCGGCAGGTACTTAGTCTATTCGTATAATAAATCGGTGAAATTCAGAATTGACAAAATACGAGGCGACATCGCAACGCTCAGCGGAATCTTCTTTGACCCCAAAGAACCTCTCTAACCGCCCGGCATTCAGGTGAATGCATAGAAAAACTCAAAGAAGGCGCAGACCACCGATGACCACCTGACTCCTATCCATCATGTCCTCCCCCCTGGTGCCTCGTGCCTAATGCCTTCTTCAGTTACTACTGGTCTTCGCTGGGGCAAAAAAACGGCTGTGGCTCCGCTACCTTGCGGTACCCCAAGGCCTTGGCGACCTCCAGTATCTCGGTAAAGGTGGGAAACGGCCGCTTGTTAACCTGTTTGTATTCGTCAATGGCTTGAAGAAAGGCGAATTGTTCATCGTTCATCTCGCCCTCCTCGGCAGACCGCCGCTCATCGCTACGCCGTCTGCCAGGCCCGCGACGACGATCCCAGCCGCTGCGACGCTCACAGATATCGTGCCTTCGGTCCCCCTCTGTTATGACCCCCGCCCCATCCTGCCGCCGATCACCCCCACGCCGATCCGGCCCGTTGTAGGGTTGCTGCTCCTGACCATCCGCTACATCGGAATCTCCACGCCGAAACTCTTCAGGCAACTCCAAATCCTGCTGTCGGCCCTGATTCACCAGATCGTCTCCTCATCATCATCGTCCGGCCCCACACTCATATCCGGGTCTATTTCCTCAAAATCGTCAAAATCGTCATCTGTGTCGTCATCAACTTCATCGTCTTTTTCATCGTCCAATTCCGTACGCTGCTCTATCACCAATTCAGCTTCTTCCAGTTGCTCAGCCGGAACCAGCACAGGCACACCACTTTTGGAATCTGGAACATCCACAGAAGCCTCGCACTCCTCGGCAATAACAACGTGGATATCGTGATCTTCCAGAAGAACCCTGTAAAAATCCGCTTCCGCCGCATCACGGGCAAACACTACCGGCACCAAATCGTCTTTTATCTCGCTCATACCAAACCTCAATAGAACCGTACCAAATACCTCTCGGTCACCCACAACACCGTCGTTCAATTCATCCGTATTCTCACAAGTCCTCTATTTTACTCCAACTGACCGTTTTAAGTTGGTAAATACGCATAACTACCGTGTGGACATCTACTTACAAGGCACAAGCCGCCTACCTCCCCACTGGTGCCTCACGCCTCGTGCCTTCTTCCACCCTTCTGCTCAACATCAAAAACCTGCCTGGCTCACGCAACAGCCACAAAAATCCATATAATTATTCCTATTCTCGACTGATTCGACAACTACAACTTAGAAAAAATCTGTTTTTTCTTTTTTTTTTTTGGGGGGGGGACCACGGGCAAGGTCGGCTGTTTTGTCGGCCCTCCCCCAAATCCCCATAAAAAGGACCGAAAAAAACCGTTACACCCGCCACAGAACCGTCAAAATGAACGTATTTAGCCCAATTTGGAGCAAATTTGAACTCAAATCTCGAAAAATCAATCTGTTCGGCCTACCCGACAAATCTTGCCAAACACCTCACCGCGACAGACATCGCTATCCGGAAAATGCCAAAGCTGATAAATGAATCTTATCGAAAATGGCCTATGAAGCTAAAATTTTGCGATTTTTCAGTTTTTTTTGTTGCAATTGAGCCAAAAGCCGCTAAAAACTAGGCAGAATCGTGTCAGTATCGAATTTTTGATTTTTTTGTTTCTTTTTCATGGAGGATCGCAACATTATGGCAAAGAAGAAAGCCAAAAAAACAGTCACAAAAGCTGCAGCAAAGAAAGATGTGCTGGTTGTAGCCAGTAAGGTCAAGGCTTATGTCCGTTCAAAGGGCTATATGTGCAGTGCCGACGCCATCCAGGCAATGTCAGACTGCGTGTGTTGCTGCCTCGACAAAGCCATGGCCAGAACACAGGCCAATCGTCGCAGCACTGTTAAACCACAGGACCTCTAAGGTACACTGCTGTCCGCGAAAGGGCAGTGTGCCACAGAATCAACGGCCGGGTTTTCTACAAAGAAACCCCGGCCGTTCCCTTAGTATCTCTTCTCCTGCAGCGGGTATGAGCGGGCAAAGCGGTTGACAAAAAAATAACGCAACGCGTCGATAACATGATCGTGAACGCCGTCCTTTTCCGGCAGCTCCGAGAGGGTCCCGTTAGGAAGACGCCGGTGATGCAAACCGCCGAACGCACGAATCAAATCCTCACATTTATTCGACACATGCAGTCGGCTGGGACCATAAGCCGGAGACAGAAAATCACGTATCAACTCTACACCGTCCAATATTCGGCTGTTACGACAACGTAGCGGTATTCCCAGCGCCACCATTTCCTGGATCAGGTTAGTACCGGTGATCTCGTTACGACCTCTCCCCGCCGGATCACAATAGGTTGCTTCCACAGGATAGGGATAGCGTTCTTTTATCAGCCGGGCCTGTTCTGACAGGGTGGTTCGGCTCTTAATATGCTCGCCGATAACAAACACCCGATCGTCCTGGTCCACCTGGATAAACAGGCACGCCAGCGGATTGGTAAAACCAAAATCAATCGTTCGATACAACGGCAGGTTCCCATCATAGCTGATCTCGTGCACATGCCGATGCGGATTGAATTCGGGAAACACCAAATCCTCTCGATTAGGCTGAAGGCAAAGCATCTCCGATTTCCATGACTGTTCACTGCTCCGCCGTTTCTGAGCAATGGCATCGTCGATGGAATAATAACCATCTGCCTGTTTAGCTTTGCCACAGCAGTCCTCCCACAGGGGGCATCCCGAACAATTACGATCTCGGCATCGCTTGATCACTTCCCACGGGCACCACCGAAACACCCGCATATCATCTTCATAAGCCGAACTGATAATCTCGTGCATTAAACCATATGGCTTATGCATCGTCGAGAACGCTTCCAGTTGAGCGGGTATCCCCGCAACGCTTTGCGTAACGAACTGTGCCGCCTGCCAAATGTCCCGATCGAAAAGCTCGACCTCATCGCAACGCAGCCGCTGAACATGATGACCGCGAACACTCCGATCCGATTGAGCCAGCACACCAACCGCTCCGCCGCCCGCGAATTGACATCCACGAACCGTAATCCGACCGTCCAGACGCCCAGAAAAACCACCATCCAGTATCCGCCGCAAATACTCGTACATCCGGCCAGACTGCTCTTGCGAACCGCCCAGGATACGAACCTGGCAGCCCTCCAGAAAAATACATTCCAACAGTGTAGCCACCGCTCCCAACTGCGTCTTGCCGCCGCCGCGATTAGCCCACACCGCACAATCACGGCCGGACCTCGCCGAGTTTCGCTCGCCGACTCCGACGCCCAAAAACGAAAACGACAGATAATCCAGCGGACTGTCATGCCCGGGACAGATACGCTGTGATGGTATCTTCAGCCCCATAAACGTTCGCACGTATGCCGCCAATTCACTTGGCGTATTCGGCCGCATCCGCCGCGCACGTTCCAGCAACCTCGCCATTTTCACTTTTTGCCTTGACATCTTTTGCCCTCTTGTCCTTTCAGCCTCGTTCCTTTTTATATCCTGACGCCAGGCTCACCAACATCTCACGAACCTGTTCGTCGGCCATCTCCTCGGACGGAGCTTCTTCGCCGCAGTCAGCCTCTTCGCCAGGGCTTCCCGGCTCTAAGCCACGATCCATCAAATCCAACGCAGCACGCCGAGCAACATCAGCCTTATCCGAGCCAAGCAACTCCACCAAACGCACAACTGCCGCCGGCGTATAGCGAACCATGGCAAAGTTCGCTTCTCTTCGCAAATTCTCTTTCAGACGCTCGAACTCCTGTTGAAACTCCGGCTTACCGAGCCATCTTTGCAATATCCTCGGAGACACCTTATATCGCTCCACTATCTCCGGTTCCGTCAATCGACCCTCGAACAACGCACGGGCCACATCACGCTGTCTCTTCGTTAACATCTTGTTCATCTCCCATCAGGTAAATATTAGCTATAGTCACTAACAGATCGCCGCGCGTCGGCTTATCTTGCGAACCACTACTGCCAACTTGACGACGCGCTTGTTTCAGAGCCTTTTCTATCGTCGCCTTTTGCTCCTCACTCACAAAAAACGTCATACCACACGGCAGATCAGAAAGCACCGCCGGAGACGCTAGGCTCACTGGCTTATTTAACGCAAGCAGCTTCTGTAACTGCTTACGTGCGTCCGGCAAACCTTTCAACAGCTCTTTTTCGTGGTAGCGATCCGAGAGCTCCTCCAGCAATGCCGCCCGCCGATACGGATCATCCTGACCGCTCAGACGATTGATACTCGCCAACAACATCAACGCCTGCTCATCGGACACCTCCCACACCACGCAGTCCGCGAAACTGCGACCCATCTCTTCCAGCACCAGTTTGCGATGATGCCCGTTAATCAACTCGAAATACCCTTCTTTCTGCGGATGCTTACGCACCACCAACGGCTCGTAATACCCATGCCCTTCGATATGCCGCCGCAGCTTATCCATAAATTCCCGGCTCATCACATTCGCGTTAGCACGATGTGCCATCAGCTTCTCCAGCCCTATCTGCACAATATCCATAAAAACCTCCACTCACTCTTTTACTCATTTACTCATCTACTCCAAAGAAAATAAACCGGGTTACTCAATACACGAGCCACCACAAACTCAACGTATGGCTCCAAAGCAGCCATATCATCACCCTGCCGTCCGCCCGCCGCCTTGGCAAGCCGCCCCGAAACGCGGCTAAACGTTCCCGCAAAACGACGCATCTCCGCCGCGATAAACCGACGCTCATCCACACCGACCATACCGATCGCATCCAGAAGACCGCCAGGATCAACCAACTCATCTTCTCCGATACCGATATGACAAAACGCCTCGACCAGCCGCGCCGCCCGCGGTGACAGCCCACTCTCATAACGGGTCATACCCGCACGAACAAAAAACGGATTCACCCTGCCCATCACTGCCAGGGCCTCAACAAAAAGCGTACCGGCCTTCGGCAGCGTCTCCTCCACCAGCCAGCGACCCAGCCCAGCCCCGCGATACTGCGGATGGATCACCACACGGCTGATACACCGCATCTCACGGTTAAGAAGACGAAGCTCCATCTTCCGATCGCCAAGCCCGACATACCGATTATTCGTCGCACGGTTACGAGCCGCCACATTAGGGATCGCCATACAATAAACAATCACTCCGACGTACCGCACGCGATTATCCGGCAGCCGAACCACGCCGCCATTCTCATCGCTACCGATACGCTCGATAGCGAATATCTTATCGACGGCGCCGACGCCGCCTGCACGGTAATGATAATCAGCCAAATCCCGCCAGGCAGACATATCAGCCCGTACTATCCGAAGGCATCCCCGTAACGAACACCGACGGACAATGTTATCTACCATCGAACCCAACTCCTGTCCCCGGATAATATACATCGCAACCGCTGCCCAAATGCTTGACTACCACCACATCAGGACAAAGGTCCTCCAGCAGATCGTCATGACTCGTTGCCACGATAAACGTCGTCGAAAACCTGTCAGCGAATTTGCGGACATTGTGAGCCACCACTGCCGCCGTCACACGATCGAGCGCCGCGCAAAATTCGTCGATACAAATTACCCGTGGCTTCTGCGCCAGCGCCAACGCCAGTCGAAAACGATACTGCTGACCGTCGCTAAGCTGACCCGGACTACGCAAAATAGCGAACGCGTCACTAAGACCCGCCTCGCTCAGCCAGCCCAACGCCTCCGTAAGACTCGACTGCCCGAAACAATCGACCACCGGCTTATCCTGATCCAATGGCTGATCCGCCGGATCGACAACATTACCAAGCTGCTCCTTGAGCAGCTTTAACAACAGCGATTTACCCGCCCCGCTGCCGCCGGTAATATAAACCACCTGACCCTGCTCAATATCGATCTGACACTTATCGAGCACCTTCATCGCACGATCACGACGTACGCCCAGGCCAAACATATTCGCCACCGCCTTCACATTAGCGGACAATTCCACCTGAGTATCGAACATCTTCTCCAAAACATACCGCGCCATCGCATACCTCCTATAAAAAAATCCCAAAAAAATCTTATACCAGCCCCCGATGTAAAATCGGGGGATTTATACCCTGTCAACTTCTTTTCCTCGTGCCTGTTGCCTTTTTCCCCTCTGTCATTCCCGCATCGATGTCATTCCCGCGAAAGCGGGACACGAAGCGAAGCGAAGAGCCGCGATAGCGAATCCAGCGTAAAACAACATCCGCCGAAGGCGGTTTCCTCTCAATTCGCGTTCATCAGCGGTTTCTATTCTCTTCTTACTATTGCCTATTGCCTTCCTCCTATTCTTTTCTGCCTCATGCCTTCTTCCGCTCTCCGCAACGTTCTTATAATCTTCCGCGTCGCCGACTTATTCAGCTTACGTTTAACCGCTATCGCCCGGTAACCGAGCCCCAGCAGAAAACAATCATAAGCCACATTCAATTCCTTCCGACTGAACATATCCTTATTACGAACAATCGTTATATATTCTTCCGCCAACACTCGCCCGATCAATCGCTTCATCTGCCGGGCCACACTCTGCTGACGTCTTCCGCTCAGCAGCGCCAACAACCGCACCGGAACATTATGCTTGATGTATGCTTCTACCAACACCCGGTCCCTCGGCTCCAGCAGTTCCAGACGCATCAACAACACATCCACCTGCCCCGCCCGCTCCTGCCGCCGATCCACCTCAACCGACATATTATTTAAGTCCAACATGCTTAACTTTCGCCGTTTTGTTTTATTAACCCAATTTCCATCCAACAGGCGCAGACCAACCCCACTGAGCCTATTCAGACTTTTTTCTTCAACATTGTCACCCCCGCGAAAGCGGGGGCCCATCTTCCGCCAGGTAACCCGGCCCACACCCGCCATTTATCTTGGTAGTGCGGGCCGTGCCCGCAATTTATTCTGGTAGCCCGGGCCATGCCCGGGGGCAAATTGCTCGTGTTTTATTCTTCACCACCAACCTCCTAATCTCAAATCTCAAATTCCATCTTCTTTCTTCCTCGTGCCTAGTGCCTAGTGCCTATTGCCTTCTTCCATCGCCTGTTGCCTTTCTTCCTTCCACTGTCCCTAAATTATTCTTCTTCGTGCTCTTCTTATCTTCGTGGTAAATTCTTTTTTTCCTATTCTTATTTTCTAGTGCCTCGTGCCTGTTGCCTTCTTCCGAGCGCCTTTGCGGGATTCTTATTTTTTTATCCGTGCAAACCCGTGTTCTACGTGTTCTATCCCTCCTTCCAAGTTTGCGCACCTTCCAGGCCCGCACCAACTCTACTTCTGCCGCTTAAGACACAGCCTCAACTATTGCCTTGAGATTCCCCAACTCTCGTATGAGTAGCGTCATTTCATCGGGATTACCTCCCCATATCCACCTTTCAACCTTTTTCCAGTCTTGCAATCGCTCCGGTCCGTATTCGCGTATGAAATCTCGACATGGGGCCAGAACGCTCAGAAGCCTGTCAATAACCACCTGTACTTCCTTATCCCAGCATTGTAGTCCTTCCGGGTCTTCCAGTGATGCAAACTTATCCAGAATATCTCCTGCGCCGTCCCCTAGCCCGACTCCACCTTTAGTTGGATAAAAATAACAATTATCACCAGGAGTACGAATACCTAGTGGTTGATAGCTGTCTTTAAGCTTTTTTAACTCCTCTGCGATTTGTATGATTTTGATGATTTTTTCTGCAGTTAGATTGGACATCCTTGGTGCAAAAAAGTCCTGCTTCCTTTCACGTACACCTAATGACGGCAACATTATAATCTCACCAAGCTCCGGCCGTTCCACACGAAGCTGGCCCGTCAACCGCCGATACAACTGCTTGTAACCCTCCTCTGTATCAACCCAATAACGTGTTGCGTTCTGCAATGGCGTCGCAATATGCTCCGTTTTACCATTCTCAAACAACACCGGAATAAATCGCGTATTATGTGTCCCCGTATTATAAATGTGCTGGTAAATCAGATTCCCTTCCCATCTCACCCCCAGCCCCTTGCCGGGTTCTTCTTCTCCCATGACTCGCTTATAATAAGTCTCCGTACATATCATAAGAACAAATTCCCCGTCCCGTATATGCTTATCCATCCACCGTGGCCACCCTTCCGGCGGCGACTCTTCATATTGATCGAGAATACAATCGACCCCTTCTTTTCTCAACCGATTCGAAAAAGCCAAAACCTTATCCGCATGTTCCGGCGAATCATGACTATAACTAATAAAAACCTTACCCATCGCATACCACCTTTTCGCAGCTAAACTCTTTAATCTTTTCCCCCAAATCCACTCGCCCAAAGGAGGAGGAGGAAAAAAAATTCTTTATCTATACATCAGTTTACTTTCACAGTTTTTCTAACCCAAATTCCATCCAACAGGGCCTGTTGCGCAAAAATATTTTATATGTCTTCGATAAATGTTCCGCTGACGTATAAAATTACCTCTCCTCAGTCCGCAAAGGCCCTGTTCTGGCTTTGCGGATAAGGAATACACAATAAAAAGTGCGAAGTCGCACTATCGCTTCGGGGCCAAACCCTGCCCCGTCCCAAAAAACCAACATCTACCTTCTACCACGGCCCGCCCAAAAAAACCAACAAAATCTCAACCTCCCAACTTTCCTGTATTACATTTTTTTTCATTCAACATTCAACCTTTATCATTCATCATTCTCCCATCCCCCCTCTTTCCCTCCCCGACCCCCGACCCCCGACCCCTGGCCCCCGACCCCTGGCTCCCGACCTCTGGCCCCCGACCCCTGACCCCTGACCCCGACTTTCGTCTTCTGTCTTCTGTCCTCCGTCCAAGTTCGCCCTCCTCCCAAGTTCGTCCTCCCCCCAAGTTCGCCCTCCCCCCAAGTTCACCCCATACTCAACTGCCCAACTTTTCAACCACCTTCACATCTGCACTGCGGTATCTGGCCGCCCGACGCGTAGCCGCGCACACCTTCCAGGTCCGCGCCAGCCATACTTCTGCCGCGTCTCACCACCCCCAATTCAACAAACTCTTACAAACCTATACCAAACATAGTAACAACGTAAGTTATATATATATCAAACATAATCAAATGATAACACGTATTTCTAAAAAGTCAAGCGTTTTTTTAAGAATTTTTATAAAATAATTGAAATGTTGGTTGTATATACAACATCATATCCGCTATTATTATGACGGAGGTGCATACTAAGGGAAAGGAGAGCACGATGGCTTTAGGAAAAATAATACGACAAAAACGTGAAGAAATCGGCCTGACTTTAGACGACGTAAGTCGTCGCACCAACTACAGTAAGCCATATTTATCAACCATCGAAACCGGCCGCGTCAAGAACCCACCTGCCGACGAACTGCTCGCAAAACTCGAAAAACTCCTCGGATTCGACCAGGGCCTACTCCTGCACATCGCACACATGGAAAAACTACCCGCCGACTTACGCGAAGCATTTGAGCAAAGCCAGGCCGAAAATCGTCATTGGCGGGCTTTAATGAGGGAATTGGTCACTAAAGACAGCGATGCAGATGGACTGCTGCGGTCGGAAAAATATAGCCAAATTCTCGAAAAGGTGCCCGTCAATGTTGAGGAGGTTCCAATCGCCGGCAAGCTGATACCGGTGATTAATAATGTAATGGCTGGTTATCCAACGGATTATGACGATTTGGGGTATCCGCCGGGTGGCGCCGATGACTATGTGCGATGTCCGGACCTGCACGATGCCAACGCCTTTGCGGTCCGTGTTGTGGGCGATTCGATGGAGCCAAAATACCGCCAAGGCGATATAATCGTTTTTTCACCCGCTGCACAGGTGGAAAGCGGCGATGACTGTTTCGTCCGTATGACCGATCCTCACGAAACGACGTTCAAACAGGTGTTTTTCGAGGAGCAGGGCGATATTCGTCTCCAGCCTCGCAATCACAAATACCCACCGATAATCATGCCCCGTGAGAAGATCAATGGTCTCTGGCGGGCAATCATACGGTATGAGCGGCTGGGTTCGTAGGCTTGTCTAGCATTTTATAGATAACTTGATCGTACAGTGTGGGCTCGTAATGTATTTACCCGTAAGAACTAAGGGGCGGGTATAAAAAGCAAGCCCGCTTTTTTTTGTTATTGTTGTTGTCAAGCGGGCTTGCTACAACTTTGTCGGGCTGTCGGTAACCATATACTCCATGTGCCAACAGCCAAGCAGCTCAATGCTGCATAATTTAGACCGTGCCAAAGCACAGTCTTGTGCGGGCTGATGCTCAGCCCATTTTGCAAAATATGAGTTGTACCGTTATCGTTTTATACGATGGTTTATGTAAACCAAAGGCCGAGTCACCTAGCGAATCGGTCTTTAGTATTATTAGTCATCGGCTGCGCCGGCCTTGCCGGCGCAGCCACCAGTATTGATTAACGCTCCACCTTGATCCGGTATCAATGTGACCGAGCGAAACGAATCCCTTCAAAAAAAGATACTTTCCCGGTCCAGATAGCTGCTGAAAAAAAACTTTTAACATGCTTACTACTACTAATTATTGTAACACAAGTCGTGTTAAAAAGCAAGCGATTTATCTGATATTTTTCGTTAAATTACGGTCAGTCCACAGGTTATGTTCCTATAACATATTGGACTGGAGATATTCCGCCGGTTGGTGGGTG
>Ga0105106_10000311_pt1 | contig 34383 bp, 33 predicted proteins | sample PPLLaktember2015_5_FD_79109 | JGI IMG/M metagenome (GOLD analysis project Ga0105106, IMG submission 79109) | Freshwater sediment microbial communities from Prairie Pothole Lake near Jamestown, North Dakota, USA - PPLs Lake P8 Core (1) Depth... | ecosystem: Environmental > Aquatic > Freshwater >... | reverse complement strand
TTAACACATCATCATCGGGTGAAAAATATACTTCAACACGTTTACCAGCGATGGTCACTTCCGGATAGGGCGTATTGGTCGGGGACGCAGAGCCGAACAAATCGTCCTCGAACATTTCATCGAACTCCACTTGATAATTCTCCGCCAGCCGGGCATCCTGCAAGCGTATCAGATTGTTGGTATCCTTATACGCCCCACCAACCGAGAAATTCATCGATCCGGTCCATACTTCTTGCCGGTCAATGATTGCAAACTTGTGGTGCATCAGGCTTTCTCGCCGGTCGCCGAGCACCGGGATCCCAGCATCGATCAGCTCCTGCACCTCGACTTCATCCAGGTTATCGCTCTCCACGACCAGGCGCACCTGAACGCCGCGCCGATAAGCATTCAACAGTGCATCTCTCAGGCTCCATAAGTTAAAGTTATAGATAGCCATATCTACACTGACACGTGCCTGATCAATCGCTGCAGCCAGCGCCTCGTCCGGCCCACCCTGGTAACGTCCTCCCTGGGAGCTCTGTGGAACCGTGAAGTAAACAATCAGCCAATCTTCAGCGACAGGTGAAGGGGTGTCTGGTGTTAATGCGGTTGCAGGTGGAATGCATGCGCTGACCAGAGCTAGCAAAATCATTGCTGACAGAAGACGTTGAAGGTTTCGCATGCTGATCTCTTTGCCTGATTTTTTCCAATAGTCTGAGCAACCCACCTTCTCGAGACAACTTCCAGTAAGCCAGGCTGCAGGTGAATTTATGATAAACTAAAGAAAAAGAATAAGGAAGGACAATACCATGAAACCGACTCGCGAATCCTATCCTGTAGAAGTTGCTGGAATCAAACGCAACCTGCCATTATTTGAAGTTGCCCCCGGTGTAAAGATTGCTGTATTAAATATCCTGGGAGATACTGAGCTGGTGCAGGCGTGTGCCAGAGCTTTAGCAGATAAACTTGCCAGTATTGACTATGATGCGCTCGTCACTGCAGAAGCTAAGAGCATCCCACTGGCTTATGCCCTGGCAGTTGAAACCAAAAAACCTTATATCGTTCTGCGCAAATCCTATAAGCCCTATATGGGTGCAGCACTGATGGCTGAAACCTTATCAATTACAACCGGTCAGCCACAGACCTTGTACATTGATGAAAAAGACCAGGAACTTCTAAAAGGTAAGCGCGTGATCCTGCTCGACGATGTTATCAGCACTGGCTCAACCCTGCAGGGAATGCGCATGTTGATGGAAAAAGCGGGCGCTGAGACGGTGCGCGAAGCAGCCATTTTTACCGAAGGCGAACGCGCTCAATGGCGGCATATCATTGCTTTGGGGCATCTGCCGCTTTTCACCGACTGAGCTGTTGATACTTTATTCATTGCGAGCCAGGCTTATCCCTGGCTCGTTGCTATTTACCCAGGCGCCTAGCAGCTGCCAGGATAACAATTGGTTTGCCTAGAAAATGGGTCAGGAAGATCACTCGCTCCTGGTCACCTTTCAAACGCAGATCGCGCACCAGCGCCTGCGGCTCCAGAGGCGAACCACGTTTCTTAACCGTTACCCGCCCCACCTTACGCTGGCGTAAGATGTCACGCAGATGCTTCAGGTTGAAGGGTAACCAGGTTTCCACCTCCCAGGCACGAGCAAAGGGGGTAGGCTGGTACTGCGCAGCGGTTAAATAGGCGATATCTTCATCCAACTGAGCCGCATTCAACTGACGACCCAGTGGACGTACCAGCCCGGCCCGGAGTATCGCCGGATCTGGCTCATAAATATAGCGCAGCGGTTCGCTTAACGGAATTTTTTCTACTGCGCCAGGAGCCTCAGCAATCAGGGTGTACGGACCCGGCAGCAAGGTCGCGCGCCGGGTAGCAGTCTTCAGCGGGCCGAACCACAATACAGCTTCTTTCAATTCGCCTGCTGACGAAATAAATTCCACTTCAGCATCATAATGTTGCAGCTCTTGCAGATCCACACCGGGTGAAATCTTCACACCCAAAGCCGGGAAATTCGCTCGCCAGCGGTTCACTACCTCCAGTGGAGGTTGGTAATCCCAAACATGAAAAACTCTTTTATCATGGCTGCGCCGGGCTGGATCAAAGAATAGGGCCGTGTCAGCCGAAGCACGCGCTGGCAACCAGGCATACAGATCAGCCTGAACAAATCCAGTCTGGTCGACCAGGCCCAAAGCCTGTGCATTGGCTTTGGCAAGCAGCAGGCGCAATGGATCGAGGTCAACGCCCAGGGTGGGCCTGTGCTGCGCCAACGCCAGGGTATCCCCACCGATTGAACAGCCCAGATCAATGGCATAGCGAAAAGGCTGGTAGCGCTCGGCGCGGTAGGCAGCCACGTCTGCCCCGGTAGCCTGTTCCAGAGCTTCGCGCGTGAAATACATTTTTTGAGCCTGGGGAAATTTGCGCACTGCCTCGCGACGCAGAATGGCTGTCTCCAGAGCGCTGCGCGCCAGCTCTGCTGGGTATTTGCGACTCAGGGCAGTGAAATGACGCAAGAAATCTTCCCGTCGCGGTGAACGCGACATTGCTTCAGCCAAGACCTCTTGGCCGGATGGCGCAAGTAATTGATGCAGTGCTTCGGGATTCATTGATCCGACATTCCTATCCAGCATTCCCAACGATGGCTTCTCTGTGAAAAGATCTTATATCGATCCAGTGGGCTATAATACATGCATGACTGATCCCAACTACATACCAAACCCAGCCACGATTGAAGCTATTTTAAAGGATACCCGGACGATAGCCGTTGTCGGCCTCTCCTCACGCCTGGAGCGAGCCGGGCATTATGTGCCAGCCTATTTACAACAAGCGGGTTACCGGATTTTTCCCATTAACCCCAGCCTGGACCAGGCTCTGGGTGAAAAAGCGTATCCAGATTTACAGGCAGTACCCGAAGCGGTCGATTTAGTATTGATCTTTCAACGCAGCGAGAATGTACCGCCTTTTGTGGAACAAGCGGTCGCCATCGGCGCCCGAGCTGTGTGGATGCAACAAGGTATAGTTCACCAGGGAGCTGCTGAAATCGCCCAGCAGGCCGGGTTAATGGTCGTGATGGATGCCTGCATGATGGTCGAGCATCAGAAGCGTTTCAGGCGTTAAAGCCCACAACACTCAACCAGTTCAACGCTCGCGAATCGAGCCCGCCTCCATCAAGCGAGCAGCTTTGCGGCCAATTTCGACTGCAAAATTCGTGCCCCGATCCCACGGATACACCTGACTCATACTGGCAAAAAACAGACCCGGAAGCGGGGTTTGGATGGCAGGAATATTTTTGGAATGATTTACTAGTGGCACTGGCTGGGCGTAATTCGTGCGGAACAACCAGCTTTTACGCACCCAATCCTTGGTGAATGCAGGGTTGATGCGCGGCAGAGCTGATGTATAGGTTTCCAACAATTCCGCATCGGTCATTTTAAAGTACTGGTGGTCGGTATTTAGATAATCGCCCACATAAACGATATGGTCGCCGCCAAAATAATCCGGGCTAAGGAAATTGGTATGCTCAACCACCGCCAGGAAAGGAAATCCGGCCGATTTTGGGATGTTGTACCAATAATAACCTTTGTCGGAGAGGCGCTGTTTGAGAGCCAATACCATCACTACCGCCCCCATACTTTTAAGCTCTAGCAGCCCATGCAAATAATCTTGAGGTAATTCGGGAGCCATGCGCGCCAGCAAGGCCGGGGAGGTGGTCACCAGACATTGATCAAAGATTTGGGCGCCTTGGGCAGTGGTTAGCTGGACTTTCTTGCCAGATGCAGGAGTAATCGATTGAACCGGCATGGAGAATTCAATCCGCACACCCAACTCTTGCAAGCGAGCCGCAAACAGATCATTAAAAGCCTGAAAACCACCCTGGAAAGTGCCCAGGCGCGTGGTGCGCGCCTTCAAACGCGCCCACATCCAGGCCATATTCACCTGTCTGGCATAGCGCTCACTGAATTTTCCAATCAGGAGTGGTTCCCACATCAGCTCGAAAACCTTATCACCGGCCCATTTACGCATCCAGGCATCCACTGTCTCAGATTCCAGCGCCCGCCAGTTATTGGTCAGCCGCAAATACAACCCTACCAGGCCAAAACGGATCTTGTTGATCCCCCAGCCCAGGCCTGGGAAGAGGATTGCGGCGAAAATGGAATCAAATGGATAAAACCTGCCTTCATGATACATCACCGTATATGGGCGCGGAAAGATTACCTGGTCTCGCCAGCCCAGTTCGTCGATCAAACCCAGCATATGCTGATCGCTGGCAAACCAGTGGTGATAAAACTTTTCCACCGACCAATCCCAATGCGGCTCTTTGAAACCGGTCGCCAACCCACCAGCCTGATCACTGGCCTCAAAAATGGTCACTTGGTGACCGGCGCGTACCAAATCAAATGCGGCAGCCATGCCCCCCAGGCCCGCTCCGATGATTGCGATGTGCTTCATTCTTCGTCCCGAACCTTCTTCAAATCTTCGCTCCAATGAATCCCCTCTCGCGCCAGGTAATACGCACCCAACAAGGTAATCGGCAGCCACAAGGCTAAGTGCAATACCAGGGTATAACCTGTTGCCAGTGCTTTTTCGACTCCATAAGCCCCCAGGACTGCAATCCCTGGTGCGTCAAAGGTCCCAATATATCCCGGCGCGGAGGGGATGGTGGTTGCCAAATTGACGATTCCGTTCATCAACATCAAGGTGAAGAAGCTGACCTCAAACGGGAACGCCTGCATAACAAACCAATATTTTCCGGTCTCCAGCAGCCAGATAACCAGCGATGTTACAAAAATCATCAAAACATCGCCCGGGGAGCGCAGAGAAGCCAGGCCTTCTATGAAGCGATGCGAAACTTGCAACACTGGCTGGCGCAATCGCTCAGGAAGCAGGTGTTGAGAAAACCATTCAACGATGGATAGCGTCCTGGTTGGAAACATGGCAGCCACTAAAAAGATGGCCAGGGCTCCAAAAAAAGCCGCACTGCCCCATAAAGCAACATCTTGAATCGAAAATTTTTCAACGACCCCCGAGCCACCCGTCAGGCGGCTGAGCTCGCCTAAATTGATGAACACAAAGGCCAGCATCACCACGCCATCAAAGATGCGCTCAACGATAATGGTTGCCAGTGAGGCTGAGACGGGCACACCCTCCCGGCGTTTAAGGATCACCGCCCGCAGCACTTCGCCGGCGCGGGCCGGGTAGATATTATTGCCCATATAGCCAATCGTTACGATGGGGAACATGGTCCGTGTTGGGATCGCCTTCAAGGGGCGCAGCAGGTAATGCCAGCGCCAGGCGCGCGCCCATACCCCGATAAAGTACACGCCTACACCCGGTAAAAGCCAGATATAGTTCGCAGTCTTTAAGGTGTCTACAAACTCACCCAGTTGAAGGTCTTTGAGGACACTATACAAAAAGCCGAGGCTGATCAGAACCCCGACCCAGAATTGCCAACGTTTCATAGCGTCCATTCTACCACGTTCATGAGTGATGGTTTTTACTTTCTGTTCAGCCTTAAATACCGGCGAGTCCCGAAGAAGGGGGGCGCCACGGTTATAATGCAGTTTATGAAGCGCCTGCGCCTTACGATCGTGTTGCTAGTGCTGGTACTCCTGCCCGCCAGTGGGATCACCTATCTCCTGGCCGCGCCTCGCCTGATCAGCGTTACCCCACAGGCGAATGCTGAAGAAGTGGCCGTGCTCAGCTCACTGCGTCTGGAGTTTTCGCGCAGAATGAATGCAACCTCCGTAACCGACCGGCTGGAAATTTTCCCTCAACCAGCGGGTGGGTTCACCTGGGATGAGCGCGGCCGCACACTGATCTTTACCCCCTCGGAAACCTGGCCGAGTGGAGAAACCATCCAGGTACGCTTGCTGCGTGGAGCGTCCGCCAGTGGGTTTTTACCCTTCAGCATTCGCGAAGAAGCTTCCTGGTCTTTCACCATCGCCCAGCCGCGCTTGATCTACCTCTACCCATCAGAAGGACCACCCAATCTATACCTGCTCAATCCCATGGATAGGAACACTCGCCAATTGACCAATTACCTGGAAGGTGTGGCAGACTTTGACGTGGACAGCCAGGGTAGCGTGGTTTATTACACTGTGGAAGTACCAGATGGCAGTTTGATCTATGCTATCCAAGATCTAAATCTCCAGGACAGCCAGGGTGAGACTTTGCCTACACCCATCCTGGCGCTTGATTGCCGCCAGGCGCGCTGCAGCTCGCCGCGTCTCGCCCCAGATGGAAGCTACCTGGCCTACGAGCGCTCCGCCTTTACCACACTGGACGAACCTTCTTTCCCACAAGTCTGGGTGCTGCCTCTTGACCAGGGATTGCCTGTTGATGATGGGGCTGAGCCGCGGCTGATTAATCAGTCCGATCACCAGACGATCCAGCCGCAATGGTCTCCAGATGGATTACTTTTGGTTTACGACACCATCGCAGCAGCCTATATTGTCCGCGACCTGGATGGAACTGAAATTGCGCGGTTTCCCAACACTACCGGCTATCCGGGTAGTTGGGATCCGTCGGGAGAATTTTTTATTGCTCCAGAGATTTTTTATGAAAGCGCGTTGCCCTCTGAACCTGACACAATTGGCGTTTCTTATTTGATACGCTACAGCTTGCTGGATGGCAGCACCCAGATCCTTAGTGAGAAAGACAACCTTGAGGATGCATTCCCCAGCTTTGCCCCCAGTGGTGCACAATTAGCTTTTACTCGGAAGTACCTGGATACCACGCGTTGGACCCCAGGCCGGCAGGTCTGGTTGATGGACTCCAACGGTGAAAATGCACGTCCAATCAACAATGAATCTGTTTACAATCACTTTGATTTTACATGGAGCCCGGATGAAAGGCTGCTGGTTTATGTGCGTTTCCACCAAACAGAGCTGACACAAGCCCCAGAGATTTGGATCTACGATATGAGTATTCAAAACGCCTGGCGGCTGTTACGTGGAGGCTATGCTCCGCGCTGGATTCCCTGATCCTGAAGAGTTTGCCAGGTACTACATTTCCAGGACCAGGACTGGGCGAAAATTGACGTTTCAGGTTTCTGGTACAATTCGGGTGTCTTGCCTAATTTACCCTAATATGGTGTAGAATCCATTTAGGACTTAGAATCAATACCATGAAATGGAAAGATTATGAGCGATAAAGAAAACGCACAAAGCGTCATTGAGGCTTACCGCAAGAAACAGCAATCTACCCGCCGAGCACCACTGGTCATCCTGGCGGCAATTCTAGTGATTGCTGGAGCTGCGATCCTCATCTTCTGGCTGTTGGGCGATAATGCACCCTCCATCTCTCTGTTCCCAACCCAAACTTCTACGCCCACAGAGACCAGCACGCCCACAGCAACTGCTACCCAAACCTCTACACCTACCGCAACCTCAACAGAAACAACCACTCCGACCGTAACCCTCACACCCACGATCTCTGGTCCTTTCACTTACCAGGTCGCTGAAGGTGACACCCTGTGGGATATTGCCCTGCGGTTTAACGTAGACTTGGTGTTGTTGATCACGATTAACAATCTGGACCCTGTCAATCCGACCATCCGTCCAGGAGACCAGCTGACCATCCCTGGACCAGACACCTCGCTACCGACCTCAACCCCACTACCTGAGAACATGCCAGCCGGTACGCGCATTGAGTACACCGTCCAGCTCGGAGATACGATCGGATCAATTGCCCTGACATTCAACAGCACCATTGAGGATATTCTGGAACTGAACGAGATCGAAAATGAAAACGAGATCGTACCTGGGCAGGTGCTAACCATCCGCGTAAACCTGGTCACGCCGATCCCCTCCAACACAGCGCCGCCGCCCACTGAGACCCCTGGGCCTGGCACACCTTCGGCGACAGTTGCACCACCCACGGAAGCCGCCACAGCCACTTTGAGCCCCACACCATAAGATCGATTCTACTGAACAGGGAACTGACCAGCAGGCGGGTTTTAGAACCCGCCTGCTTTATTTTAAGAGTTGACGAGGATAGGGGAGCCAGTTATAATTGAAATTGATTTTCATTATCAATGAGGTTGACGATATGGTACTCCCACGCTTTAAGCAATTTGTTTTTTGGGGCCTTTTGGTTTTCTTGCTCGCTGCCTGTGGCTCCACCCCACAAGCCATCTCCGGGCAGCTCAAAGTGGTTGCCACAACCACGATCGTAGGCGATGTGGTGCATACAGTCGCCGGACAATCCATCGAATTGACAGTTTTGCTGCCTCCCGGAGCAGATCCGCACAATTATGAGCCCAGCCCGCAGGATCTGGCAAAGATCGCTGATGCAGACCTGATCGTGTTGAATGGTGCAGGGTTGGAAGAAGTGCTGGAGCCCCTGATTGAGAACGCTGGAGGCAGCGGCAGGGTCATCCACCTGAGTGAAGGGATCACCCTCTTAGAAGGCAGCATTGGGCATGACGAAGAGACTCCCGAGAACACACAAACACACACACAGGGCGATCCTCACGTCTGGACTGATCCGAACAATATCCTCAGCTGGGTGGACTATCTGGAAGGCACGCTGAGTGAACTGAATTCAACGCAGGCGGAGCTTTATAAAGCCAGCGCCGATCAATACCGAGCGGAGTTAAAAGAACTCGATGAGTGGATACACGTGCAGGTCGACCAAATTCCTCTGGAAAACCGCAAGCTTGTCACGGACCACGTGGAATTCACCTATTTTGCCGAGCGGTACGGCTTCACACTGGCGGGTGCTGTGATCCCTAACTACAGTACTACTGCCGACACTTCTGCCCAGGAGCTGGCTGCCCTGGAGGATACCATCCGCAGCCTGGGAGTCCAGGCTATCTTTGTGGGTAATACAACCAACCCTGACCTTGCCCAGCGCGTGGCAAACGATACCGGTGTGCAATTGGTACCCCTGTTAACCGGCTCCCTGACTGAGCTTGGTGGTGGGGCTGAGACGTACCTGGAATATATTCGTTACAATGTGAATGCCATTGTCCAAGCTTTAAAGTAAGCCATTGCAAAACATGCAAATTATCAAGAATTTACCACAACAAACTTTACCCATCCATCACGCTGCACATATCCCTGGCACACCGATCCTGAAGGCGAACAATCTGGGTGTGCAATACAACCATTTTACTGCCTTGGCTGGGGTCACTTTTGAGCTGAATGTCGGGGAGCAAGTGGCGGTGGTTGGTCCGAACGGCGCGGGCAAAAGCACGCTTTTTAAAGTAATTGCCGGCGTCCTGCAACCCAGCAGTGGATCAGTAAAGATTGCCGGGCAAGGGCCGAGGGGGCATATTTGCATCGCTTATGTCCCCCAACGCAGCCTGGTAGATTGGCGTTTCCCGGTCAGCGTGGCAGATGTCGTCATGATGGGGCGAATTGGCAAGCTGGGCTTCTTTCGCTGGCCGAAAAGCCGCGACTGGCAGCTCGTTCACCAATCCCTGGAGCTGGTTGGGCTGGATAACCTGTCCGGTCGCCAGATTAGCGAGCTGAGTGGGGGTCAACAACAACGTATGTTCATCGCCCGGGCTTTAGCTCAAGAAGCTGAATTAATGTTGCTGGATGAACCATTCACTGGCCTGGATATCGTCTCGCAAAGGGAAATCCTGAAGATCCTGGAAACATTACAACAACGGGGTGTGACCGTATTGGCTTCCACCCACGACCTACAGATCGCTCAGGAATCATTTGACCGCATACTCCTACTAAACCACCAGATGATCGGCTTCGGTGTGGCGGGTGAAGTACTTTCGGCCGGGCGCCTTTTAGAAGCTTATGGAGGCCATCTTCACTTGATCAATGAGGCCGGCGCCACCATTGCCCTGGGGGACACTTGCTGTGATGGAGAGGGAATCGATGAACACCTTGCTTGATTTCATCATCCAGCCACTCGGGTATGCCTTTATGGTGCGCGGGTTAATTGCTGCCCTGCTGACCGGCATTGTTTGCGCAACGGTTGGCTCGTATGTCGTACTGCGCGGTATGGCCTTCTTCGGCGACGCGCTGGCGCACGCCATGCTGCCTGGTATTGCAATTGGTTATCTGGTAAGCGGTGGAGCGCGTGAGCCCGTCTTCTGGTGGGCTCTGCTAACTGCCGTGCTCAGCTCAGTGGGAATTGGCTGGATTAGCCGCTCAGCGCAAGTTCGCGAAGATACGGCAATTGGCATCGTCTTCGCTGGCATGTTCGCCCTGGGGATCGCACTGATCTCAACGGTGCGCAACTACACCACCGATCTGACTCACTTTTTATTTGGCAATGTGCTGGGGGTTGGGCCGCGTGACCTGTTGCTGATAGGCGCTTTTGGCGGAGTGATCCTGTTGTTGATTTTCCTTTTTTACAAGGAATTTCTGGTGCTATCGTTCGATCCACTCCTGGCTGCCACCTTGCGCCTGCCGGCCCGCAGCCTGGAGTACCTGCTGCTGATCCTGATTGCGCTAACAATCGTAGTTTCGCTGCAAACGGTAGGCGTAGCGTTGATGGTTGCCATGCTGGTTACTCCTGCTGCAACCGCTTATCTTGTCACCAAGCGCCTGCCAATCATGATGGCATTGGCAGCCGGGATCGCTTCTATATCCGGCATTATCGGCTTGTATTTATCTTTTTATCTCAGCATTTCGTCTGGCGCAGCGATCGTCCTTACAGCCACTGCCTTTTTTTTGCTGGTATGGTTGTTCAAACGGCTGTCTGACATGCAAACGCGCCGCTCTCCGGTCGAGATCTAACCAATGAAAAACTGCTTTTCCGCTGATGAGACCAATGCACAACAGTGGTTAGCCTGTTTACAGGCAAACGGCTACCGCATCACTGAGCCGCGCCGGGCAGTCGTCGAAACGATCGCTACCAGCCGACAAGCGTTAAACCCATTTGATGTCTTCGAACGGGCGCGCGCCTACTATCCCAGGCTTGGACTGGTCACCGTGTACCGCACGATCGAAAAGCTGGAGGAACTGGGATTGATCCAGCGTGTGCATCAGCCCACCGGATGCCAGGCATTTGTTACAGCTTTTTCTGGGCACCAGCATCTACTCATTTGCCAGAGCTGCGGAAGAGTTGAGTTCTTTAATGGTGACGTGGAGCAGATGGATGGACTCATGCGGGCTGTAGGAGCAAACAGCGGCTTTCAAATTCAAGATCATTGGCTGCAATTATTCGGGGTATGCGCTACCTGCCAACAGAAAATTTCTAACGACTCGAATTAACGCAATTTACGGCTGGCAGCTTCAATGCGCTCCAAGATTTCAGCAGCTTCCGCTGGTCCTGCCAGATGCACCGTACCATCACCATCCACGTGAGTGGGGATCAATTCATAATCCAGTAGTTCCTGACCCATAAAGCTTACGCGCAGGATCACCCCCTGCATATGGTCTCGCGCCCAGGTTTGATCAAATACGAAATTCCCCAAACCATAAAACACAGGCACACCCTGGATATTCTGAATTGCCTGCACCACATGCGTGTGATTGCCAACGACCAGGTCTGCTCCTGCCTCCACGGCCACCTGAGCCAGGCTGCGCTGTGACCAATTGGGGGTGGGCACATCTTCCGGTCCCCAATGCGGCATCGCGATCACCACATCTGCTACCTGACGGGCAGTGGCAATTGCAGCGCGCAGGCTCTGCTCGGTAAGAACAGCAATCCCTGGGCGATCCTCACTGGCAAATGCCATTGGCTCAATCTGCCCCAGCGAGACAATCCCGAAGCGCACCCCGTTGACACTGAGCACCAAAGGCTTTTCAGCTTCCTTCAAGTTTGCTCCGGCGCCGACGGTCAAAATACCAACGCGCTGTAAATTTTCAAGGGTGTCAAAAAATGCTCGCTCGCCACAATTGCTCAAGCCGCAGTTTTTTATATGGTTGGTTGCCACACTCATCGCATCAAACCCGGCTTGCGCCAGGGCATCGGCATTTTCTGCGCTGCCTACCAACACATACGTGCGCACGCAGCCCGTACGTGGCGGGTAATCACTGATCGTGGCATTCAAGGTGCCAATCGCCAGGTCTGCCGCCTGGATCAGTGGACGCACTTCATCATAAAGATAATGCGGGTCGTCGCGTTCGTCTATCGCAGCCTGCACACAGCGCGCCGGAACAATCACACCTGTAAAAAGTAGCGTCGTCTCTGGAAGAACTGTGGGGGTTGGCAGCAGGGTAGCAGTTGTGGTGGGCGTGAGGGTCTGGGAAGCTGAGGGTATAAGCGTGTGGGTTGGATCAGGGCTCAGGACGGTTTGGGTGACGCTCAATGCTGGCGGCTCGGGCGGTGTGACGGTCAGATCACTCGCTGGTTGGGCAGCGGCCGGCATGCAGGCGCTCAAGCAAATCGCCACCAACCAGGCGCCCAGACAGGCCTGGCGGACAAACGCCAATCGCATTTACTCCTCACCCACCGGCGGCGCGGCCTGCCCATAATCTAATACCTGGCGCGTCCCGGTCCCGGGCTCGGGTGGACCAATGATCCCTTGCTCTTCTATGGCTTCGATCAGTCGTGAGGCACGCGTATAACCAATGCGCATTTTTCGCTGCAGCATCGAGACAGAGGCTCGCCCCTGGCGGCGAATTTCATCAATGGCTTCATATAAAAGGGGGTCGCGGTCTTCATCAGCTCGCATTTCATCCCACATGGGAATCTGTTTGAGGGGGAGATTGGCTGGCGGCGCGTCCACAATTCCGCCTGCGGCTGTTGGAGTACTGGGCGAGGTGCTGGCAAATCCCTGCCAATAACTTACCAGACGCAAGATTTCATTGTCCGAAACGTAAACCCCTTGCAGGCGCACCGGAGCAGGAGCATCGGGGGCCTGGAAGAGCATATCGCCGCGTCCTAACAAACGCTCCGCCCCGGGCTGATCTAGGATCACCCTGCTATCCACGCCAGAAGCAACCGCAAAAGCGACACGCGCCGGGAAATTTGCCTTGATCAAGCCTGTGACCACATCAACGGAGGGTCGTTGGGTGGCAATGACCAGGTGAATCCCGGTCGCACGCGCTAACTGCGCCAAGCGGGTAATCGTGCGTTCGGTTTCATCCGGAGCCAGCATCATCAGATCAGCTAGCTCGTCGATGATCACCACCAGGTGAGGTAACTTTTTTTCGTTGCGCGCGATTTGCTTGTTGTTGTAATCCTGAATATTGCGGCAGCCGGCTTCAGCCAGCTTGCGGTAGCGCAAATCCATCTCGCGGGTCACCCACTGCAACGCGCCTACGACGCGCTCCAGGTCTACTACCACAGGCGCTAACAGATGTGGAATACCGTTGTAGCCGGTCAGCTCAACCCGTTTAGGATCTACCATCAACAGACGCATGTCGTCAGGGGTATTGTTAGCCAGCAAACAGCAAATCAAGGCGTTCACACAGACTGATTTACCCGAGCCAGTTGCCCCGGCAACCAGTAAATGGGGCATGGCTGCCAGGTCCGCTGCTACGGCATTCCCAGCTACATTTTGACCCAGGGCAAAACGCAATGGCGAGCGCAAGCGCTTGAAGGCTTCGCTTTCCATCACATCCCGCAACGCCACCATGGCAATCTCATCGTTCGGCACTTCTATGCCAATAAAACCTTTACCAGGTACAGGCGCTTGGATACGAATAGTGCGCGCGGAGAGCGCCAGCGCCAGATCATCTGCCAGAGCGGCAATTTTCCCAACACGCACGCGCATTCGCCCGGTACGCGATTCAACGAAATCTGGCTCAACGCCGAATTGGGTGATCGTCGGGCCACGATTGATCTCCACGACACGCGCCGGCGCGCCAAAGGAGCTCAGGGTCTCTTCAATGACGCGTGCCCGTTGGCGATCCACATCATCATCATGGCTCACATCGATGCCAGCATCCAGGATTTCAGCCAGGAGCGGCAGAATATATGGACGAGAGGTTAATTGCGCCTCGATGGGCATCCCAACCGGTAAATTATGCATGATTGCAGAAGCAGACGGAGCGGTTGCAGTTTGTGGCTGCATAAGATCATGTTCGACGTTGGGTATTTGTGGGGATGGCTGGCGCTGGCTCAATCGCTCCTGGCGTACATCTCTTAGATCAATGACCCAATCCTGGATGCGCAAGATCAAAGGTGGGATCCAGCCAAACATATCCAGGATCGTCTTATCCAGGGTAAGCGCCAGAGCCATCAAGAACCAGGCAGCCAGCACAGTGAGCGTGCCGATCACCCCCAGGGCAGCTTGCAGGGCTTGCAAGATAAATGCACCGGTATAGCCGCCTCCCTGCCCGGCGTCTGCTAAATCAAGCAATCCTTTCCCGGTGCTATCCGCAGCCAGAAAATGCATCCAGACCAATAAGTTGACATAGAGCAGTGTCAGGCCGAGAATCCGTTCTGCAGAAAACTGTGGCACGCGTTCGAAATTGCGCAGCACCAACCAGCCTCCCACAATTACCAGGGCCAGAGGAAAGATAAACATGCCTAAGCCGAACAGCCGGGCGATTAAATTCACCCAACCTCCGGTCAAGGTGCTATTGGTTTGCGAAAGCATGGCCAGAATGGTAAGGAAACCCACTACAGCCAGGAAGACTCCCAGCATATCCAGCTTGCGATCCAGGGAAATGCCGGTTTTAACCGGGTGTAGCCGGCCGCGCGCTTTGATATCTCCACCCATCGACGGCGGGCGTAGTTTTTTGAGCCTTTTGCTCAATTTTGCAGACGGTTTGGAGCTGGCCGCGGCTTTTTTTGCCCCAGTCTTCTTGATCGCTGGTGCAACTGGAGCGGCTTTTTTGCCCGTTTTTTTTCCTGCGCTGGAGCTGGTCTTTTTTACAGCCATGGTTCCTTAAAAACAAAATCTGGATCAGATATTCTTGTCGCAGCAAGAACCTTGCCAGAAAATTATAGCACAGGCGATCTGATCGGCATGCTCGTGTGCAGACCTACCTGCACAGATTCACCTTATTACAAGATCGCCACCTTATGCAATAAAGCTGCGGTACAATAAAAAACCATTGGGTAGATTGAAATTCAAATGGAACGGCGTACTATCCGCCGGATAAAGGAAACCATCTTGTTTGATATCGTTTTTCTTGGCACCTCCGCCTCGGCTCCATCGATCCACCGCGGCCTGTCTGCGCAGGTGGTGATGCACGATGAATACCGGTTTCTGGTCGACTGCGGAGAAGGAACTCAACGCCAGATTATGCTGTCTGGTCTGGGCTTTAAACGACTGAACCGCATCCTGATCACCCATGGTCATCTGGATCACATTCTGGGGTTGGCTGGTTTATTATCGACCTTCTCGCGCTGGGAAACCATTGATTCACTGGAGGTATATGCTGGGCGTTGGGCGTTGGAACGCATCGAAGATTTACTATACAAGGTAGTACTGCGCGGCGCGCGCCCCCCCATGGAGATTAAACTCACCGAAGTTCGTCCCGGGATCATCTTCGAAGAAGACGATTTTAATGTACAGGCTTTCCCCGTTTACCACCGCGGGCCAGATTGCTTCGGTTATTTGTTTACTGAAAAGCCGCGGCGACCATTTTTACCCGAGCAAGCAGAAGCACTTGGTATCCCACCTGGACCCTGGCGTCGAGACCTGGTGAATGGTCTGCCAACGGAACTGCCCGATGGCCGCGTGATCACTCCCGATCAGGTCCTCGGACCGGAACGTCCAGGCACGCGCCTGGTACATGTTGGAGATGTCGGGCGCACAGAGGATCTGGTGGAAGTGTGCCGCGGGGCTGACACGCTGGTAATTGAAGCCACTTACCTCGAAGACGAAGCCCAGATGGCCCATGAGTTTGCCCATCTCACCGCCCGTCAGGGCGCGGAGTTAGCCTTGCGCTGTGGCGTACAACAGCTAATCCTGACGCACATATCCCGCCGTTACCGCGAACGAGATGTGATTGCAGAAGCCCGGGCGGTCTTCCCCAACACTCTGGTGGCGCGTGATTTCGATGCATTTCAAATCCGGCGCGGCGAGTGCGTGAAAGTAACGCTGCAAGAGAACTAGATTTGGCGATCTAAAGGGATAAATAACAACTGCCGGCAGTCTGGATGCTGGCAGTTGTTTTGTTAGTCTATTTGCCGCGGGATTTAATCTACTTAAAGCGTTCTTCTTTCCAAACATCCGCTTCGTTGTGATAACCGGCTTGCTCCCAGAAACCCAGGCGATCCTCAGACATAAATTCCAGACCACGCAGCCACTTGGCGCCTTTCCAGAAATAAGGCACCTTCAGGTCATCCCGTCCTGTGATATTTCCGATAACCCCACGTAGTGGATACCCATGGTCAGGGGTGATGGGCTCGCCATCGAAATGGGTTGCCAGCAGAAAATTTTCCCCCAGTGCTACATCCAACGGAAGATTGGTGGTAAAACCATACTCGGCATGTTGCAGAACATGCTTGGCTGTAGGTTTGATTTTAATAAAACTCTGCTCGATCAGGGTGCGTAGCGCAACGCCTTCCCAGGCCGTGTCGAATTTGCTCCAACGCGTAACGCAATGGATGTCCATGGTCACGCTGCTGCGAGGCAACTGCTGGAATTCATCCCACGTCCAGCGTATTTCTTGCTCAACTTCGCCCCAGATGCGGAAGTCCCAGGTGGCTGGGTTAAAACGCGGTACTGGTCCATAATGCAATACTGGAAAGCGCTGGGTTAAAGACTGCCCTGGGGGCAATCGTCCTGCTTGTTCAAAACGTTCTTCATCTTCTCTGCGGCGAAAAATACTGCTAAACATGCCTGACCTCCTGGTTGCGCGCCAATTATATCAGACCAACCCTCTCCTATAAGTCTGTTGAGTCCGACTTCAGCGCAATGATATAGGACTTACGCACTTGGTTGGAGGATGTCATTTTCAGTTCAAACCAAAGCTTTCACCCGGCCGTAAAACATGTACCTGTGCGTTGGTGTCAGCCTGTACCCGTCCCGCCCAGGCATTGGGGTCCTGGGCAATCAATCCCCAGGTATTGTAGTGAATGGGGATAACGTGTTTAGGTTGGATAAGCTTTACTGCTCGTAAAGCATCATCTGGTCCCATGGTGTAATTATCCCCGATCGGCAATAGTGCCAGATCAATGCCTTCTTCTCCAATCAAGCGCATATCCCCAAACAAACCAGTATCGCCAGCCATATAGATTTTTTTGCCCTCCAGGGTGGTCAGCAGGAACCCTGCCGGGTTTCCTCCATAAGATCCGTCTGGCAGCCCTGAACCGTGCAAAGCCAGGGTGAGTTTAAGATACCCAAATGGATGCGAGAATCCGCCACCCAGGTGCTGTCCATGAGTTTTCAATCCCTTTTTTCTCAACCAGACAGCTATCTCATTGACGCTGATCACCAGTGCGCCGGTGCGTTTGGCTATCTCCAGCGTATCGCCGATATGATCTCCATGCCCATGGCTGACCAGAATGAAGTCAGGCTGAACCTTGTCTGAAGTTATACAGGCAGCCGGGTTATCTGATAGGTATGGATCAACCAGGATTTGATACCCACTGGTTTCGATCCTGAGAGCTGCATGTCCTAACCAGGTTATTAAAAAGCTCACAGCATCCTCCTTTTTTAATTCTGTTATAGCCTAACCAGCTTCCTGTGGTCATCCGGCTGACCACAGGGTCAATGCAAATCTTTTATTCTACCGGTTGAGTGACATGAGCAGGGGCAGGGTAAACCACCTGAATCGGATATGGGATTTCAATTTTAGACTGTTCAAAGGCGACCTTGACTGCAACCATACCCTGATCTTTGGCTTTCAAAACATCGTTTACTTGGGTATCGATCCAGTAATACATGGTAAGGTTAATTGCAGAATCCCCAAAGTCATTAAAGTAAAGCACTGGAGCCGGTTCATCCAGCAAGCCATCCACCACGCCAAGTGCTTGCAAGGCGATTGTCCGCACCTGGTCGAGATCGGACAGATACCCCACGCCCACCTGTATCTCTATCCGGCGGGTATTTGGGCGACTATAATTGATGATCGCACTGGTGAAGATATCTGCGTTGGGAATTACCACAAGGCGACCATCTAAAGTATTCATCTCCGTAGCCCGTAAGCTAATGCCACATACTTTTCCGGTATACTCACCTACCTGGATAATATCCCCCATCTTAAATGGCTGCTGGATCATTAATAAAATACCGGACACAAAATTTTTGCTGACATCTTGTAACGCAAAGCCGATTGTAAAACCAGCTATGCCTAAACCTGCCAGGAAAGCAGTCAGGTTGAGCCCGGCCTGTTGTAAGGCAGCAATCACCACCAGGATCACTAACGAGTAGTAGATCAGCCTGGTTATTAAATCGGCAATCTGTACTTGAGTTGCTTTCCGTTGAAAGCCACGCCGCACTGCACCGCGCACCAATTGCGCCAATATCAGGCCGATTACCAGAATGAATAAAGCAAATAGAATATTAGGTAATTGATCAAGTAATATCGCGAACCAGATATCAATCTGAGCAGTCCAGCTCTGGGCTGTGGTTAATCCTTCTCCATCCATCTTACCTCCTGATATTGGGGGTTCCAGTCAATGGCTGGTAACCTTATTATATCCATGAACCAGGGCCGTTTATCAGGCAGCGTGTTTTCAGGTAAAATCAAAGTATGTCATGCCTGTCCATCCTCTACGACGGCTGGGCTATAGCCCATCAACCCAATCACCCAGCAGCAATTCATCTATTAACCCTGCTGCATTATCATCCCGCAGACCTGCCTGCCAGTATAGCTTTGCCAGCGCTCTCACTCCATCCCATCCCAGAATCCATCTCATCTTATCTTATTCCGACAAAAGCTGACCTGCGCGGCCGGCTAGATTGGGAACAACGCATTCTCCCGAATCTGTCAAAACAGGTTAATGCAGCTTGCCTGCACCTGACCAGCCCTTACCCCCCTTTATTCGGTAGCGCTCAGGTCTTGGTCAGCCCATGCGAGTATCTGGGCGATCTTTCATTGCGCGCTTTGCCTACCGAGCGCGGGTTAACAGCCCACCTGCGCACTGCCTTGGGTCAGGGTGGCCTGAGCCGCGCCCGAGCGATCTTGTGGCCAGATGACCTTCCTGACCCTGGCTTGCCTGCTCCGAAAGTTCCCCTGCCACCGGTTGTCCATCCGGCTTTTTTGGACAAGAAGCTGGACAGGCAGCTTTACCAAAACGAACTCGTACAAGCGCTTGATCTACCAGATACTTATATCCTTTACCAGGGTCCGGGTGATCGCAACGCACTGGAAGAATTACTCGCTGCCTGGAGTTGGGCAGCCGGACCGCTGGGGGACAACTATCCGCTGCTCATCCTGGGCTTAAACCCGCAAGAGCAGGCGCTTTGTACACAACTGGCTACGACCCGTGATCTGCAATCGACTATACACACACTACCTGCATTATCTATAGAAGCCCTGGCAGCGCTCTATCACAATTGCAGCGCAGTTTTCCACCCGACCCTATATTCAGCCTGGAGTGGGGCAGCGCGGGCAGCTTTAATTTGTGAAAAACCACTGGTAGCGCTTGAATCACCGGCATTAAGCGCACTGGTTGGTCCCGCAGCTTATCTGGTCCCCCTGAAACAAGCTACCAGTAGCCGGGCCCTGGGCGCAGCTTTAATTACCGTGGTTGTGGAAGAAAGTGTAGGGGAAGAATTGGCTCAAGCTGCTCGAAAACTAACCTCTCGCTGGAGTGGTGAGCAGTTTGGCAAACAACTGGCACAAATCTACCAGTCTTATTATTGATGTAAGGCTTTTTATCTGGCTATTGTTTGATAAATTTTCCAGCAAACAGGGCTAATCCCAATCCTGCCAGCATTACTAACAAGCCCAATATACCCAGCAATGGCGAGCGAGATGGGCTGCTCTCAGCGATGGGAGCTTCTGCCAGGGTTTCGGAGTTGGCCTGAGCCCCAAAATCCACGGCAGTCTCATCACCAGCCCGCAGGGAAAGCGCATAATTCGATACTGTTGTTGGGTTATAGCCCTCCGGAATAGCGACTGTGATGTTGTAGTCTCCTTCCGGGACTTCTGTGAAACAATATGGATCAAGGCCTGCAACCGTTTGAGTAGTGAGCGATATGGATCCAGAACGGTTGCTGACGCTGACCTGACCACCAGGTATGGCTGGCTCTTCTTCCTGGCGAATAGCGTCACCATTGAGATCATTAAAAAGCAAGACACATAGATTACCGCTACCCGGTTGTGGGGTAGGCGTGGGCACCACTCGCGTGGCCGTCGGGCTGGGCCCTGGTGTGAAGGTCACTTCAGGTGGACCTGCAAGACCAATCACCAATTCCTGACCCAACAGTATAGTGTCACTGCTGAGGTTATTAAGCCCGCGGAGTTGGTCCACAGATACACCGGTGATCAGTGAGATACTGATCAAAGTATCATTCGGCCCTACAATCCAGATAATACGCCCATCCGGTCCAGGGGTCGGCGTATAAATCGCCGCCTGACGCACCGGAGCGGCCAGAACAGGCTGCTGTACATCCAGGATAGCAACCCCGATGACCAGCAGGATGCAAACCAGGAGTACAGGGAACAGGTATTTTATTAAAGAGATCTTTTGATTCATAGCAGGGATGATTATACTGGAAGAAAAGCACCAGGATAAGGGTAATCCGCAGGCTACCGGCCTGGCTAGAAATTCACGCCTATGCCCCACAGAGGAGCAGGATTTCTAATGACCGAACAAAAACCAACCCCAAACAATCCCATCGATGGGATGCGTTTACAACAATTACGCACTGCCGCCGGCAGCGGGCCAGTTCTGATCGTTACTCATGATACACCTGACCCGGATGCCCTGGCCTCTGGAAAAGCCCTGGCTGCACTTTTGGAAACAGCCTGGAAGATCCCCTGCGCGCTACGCTATACCGGCGTGGTAGCCCGGGCTGAAAACCGGGCGATGCTGGAAAAGCTGACCCCAGAGTGGCGGCCTATCGATAATCTAAATTATCTAGAAGGCTTTTCTGCTGTAGCGATGGTGGACACCCAACCGGGGGCAGGTAATAACGCCTTACCCAGGCATGTGTACCCACAGATTGTGATTGACCACCATGTACCCATCCAGCCTGCGGTCGAGCGCGTGGCTTATGTAGATATTCGCCCTGACGCTGGAGCTACAGTCAGCCTGATGTACCAATATTTGGAAAGCACTCATATCACTCCTGACCCCATCCTGGCAACTGCCATGTTTTATGGATTGCAAGCTGATACGCGAGGCCTGGCGCGTGGCGCGTCACCCATCGATGAGGTTGTTTATGTCAATTTATTAGGCCTGGTTGATCGTCAAAAATTGATCAATGTCGAATTGGCTGGTTTATCACGCGAGTATTTCCGCGCTTTTAAACTTGGTCTGCAAGCAGCGCGTGTCTACCAGCATTGCGTCTTTTCATATTTAGGGATCACCAGCCAGCCAGACCTACCTGCTGAGATGGCCGATTTACTGATCCGCCTGGAATCTATCCAGGCAGCCTTGTGCTTAGGATTATATGGCAATACCCTGCACCTCTCGCTACGCACCGATCCAGCAGCGGAAGACGCCGGGCAAGTGTTGCAGCACATGGTCGCTGGGCTAGGGAAAGCTGGAGGGCACGGTATGGTGGCAGGTGGACAGGTACCACTTAATGATCAAAAATTAGATGAATTGGTGCACGCTATCGAGATGCGTTTCCTGGAGGTTATGGGGGACCAGGGGCCAGGAGAATCGCTGGTCTAAACCCATAAGACTATAAGTGGGCTATTTGTTGCTTTAGACGGTTAAAAATCCACAAGGACAAACCATTGAACAGCAATGTCATCAGCCCACACGCCAGAATACCAGAGATAAGATCACTGCTTTCCCCCCAGCGATAGAGCGGTAAAGCAATCAAAGCACCCAGCGCCCGGCCCAACCCCAGGCTGGAGACATTGGTCGCTAACATCGTGGCCCGTGCTTTGGGCATGATCTCTGACATGAGGGGGATCAGGCTGACCAGTGTGAACTCAAATGTGATATAGAAGAAGAATAACCCCAGGGCAGCTCCGATTTCGCTGCGTCCTAACCAGGCCAGGCTAAGCGCCGCCACGCTATTCATCACCAATCCAATCGTTACTGCCCGCGCCTTACCGATGCGATCCACAAAAGTCCCCACCAGAACCTCGCCACCCAACTCTGAAAAACCAATCACGGCCGCGATATATCCCAGTGCTGCTAATTGCAGATTGAAAGCTTCCTCCAACCACACCCCGAACACCAGATTAACCGCTTCATTTCCCAGGCTGAAGGAGACACCACCTGACAAGGCAAATAATGCAAGTGGGTTGGTCAAGACGGATTTCAGATTACCCAACATGCTGGGTCGGAGCTCAGATACCTCTGCACTACGAGGAACCAACAAAAACAATCCCAGAGCGGCTACCAAACCCATTCCAAATAGGATGGGGAAAGGTGCTTGCCAGCCTCGCCGGGAAATCAACCAGCCAACGATGGGTACTCCAATGATAAAGCTTAGCGACCAGCCCACCTCCGTGATAGCCAAAACCAAACCGCGCCGATTGTAAGGCACCCTATCTCCCAGATAGGCTTGCATAGAAGATAGATAGACAAAATTTCCCAGTAGAGTAAAAATCAGGGCTGCGACAAATGTGAGGTAGGAAGGATAGAGCACTACCAGACCACACCCTCCGGCAAACATCAACAACCCCATCATCATACCCAACCAACGCCCGCGGCTCTCTGCAAAGGATGCCAACAACGGACCTGCGCCACCCGCCGCGGATCGAAGGCTGAGCGCAAAGGCGACAGATTGAAGCTCCACACCCATACCGCGTGCGAACACTGGCAGAAAAGGATAAACCATCCGGCTTGCGGTGTTGATCGCAATCCGGATGATGGTAAAGAAAATTATCTGCAGGGGGAGGCGCTTCAAAGGCGGTTCTCAGGAATTCGCTGCCAGCACATCCCGGCAGCGCCACCAGCGAGCGATCTGCCAGGCCGCAAGAAGCGTGAGGATCACCAGACCAAAAAAGAAAATCTGGATACGCCAGGCTTCGGAGGTCAGAATTGGGGAAGGTGGATGCATGACTTGCTCTGTTGATTGGAGGGCATAAGTGAGCAAGGCAAAGAAGAGCAGATTTGCCGCCGAAGACCAGGCTGGGAGCTTGACTAGGCTTAAGCCAAGTTGTAGGAGCAATCCACCCACAGAAAAAATCACCGCCAGACGCCAGCGTGGTTCATTCAGGAATAAGCCGTTCCAATTGGTCTGCATGGCCCACATCGATATTGGGAGATAGGTGATCCAAAGGAATAAGCCCGTTCGGCCCAGGGCTTGCGACCAGGCATGCAATGTGGTTTTGCGGCTCAACAAACCCAGGAGGCCACTCCCAGCTGCAGCTGCAAAAGAAACCAGGGCTGCCCAAACCCAGGCACCATGCAAATAGACCACGCGCACATTGGTCCCTAATGCTTTTTCTGCCGGACCAAAACTTGTAAACAACGCAATGCCCACCACCGTAAACACAAACCAGAGCAGTGGCGAGCTCCACCTTCTACAGCTCATCATCACCTTCCCTGTAAATCCTTGTGTGTTTCCCATTCATACCAGGCGCGTGTAAGTAACATGGCAGCCACAGCAAGCAAAATAAGTAAACCAACAAAATATATCTGTATAGCTTGTGCATCTGAATTAAAGATGGGTGAATCTGGATGCAAGACCGAATCTGTAGAACCCATGGCGAGGAAGAAAACCACCCCATAGGACATATTCGCCAACATCGTCCAGGTAAGCGGGAAAAACACCAATCCCACCTGCAGAAGAAGCCCCACCACTGCCAGATTCAGTGGAATGCGGAAGCGTGGTTCATTCCAAAATATGCCATTCCAGTTGAGCTGCATAACAAGCAGCGCCATCGGCAAAAATATCAACCAGAAAACCAGGCCTGTTCGTCCGGCAGCCTGGGAAGTGCGCTGCCAGGCAATGCGACGGGATAGAAGCCCGATGGCACCTGCGACCGCCGCACCTGAAAAGGCCAGCATGGCAGCCCACACCCATGCACCATGGAAATAAACCAAACGCGCATTAGAGCCCAGTGTTTTTTCCAGAGGAGCTAGTGCTGCGACCAGGATGGCCAGCAAAAGCACGCCCACGAATCCAAGTATCGTCGTTTTCTTCATCGCTGACCTATTTGAGCATGGGTATTATGACCCCGTGCCGGCAAGCAGCCGCAATAGCTTCCGGATATCCCGCAGCGTCATGCCGCACAACACCCATGCCGGGGACAGTAATGAGGACACGCTGCAGGCGTCGTGCAGCCTGAGGTGTTCCGTTTGCCATGCTAACCTCCTCGAGAATGAAATAGTCCCCTCCCTGGCTGATTATAAGCCGGAAGGGGACCTGCGGTCAAAATAATTTCAGACTCACGCACTTGACGGGAGAAATAGGGGGCGAAATTTAAAGCAAAGTCCCTGGCAGGTGAATTTCACCCACCAGAGGCTGGTTGCTTTGAATTATCACAAGCTTTTATTATGCCGCGACAGGCATTTGAACGAACTGGCTAAAATAAGTGCTTTTGAGTCGTTCTACAAGTTGTGCCTGAGCATCACACCAGACCGGTCGCATCGGGCAGTCATCCCCAAAGTTGCAAATCCCATTTGTGCCCACGCACTCATTGAGCAAGATCGGCCCGTCAATTGCTTCAACTACTTCCAGTAAGGAAATTTGATCTGGATGGCGCGCTAAAGAGACTCCACCCCGAGCACCGCGCGAGGTCTGCAGCAAGCCAGCCACCGATAATTGGGAAACAATCTTCGCCAGGAACGACGGAGGAATTTGTTGATCTTCCGCAATCTGGCTTGTAGCAGCACGCTGCTCTTGACCCAGACGGGCGAGATATAAAACTGCACGAACTGCATAGTCAGCTTGACGTGTAATTTGCATGGAACATTCTCCCTTTCCGTTTTTACGGATAAAAATTATTACCATCATTTTAGACAGTTTTTGGTATATTCACAAGTGACAGACATCATCGCATTTGGATGACGGTCATCTATTTTGTGTGAATATTTTCCTATTTACAGACATAATGTACACCCAAACTGCCTTACAAACTTCATAACCAGGAGGTGGATCAACCTATGGTAAGATTATGCGCTGGGGATGTAGAGACCATATGTACCTGGAAATTCATCACTACCGTCATTTTTCACACAGGGTGAAGTTTTCTCCCCTATCTTCTTACGAATTCTTTGGGAGGTTCCAAATATGAAGCAGATTTGCGTCGTCGGCGTCGGTTATGTCGGCCTGGTTACTGCCGCGTGTTTCTCTGATCTGGGCAACCGCGTAATCGCATTAGACATCAGCGAGGAGAAAATTGCTGGCCTAAATCGTGGCGAAATGCCCATTTACGAGCCAGGTCTGGAAGAACTGGTCCAGCGCAATGTAAAAGCGGGGCGGCTTACTTTTACGACCTCATATCCCGAAGGTTTAGATGGGACCGAGTTCGCCTTTATTGCAGTAGGCACCCCATCCGGTGTAGATGGCGAGGCTGATTTGCGCTACGTGGCAGCCTCCGCCCGCACAATTGCCGAGCACATGACCGGCCCATTAATCATCATCAACAAGTCAACCGTGCCAGTTGGCACTGGCGACTGGGTGGCAGATATCATACGCAGTCACCAGAAAAACCCGATCCCATTCGCAGTTGTATCTTGCCCAGAATTCTTGCGGGAAGGTTCGGCGATAGCTGACTTCATGCAGCCGCATCGTACAGTACTGGGCTCACTTGATCGCGACGCTGCTGAAAAGGTCGCCCAACTGCATCTTGCTCTGCGCGCTCCAATCGTATTGACCGACTTGCGCACAGCAGAAATGATCAAGTACGCCTCCAATGCCTTCCTGGCGACCAAGATTTCCTTTATCAACGAAATCGCCAATATCTGCGAAGCACTGGGAGCAGATGTAAAGGAAGTCGCAATAGGGATGGGTTACGACAAGCGCATTGGCTCTTCCTTCTTAGATGCTGGACTCGGCTATGGTGGTTCCTGCTTCCCGAAAGATGTCAAAGCTCTGGCCTATATGGCAGCTGAAAAAGGCCGCCACCCACAATTGCTACACGCGGTTATGGAAATCAATAACGACCGGCGCCCGATGGCAATCAATCGTCTGAAAGAAATGCTTGGAGATGTCAATGGGAAGGTCATTGGCATCTTAGGCTTATCATTTAAACCCAATACCGACGATATGCGCGATGCGCCTGCGGTTGATGTCGCCAGATCGTTGCTCAATGCCGGAGCAAAGGTACGCGCCTATGATCCGGTTGCGATGAACATGGCCGCTCCCCAAATACCCGAAGTCGAAATGATGTCCGATCCCTACGCGGTGGCTGAAGGAGCCGACGCGTTGATGCTGATCACCGAATGGAATGAGTTCAAGCAGCTAGATCTTGAACGCGTATACAGCCTGATGCACCATCCAGTCATATTTGATGGACGCAATATTTACGATCCAGAGCTGATGGCGAAGATCGGCTTCACGTACCGCGGTCTTGGACGTGGATATGATGGTCAGAAGCTGGCTGAAACCCAAATCGTACCGGCAACTTCCTGATCTGCAATCGATATAACCATACACCTTCGGGGCTGCCTGGGTGGAACAGCCCGCCAGCCCCGAAGTATTTATTAACCCATGACGCAAACCTCAAACCCCAATAACCGCCCACCTGTTTGCAATTATGAAGGATCCGATTACCAACAATCCTTCTGGGAGCAGAGCGACCGGGCTTACGAAGATCAGGTAGAAGCCATCGCACTGCAACGTTTGTTGCCCGATCACGGACGCCTGCTGCTCGAGCTGGGCGCAGGCGCCGGGCGCAACACGCCGCGTTATCAGGGCTTTGAACGGGTGGTCTTACTGGACTATTCCCGCAGCCAGCTCGAGCAAGCCCAACAAAAATTGGGGATAAACCACCGCTATACCTATGTCGCAGCGGATGTTTACCGGCTACCATTTGCCAGCGGCGTCTTCGATGCAGCCACTATGATCCGCACCCTGCACCATATGGCAGATGCCCCATTAGCGCTAGCCCAAGTACGGCGCGTCCTTCAGCCAGGCGCGATCTTTATTCTCGAATATGCTAATAAACAAAATCTGAAAGCAATTTTTCGCTACCTGCTGCGCCGGCAGGACTGGAGCCCATTCGACCGCCAACCAGTGGAATTTGCCAGGCTCAATTTTGATTTTCACCCCCAGGCAGTGCGCCATTGGTTAACCGATCAAAATTTCTCGATTGAACGCCAGTTGACGGTATCCCACTACCGCATGGCCTTGCTTAAACGGTTATTACCCCTGAAAGTGCTTGTTGCGGCGGATGCCGCTGCCCAGCTGAGTGGGAATTGGTGGCAGCTGACTCCCAGCGTCTTTGTCCGAGCACGCGCCAGCGGACAGACGCCTCCACCCGCCGAACCTGCGGCTTTATTTAGCTGTCCGGAGTGCGGACACGCGCCTCTGGAAGAACAGTCTGGCGCGCTTGCCTGCCCAGCATGCCAACTACGCTGGGAGTTCCGGGATGGCATCTACGACTTCCGGGCGCCCCTCTAAACTCAGCCTGTTTTTTCAATCACCCAAAAGTGGGATAGTCCCAACAAGCGCAGGGGAGTCCTTTCGAAACCCTGCAACAGCCTGCGCAGCCAGTGCCCTGCGCGCGGGAAACGGACAATAATATTATCGTAAGCCCCAAAAATCACTGTCCGGTAAACCCAGTGTACCGGCAAACCTTGAAACAGCTTTTCCAGGTCGCCCGCCTGATAAACGCGCACATGCGGGGCAAGTTGATCACGCCAGCGGCGCGGTAAATAATTCACCAGGGGGATATTCCCGAAGCGATATTTTCCCTGCCAATAGATCCCATGTGTCTCAAATGGGTAGCCCCGGTTCGGGACAAACAGAAAGATCCGCCCACCTGGACGCAGCACGCGCACCATCTCTTGCACCGCCAGCCGGTCGTCCTGCACGTGCTCAAGCACTTCATGGCTCAATATGGCATCGAAAGAACGCTCCGGGAAAGGTAGTCGTTCGCCTGCCGCGCATAAGATATGCTCCGAGCGCAGATGTGCATGGGCAGCACGTTCGAAATCGTATTCCAGACCTATCACGCACTGTGCGTGAGGCGTCAGATGCTCCACATACATTCCTACGCCACAGCCGTTCTCCAGCATCTGACCGTGTACAGCCTTACCCCCATGCTTCAAGATTAGATCCAGGCGCCGGTCTTGCCCGGCTCGCCATACATAGGATGGTTCTCCGCGCAGTGCAGCTTTGTCCAGGTCACGCTCCGTCATGTTTACCGTCCCAGGGCTGATAATAATCGTTGTCAATTCCCAACCGTTTCAGCACCCGCCCAATCAGTTGGTCAATCATCACGTCCAGGCTTTGCGGGTGAGTATAAAAAGCCGGCACAGGCGGAAAGATCACTGCTCCAGCCTCTGCAGCCAGGCTCATCAGGCGCAGGTGACCACGATGGAGGGGAGTCTCGCGCACTACCAACACTAAACTGCGCCCCTCTTTCAAGGTGACATCCGCTGCTCGCACCAAAAGGTTGGTGGTGTAAGAATTAGCAATCCCCGAAAGAGACTTTATCGAGCAAGGGATGACCACCATGCCATCCGTATGAAATGAACCGGAAGCGATGGGAGCGCTAAGATCATCATCGGCATAGACGCGTGTTGCCAGAGCGTGCACCTGCTCACAGGTATACTGGCATTCTACAGCCAGCGTCTCGTAGGCGGCTGGGGTGATCACCAAATGCGTTTCAACTGGCAATGGTTGAAGAAGCTCCAATAAGCGCACGCCGAGGATCGAACCTGAGGCGCCGCTAATCCCCACCACCAGACGGCGAATGGAAGCCGCCATAAGATCTACTTCTTCCCCCAGTGTATTGCCATGGTGCCGAACATGTACCTCCGGAAACCCACCTGTTGAAAGCCAGTTGCTGTCAAACGCTCTGCCAATTGTTCGGCATGCAAGAAATTCTGCGTTGTTTCCGGAAGGTAGGTATATGCCTCAGCCTGCCCGGTCAGCAAATCACCCAACCTGGGAATCACCGTATGCAAGTGGAAATTGATAAAAGGTGTGAGCAGCGAACGCTTAGGTCGGGTAGTGTCCAAAGCAACCAGCCAACCGCCCGGTTTAAGTACCCGCCATTGCTCTAGCAGGCTGGCGCGCAAATCGATCACGTTGCGCATTAAATACCCCGACACAACCGCGTCAAAATAATCACTGACAAAGGGTAAATGCAGAGCATCTGCAGCCGCCCAGGAGCGTACAATTGCCGATGTTGCCCGTTCCTGCATACGCTGGCGGCCAACACGCATCATCTCCAGGGTGAAATCTGCAGCTACTGCATCCACATGGGGGCGCTGGCGCAAAGCTTCACGTGCTAGATCACCTGTTCCCGCCCCCAGATCCAATAGTTTCCCGTCCGGTGGCAGCGCTGTCCGGCGGATCACTTCTCGTCGCCAAAATACATCCTGCCCGCCGGTCATCAACCGGTTCATTAGATCATAACGTGGCGCAATCTGCGTGAACATCGACTGCACATATTGCGCGCGTTCTTTTCCGTTCAAATCAGACATCATTTCTCCACAGACAGCCGATTACCATTATTTTAATAACACAGCATCCTCATGTTGGGCAGCACGTTTACCCTCATCCACGTCCACGCGCATCAACAAATATCCACCCAGGATAAAAAGCACGATAAGGCTCAGCACTGCCGGACGGCTGCTACCAAAAATTACACCGGCAGAAGCGAACATCAGCGGACCGATAATCGCCGAGAATTTCTCCATCACACCAAACAGACCGAAAAATTCACCACTTTTGGCTGCCGGCGACAAGGATGCGTACAGACTACGGCTCAAAGCCTGGCTACCCCCCTGCACAACCGCCACCATCCAGGCCAGGAACCAAAACTCGATGACCGAGTCCAGGAAGAAGCCCCAGATCGCGATCACTACGTACACCGATAGGGCTAATAAAATACTGCGCTGAGTATTGAGTTTCTGCACCAGGCCCGAAAACAACACTGGCCCCAGTAAGAACGCTAATCCCAATCCAATCAGCTCGATCAGCACAATCAAACCGATAATCAAGCCCAGATTACTCTGGCGTTGACCAGGCAAGACCCGTAGGCTGCTTACAGACATTCTTGAGCCAGCGCTGGCTTCATCTTTCTGGTCGCTGAGTTTCAGCACCAGGAGGTGCTCCCCGGGCTGATCGGCCTTCACGATGAGGGTTTCACCGTAACGCAAAGACGGATTGTATCCATCTACGAGCTGCGGTTCGCCCGTATCCGCATCGATTACCTGGACTCCATCTAGCTCCATGGTCCAGATCCCGAAATCCGCTCCCAAGGCGTAGGTTATCTCCACGGACTGCCCATTGAAGGGGAACTCCAGGCTTGCTCCGGGGGAATCCACCACTGCATAAACCACATCTTCGCTCAAGCCCAACTCGCTGCCCGGAATGGTAGCAGATTGCCAGGAACCACTCAACTGCGCCTGGCCTGCATCCACCAGATAAGTTCCCTCGCCCCAGGCGGTTGCGGTGTCGTCAAAGGGCAATGGCGGAGCGCCAATCGAATCCACTGGTAACAGGTGCGCCCCCAATACACCCAACACCGGCAATGAAATTAAATTGAACAAGATAAAAGCCAGATACACCGGCCTGCGCCGGTCACCCTGGCTGGGTAAGCGCCCAAATACCAGGCTGTAAGGAATGCCAACAAACTGGACCAGTAATAGCGCCAGGATTAGCTCGACGCTGCCAAAGCCCAGCTCCGCGCCATAAATTGCCGCTACTCCGATGATCGTGCCAATACCATCGTTATAGATCAAGAACGCGACCAGATAGCGAAACAGCTGGCGGTATTGCTGCATATCGCGCAGTGTTTCAGCAATCCGTTTAAAGCTGGCTTGCAGGACAGTTTGCCCTTTTGCCAGAACAACCGTAGCCGCTGGCGGTTCAGGAACATGCCGGAAAAGCGGGATTGAGAATACGGCCCACCAGATTGCCACGCTCAGGAAAGACAGTCTTGGTCCCCATGTACCAGGCAAGAAGAATAGCATAACAACATTAACTGCCAACAATAAACCACCACCCAGATAGCCCATGGCAAAGCCGCGCGCAGAGACTTTATCTTGATCTTCTGGCCGGGCTACATGGGGCAACAGCGCATCGTAAAAAGTATTGGCGCCATTAAACCCGATTCGCCCGATGATACCTAAGATCGAAGCCAGAACCCAATCCCCCGTTTCGACCAGGACCAGAAACGCGGTGCCGATAATTCCAATTCCAGCAAAGATCGCCAGAAAGCGCTTCTTGCCGCGTTGCAGATCAGAGATGGTACCCAGAATTGGCGAAAGGATTGCCACAAACAGAAGTGAAATACTCAGCCCGTAGCTCCAATAGGTCGTCGCCACGGTTGCGCTGGGCAAGGTAGAGCCGGCAACCTGGCTGAAATAGACCGGCAATACTGCGGCCAGGATCGTTGTTGCAAACGCTGAATTTGCCCAATCGTACATCGTCCAAGCCCAAATCTGCCGCTTGTATTCACGCTCGCTATCTGGATGATCCGCACTCTGCGCAACGGCTGCCATGCTGCCTCCTGAGACCTGACTTGGCTATGCTACCTGATTAGAATAAGCGTGGGAACTTAGCTGAGACTATTATAATTTTGATCGGAATTGCCTGCGCAAGTATTTTGCATAGGAGTTACGCAGTTCCGTGGAAAATGGGGGGTTGTTGGGGGTCAATTTGAAATATTAATATCCTCAAATCAAAAACAGGGCTTTTTGTACTATAATAATTATGAAGTCCTTTATTTCATTTATTTGTTCGATCATTTTCTTTATTCTTTAATGCTCGCCTGCTCAGCCTCACCAATAGACCGGGGCCAGCCGCAATTATTTATTCTCTTGATTATTTTGTTTAGTCTCCGTCAGCGGCGGTTTTATTTAGTGTCCCTGTTTGGTTTCACTGCGGTGCGAGCGCAAGAGATTGCGCTTTTTTTATTTTCAGGAGCATTTATCGCATGAGTATTGAATTTATTTTTCGTATCATTGGCATGATCCTTCTGGCTGTGTTGGGGGTTTTCTCAGGGATCTCATTTAGCAAGGTTTCAGGGAGTTCCCCAGAACTCAATGCTGTGGTGTTTGGTCTGCTGGGCGCTCTGATCGGGTTGCTTCTCACCCCTTTTATCACCACCCGTCCGGTGCGCGCCTTGCGCAACATCCTGGGTAAAATTTCCACTCCCACCCTGGTGGCTGGCTTGTTAGGCCTGCTGGCAGGGTTGATTTTTGCCGCCCTGTTGGCTTTTCCGCTATCCTTACTCCCATCTCCATTTGGAGATCTACTCCCGTTTATCGGAGTCTTGTTGTGTAGTTATTTTGGGATCATGGTGTTCGTTATGCGCCAGCAGGATATTTTCACCACCCTGCGCACCCACCTGCCAGGAAGAGGTGGCGAAGCAAATCTGAATCTCGAAAATATCGACGCCCAGGCCGATACGCGTACCATTCTCTTAGATACCAGTGTCATTATCGACGGACGGATTGCTGATGTCGCCAGGACCGGTTTTCTGGCAGGCACGCTGCTGATCCCGCGCTTCGTCCTCAACGAGCTACAATACATAGCCGATTCAGCAGACGGCTTGCGCCGGCAGCGCGGGCGGCGCGGCATGGAAGTGCTTTCGCAGATGCAAAAGGAAACTACCATCCCGGTACGGATCAGTGATATTGATGTCGAAGGGGTGCGGGAGGTGGATGATAAACTGGTGATCCTGGCTCGCCAGCTGCGCTGCCCTATCCTGACCAATGATTACAACCTCAACCGGGTTGCGGAGCTGCAAGGGGTAGCTATACTCAATGTCAACGAGCTGGCGAATGCGGTCAAGTCGGTATTGCTTCCGGGTGAATCGCTGATCGTTAATATTATTCAGGAAGGCCGCGAAGCCGGACAGGGTGTGGCATATTTGGATGATGGGACCATGGTTGTCGTGGAAGATGGGCGCGCCCAGCTCAACACGCAAGCCAATGTGACCGTAACGAAAGTACTTCAGACCGCCGCCGGACGGATGATCTTTGCTCGCTTAGATGTTGATAGCCGTTAGCTACAACCTCTAACCAGGATATCAACAAACTTATGCGTGAATGGATCTACGGGCGCAACCCGGTGTATGAAACCTTGCAAGCCCAGCGGCGGCAGTTTTTCCGTTTACATATTGCGCAGGGTGTACAGCCCAAAGGCCGTCTGGAGGAGATCTTACAGCTCACCCGGCAGTGTAAAATACCAGTTGAAAGCGTTCCTCGCCAGCAGCTCGACCGCCTAGCCGATGGGCATCAGGGGGTAGCACTTGAAGTCAGTGGTTATCCATACAGCACCATACACGATATTCTTGATCGGGCAGCTGCGCTCGGTGAAGCGCCTTTTATCCTGATGCTGGATACCCTGCAGGACCCTCAAAACCTGGGGACATTACTCCGTACAGCCGAAATCACAGGTATTCACGGTGTGTTACTTCCCCTGGCGCGCACAGCTACCATCACTCCGGCAGTCGTAAATGCCTCATCTGGCGCCAGTGAGCATCTCTATGTGGCGCAAGCCAACCTGGCTCAAAGCATTGCCCAACTGAAGGAACTTGATATCTGGGTGATCGGCCTGGATAGCGGCCTAGAGGCTCAAGTATTAAGCAAGGTACGCCTGGATGGACGGCTGGCGCTGGTTGTGGGCAGCGAAGGACAGGGGATGCGCGGCCTGGTGCGCGAATCGTGCGACACGCTACTGCGCTTACCCATGCGAGGCAGAATTGAGTCCCTTAATGCTGCAATTGCAGGGTCGGTTGCGCTGTATCTCGCCTGGCAGGCACGCAACTATAACGGACAGACTGACTAAAGCAGTATTCAATAGTTTATCCCCAGAGCCAGATAATACTATTGACGTTTCTCTGAAATCCTGATAGACTCCGTCCCCGCGGCCAGGGTTTCTGGATGGCAGCCTGTTGATCTTCCAGGCTAAGTCTTGCCCAGTGCTAAGCCCTCTGGTATAATGCTTCACGCCTTTAAGGCGAGCATTTTGCTGAATTTCGATCTTTATCAAGCCCGCCGACGTAGCTCAATCGGCAGAGCAACCGCCTTGTAAGTGGTAGGTTATGGGTTCGATTCCCATCGTCGGCTCAAATTAGAGTTGATAGCTGGCGATCAGATCCGAAAATTCGGGCCTGATCTCGAGCTGGCAACACCGGTCTCGAACAATCTACGGGCGGTTACCCAAGTGGCCAAAGGGGGCTGACTGTAAATCAGCTGGCGGACGCCTTCGGAGGTTCGAATCCTTCACCGCCCACTTGACAAAGGCTGACCAGGGCAAAGACCCTGGCCGGCGCGTAGTCACGTAACGATACGCCCTCATAGCTCAGTCGGTAGAGCACGTTCTTGGTAAGAACGGGGTCATGGGTTCAAATCCCATTGAGGGCTCTCGTTGC
>Ga0105106_10000310_pt1 | contig 34501 bp, 26 predicted proteins | sample PPLLaktember2015_5_FD_79109 | JGI IMG/M metagenome (GOLD analysis project Ga0105106, IMG submission 79109) | Freshwater sediment microbial communities from Prairie Pothole Lake near Jamestown, North Dakota, USA - PPLs Lake P8 Core (1) Depth... | ecosystem: Environmental > Aquatic > Freshwater >... | reverse complement strand
TAGGATACGAAGGAACCATGAATGATTAATTTGCATTTTGTCTTTCCCAATCGTCATTGTTTACTTGACTGCAAGTAGTTAAGCATATGGTCGGCATTAGCAGCCAGGGAAATATTGCCTTGTTGATTCCACCACCAGCGGTAACCCTCCATCTCAGAAGCAGCTTCAGGAAGATTGCTGATTAATGGATAGGCGCTTTCAAAATCCCCCGACCAGACATACGCATACCCCAACTCCTTGCGAATACCAAAATGTGTTGGATCAACCTGGTGTGCAGTCTCCAGATATTTAATAGCGCTAGCGTAATCACCGCGGTCCATAGCTATTAACCCCATGCGATGATTGGCTGTTCGTTGGCGGGGATTATTAGCAAGCGCTGCTTGGAATTGATTCGATGAGCACATCAGACTGTTCATAGAGCGCCCTTCAATCCAATTCTCACAAGGATAGTTGGTCAATTCTAACTTCGCCATCTCCACAGCGCCTAGGTTTGCCTGTGCAGCAGCGCGAATATTTGAGATCACAAATAAGCTTATACCGAAAAGTAAGACCAGGACGGGAACTATCCAAGCACTCGCCTTTGAGCGCACGCTGGTGGTTGTGGTTAAGCCTTGTGCATGAGCCAGCTCATTGCTCGGAGCAAAAGCCTGGCCCGTGACTAAGCCTGGGATTACAAACACGAAAGGCGTGCCACGTATGCCATAGAGAGCGTCGTCGAACAAGCCGTGCCCAAGCAGTACAATCGCAGCCGCCAGCAAACCCAGATAAAGATTCTGTTGTGCTCCAGACATCGCAGGATCTAAGATTCCTCGCATCAGATAAAAAATAGTTAAGCCAAAAATTGCTATGAAGGATAGCAGGGCCAACAACCCCTGTTCTATAATCAGGTCAAGGTATAAATTATGAGCGTAGCGAAAATATAAGAATGGAATATCCAAAATATATTGCGAATACAGACCGGCAAAGGATTGCAGTCCCCCACCGATCAACCAGTAATCAGGGACTAAGTCGATCGCATTGCTAAATAGCCCCGCCCGTGAATCTGCGCTAGCTGCTCCAGGCATTGCTCGAAGGAGAATAAATATTTGGGTCGAAAAGCTGATCATGAGAAAAATACCAATAGCAATCGCCAGCACCACGCCAGACAAAAACAGTTGCTTCGAAGTCCATTTTTGATTGTCAGGCGCCTTCTTCGACAACATCCACCAGCCCCACACACCCAGTCCAACAGAAAGACTAAACCATACTGCACGAGAGCTGCTCATGAACAATGCCAGCCCTACCAGCAGCAAGCTAATCAATCCAATCGCGCGTTCTATTGAATGCTTGTTTGTATTGGCCTGCCAGATGTAAATCATAATAATAGGTAGCAAGACTGCCAGGATTCCAGCAGGAATATTGGCGTTATCAAATATGGTTCGCAGATCAACCCGGTTCTTCATCCAGCTCAACCCGATCCGGTTTACTATCTCAAAATCGGCAGGCTGGCTGTTCCAGTTATGCGATAAGAGAAAATAAACTGCCAGCAAAGCAGCGGTAATACTGATTAAACCGTACGACCAGGAGCGAGCATTGGGGCTACTTCCAGACATGGCAAAGTAAATGATGATGCCTGCCAGGAGGATCAGAAATTTATGAAAAGCAGCTTGCTGGTCATACGCAGCCCACACCCCCACCATCGCCGTCAGCAGGAAAATCGCAACCGGTATATTATTCAGTCCCTTGTGAATAAAACTCTTGGTTACGAAAAACCGAAAAACCCAGGTCAGCAGAGCTAGAAGTACGAACCAGACTCCGATCTGCTGGTTAAACCATACCACCACCCCACTGACCCAGGCAATTAGAATGAATATGTGATCGTTGTAAGCCACTTCATGATGATCCTGGCGAGTGGCTATCCAATCCTTAATCACGTAATTTGACACCTAAGTTTGATGCCAGCTCTCCTGTGACCGGGGCTCCCGTATCAGTGGTTGCCCAGCTGAGGTGTTCCAGCCCAACAGAAAGTGCAGATTTCACCGTGGACCAATCGGAGGCCAGCATCTTGAGGTAAGTAAGCATCGGGCCAGGACGGAAAGCCCATTCCCGGAAAGCGCGTTTCTGCCAGTAGAGTAGTTTTTCTGCAGGTAGGTCCGGATAATCCAGGACTGTGCCTTTATCCATATCGACCTGCTCCCAGCGCGTACCGGGTCTAAACCAACCCTTTTCAACCACTTCAAAGAAAAATGGTGTGCCAGGATACGGAGCAGCCACATGGAATAAAGCGATATCGAGGGGCAGTTTTTTCGCAAAATTGATTGTTTCACGAATTGTGGCTTCTGTTTCACCAGGTAGGCCAATAATAAAGTAACCCCAGTTCTTAATGCCAGCCTTGTGAGCCCAAGCCAGCGCCCGCTCAGCTTTATCGGGGTATGCGCCTTTGCGTGCGTGCTTGAGAATTTGTTCGTTGCCGCTTTCAATGCCCCAGGATATCAGGTGGTTGCCAGCTTTCCCCATCATAGCCAGCATTTCTTCGTCAACATAGTCTACCCGACTGTTGCTTGTCCACTTGATATTGATCTTTTCGTCGATCATCCTCTGGCAAAGATCCATCACCTGATCGCGATTGACGGTAAACAAATCCGAATACATATGGATATTGTTTATGCCAAGCTCTTTCAAGCGCCACATTTCTTCCATGATCAGCTTGGGCGAGCGTAAACGAGTGGTGTATTGGTAACTTACGTGCTTAATACAGTATGTACACCCGGCAGGACAGCCCCGTGAAGACAAAAGGAAGGTAAACGGTCCCTTGATCAGGGGCATCCGATATTTATCCAGAGGCAGCAGCTCGTGCATGGGAATTGGTAAATCATCTAGATCGGCCACAAATGGACGCGGCATATTCATGATGACTTCGCTATCTTTACGCCAAGCCAGCCCTTTGATGCCATGCATATCCACAGAGCCATCCTCATTTAATGAAGGCTGGTAATGCGGATCATGGTTGGCAAAAATGTGTTGAATTTCTGGTGAACGCTCATCAAACTTATTATCCAGGTGATCCAATAGATCGCGGATCGTCAGGTCAGGCTCACCTACCAGCACAAAATCCAAGCTGGGGTATGGACGCATACTTTCGCGGGGAATAGGAGTGACATGGGTTCCAAAAGCGATCGTTTTCGCTCCTCGTGCATGAGCCAGAAAACAACCGTACATATCATTTTCAAGCGTAGGGGCAGTTACCTGGGTGAGGTAATAGCGCGGCTGATATTTATCCAGCAGTTTTGTAAACTCTGGCCAGCCCATGCGCTCAGCATTACAATCCACAACCTTTACCTTATACGCCGGATGGAGCAATGCTGCCATTTGGGCCAAAGATACCTGAGGCCAGATCATGTTTTCACGAGTTCGCCGCCCTACGCGATGTTGGGTACGGATCCAGTATGCGCCATCAGGGGTCGGTGGATTGACCAACATGATATCCACGGCATCGGGTGATCGATTGGCGCTCATCAAACCCTGGCGTACGATTTCATCTGCGTTGGGAAAATTCACCATGCGCATTTTGGGCAACGTACGGCTACCCATATTTTCCTTAATCTGATCTTCGCTCATCACAATACTCCTAACTTATTCAGGTGTTTTCTTGACACCTGATCTACCTACTCTAGATTACAGGTTCCAGACCAAGATCTTTATTGATAAGAAGCTCGCGCTGACTAAGTTCTTCTAAAACCCGCATCAGAATCCAATATACAGCCAGTTGGACGCCCACAAGAATGAACATCGCACTACCCAGTAAGTATAACCACAGCCGGGAAATTTCCCAGCCCTGTATACCCAAGATGACTGTAATAATCCCCAGGACCAAACCAACGAGAGTCCCAACCAGACCCATCCAGCCAAAATGGTGATCTAAAGAGGGGGTGAAGATGGGTTTTCCAAATAACCCCTGGCGAATCGGCTGCTGATAAAAAAGGGTAACCAGGTAGTTGAACGTGGTTCCCAACGCAAAAATGCTGATACCAGCCACAGCCGATACGAGCATCCAGAATACTGCTGCAATACCCCATGGTCCCAGGGTAGTAATGCCACTCAGGCGGGCAATCAACAAACCCATCCCTACCAGGAAAGCTATCCCTACCCCGCCAATGCCGATCAGACCCAGTATGCGAACTGGATTGTAGGCCATCACGGTCCAGATCATTGACTGCAAGAAAATAGATCCATCACGCACAACGCTCAGCTTAGATCGTCCCAGGCGTTCGCTATACGGTATCGGAACTTCAGTCATCGAAATTCCCTCATGGATCGCACGTGTACTCATAACCGGTGTCAAATTCAAGCCATCTGGCAGGGGATACATACGCTCGAGCACAGTGCGTTTGAAGACACGCATACCGCTAGCGCTATCTGATACATGTGTGCGCCCAACCAGGGTAAGCAGTCCGGCAAAGAATATATTCCCGATGCGGCGTGTCACGGGCATTTTGCTATCCGCGCCTGCCATGCGCGATCCAATCACCAGATCCGCGCCATTCATGGCCGCCTTGCATAAGGCAGGAAAATATTCTGGGGGATAAGTACCGTCCGCATCCATAAAACCGATTAATTCCCCCTGAGCCTGTGAAAACCCGGTTTTCAAGGCTGCACCATAGCCCTTGTTTATGGGATGGCGAATCAGGCGCACCCCCTCAATCTGGCCGGCAATTTCAGCAGTTTTGTCACGCGAGCCGTCATCGACCACCAATAGTTCCAGATCAGCCACTCCGGCTTTTATCAGATCGTCTTTTACAGCGAGAACGCGCTGGACGATCTCGGAAATGCCGTCTTCTTCATTATATGCAGGTATTACCACAGATAACATGATCATAAATTCGCCTCTTTTACATCCAAATAAACTTGCCTGTTAGAGCGCTCTTTTAAAGTGCCATCAATGGTCTTGATTGGTTTTGCCGGCACCCCCGCAACGACTGTATGGGCGGGAACATCCTGAGTCACCACGGCCCCAGCAGCCACAACCGCTCCTTTACCTACACGCACTCCATCTGTGATGATTGCGCCGGCCCCCAACCAGACATCATCTTCAATCACAATCCCCTCAGCTGTAATACCCTGCTCGACAAATGGTCGCTGGGGATCAGAAAATACATGATTGACCGCAATAATTTGCGTGAATGGAGACGTATAGACACGGTCTCCAATGACTACCCCACCTTGCCCGCGGATCACCGAATATTCCCCCACCAGGCTATCGCGCCCAATTCGTATTCCGGCGTGCGGTAGATCACGGAAATTGTACACATGCAAGACTGCTCCGTGCATCACCAGGGTATTCGCACCAATCTCGATTCCATTTGGGCAGGCATGTAAGTAGACTCCCTGATCCAGATAAGCTCCTGCACCTAACTTAATTTGATCTGCAAAGCGCAAGCGCACACCGTTCTCAATTGCGGCCCACCCATTCATACGCAGGATCAGGCGATAGAAAATTCCACGCAGGCCAATCCCGACAATAGTGGGAACCCAACCGAACACGGCGTAAAGAAGTTGTTCGAGGATATAACGGCCGAAGCCAGAAGCCTGACGGAGAATATATAATCTGAGTTGTGCAAGCATTGGAGAATTTGTTTCCGGGTATGCTCCGCCCTTCCGACATTAGCGGATCATATGTATTATCGGGCAAGACTCTGGAGCAGGTCTCAATATGTCCGGTCGAGTTGGCTTAGATTAGCCATAAACCATTATAATGAAAGGCATGTTGCCCGCATTATTTCTCGACCGCGATGGTGTCATCATTGAAAATCGCGATAATTATGTGCGCGTCTGGGAAGATGTTGTTTTCTTCCCTTCTGCTCTTGCCGCACTAAGCCTGGCAGCCGCATTGCCGCTCCGGATTGTGATCGTGACCAACCAGTCTGCTATCGGACGAGGGATTATCAGTCTGGCGGCAGCGGAAGAACTTAATCAGCGCATTGTACAAACAATCGAACTTGCCGGCGGGCGCATCGATAGTGTTTATATGTGCCCACATGCTCCAGAAGAGCAGTGTGAGTGCCGAAAACCCAAACCCGGTTTGCTTCTGCGCGCCGCCCAGGAACTCTCCATCGATCTACTGCACTCCATCATGATCGGGGACGCCCAGAGCGATCTACTTGCTGGGCAGGCGGCTGGCATCAGTAACCTCATTATGGTCAAAACGGGCCGTGGTATTGTCCAAGCCCGTTTGAACCCGGCTGCGCTACAAAAACCATATTGGATTGCTGACGATTTAGCCAGTGCACTTAATTCTTTGCCGGATATTCGTAGTCAAGTCCCTGAATAATTATTCACCAATCAACAATCCAGGCGCGTAATTTGGCTAATCTGCTGGGAATCTACAGCCAATCCTTGAGCGTACGCCCGCTCGCGCAGGGCCTGTGAGATCATATGCTCTAACGCCAGGTGGATATCTTCCACATGCTCAATAGAATCGCTTGGAACATGGATATGAATCTGGACCATCTCACCCAGCAGCCCCCCGTCAAACCCAGTAAATCCTACGGTTAATGCCCCCGCGCGATTGGCGACTTCGATAGCTCGTAATACATTCGGGGATTTCCCACTGGCGGAGATCCCAATAACAATATCCCCAGGTTGAACAAAGCTGGTCAGTTGCTGCGCAAACACACTGTCATATCCTTCATCATTCGCCAGGGCAGAGAAGATCGCCATGTTGTCTGTCAGACCGATTGCCTTAAAATTTGGCAATTCAGACTGGCGTGTGTTTTTTCCTAAATCACAAACAAAGTGCGAGGCAGTTGAGGCGCTGCCACCATTTCCCATAATGAAAACCTGACGTCGTTCCAACCTGGCAGCATGCAACAGATCAATCACCTGATTTATCTGATCTTCAGGAAGCTGATCGAGGGTGTTCTGCAATCCTTTAATATATAGACGTACGCTATCCATGCCAGATACCTCTCTTAACTAAACGCTAATTTACCGGTGATAATTAAAGATTACTTTCGAGCCGTCATGCTCCAGACCAAAAGGAAGCTCTTGAAGTGGCTCAAGGGTCTCGCGCACCGCGTTCTGATATTCGTGCGGGCAGTATAGTAGTAAAAAGCCTCCCCCGCCCGCGCCTGTGATCTTGCCGCCTATTGCACCCGCCTTGCGGGCTTTGGTGTAAAGATCATCAATTGTGCTGTTACTAATCTGACTAGCTAACTTCTTCTTTAATTGCCAGCTCTCATCTAACAAACGTCCAAAATCGTCCAGGTTGCATGAGCGCAACGCCTCCGTTGCGATATTTGCCATCTGTTTCATCTCTCGTAAAACCAACAACCGGTCCTGAATATTATTCTGCTGTTCGCTCAAAATGCGCGCCGATTTGCGGGAAATACCTGTATAAAACAAGAGCAGATTTTCATTTAAGGTGCGTGAAACACTTGGATCAAGCTCAATCCGCTGCGGGCTGACTTCGCCCTGCGGGGAGATTTCGAGCAGGCGCAACCCACCATACGCCGCAATATATTGGTCCTGAATTCCAATCGGCTTTCCTAATACATCTATTTCTATCTCACAGGCTTCCTTTGCTAATTGCCTGGCAGGAACAATCTCACCCAGCAAAGTGTAGAGCGCGTGCAATGCGCCAACAGTTACAGTGCTCGATGAGCCCAGACCAGATCCAGCAGATGGAATATCACCCATGGTGGTGATCTCGACACCCTGCTCAACGCCCGTCTTGCGCAATGATTCACGGATGAGTTCATGGTGAATCTCATCGATTTGATCAGCCATCTCAGTCATCGTATAACCTACACGCAGCTTGTGATCAAATCGCGGTTTTACGGTGACAAAGATATATTTATCAATTGCTGAAGAGAGCACAAGCCCGCCCTCCTCGCGATAAAAAGACGCGAAATCAGTGCCGCCTCCAAAGAAGCTGATGCGCAGAGGAGTCTGGATAATGATCAAATAACACGCTCCGCTTTGTTGAAATAGTCGACGGTGTTGGATAATCCGGCATACAAATCCAGTGTTGGCTCCCAGCCAAAGATACGGCGAGCTTTCGTTGCATCCAAATAGATCTTGCTGGTTTCACCCAGTATCGCGGGCCGATGAGTAGCATCCAATGGATAATGGGTAATATCTTTCAGAGCCCGATAGATTTGATTGATCGTGGTGCCTTTTCCTGATCCCAGGTTGAAGATACCACTTTCATGCGGTACAGTAACTGCCAATAAGTTCGCCCGAGCGCAGTCATGGACGTGCACAAAGTCGCGCTCCTGCTCTCCGTCTCCATTGATGCGAACCTGTTCACCTTTCAGCATCTGACCGGTGAAAATGGCAACTACCCCAGCCTCTCCATGCGGATCCTGGCGTGGGCCATAAACATTGGGATAGCGGATGACAGTATATTCCAGGCCATAATTCTGATGATACATATACAGGTAATGTTCAACCGTATGCTTGCTGGCCCCGTACTGACAAATCGGATTGATGGGATGCTCTTCGTCACAGGGCAAATAAACCGGCTCACCATAAACTGCCCCCCCTGTGGAAATATACACAAAGCGTTTTACCCCAAAACGGCGCGCGTTCTCCAGAAGATTGATCGAGCCTAAAATGTTTACACTGGCATCGAAAAGTGGCTCAACAATCGAGCGGCGAACATCCATTTGAGCCGCATGGTGATTGACAAAATCAGGACGCTCCGCTTCGAAGACTGAAGCAACCTCTGGACTGCGAATGTCCATTTGAATAAACTTAGCGCCTGGGTTCAAGTTTAATGCTCGTCCAGTAGACAAGTCATCTAAGATTACAACTTCCATACCATTCGCCAGCAACAGATCGACCACATTCGATCCGATAAATCCTGCGCCACCTGTAACCAAAATTTTCATCCTGCTACTCCTGAAAGAGACCTATGGCAACATCGAACAACCAGCCTAGTAAGCGCCACGCTTCTTGAGTACGGCTGGAATGGTTTGGAACAGCAGCTGCAGATCCAACCAGATGCTCCAATTACGCACGTAGAACATATCGTAGCTAACACGTTGCTCGTAACTGACATCCGAGCGCCCGCTCACCTGCCACAAACCCGTGATTCCCGGTCGGACCGTCAGCAGGTTAATATCCCACTGGTCATATTTACCAAGCTCTGGGCAAGTAATCATACGCGGCCCCACGAGAGACATATCCCCCGTGATCACATTGAATAACTGAGGCAGTTCATCAAGACTGGTCTTGCGCAGAAAGTGGCCCAATCGGGTGATGCGCGGATCATTCTTGAGTTTGTAATTGGCTTCCAGCTCAGCCTTTAACTGTGGATTGGCCTCAATGAGCTTATCGCCATCTACGATCATGGTTCTAAATTTCCATGCGTAAAACTCACGTCCATTCACGCCCAGGACCTTCCGCCTGTGGAACACCGGTCCAGGAGAGTCCAGCTTAACCGCAATTGCTATAGCAGCCAGCAAGGGCGAAAGTATGATCAGCCCAGGGATGGTAAACACATAATCCATTACACTTTTCATAAGTCGATCGGTACCAGACAGACGCACCTGGTTGATCCCGACCAGAGGTACATTGGCGAATTCTTTGACAGTCAAACCTGTGGTAATAATTTCATATAACCCCGAGGACATACGAACATTAATACCGCTGGCAACCCCATAGGCTTTGAAAATTTCCAACAAACTATCTCTAGTCGTAAAAGCACTGGTTGACAATATGATCTCCTCTACCTGGTATCTATTTACGATAGCGGGTAGTTGCTCAACTGTACCTAAAGCATAGAGATCCTTCGTCAGCAGTGTTCCTGCAGGGAATTTCTTGTCCACAAAGCCCATAATATGCAAGCCGGACGCACGCCAACTCACTAATTGTTGGGCAAGAGAGAATCCTTCATCATTTGCTCCTACAATAACTGCCGGAGATAAAAAGTAACCAAATTGGCGTAGGGAGTAAATCACTCGCCGCAAAGTGAATCTGCCCAGGGCGACAAAAAAGAATGAAAAACCCCAAGCCATAATCAACCAGCCGCGGGCAAAAATCAATTCAGGGAGCAAGAAGCCTGCAGCAATCAAAGAAAACATTCCCAGTGTTGCACCGTTAAAAATCAGGGCGTACTCGCGGGTGCCGCCTAATAAGTAGCGCCGGTTGTATGTGCCGATGCTTGCAAATATAAACAGCCATACCGGAAGTAAAACGATCACTAAATTCTGGTAAAAGACGGTCGATGGAATACTTTCGCCATAAAAAATTTCAAGTCCCAGCTCGAAGCGGAGAATGTATGCCAACCGAAATGCAAAACCTGTCATAACGATATCGTTAAGCACCAGTGAAAGCAAAAAAAGACGCCACTGCCAGCGGCGCGGTACGGCTATAGACGCTTTCCGTATCCTGACTGCTTGAGGTGTCTGCAGTAATGAGTCAATAATGGGTGCTGTTGATTGCATTAATAAATCCTCCAATTAACACCCGGTCCGCTTGTGAGCTAACTTGCGTTCCACGATGAAACAATTTCATCTACCTCTGTCATGGCATCACGATGTTATGGGAGCAATTCAAGAGTGTTCGTAAATAATCTGTATGTTACTGTGGTTCGTTTTCTACTGTTCCACCCAGCTACTGATCGATCAGAGCTCTGTCAGTCCAAGAAGTCTCCTAGATAAATTTACCAGGGAAAAACCCGAGTGATGCTATCAGTATTGTCCGATTTTGTCAAACCACTTATTAGCACCGCAATTTCAACGACAGAGTTTATAGGCTACAATTTTTAGAACGAAAACAGCTGGGTTTTGTTACCCTCCAATTCTTCATCGCCTTATACCAGTGCGAACACTGGATTTTCACCGACCAACTTCCCAGCAAAACCGAGTAGATTGATCGAGCTGGTTCCCCGAAGTTAGAGCCAGTGGTACAACCACAATAGATAAGAATACCTCATTCACTCTCGTTCAATTGCTCAAATTATTAAGGTAATAATTAAGACAAATATCACCAAATACTTAAAATATCATACCTGAATGCAACTAATAAGTCAAGCCAGCTTAAGTAATTGTTAAGTGTTTATTATCTGTTTGTTATAACTTTCACCAAACTGACAATTGGATTATACAACTACACTCACCTGGTTATTTTAATAATAGGTTAAATTTCCGATAATTCAGACAGTATTAACGGATTTGTTAGCTTATTCTCGCCATCTATTACCAGGCAAAGGCAAAACATAGGTCATTCACATTAGTCAAAGTCGGCCCGGGTCTGAGCAAATCATCCAAAGCAGCAAAAAATTGATAACTGTTATTTTGCTTCAAATACACCTCCGGCAGTAAACCCACTTCAAGCGCTCTCCTCAATGTATCCCCAGTTACCACCGCGCCTGCCGCATCCGTGGGACCATCACCCCCATCTGTGGCAAAGGTGACCAGGCAAACATCTTTCAGACCAGATAGCCCTTGAACTGCCCCTAAAGCCAGCTCGAGATTACGCCCACCCAATCCATCACCATGCACGGTTACGGTTGTTTCTCCACCAGCGATTATAACCCCTGGCGGTTTGATAGGCTGCTTGCTAGTAGCAACCTGTTTGATTACTGATACCATAAATTGGCCTGCCTGGCGCGCTTCGCCTTGCAAATAGGTGGTCAGTAGCATAGTATTTAATCCTGCCTCTTGAGCTGCAGTGCATGCTGCTTGAGCTGCCAGGTAATTACTCCCGACGATATAATTGGCCATATTGTCAAAACAAGCCTCACCAGGTTTACCAGTCTCGGCAAGCTGACCATCCATCCCAAGCTCAAGGCGCTGTATAACATTTACAGGCGCCTGGTCGATCAATTCGTAGCGGGCCAGGATGTTGTATGCATCTTGATAGTTGGATGGGTCAGGAACTGTAGGCCCTGAGGCGATAATATCCAGAGCATCCCCCAGTACATCGGATAAGATCAACGAAACAGCCTGTCCTGGAAAAATCAACTTTGCCACTCCCCCACCTTTTACGATGTCGAGATGTTTGCGAACCTGATTCAGCTCAACGATATTCGCGCCACACTTTAACAATAACTCCGTTGTTTGTCGCAGATCTTGTAAGCTTAATCCTCCAGCTGGAGCTGTAAAAAGCGCAGAACCTCCCCCAGAAATCAAGCACAACACCAGGTCATTATCTTGCACATGTTTAAGCAAACGGATTATTTCTTGCGTGGCTTCTACACCACGCTGATCGGGAATCGGGTGACCCGCTTCCCGAATCAAAATCTCATTTCCAAGTTGATTGACGGGGGCGTGACCTTCTTTGACGATTACACAGCCACGTGGATTCCATTCAGCCAGCAAATCCACAATTGCTTGAGTCATGGGAAAGCCTGCTTTCCCTGCCCCAATCACCCAAATATGGCGGAATTCATCCAACCGGTAACACTTATCGGCAATCCATAACGTTCGATTCTCAAGGCGCAACATCCTACCAACCGCCGTATATGGATCAACAGCTTTCAAGGCTGAGTGAATGATCTTGATGATCTTATCCCTAACAGGGAGATTATCCAGTGAATGTGAAGACAGCTGCAATTGTCCAACCATCATCTGTCCCTTTTGGGATTGCCCGGAAATTAATGCAAGTACAGTTTCACAAAGCAGTTCTTGTGTTGGAGCACATCACCCCGAACTCGAGTTCGGGGTGATGGATTGAATTGCCTGGGTGTTTGCCAATCGAATTTACTTGGTTGCCAACCCATAGATACCAAACGAGGGCGCTATGCAGACAATGCGAAATTTCTTACCCTTCTCGATAACTTGTGATGGGCACTCCACCCAATTCTTCTTTGCCGCATCGTAGCGGTAGATGGCCAGATTCCCTTCATCGAAGTAGCGTTTGAGTACACGGTTGGATTGGAAGTATACGTAATTTAACCCGTAGGCAATATTTTCTTGTTTGCCATCCAGGTTCGTGATGCGCACTTCGAGCCAACGGGTGATAAATTTGGGGTGGAGTGTTGTCTGAAGTCCGCCCTTGGCAGGCTCACGCGTGAGCTCCAAGGTCCCCGCAAAGGCCGAACTTGGCATAAAAACGCCTGCCTGACCTAAGGCAACATCTACCTTTTTCTCAAAAGCTATTTCATATTCGCGCATAGAAGTACTTGAGCTGGCAATGACCTCAACCCAGCTTCCCCCCAAAGCTCCCAATGTAACCACTAATACCAGAAATCCGAGGAAAAATCTCTTGAGACTAAACATGACTATCCTCCTTCCATCTGGGAACATTTATCAGGCTCCCCACGTCTCTTGGTTAACACATCATCCAGGCAATTATGTATTGGTTATCGAGCTTAAAATAATTATAATGAAGAAAAGCATCAAATGCATCATGCATTTTGTGGAAAGAGACGGGTCAAAGGGTAGGATGTCAAGCTATACTTTTGGATGAATTTGGACTCATCCTTTGCAGGTTGATCAACTATAGATTTTCATTTATGCTACAGAACAATAGCTAGGGTGAGAAGTAATGTTCGGAGGATCATCAATGTTTAAGAAACGCATCATCATCTGGATTGGCTTTTTAGCCGGTGTAACTCTACTCCTGGCAGGCTGCAATTTCCCTGGCGTGCCCGCTTCCAGCAGCCCCACGGATGCAGGACCACTTTATACGATGGTCGCCCAGACTTTACAAGCCCGTATGACGGAAACCCCAGGCATTGAGATTACGCCCCAATTCCCAACATCTACGATTCCAACGCTGGCTGCGACCGCCACCTCTCAGCCGCTTCCTTCGCAAGCGCTTCCATCCCAGACCAGCATACCGGCGACTGCCACCAATACTCAGGCGCCGCCAACCATCACACCGACAGCCATCCCCTGCAATCGGGCTCAATTCATCAAGGATGTTACCGTTCCTGATGGCACGATCTATTCACCTGGTGTGGTATTTACCAAGACCTGGCAGTTCAAGAATAGCGGTAGTTGTGACTGGACTTCGGATTATCGGTTAATCTTTGCCAGTGGCAATAAAATGGGTGGGCCAGATTCCATTGCCCTACCCGGTAGAATTCGACCTGGTGAAAGTGTCAATCTATCGATCGACCTGAAAGCCCCTGACCGTGATGGCAGGTTCCGCGGTAATTGGATGCTACGCTCATCGAATGGTCAAATCTTCGGGATTGGCAGCGAGGGTGAAGGTGCATTTTGGGTGGAGATCCGAGTGGTTTATCCGCCTGACTTAGGTTTCGAATATGACTTCGCGGCGAATTACTGCAACGCATCCTGGCGCACGGGCGCGGGCAAGCTTGCCTGTCCGACAACGACCAGCCTGGAGGATGGCAGCATTGCACTAACTGACCGGCCTACACTCGAAAATGGCCGGCAGGAGAACGAGTTCACCCTGCTCACAGGACCTGAGCAGATTACGAATGGGTACATCACAGGAACCTATCCTGCATATAAGATAAAGACCGGTGATCACTTCCTGGCAGATATTGGCTGCCTGGAAAACAGCCAAGGTTGTGATGTCACTTTCTTCTTAGATGGCATTCTCAGTGATGGAACTGTGCTAAGCCTGGGTTCCTGGAAAGAAACTTATGATGGACGGATCACTCGCATTGACCTGGATCTCTCATCATTGAATGGTCAGAGTGTGCGCATTGTCCTGGGCGTCCGGGCTAACAGCCGGCCTAACCGAGCAAATGCATTTTGGCTGGTGCCTTCTATCCGGGCCAGCAAGGTAACCCCCACTCCAACCCGGACAACGGCCCCGCCAACGCCGACAGCGACGCGGCCAAGCCCGACCGCCATTCCACCTACACCCACGCCATCTCCCACCCTGCCGAGTGTGACTGACTCGCCGGCGGCAGATGCAGCCCGTAGAGTATTAGCCGCCGACCTGGGGATTGATCCCGACCAAGTCATCGTGCGCAGCATTGAAGCCAGACAATGGACCGACACCTGCCTGGGTGTAAACCTGACGGATCAAAATTGCCTTCCAGCACTGATAGATGGATTCAAGATTATCATGAGCGTCTCTGACACGATGTATGAAGCTCACACCAACCTGGACGGCACGATCGTATTCTGGTTCATGCTTTAGCAAATTCTCGAGATGGTCTGTTATCCATCCCTGCGTGACTCGACATCACGCAGGGATATTTTTTAATGTATCCCCCTCGTTAGCTTTTCAGCTTAATTACGATCCGCTTTGGTATAGGGGATTCTGGCTGTAATTTTTGTGCCTTCAGCCAGGATACTGGTAATCGATAAACTCCCGCGCACACGCTCCATCCGCTCCTGCATAGAGCGCAACCCCAAATGGCCTGGGAAAGCCGCGCTGGTATTGAAACCTTTCCCGTTATCGCGAATCTCCAGAACCAACTGGTCACCATCGACCTGCAACGACAGGCTAATCTGTGTCGCCTGGGCATGTTTTACGGTATTGTGAGTGGCTTCTTGAGCAATTCGAAACAGGGCTTCCTTGCTGGCCAAAGGTATATCTGGTTCGGCGATAAAGTCGGTGTGCACAATCATCTGATAGCGCGCCTGGAGCGCAGCCGCTTGCTTACGCATCGCTGCTACCAGACCCTCCGTTTCCAGTGATTCAGGGCGCAGCTCAAAGATCAAAGCACGCATTTCTGCCAGGCCTGCATCGGCCAGCTCCAAAACATAATCCAGTGGCTCTTCCATAGCCTTCCGTACTCCATGATCCAGCATCTGGCGGTCGAGCAGTGTCCTGGCTGTCCGGGCGCCAAGTGCAATGCCATATAGAGCCTGGGAGACTGAATCATGAAGCTCACGAGCCAACTTTTGACGTTCTTGAATAGATGCCAGCGATTGAGCTTGTTCGTATAAACGCGCGTTTTCAATAGCGACTGCCACCTGACTGGCAAAAGCTTGTGCCAGGTCCGCCTGACTACGCCGGTAATAGCCGGATTGGTCGTGGGTAAGCTTTAGAAAGCCAATCGGACCAGTTTTGGCTATCAATGGGATCATCAGATAGGACTTCGCACGGGCAGATTGATTGGATACAGAGGGTAACACCTGGGATAGCCCCGCCTCCATTTCATTCATCAATTCAAATCCATCTGGACTGGGCACGATGATAGGTTCAGTACTCTTCAACAAATCATGCATGGCAGAGCCAGGGGCGAGATTGAATCGCTGCTCGCTCAGTAGATGCTCGCTTCCGCGTTGGTCCAATAGAACAGCTTCTCGTCCGTCAATGATAAAGATCTCGGCACTGTGATAGTCGAGGACATCTTTTAGCTGGTCCAGGATCAAGGTTAACAGGGTGCGTAACTCGAGGGTGGAGGCAACATTACGCGAAACTTCGAGCAGGGTGTAGATTTCTCTCGTTCGCTCGCGCACGCGTTCTTCCAACAGTTTATAAGATTCAACTTGTTCGGTTACATCTCGAACCACAGCCAACGAATGGGGTTGGCCTTGATAGATAAAGCGGCTGCCGGTCACTTCTACATGAAAGTGAGTTCCATCCTTCCTGATGTCAATAGCCCTACCGCGAAAGGATGTACCAATATTTACGCGTTGCATATAGTCTTCAAAAATCTTGAAGCTATCGGATTGGATGAACTGCGGCGGTTGAATGCCACGGAATTCTTCAATCGTATATCCATGCATATGTGCTGCCGCAGGGTTAAAATCGACCAGCTCACCATCCAGCGTATTGATGAATAAGCCATCACTTACCGATTCAAAAATGCTGCGGTATTGAAGCTCGCGTTCTTTCAACATGAATTCTGCTTGCATCTGCTCGGAAATATCTTCAAAAATCACCGCCAGCTCAAGCACCACACCCATTTCATCTGTGATGGGATTCATAATGAACTTTATCCAGCGAGTTGGTTGCCCGGCCAGGGCTGGAAAATGCTCAGCAGTCAATTGGGTAGGCGGAATGGCGACAATTTCACCACCTATTGCACGCCGGATAGCAGGGAAAAGGCCTAACGCCGCATTGATTGGATCGTCGAGGATGTTGTAACCATCGATCTTTGGGAATATTTTTGCAAACTGGTTATAGAACGCTTGATTGTAGCCAATCATGTTGCCATCCGGTGCGAACAATTGGATCGCAAACAGCGATTGCTCGTACAATCCTCTGAAGCGGCTTTCGGAAATCATGATTGCCTCTTCTGCATGCAATCGCTCAGTTATGTCACGGACAATGACGATGAATCCAGAATCAAGCCCATATTGATAATCGGCGATGCTGGCCTCGGCAGGAAAACTGGCTCCATCTTTACGAAAGCAGGTGAAAGTCATGGAGTTCGTATTTGGTAACTGATCAGACCCACTCGCCGGGTCTTTGGGCTGAATTTTCAAAATCTGATGGGTGATCTTCTTAGGAAGAACATGACTGATATGCTCACCCAAAACTTCAACTGCCTGATAGCCGAGAATGGATTCTGCGGCATTATTAAACAGCTGGATAACGCCTTGATCTGTACAACTAATAATTGCATCCGGCGCTATGCGCAGGATATTCGATAGCTGCTCTTCGCTATTTCGTAAAGCCTTCTCAATATGCAGTCGTTCAAGGATATACTCTTGAAGCTGCTGGTTGACTAAGGAAATTTCCTGGGTGCGCTGTTGAACTGCGTCTTTAAGCCTAGATTGGCGATCTGCAATCAGGAACACAGAAAGGGTTATCAGCGCTACTAAGGCGATTCCGATCAGCTGGAAGAATCTGAGCGGTGTTCGGATAGCAGAAAGCCAACCGCCTTTTGGAATTCCAACCAACTGCCAGGCGCCATCCATTAACTCAACTGGCTGAATGACCGGACTCTGGTTGATAATATCTCCATTTCCATAGATTAATCTTCCACGGGTATCCAAAAGAGCAAAGTCCAGGCTCTGGTCAGTCTCATCAAAACCAGCCCATTCGAGCAATGCGTTAAAATCAATGGCAATATCGATAATGCCCCAGAACTGATCCTCCAGGTAAACCGGCTGTCGAGCGATCAAGCCCCTGCCACCCTGCACCAGATTGGTTGGTCCACTGATGACCATTTCTTTGGAAGCAAGCATTCGCTCAAGGTCCTCGCGGATTTCGCTATGGCGATCCTTGAGTGGTTCATAACCCAGCACCGCTCCATTGCCGCTCAGTGGGTAGACATAGCGCATGACGCCGTCAGGAGCCAGGGCGATATGGCGAATGCCTGAGGTACTAAAAAAAATTTCCTCTGCGAAACCATTAAACCGGCTTTCAAAACCCGGGTTACCAGCATCTGTCTGGACAAAAGCATATAGACCTGTGAGCAGCGATACTCGGCGGTTGACAACCAGTGAGAGTGTATTTCCCCGCAAGCCGACCTCTGTCGTGGTTTGGGAAATGTGCTCTGCCAATAAGCTCTGCTCGTACCAACTCACTGCCCTCGACCAAAGCAACATTAATACAAAGAAAACCAGCATGGCTATCCACCAGGGTGGTCTGACCTTGTGTACGGAATTCGTTAATCGCTCGAAAAGGGATAGCTGACTCATAGATCGTAACTCCCCTGGCCGCAGGTCTGGCAGCAAATCGATGACCAATGGACGAACAAATCTTCCCAGGTTATGGATGAGCACGCCTAGCAACGCGTAGAAAAATTGTACTTGCTTTTAGTGATTATAATAGTTCGAGTTTTACTATCCAAACACTCGAATTTTGTTCTGGTATTCAGACAGTTTTTATCCTATAATTCATCGCAGGCGCTCAGGGTGTACCCCTTTTTGTGTCTCTTACTGTACCAGTCGCCGACACCCTCAGAATTCGGCAGAATGGTTTAATATCCTCGAATAGTGAATGTTGGAATAATACCAGGAGAATTGCCATGTTAGATGTGATTGTAATCGGTGGTGGACCAGCCGGTGTTACCGCAGCACTACGGGCGCGTGAACTGGGCGTTGAAGTTGCTTTAATCGAACGCAGCCAATTGGGCGGCACCTGTACCAATGACGGTTGTGTTCCAACGCGTGTTCTGGCTAAGGCCGCCCGCCTGGCAAGAGATGCACAACAATACTCTAATTATGGTCTGGATGGATTTGTACCAGAGCTAAATTTCGAGCGATTAATGGCTCGCACCCAGGAGATGGTTTACAGGATCCACGAAAAGAAACAAATCATCAATCATCTGCAGGAAAGTGGTATCCAGGTCTTTACGAACTCAGGGCCAGCCCGATTCGTCGATGCCCATACCGTAGCTCTTTCAGGAGATACCACGCTGCAAGGCAGCAAATTTATTTTGAGCGCCGGTGGACACGCACGGCGGATAAACTTCCCTGGCAGTGAACTGGCATTAACTCATTCGGACATCTGGTCATTGAAGAAACTGCCGCGTTCTCTGGCAATTGTTGGAGGTGCGGCAACCGGCTGCCAGTTGGCATCAATCTTTAACGCCTTTGGCTCAGAGGTAACCATTCTGGAAATGCACCCAAATATTTTAGGCCTGGAGGATGAAATCCTGTCACAGGCAATCACAAATTCATTCCAGGAACGCGGCATACAGATCATCACTCAGATTGGCGGCATTGATCGCATCGAACGCAGCGGTGATGGGCTACAGCTCTGGTATATCAACCAGGGAAAAACCGAAGCATTGCATGTTGAAGCCGTTGTCCTCGCAGTTGGATGGGTAGGAAATATCGAAAATCTGAATCTCGAAGCGGCTGGTGTAAAAACAGAGCGCAATTATGTGGTTGTGGATGACAGTTTGCAAACCTCAGCAGCGCATATCTTCGCTGCCGGTGATATCACCGGACGCATGATGCTGGTACAAAGTGGTAGTTATGATGGGCGTATGGCAGCCGAAAATGCGGTCTTGGGCGTGCAGTTACCCTATCGCCACCAGATCGTCCCACATGGCGGTTTTACTGATCCTGAATATGGCAGTGTAGGATTGACCGAGAAACAGGCGCGCGCCAACGGACTGGACATCACTACGGCGGTAATCCCATATGCAGACCTTGATCGAGCGGTTGTAGATGGGCGAACAGAAGGCATGTGCAAGCTTATTGTCAATACCGAAACCCATCGTATCGTTGGAGCACACATCGTTGGTGAGCAAGCCTTGGAAACGATTCACCTGGTTGCTGCCGGTATGCTAGCGGATATGTGGGTAGAACAACTAGCAGAGCTGGAAATTGCTTACCCTACTTTTACAGCCTCAATCGGACTTGCGGCACGCCAAATCGTGCGCGAGCTAGGCGTTATGCCTTTGGCTGCCCAGTGGCGCACATTGGGAAAACCGCATGCCGAATGGGAGCGATCCAACCCGGTGTGAACTAAGCTCGTAGTTTTCACCAACGATGAGGGATCAACAGACTGATGGATGACGAATTCTCCAATAAGATACTTTCTCCAAGGCGCGCTTTTGAGCGAGACCAGTTCATTACGCGCTGGTTGGTCTTGTTCGTTGTCTTATTGGGCAGCTTCACTTTAATAGCAGCTCCTTTGCTGGCATTGTCCTGGAAGGAGATCCCCTTCCCCGGTTTTGTGATTGAGCAAACTCAGGTGGTAGCGAACATTGACGGGAATAAGTGGACAGGTAGATTGGCAGGCATCAATTATCCTGAACGACTCATAAGTTTTGGTGAATACATAATCGAAACGCCGCGCGATTTTGAGCGCGCCAAGTGGGAATATCCCCCTGGGCACCATGTACGTATTCGCACTATCCTGCCAGATGGCACATTGAATGACCACCGTGGGGTTCAGATGATGGAATTTCCTACATCTGACTTGTTGCGCTTCTTCTGGTTACCGTATTTTATCGGTTTGGTGTACTTCGCCATTGGTTTCCTGGTGTATCTTCTTCGCAGCCAATCACCGGTTGGCCGGACGTTTACCTATTTTTCCGTTACGGCTGCCATCGCCTCTGCTCTGCTATTCGACCTAATGAGCACGCACATTGGATCTGTTCTGTGGACATTTGCCATCTCACAACAAGGCGGCGCATTGATTAGCCTGGCTTTGCTCTTCCCTACACCAATAAAACCTGTCCAAAAGCGCCCCTGGCTGAGGTTCCTGCCGTATCTGGTTTCCATGGCGCTGGCTGTTTGGGGTGCTCTGACCATCACGGATATGCAGAATCCATGGAGCTACATCATTGCATGGCGATATAGCTACATCTATATCTCGATTGGAATATTGTTTTTTCTCGGGATGATGGTCAGTCGTCAGCGAACAATGAAATCTGCCATTTACCGCCAGCAAACCCGTATCGTTTTACTGGGTGGTTTGCTTGCCTTTCTCCCCCTGGCATTCTGGCTTGGCGCTCCCCTTTTCGGCACGTTTATCCGCTGGAATCCAGACATCTTCCTGCCATTCTTGTTGATTTTCCCTTTGTCTATTGGAGTGGCTATCCTACGCTACCGGTTGTGGGATATTGAGGTGCTGATCAATCGGGCGATGGTTTATGGTGCGGTGACCATAATTTTGGGTATTGTGTTCATCGTCAGCGTTTTAGGTCTGCAGCAAATCTTCAATCTGATCACCGGCTCCGACTCGGAGCTTGCCGCCGTCCTCTCCACCATCATCATCGTCACTCTGTTTAATCCCCTGCGCAACAGACTGCAAGAGGGCATTGACCGCCGTTTTTACCGGCACAAGTATGATGCAGAAAAGACATTGATCGCTTTTTCCGCGGCATTACGGGATGAAGTCGATCTCGATAAGCTGTCGGAGCGCTTGCTGAATGTCCTTGACGAGACGCTTGAACCCCATGCAGCAGCCTTAATATTGATAGACCGGAGTGAGGCAAATGAACCGGCCTCGACGATATATTAAATGTCCCTAAATCCAGGAATAATCATCAGCAATTTACTGCGGCGGGCTGGTCTATTGGCGCCGGTTAAAGAGCAGCCTGCTCAAACCGTGGGGCGCGCCGAAAACTTTCCTCAGATTACGGTTCATAAAAACGACCCGATCGTCGCATATTTCGAAAAATCACCTCTTATTGCTGATGTAAGCAAACTTAATCTAGATTCACCGGCGTTGAAGTCACTGCGCGCAGCAAACGCGGCGTTAATTGCGCCTCTTCTGAGCAGTGGAGAGATGGTTGGGTTGTTAATCTTAGAATCAAAGCGCAGCGAACAGGAATATTCGACCGACGACCGCCAGCTTATTAATACGCTGGCGGCTCAGATAGCTCCCGCAGTTCGCGTAGCGCAATTAGTACAACAACGTCAGGTCGAACTGCTCGAAAAAGAACGCATTGAGCATGAGATGCAAGTGGCGCGTTTGATCCAACAAACCCTGCTCCCTAAAGAGCCGCCCGCAATTTCCGGCTGGCGGTTGGCGCTACATTACCAACCTGCCCGTGCAGTAGGGGGCGATTTTTATGATTTCTTTCCCTTGCCTGATGGTCGGATTGTAGTCATTATCGGGGACGTGACCGATAAAGGTGTGCCTGCGGCGTTGGTCATGGCAACCACGCGGGCAATCTTGCGTGGCTCAGCCAGGCGCATGCTATCACCTGGCGAGGCGTTAAAACGCACCAATGAATTACTTCTTCCCGAAATACCCGGTCATATGTTTGTTACCTGCCTGTATGCAATCCTTGATCCCAGAACAGGCGTGATTCAATTCGCTAATGCCGGACATAATTTACCCGTCTGCTGCCAGAATGGGAATGTCCGAGAACTCCGGGCAACGGGAATGCCGCTGGGGCTGATGGAAGACATGGAATATGAAGAACATTCGGCCATAATCCAACCCGGAGAGTGTTTGCTGCTCTACAGCGATGGGCTGGTCGAGGCGCATAACCCGCTTGGAGAAATGTTCGGTTTTGATCGATTACGTACCAAGATGTCTTGCTTTGCAAGGGGTGATATGACGTTGGTGGATTTCTTACTGTCAGATCTGGGTTCATTTACTGGAGCACGTTGGGAACAAGAAGACGATGTGACCCTGCTGACCCTACATTATCAACAACCTGGAGAAGCTTAATGGTAGCCTCGCCATCCAACACTCCCGAGGTCGCCAATCCAGGCATGGATTGGAAGTTACTCTCGGAGATTAATCTTCCCAGCCAACCTGGCGCTGATCATCTCGCCATGGAGCTTGTGGCGCGCATTATCGAGGATTTGCATTTACCACCTGGTAGACTGGAGCAACTCAAGCAAGCAGTTGCAGTTGCTACGTCGAATGCCGCCAAAAAAAGAGAGTCCACGACAGCCGGACTTCCCCTATCTATCCGGATATTGACCACTCGTCAGCTTATGGACATACAGTCTGACGATGCTTCATCTACAGAAAATTCTTCTCAATCATCAATAGTGAGTTCGGAAGAAAATGTGTCTAAGAAGGAATCTTTGCGCGGTTGGGGTTTCTTTATAATTGACAAAACCATAGACGATCCAACATTAAATCAGGAAGGTACGCGGCATCGTATAGAGCTTTACATTTATCTCGAAGGCGGTAGAAATGCTTCTCGAAAAGGCTAGTATTATCCTGCCTGACAATTATAGATAGGCGCTCAGCAAGCAAATATACAGGAACATGAAGGAGAGATCAGATGACTAACAACCAATTGGATTTGACCGTTCGACAGGTGAAGGGCAGGCTCAGCATTATTGATGTTGTGGGCGATATCACCGCATTTGTTGAGGATCAGCTTCAAAACGCCTATCTACAGGCAACCAGCTTTGGTATTGATAGCATCGTATGGAATTTTAGCAAGTTAAATTTCATCAACAGTTCAGGCATCGGCTTGCTGGTCGTCATGCTGATCCGCGCCCGCAAGCAGAATGTGCGCATGGGCGCTTATGGACTTAATGAGCATTTCAAGCGTTTATTTGAAATGACCCGCTTGAACGAAGTATTTAATGTGTTCGAAACTGAAGATGATGCGATCTCAGCGTTTCTCGGAGCGTGATTTTGCTCTCGTGGGCGGCGTTTAATGGTTATGAGGTGGTAGATGGAAACAAGTGATGAACAAAAGGAGCAAGGGCAATCCAGCTGGGCACGCCCAATCGACCAGATCGATGTCAAGGAAGTTCCTATTGGAGCTACTAACTTAAACCTTGCTGGACGTCGTCTGGTAAGCCCACTACAGGGCTTTGGACCGCTGTGGCAAAAAACCTATCGCATCCACCTTACAGGGGTTAAGCAAACGGCTGGAGAGGTCATGCAATTGTGGAAAGCAAGATTTCCTGAATTCCAACCCAAGGAAAATCACTTTTATCCTTCAATGGTGGGAATTCGTCCCGGTGAGGTGCTTTTCATTGATGCAACGGTCCCTGCCCTACCAAATACTCCGAGTGTGCTGCCAGTTGCCAGTGGTGTGGTGGTTATGTATGTTGATGATACCAGCTTCACGGTAATGACCCCGGAAGGGTTTCCGGAGTCTGGCTGGAATACCTTCAGCGTTCAGGATGATCACGGGGAAATCTATGCGCAAGTCCAGTCCATGGCGCGTTCGACAGATCCAATTTATGAATTGGCTTTTCGCTTCTTAGGCAGCTCGGAACAACAAGAAAAAGTTTGGCGGTATGTTCTAACCCACCTCGCCACAGCGTGCGGTGTGACTGGTGAAACTGTCACAATGGAAAAAATTTGCCTGGACAACAAGATTCAATGGTCACAGGTCAAGAATATCTGGCGCAATGCCGGTGTGAAGACAGTCTTCTTTAAACTGGCAACCCCATTACGCTGGGCCGGCAGGCGAATTAGGCGTCCTTGATCGACACCAATCCAATCCGGACCGCGTATAATGCAGCTTGAGTGCGGCTGGGAACGCCTAATTTCATCAAGATGTTGCTTACGTGAGTTTTAACCGTGGTTTCGCTAATACTCAACGTAAGCGCGATCTCTTTATTCGCTTTTCCCTCCGCCAACAAACCCAACACTTCGGTTTCGCGTTCGGTCAGTGATTGAGGCGATTCAGGGGCGCGTATTTCGCGCATCAAGCGCGCCGCTGCTTGCGGTGAAAGTTGAACCTGCCCTGCGGCTGCTGCGCGGATACTGCGGCATAATTCTTCAGCCTTTGTGTCCTTAAGCAGATAACCAATTGCACCCGCACGCACCGCACCAATCACCGAAGCATCTTCCAATACACTGGTCAGGGCTATCACTTCAACTTCTGGGATTGAATGACGGATTTCGTGGATTGCACTGATCCCATCCATAACAGGCATCATTAAATCCATTAGAACCACATCTGGTTTCAATTCACGTGCTAACTGAACCGCCTGCGCGCCATCATTCGCTTCCCCTACGACCTCAAGCTCAGGATCCAGCGCTAAGAACATTCGCAAACCCTGCCGGACAACTCCATGGTCATCAGCGATTACAATCCGGATAGTCATTGTCTCTCCTACTTTTGCAGGATGAAAGAAGTAAATCAAAAGCAGCAACCCGATTCACACACCTGCATGATGATGAACTTTGACGCCTGGATTATAACAGGATCATGAATATAAGGCGGTGGTCCCCATGATCCGAGTGCTGCTCGTTGATGATGAAATCATGGTCCGGAAAGGACTGAGGATGCGCATGAAGCTCGAGCCCGATTTACTGGTCATCGGGGAAACTTCCAGCGGACTGCAGGCGCTGGCGATGGCTGAGGCGCTCCATCCAGATATTGTGGTGATGGATATTGAATTGACCGATCTGGATGGGATCAGCGCCACGGCCCAGATGGCTGGGAGCAGCAATCCTATCCCGGTCATAATTCATTCCATGCATGATGATGTATTAATGCGCACCCGCGCTCTTGACGCGGGTGCAGCAGAATTTGTTGTGAAGCATGGTGGACCTACCCAGTTATTATCAGCAATTCGCCGGATCCATCAGCAAAGCCCCCCAACCCATCCGTAGAACTGCATTGGCCGCCAGGTATCGGTCATGCACGCTAGAGATTCTGACTACGCAGCTCTTCATGATAGATCTGGAGCTTCACGACCTGCGCTTCGATCCCTGCCAGTAAGCCCGGGGCTTCTCCAAGCTGATGATCCTTGCCCACCTGCTCTAGCTCAAATGCCAGCTGGCGCAGTTCATTTGCCGAGAAATTTGCTGATGAGCCTTTCAAATCATGCGCAAGATGACTCAGCTGACCCGCATCACCTGCAATAACGACCGTGTTCAACTCAACGACTTTCTCAGGCAAGGTCGAGACGAACTCACCTAACATCTCCAGAAAAAACTTGCGATCGAAATAGAAACGCGGCAACGCAGCTTCAATATCAATCGGTGGTTGTCCACTCGCTTCAGGCGTTGCTGCCTGCATTTCAGCATCGATTATCACAGGTTGGACGTCATTCGAGGTTTTTGCTGCCAGGTCTGGCTCAAAATGGTCCTGGTCACTTGTGGCAGGCTCTGCTTCACTGTTTGTAGGCACAGCGCCCTGGATCCAGGCAGAAAACTCATCCATGCCAGGTTCCTGGCCTGGCTCAGGTGAGCCCAGGTCTTCAGCCAGCCACTCGGGGAGTTCATCCAACCCCATTGGGGTTTCATAATCCTCTTCTGCTTCCTGCTGAGAGAAGATTTCTGGCACCCAATCGGTGCTCTCCTTCGGAAAACTGGTCGAGATATCTACAAGTTGGGGCTCTAATTCATCTGAAGGGGCAATTTGGGGTTCATCAGCAATCTCCAGGCTATCTGGCTCAGAGCCAGGCTCTTCAGGGTGCGCTACCTCAATCTGCTCTTCAACATCTTCGACATATGTATCAGAGGGCAGTTCAACTTGGCGCTGGCGCTCCCAAATCCATTTTTCGATGATTGCGAACAAAGCGTCTGGTTCTAAGGGCTTGGGGATATAATCATCCATCCCCGCTTCCAGGCAGCGCTCGCGATCCCCTTTCATAGCATGCGCCGTCATGGCAATAATCGGTGTCGTTCGCGCCTCACTTTCCAGAGCCCGAATCTTAGTTGTTGCTTCAAAGCCATCCATCTCCGGCATCTGTCCATCCATGAGCACCAAACCATATCGCTTTTGTTGGACGGCTTCGATAGCTTGCTTGCCAGTCATCACGCTATCGACCTTGTAGCCAGACTTTTCCAGTAAGGTTGTCACCAGCTTACGATTAACCGAATTATCTTCTGCCAACAAAATGGGAGGGCGTTCTTTCTGTTGTTCAGAGATCGTATGGCGAGTAATCAGCTTGCGGCGTTTTGGGGCTGCGCTGGCTGGTTTGCCAACGACAGCCAACAACGCTTCGAAAAGCTGTTGCTGTTTGATTGGTTTCAAGAGATACCCATCACAACCCATTTCATTGAAACGGCTGGCATCACCTCGCTGACCAATTGAGGTAAGAATGATGATTTTTTGGTACTCGAGATCAGGATCAGCCTTTATCGCCGCAGCGGTTTGATGCCCATCCAGATTTGGCATTTGCATATCCAGCAATAAAACCTGGATTGGATCATCTTCAGCCAGTTTAGCACGCAGCAATTCAATGCCAGATTGTCCGTCTGGGGCTGCTTCCGCTCGACAGCCAAATCCAGTCAGGATTTTGGTTAGTACCATACGGTTCGTGGTATTGTCATCGACTACCAGGACATGCAGATCTTGAATGTCGCTGGGCATCGCCAGGACTGGCTCTTCCGGATTGGCCTGCTTTTCGAACACAGCTGTAAACCAGAAGCGACTGCCTTTCCCTGGTTCGCTTTCGAAACCGATATCTCCTCCCATTAATTCAACCAACTGCTTAGAGATTGCCAGACCCAATCCCGATCCACCATATTTGCGCGTGGTCGAGCCATCCGCCTGAGAAAAGCTTTGGAATATGGTTTGGTGGTGTTCCGGTTTGATACCAATACCTGTATCTTTTACTTCAAAACGGACTAATGCATGCGTATCATCCTGCCCAGCCAACTCGGTGCGCATCAGGACTTCACCTTGATCGGTGAATTTAATCGCATTGCCGACAAGATTTACCAGCACCTGGCGCAAACGCCCAGGGTCGCCGCGCAGATAGGTTGGGACATCGGCCTGAATCATACAGGCGAGCTCCAGATTCTTGACATGCGCGCGTTGGGCTAAGATTTGGGCTACATCTTCCACGGTGCTGTGCAGGTTGAAATCTATCATCTCCAGATCGAGTTTGTGAGCCTCAATCTTTGAGAGATCGAGGATGTCATTCAGCAATGCCAGCAAAGCTTCGGCGCTTTCGAGCGAAGTCTTGAGGTAATCTTCCTGTTCATCGGTCAGGGAGGTGTCTAGTGCCAGCTCTAACATGCCGATGACCCCATTCATCGGCGTGCGAATTTCATGACTCATATTTGCCAGGAAAGCGCTCTTTGAGCGGTCGGCATCTTCTGCTTCCTGGCGGGCACGCACGAGTTCTGTAATGTCATGGTAAAGACCCAGGATGCCGATCTGCTTACCCATCACCATTACGGGCACGCCAAACAATTCCACATCCAGGTAGGCACCATCTCTTTTGCGGCGCTGGGTGATATGGTGCACGATCTGCCCTTCCCGGACGGTGCGGGTGATCGATTTAGTCTCTTCCTCCAGGTCGTCTGGTGCTACCAGACTATCCAAATCATTACCAATGACTTCCATCTGGGTGTAGCCAAATAACTGCTCAAAAGCAGGATTGCAGGCAACAATACGATGATCTAGATCCAGCGTTACAATCGCGATCGGGCTATTTTTAACTAACGATTCGAAGTATTGTTTTTGTCTCTGTAGATCCAAAGACGATTGCTTGCGGTCGGTGATATTGCGAACGATATAAATTGTTCCCTGCCGGCCCGCTTCAAACATTAATCCACTACTGGTAACTTCATACCAACCTTGTAAACATGGAAAACGCATTTCTGCCATCTGAGCTGGCATCTGCTCATTGGATCCTTCGTCGTCGCTAAAAAACAAGTGATCGACATGCTTGCCAATCAGATCGTTGAAACCTTTATGGAATACATCGCTGGTTGCTTGATTACAGCGGATAATATGCCCCTCGATATCAGTTACCACGATTAAATCTGCAACCGAGTCAAATGTAGCTTCCCACTCGCGTTTGCCCTTTGAGATAATGGTTTCCAGCTGTTTACGTTCCTGGAGCTCTTTTTCAAGCTCAGTATTTAACCGCTTGAGATCATGCGAGCGGCGTTGAATAGCCCACTCTAATTGATTCCGAATGCGCCCAACATTGTTTTCCCGAAAGCCTATGAAACCCACAACCAAAGCCAACAGAAACGGAATCAGGTCGATCAGCCAGAGCAGTGGTTCAACTAAATGCATTTGGAAAGCATTTTGAGCAGTTATGGGCAAGCCGGCATCCAGCAAACCGATGACCGTGGCAATGACGACAATGAACAGGCCGATGGTAAAACCCATCAATGCATATAGCAAGGTGTTTACCAGGCCGGATTGATTCGAGCTACTCATCATTTAGCCTCCCCAGGTTAACTCCGCGGCATGAAATATCTGATTTCAGTATACCTGATCAGATCATAATCTAGCCTTTCTATTCCCTTAGGTATAGGCAGGAATTTACCGAGCTTACAACGTAAGAGCTTGTGCGGTGTGGAGTCGGGTGTAAGGATTTATGCTGGTGGTGGGCAAAGTCGCCCAAACCACCAGCCAATTTTCTTTCGATCGTTATCCGGTACGCACGTATTTTAACTGCAATCCCGAGATGAACTCAGGCTGCTGCTATGCCAGAGTAAGCTGTTTAAACGCTTCCACCTGGCCGCGAATTGCACGCTCTGTGGGTAAACGCTCGATGCTCGAAGCGCCAAAAAAGCCGGCAATTCCGGGCATGCGCGCCAGTGCTGTACCAACCTGGTCAGGCTCGTCAAAGGGTCCACCGTGGCAAATCACCAGGATATCTTTGCGTACTGCACGACCGGCTTCAGCAATCGCCATCACCTTGGTGATGGCTTCATCCAGGGTCAGCGCCACACCTGCGCCGATACTGCCAGCAGTAGTCAGGCCAACGTGGGCAACCAGCTGGTCTGCACCAGCTTTCGCCATGGTTTTGGCCTGGTCCGTATCAAACACATAGGGAGAGGTGAACAGGTCAAGTTCATGCGCCAGACGGATGGTTTCGATCTCTTTGTCATAGCCCATGCCGGTTGCTTCAAGATTGGCGCGGAAATCGCCATCAATTAAACCCACCGTGGGAAAATTCTGTACGCCTGAAAAACCCATCTCTTTAAGCTGGTTTAGGAAAATTGGCATCAGGCGAAATGGATCTGTGCCACAAACGCCCGCCAGGACCGGGGTATTGCGGACGACAGGCAAGACTTCGGATGCCATCTCCACAACGATCCCATTGGCGTCTCCATAGGGCATCAATCCAGCCAGTGAGCCGCGCCCAGCCATGCGATAACGCCCTGAATTGTAGATTATGATGATATCCGCTCCCCCTGCTTCGGCAAATTTCGCAGAGATACCAGTTCCTGCTCCGCAGCCTACAATGGGCTTTCCAGATTTCCGCTGGTTATTTAAGCGCTTCAGAATTTCTTGTCGTGTGAATGCCATTTTCTGTCTCCTTTATGGGATCACTTATTTCACTATAATGCTCAGATCTACATCATTTCCAGGAGCGTGTAGGCGATCTTCTCAGCAAAAGGCGGGTCGTTAATATTATTATCCATCTCGATCACCGGGATGCCGGGCTTCAGATTATCTTTGATCGCCTGGTAGCAGGCTTGATCTGCTTCAGGATCCCAGAATCTCCCACCTGGGCTATCCAACATTGAAACGCCTTTTAAGGGGAGCAGGATCGTGACCGGCGCCGTGGATGCATTTGCGGCAGCCGCGATCATTTTCCCCATACGCATATTTTCTTCCACATTGGTGCGCAGCAGGGTCACATTGGGATTCCACTCATATAGATTGCGTTGGAGATATTTATCCGGGACAGTCTCGATGCCTCCAAAATTCGCCATATCCACGCAACCAGGCACCAATACCGCCGGGATGCCGGCTTTGGAGGCTGCCAGGCAGCGTTCTGGACCTGCACTGAACACCCCACCGCAGACTTCATCGGCCAATTCAGTGATAGTGATGTCCATGGAAGCCAAAATATATCCATCCTGAATAAGCGACTCCATCGTCCTACCACCCGCGCCGGTAGCATGAAACACCAACACCTCGTATCCAGCATCTTCCATGACCTTGCGAGCTATATCAACACATTTAGTAGTATTGCCAAACATCGAAGCAACCACCAGCGGCTTTTCCGACTGGGCTGGCGGAGTTTCCATTTTAACCATCCCGGCAATGGCGCCCGCAGCGTTGGTGTAAATTGCCCGGCTGATGGAATTAATTCCGGCAACATCCACAATCGATGGGATGAACGTGATGTCTTTTGTTCCCGTATAGGCGCTGACATCGCCGCCACCCATCGTAGAAACCATCACCTTAGGGACGCCGACTGGCAGCATACGCATGCCAGTAGTGGCAATCGAAGTACCCCCGCTGCCACCCATGCCGATGATGCCATCCAGGTGACCTTCCTCGTATAGGCGTCGCACAACGGCAGCCAATCCACCCGCCATAACTTTCATGGCCTGGTCTTTATGTTCACCCGAGGTCAGGGCATCCAGATCACCCCCTCCAGCCTGAGCCACTTCCCGGCGAGTAATCTGCGGAGTAAAGTAAGGCTCTCCCATCACGCCAAAATCAACTACGATGGTTTTAAGGCCCTCTTTTTCGATCAGATCTTTAATGAAGGCGAACTCCACGCCTTTTGTATCCAGTGCGCCGACGATGACAACGGTTTTGGGCATTGTAGCCTCCTGAGGTTTTCACATACAGCTCATGGGTTGGTATAAAATATTATACAACCATTCGTTTTTGGTGCTTTCCACAATCGCACAGGCTCTTTGGGGAGAAATTTTGATGCAGGGATTTTCCACTAGATAGTATTCTGTATCAAAAAATACGCCTAACAAATAATGAGGTAGTACTCAAATTGCAGTACTGTTATTTTCCAGGACAAAATTCCATGATTTAATAATGATACAATAACAAGCACATTTAACCTTGTACAGGTAGAACTCACTGAAGCGGCTGTACCCTCTGGGTGGCATGTAACCAGGTACAGCTCGAGAAAGCCAATAACCAGGATGTTAAAGATAGACTCCGAATTCAAGATCACAGAACCTCGGTCAACTGTAGAGATTCAACTCCCGGATGGTCAGGTAATCAGTGGCCCACGTGGATCCAGCGTCGGGAAATTTCTGGCCTTGCTGCAAAGTCCGATGCTTACAGCAAAACCCATCCCACAATTCTCTGAGGCTGAGCTAGCCAAACAGCCGGCTCCCATCGTTGGAGCGATTATTAATGGTAATCTGCGTGAGCTGACGTTTCCCATACTGCTCGACTCTAAAGTTCAACCCATCACAATGGGTGAACCAGATGGCATGCGTTTCTACCGGCGCTCACTAACCTTTTTGCTGGAAACCGCTTTTGAAGACTTATTTCCCGTAGGCATCTTGTATGTCGATCACTCCGTTGCGTCGGGCGGATATTACTGCCAGGTTTCCGGGCGTCCACCACTCACTCCAGATGAGCTGGCTCAGCTAGAAAAGCATATGACAGAGATAGTCGCGGCAGACCTGCCTTTTGTACGCCAGGAAGTCCCTCTGGCAGAGGCTATTGCCTACTTCGAAAAACATGGCGCGCACGATAAAGTCCGGCTGCTCACCCACCGGCAGAAGAGCTATTTGACTTTGTACCAGCTCAAGGAATATCGAGATTACCACCATGGATATATGGTGCCATCTACAGGATACTTGCGCTGGTTTAACCTGCTCCCCACTGGCGAAGGTTTTACCCTACGTTTTCCGCGCCGCCATGCCCCGCTTGAATTATTGCCCATGCCAGAGTACCCCAAACTGTTGACCACTTTCCGCCAGTATGGTGATTGGCTGACGCGATTGGGGATTTCTAATGTAGGTGCTTTGAATGACGCTATTCAAAACACCCGCAGCTCGGAAGTAATCCTGGTCTCAGAAGCCCTGCATGAACGGCAGGTCAGCCAGATCGCAGATATGATCACAAGCAGCGCTGATCGGGTGCGCATCATTCTGATCGCAGGTCCATCTTCTTCTGGCAAGACTACCTTTTCAAAACGGTTGGCAATCCAACTTCTGGTGCGCGGAATTTCCCCCTTTCCTCTGGAACTGGACCATTATTTCATCGATCGGGATTTGACTCCACGCGACGAAAATGGCGACTTTGATTTTGAAAATATTCTGGCAGTAGATCGCCAGCGCCTATCACAAGATCTGCAACTCTTGATCAATGGACAGGAAGTACAATTACCGCATTATGATTTCCTGACTGGGAAGAGTGAACCCGGCGATGTTGTACAGCTGCGGGATGAGGAAGTCGTGATTATTGAAGGAATTCACGGACTAAATCCGGACCTGCTCCCCAGCCTACCTGCTGAAAACTCCTTTAAGATTTATGCCTCAGCGCTAACCCAGTTGAACTTAGATCGCCACAATCGCGTTTCCACCACCGACACACGTTTGTTACGGCGTATTGTCCGTGACCATCGTGAGCGCGGATACGGCCCACAGATCACCATATCGCGTTGGGAATCTGTGCGCCGCGGAGAGAAACGCTACATATTCCCGTATCAGGAAAATGCAGATGTGATGTTCAATTCTGCCCTGGCTTATGAGCTGTCGGCGTTAAAACCCCTGGCAGAACCCTTGTTGAGACAAGTACCGCATGGCAAGCCCGAACATGTCGAGGCAAAACGCTTGCTGGCGTTCCTGGAGTGGTTCTCACCATTGGAAAGTGGTCTGATACCGGATAATTCCATATTGCGGGAATTCTTGGGTGGGTCCATCTTGTCGGGTTTTAAATTGTGGCATAATCACAGTTAATTCCAAGAACCAAATACACAAGTCTTAAACCTGTAAAGTCCCTGGAGAAACAGCGATGGAAAAAAATTCCAGTCGAGCTCGACGGCGATCGGTGCGTCAAGCGCGCCGACGCCAACAACAGATCATTCTAACGGTGATAGCAGTTGTTTTGGCCAGTGTGGTGCTTATTCTCGCCCTGCGTGACCGGTACCAAACCGCAGGCGATCAAACCACTGAGCTAGGGCCAGCGGCAACAGTCAATCCGTCGGGCTTAATTATTGAAGAAATAAATCCCGGCATTGGTGAGCCTGCTCAGACTGGTGATATTGTCCAGGTGCACTATACGGGGTGGTTAGAGAACGGCGATCAATTTGACTCGTCCAGCGGGAGTTCGCCCTTAGAATTCACGCTGGGCGCAGGCCGTGTGATCCCAGGGTGGGAAGAAGGTATCCTGGGCATGCAGGTCGGCGAGAGACGGCGCTTGATTATCCCACCCAACCTGGCTTACTCGAATTCGGGTTTTGGAGATGTGATTCCGCCCAATGCCACCCTTACATTTGAAGTCGAACTAGTTGCTATTAAATAGAAGCAAGCCTTACAGAAGCACAAGGCTGGTCGATGGCGCTCTTTCGACCAGCCTTTTATTTTAACGTGTATTCTGGATCAGAGTTCTGATTGCTTGTTAAAAATCAGGCTTTTTGGGTGTGTTCATACTCGGCAATTGATCGCTCAATAACACTGCCAAGACGCATTATCCCTGCCTGGATTTTCTCGG